>ENA-OQCL01001147-OQCL01001147.1-human-gut-metagenome-genome-assembly--contig:-NODE-1147-length-10317-cov-2.986752_pt1 | contig 10317 bp, 9 predicted proteins | sample MGYA00242502_ERZ504586 | MGnify/ENA primary metagenome ERZ504586 (study PRJEB26092, sample SAMD00036316) | human gut metagenome | host: Homo sapiens | study: EMG produced TPA metagenomics assembly of... | reverse complement strand
GAGCGCTACCGTGGTTGACGAAGTGGAAAAGATGCTTGCATGACATCAGGTGCGTGTGCGCCCTGGGCCAGACTTTGACGACCGCGTTCAACACCAAGGACCCGTTCGGCAACCCCAGTATTGACCTGGCCACTGTCAAGTCTACCTCCGTTTGACCAGCGCCCTGTTGCCATTACTTACAACGCTCTGAACGGTGATGTGCAGACCGCATGCCGCGGCACGGACGGCAAGCCGCTTACTTGAATTGCCAATATGTCCGTTACCAGCGCCGAACAGCTGGCCCAGATGGATGGCTGGGACGATGCTTCCACCGGCAACTGGTGCGCTACCACAGATGTAGTAGACGGCATGCTGACCATCGTGAACCCCGATCTGACCGCAGAAGAGATCAACACCTATCTTGGCACACTGGACTTTGAGACCCTGAAATCCATGATGGGCTGATGAGCCGCAGCCAACCCCATTTTTGCTGAAAACGTAAAGTCGGATTTTCGATAATCACAACCGACTTTCTGGCGGCGGGAAAGCTTTCCCGCCGCTATACTTTATAATAGGTAATAAGAGTAGAAAGGGATATTGCCATGAGGATTTTGTATGTAGATATCGACACCCTGCGCCCAGACCACCTGGGCTGCTATGGTTATCCGCGTGCCACCAGCACCAATATTGATAAAGTGGCCGAAGATTCTGTGCGCTTTACCGATGTATATTGTTCCGATGCTCCCTGCCTGCCTAGCCGCGCCGCTTTGATGACCGGCCGGTTTGGTATCCACACCGGCTGCGTAGGCCACGGCGGAGTGAACGCTGAAATGCGTTGGGAGGGCCGCAACCGCGGCATGGCCGATTTCAATGGCCGCTACAACCTGCCCGCCGTACTGCGCCGCGCGGGCATGAAAACCGCCAGCATCAGCAGCTTCCCGGACCGCCACGCAGCGTGGTGGTTCAACGGCGGCTTTGACGAAACCTACAACATCGGCAAGCGCGGCCTGGAACCTGCCCACGAGGTGATCCCTGTAGCGCTGGACTGGCTGGACCGCAAGCGCGATACCAAAGACTGGTTCCTGCATGTGCATGTGTGGGACCCGCACATCCCGTACCGTAACCCCGACCGAGTATGGCGAGCCGTTCAAGGATGCCCCGCTGCCTGACCCCTGGATGACCCAGGAGATTCTGGATAAGCACCGCGCCACCAAGCCGGGCGGACATTCTGCCTGCGAAGTGACCGGATATGACAACAAGCCCAACCCCGCTACCCCGCGCCAGCCGGTGGAGATCAAGAACACCGATGATTTCCGCCATATGATCGATGAATACGATACCGGCATCTGGTACGCGGACAAGCAGCTGGGCCTGCTGTTTGACAAGCTGCGCGAGCAGGGAATTTATGACGATATGGCCATCATTATCAGCTCTGACCACGGCGAGGATCTGGGCGAGATGGGCAGCTATTGCGAACACGGCGAGGCCGACTACATCACCACCCACATTCCCCTTATCATCAAGTGGCCCGGCTGCGCCAAGAACACCGTGTCCCATGGCTTCCATTACAATTTGGACCTGCTGCCCACCCTGGTAGACCTGCTGGGCGGCGTTCCGCCCTTCACCTGCAACCCGGTGGTTGGCAATCCCAACCCGGTGGTGTATGATGGTGAAAGCTACGCTGACTGTGTGCGCACCGGCCAGGACGGCGGCCGCGATCATCTGGTCGTCAGCCAGTGCGCTCATGTCTGCCAGCGCAGTGTGCGCTTTGGCGATTATATGTACATCCGCACCTATCACGATGGCTACCACCTGACCCCGGGCGAGGAGCTGTTCAACGTGAAGGAGGATCCGCATGAAATCCACGACCTGGCCGAAGAAAAGCCGGAGTTGTGTTGGCGTGCTGCATGGTATCTGGAACATTGGGTTGCAGACAACATGCTGAGCAACATTTATAACTACCATGAAGACCCGCTGTGGAACGTCATCGCCGAGGGCGGCCCCTTCCACTGCCGCGGCTACCTGAAAGATTACTGCAAGCGCCTGGAAGATACCGGCCGCGGTGACTGTGCCGAAGAGCTGCGCCGCCGCCACAAGGGCGAACTGAACAAGTAAATCCCACCCTGCAGGCTTGGGCCTGAAACAAGGAGGTTTGTATGGCAAAGCAACCACACATCATTATTTTTAACCCGGATGAAATGCGCGGCGATGCGCTGGCCCACCTGGGCAACCCGGCATCCATCACCCCTAATCTGGATGCCTTTGCGGCCCATGAGGCGGTGTCCTTTGGGCAGGCATACTGCCAGAACCCTGTCTGCGTGCCCAGCCGGTGCAGCTTTTTTACCGGCCTGTATCCCCATGTGCGCGGCCACCGCACCATGAGCCACCTGCTGCGCCCCGGTGAGACCAGCATGCTGAAAGAGCTGAAAGAGGCCGGTTATTACGTCTGGATGAACGACCGCAACGACCTGACCGCAGGCCAGATCCCCGGCTGGACGGAAAGCCATGCGACCGAAATTTATTACAGCGGCCAGAAAAAGCAGGGTCCCGGTAATGTGAACCCCGGCCAGCGCGGGGAACCCGGCAACAAATATTATTACTCCCATTATGAGGGCCAGCTGAAATGCAACGCCGAGGGCAAGAACTATAACGGCGATGACGAAGTAGTGGATGCCGCTATCGAGCGCATCCATAACCGCCCGGCCGACCAACCGCTCTGTATGTTTCTGGGCTTGATTTATCCCCACACGCCGTACCGGGTGGAGGAACCGTATTTTTCCCGCCATTGACCGTGCCAAGCTGCCCAAGCGGGTCCATGCAGATGACTGCACCGGCAAGCCCCTGATGGAATCGGAGATCCGCAAGTATGCCGGAATGCAGGACTTTACTGATGCCGACTGGGACGAATTGCGCGCCGTATATCTTGGCATGTGCATGAAGATCGATGTCCAGTTCGGCAAGTTGGTTGAAGCTTTGAAAGAAGAGGGCATTTACGATGACTGTGCAATCTTCTTTCTGAGCGACCACGGCGATTTTACCGGCGATTTTGACCTGCCGGAAAAGGCGCAGAACTGCTTTGAGGATTGCCTGACCCGCGTGCCGCTGCTGATCAAGCCGCCGAAAGATATTCCACTGGACCCCGGCATCAGCAACAGCATGGTGGAGTTGGTGGATTTTTACGCCACGGCGATGGATCTGGCGGGCGTGCAGCCCACCCACACCCACTTTGGCCACAGCCTGCGCCCCGTGTTGGCGGACCGCAGCGCCAAAGTGCGGGATTACGTTTTCTGCGAAGGCGGCCGCCAGCCGGGCGAAACCCACTGCGATGAATACCACCGCAACAGCAAGAACGGCAAAGGCGCCCCGACCACAACGGTCTACTGGCCCAAGATGAAAGCTCAAAGCGAGGACGATGCCCACGCCAAGGGCATTATGATGCGCGATGAGCGGTACAAGTACATCAGCCGTACGGTAGGCAAAGATGAGTTATATGATCTGCAGGCCGACCCGCAGGAGACCACCAACCGCATTGATGATGAAAGCCTTGCCCCCGTGGTGGTGGATATGCAGCGCAAGATGCTGAAATGGCTGGAAGCCACCGATGATATCGTGCCCTTTGAGCTGGACGAGCGCTTTACCCCTGAAATGCTGTGGGCGCGGGTACGCGGCCTTGTGCCCCCGGAAAAGGAGGCCGAAGTGCGCAAGATGATTGCCGATGGCACGCCGTTCCCGGTTTTGATGGGCTACTGCCATTCGTTAAAGTAAATACTTTCTCTCCAAGCGCTGCCGTACCGCTGTTTCCAGGCGGGTTTTGCGGGAGCGCTTGTTGTGCAGTTAAGAATTTTTGAAAGTAGGAATGAGAAATTAGCAATTAGGAATTTGAGGTCAGTTGAAGTTTGTGCTGTAGGGCGGGATGCCCTCATCCCGCCGCGAAGGAACGTATTATATACCATTAAGTCTGTGGCAGGGAACCTAAAAATCATCTGTAGGGAACGGTCTTGCCCCCCTACAGCTATTTCTATGGTTCATCGATTTTTTTCAAATACCAACCAGCCTAATATTTTCTGAGCGGCGCCTTTGTGCCGCGATCCACCAACATCATTCTTTTTAATTATTCATTCCATTCCTAATTCCTCATTTCTAATTGCTAATGATCCAGCGTTTCTCGTTTTACTCCTAACTGTTATCGTTCCCATTATAAACACATCTTTCATACATTTGTGTTATAATGCACCCATTATACAATCTATACCCCAACCAACAATTACCCTTGCGGAGGAATTGCTGTGGAATTGGATAAAAAACGTTTTTCGATCCGTCGGCATATCACGCTGGTGCTGACCCTGCTCACGGTGCTGATCGTGCTGCTCATCGGCGTGTGCGTGGCGGTGGTGCGGGAACAAAGCCGCACCCGGCTGACCAGCGCGGCGGATTCTTATTTAAGCCTGCTGACCCGCACGCTGGAAAACCAGCTTGTCATCCAGGAATCCTATATCACCAGCCAGGTGCTGAACAGTGAGGAGCTGCACCGCCTTGGCTTTGGCGAGGGCCACACCCAGGCATACCTGGACAGCTATAAGCTGCACACCGGGTTTTCGTCCGCTATGGCTGCGGGCAATGATGTCACCGCCCTTTACCTGTACAGTGAGCCGAACTCCATTTTGATGAGCGAGTACGCCACCGCCCAGGCTGGCCGCCCCACCGAGACCCAGATCCAGAAAACCAACCTGGAAGAGACCTTGCGCAGCATGGTGGACGCCAAAACGTTGAATGATGAGCGCTGGACACCGTATGTGGTGTCCGGCCAGCAATACTGGGTGCGGGCTGTGCATTATTATGGTGCATGGCTGATTTCGGTGGTCAACCTGGACCGGCAGTGCAGCCAGGCAACGGACGGTATGCTGGCGTTTGCCCAGCCGGACGGCGTGCTGCTGGCCGGTACCCGGCCCGAAGAGGGCGAGTTGTCTCATTACATCAGCCTGACAGCTGAAACGGAAGGCTTGGTACTGGAATATTATGTGCCCAGCACTGATATGGACCTGGATAATGCCATGAACCTTGCCCTTGCTGTGGGTATTACGGCAGTGCTGGCGGCGATTTGCTTTGTCATCTGGTACCTGCGCAGCAATGTGGTGCACCCGCTGGATGCTTTGGTCGACGCCATGCGCCGCATTTCGGCGGGCGACCTTTCGGTGCATGCTGACTGGAACCCGGTCAACCTGGAGTTGCAGCAGGTGAAAGAAGCGTTCAACGTGATGCTGAACGAGATTGAAACCCTGAAAATTGAGCAGTACGAGCAGAAGCTGGATGCCGAGCGCCAGGAAATGGCCGCCCTGAAAATGCAGATCCGCCCGCACTTTTTTCCTGAACAACTTAAAGCTGATCTATGCGTTGGCAGAAACCGGCCAGACCCAGCAGATCCAGCGGATGATTTTACTGCTGTCCAAACATCTGCGCTATGTGATGGATTACAAGCGGGAAACGACCTCGCTGCGGGACGAAACAAATTTCTGCCAGAACTATATGGAGATGACAGGCATTGGGCAAAAATTCCCGCCAATCTGCCGTGTTACCGTCAGCCTGGATCTGCAGGAAATGCAGCTGCCCGCCATGACGCTGCTGACCTTGGCAGAAAACAGTGTGAAGCACGCCACCCGCCCGGACCGCCCGCTGACGGTGCAGATTACCGCAAAAAGCCTGCCGATGGAAGGGGAAAAGCTGGTAAACATTACCGTGCGGGATAACGGCGATGGATTTCCCGAAGAAGTGATGAAAGAACTGAACTCCGGCAAACAGATGGCCACCGGCCACTATGGCCTGACCAACGTGCAGCGGCGCTGTGCCCTGTTGTTTGGCCCGGATTTTGCCATGACCTTTACCAACGCTGCAGCGGGCGGCGCGGTTGTGGAAATGTATATCCCGCTGCCGGATGCCGCCGAGGAGCAAAAGAGGAGGAAAAGCATGAAACTGTTGATCGTGGATGATCAGCCCGGCGTAACCGAAGGGCTTTGCCACGGCGTAAACTGGGCCCAACTGGGGTTCAGCCAGGTACAGGCTGTCAACAGCGTAAGGGAAGCCCGCGCCGCCATGCTGAACACGGTGCCCGATGTGATGCTGTGCGATATCGAAATGCCGGAAGAAACCGGCCTGGAGCTGTTCAAGTGGGTCAAGAAGCAGGGCTTTGCCACCCGGTGCATTTTTTTAACGGCCCACGCCAAGTTCAGCTATGCGCAGGAAGCCATGCACCTGGGCGCGTTCGATTATATCATCCAGCCCGCACCCTATTCCGAAATCAGCCAGGTGACAGCCCGCGCAGTGAAAGATGTGCAGGCCAGCCGCGACCAGAAAGAGCTAACCCAGATGGGCCGCGCGTTCAACGAGCAGGCGCAGGCCATCACAGCTCAGGCAATCCGCGCGTTTTTGAGCCGCCAGCACAACGAACGGGATGTCAAAACCTTGCAGGGGCTGGGGATTTTCCCCCGCAGTGATCGGAACGGCTACCTGGTGTTGATCCATATCCTGCGGTGGGAGCCGACTGCAGACCACTGGGAAAAGCAGCTGCTTGCTGTGGCGCTGAACAACATTGCCGCTGAAACTTTTGCGGTACATTCCGAACTTTCACCCATTGACTCGGTGGATGAACACTCTTACGCTATGCTGCTGCAAAATACTGCGGGCGAGGAGATGGATCTTGAAGGGATCATGCGCCAGCTGATGTATATCAGCAATGTGGCGCAGCAGTACCTGCGGTGCAGCATGGCGTTCTATCTGGATGATAAACTGCCTGTGCCCAAGATGCCTGATTTGTGGGAAAAGCTGCTGCACATGCAGGGCGAAAATGTAACACTGCGCAGCGGGGTGTTCCGCCTGAAAGAAGCCCCGCGCCAGCCGCATATCTTCCGCGTGCCGCAGATCCGCACCTGGAACACCCTGCTTAAAGATGGCTACCCCGAAGCCGTAAAGCAGGAGGCCATGACCCTGCTGGATGAAATGTCTGCCCGCGGCGAGATGAACGCTGATTCACTGCGCAGCTTTTATCAGGACTTCATGCAGATGATCTACTTTACCGTGGGCGGCAGCGAGGAAAAGATTCACGAGCTGTTCTACCAGCCCGAAGCATTGGAATTATACCGCAACGGCATGAAATCAGTGGACGAGATGAAAGCCCTGATCCGGTATGTGACATCCTCCTGGACAGAGCACAAGAGTGTGGATGAATCCAAAGAGCTACTGGACAAGCTGAAGCAATATATTGATGAGCACCTGGAAAGTGAGCTGCGCCGCGATGAGCTGGCCGAATATGTTCATCTGAACCCTGACTATCTGACCCGCCTGATGAAAAAGCAGACGGGCTACAGCCTGAAAGAATATGTGACCCGCCGCAAAATGGAAACCGCCCGCACCCTGCTGCGCACCACAACGCTGCCGGTCGGCTTTATTGCAGCCAAGCTGGGGTACAATAATTTTTCGCATTTTTCCTATACCTATAAAAAGATCATGGACGTTACCCCGCAGGAGGAACGCCACACGGAGGAAAAATGAAGCTGAAACTGTATCATGCGGCGGCAGCTGCCGCAATAGCACTGAGCGTTATGCTGCTGACCGCCTGTGGCAGTCCCAAGCAGGCGGACCCGCTGCCCATTATCAAGCTGCGCACGGTAGGGTCCTCTTCCGAAGCCGCGTGCCAGCGCATTGGCGAAGCATTGAGCGAACTGACCGCGGAAAAGTTTGGATTTACGGTAGAGATCTCCCAACAGTCCACCACCAACTATAATGCAGAACTAGAACGCGAACTGCTGCTTGGCAAAGAACCCGACGCTTTTTGCTATACGGACGCCGAAAATATGTTCAGCCTAGCCGCGGATGGCACTACCGAACCGCTGGATGATTGGCTGGAAGAGTTCCCAACGCTGAAAGAAGCTGTGAGCCAGGACCGCTGGAACTGCATGCGGTACGATGGCAAGTTGATTGCCGTGCCGGGCAATAATCCATCTGCGGTGGCCATCGGCTTTGAGGCACGCACCGATGTTCTGGACGAGTTGGGCATCGATGCGGCAAGCATCCAAACTATGGAAGATATGCACGCCCTGCTGCTGGCTGCCAAACAGCAAAACCCCAGCAGCGTACCGCTGGTACCACACTTTGGCCAGACCCTGATGATGCTGGACTGTGACCCTCTGAACAACGGCCTTGGCGTGCTGCTGCACAACACCGGCACCGAGGTGGTAAACCTGTACGATACCCCGGAGTATGAGGAACTGTGCAATCAGATGCACCAGTGGTATACCGAGGGTCTGATTTTGAGAGATGCCCCCCTGACCAATGCGCCCAACACCCGCCTGATGCAGATGTATGGCGGGGTTGCATTCTCCCACCGCGTTGCGGAGCAGAACGTTGTCAGCGTAACACGCAGCACCAAACAGCGTCTGACCAGCATTACGCTGGGCAGCAAGCTGCAGAACACCAGCGTTTTGAACATTGGGTGGTGCATTTCCTCCCGCAGTGAACACAAGCGCGAAGGGATGCAGCTGCTGCAATACCTGTACACCGACCGCGAGGCCGCAGACCCTTTTGCTGTACGGCGTGGAGGGTGTGGACTACCGCCGCCTGGATGCTGACCATGTGACCAATATTGACGAGCTGCCCGCCAACGAGTGGAGCACCGTCCATTGGGGTCAGCCCAACTGCCAGGCCGCCAGCACCTGGGTGAATGCAGACGGAACCGAGGTGGGATACACCGGCCCGACGGACGTGATAACCTCCGAAGCATATGGCTTACCTATACTCCAAAAATCGAGCTGCGCCCCACGGTGAACAGCTGCCTGGAAATTGTGCGCAAGTATAACAATGCGCTGCTCAGCGGCTACCTGGACCCCGAAGAAGCGCTGCCCCTCTTCCGTTCCGAACTCCACGCTGCCGGTATTGATAAGGTGATTGCGGATAAGCAATACCAGCTGGAGCGATGGAAAGCGAAAAATCGTTAGAAAGCTGTTAGGGTATATCTGCAATTAGAAATTAGAAATGAGCAATTAGGAATTTGAGGTGGAGCAGGGGGATGCTGCGGATTTGCAGTGTCCCCGCTGCCCCATCGCGCCGGGGAGAAACGTAAATGCTTTGCCGCAAACCTACAAACGATTTGTAGGGGACGATGCTTGTCATCGTCCTGCGGGCTTTGTGGCATTGCAAATCATAGCATTTGTAACGCAATCGCTTGTAGGGCATGCTTATCCGACCACGATGAACGCTTATTCTGGCGTATATTTTTAACGCATAACCCACCTAATATTTCTGAGCAGCGCACCGCAGTCTGCCACCATTATTCTTTATTCATTGCTATTTATTTTTTAAACCAATCAGCAAAAAGCAGGGCCCAGTGCGGAGTTTGCACCGGGTCCTGCCTTATTTCATTTACTCATTGCTAATTACTAATCGTTTTACGTCGTTTTGCCTTGCCGCACCAACAGGCTTATCCTTCCAACCCAAATCCATACTCATAATAATTTCCCGCAGCATCGCGGTAAGCATAGGCTTTGCCGTTCTCGTCTTTGAGGGAATCGGGCATATAGCGATCTTTGTCGTAACCGGGCACATCGTTGGGGCTGATGCAAACGCCGTCGGCGTTCACGGCCAGCACGGCATCCCCGCGGGGCAGGGTGAGGGGCAGCTTGCCGGTGGGGGCAAAACAGCCAAAAATTCACATCCAGCGTAGCAGAACGGTAGGTGTCAAACCCGGCCAGCAGCACATCGCACAACGGCTCTACATTGCCCAGCTGCCAGGCCAGCGTTATGTTCACGTTGGTGATGACCTTGCCGCCGTTTGCGTGTACCGATGCGGCAATCTCAGCCAGCCGTTTTTCCCCCATGCAGCGTGGTTTCTGTGTGGGTGTCGGCCATCGGCTTGCCGTTCGCATCTACATTGCAGACCGTCTTGTCCTCACAGATATCCAGCTCCAGATAGCCGGGGGTGGCGTTAAAATATTCGCCGGAGGAGGGAGAGACAAACAGCAGGGCAAAATCCGCCTGGGCGGGGTCATCCACCAGGGTGCAGGTATCGGCCAGCTCTTTGCGCAGCGCGGCAGTGGAATCCGCGGCGTGCTTGGCGTTTTTCAAAAATGCTTCGGCATAGATTTTTTTGTTCGCGCGCTTGTCGGCGGTCAGGGGCAGGGTACCGTCATTTTTCAACAGCACCACGCTGCGGCGATGGGCATCCGCGGCGGCTTCCCAATCGCTGGGGGTAGCCACAATGCGTGCGGCTTCGTCCGGGTCGCGGTAGGGGTTCTCAAACATTCCCAGGGCAAACAGTTCCGTCAGGGTGCGGGCCACGGCACGGTCCAGTGC
>ENA-OQCL01001146-OQCL01001146.1-human-gut-metagenome-genome-assembly--contig:-NODE-1146-length-10321-cov-2.058368_pt1 | contig 10321 bp, 12 predicted proteins | sample MGYA00242502_ERZ504586 | MGnify/ENA primary metagenome ERZ504586 (study PRJEB26092, sample SAMD00036316) | human gut metagenome | host: Homo sapiens | study: EMG produced TPA metagenomics assembly of... | reverse complement strand
CCGATCCGGCGAAGAGCACCAAAGCACGAGAAGCGGCGCGCGGAACATGGCTTGCGGCGCGCGTCAGAGGGTACGGAGCGTCTCCTTGAGCAGGTCCCAGAACTTCGGCACCGTGGCGATCTCGAGGCGTTCGTCGGGCGAGTGGACGCCGCGGAGCGTCGGTCCGAAGGAGACCATCTCGAGGTCGGGGGTATTTCTCAAGGAAGAGTCCGCACTCGAGGCCCGCATGGATGGCACGGACCTTCGGCGTGGTGGCGAAGAGGCGCTCGTAGGCCGCAACGGTGACGGCCAGCAGGCGCGACGAGGGATCGGGAGCCCAGCCCGGATAGCCGTCGGAGTGGACGACCTCTGCGCCGGCCAGCGCGAAGACCGACTCGACGGCCTGCATGGCGTAGCGCTTGGCGCTCTCGACCGACGAACGCTGCGAGGTGGTGACCACGATGCGGTCGTCGCCCTCGAACTTCACCGAGGCGAGGTTGGTCGAGGTCTCGACCAGGCCCGGCACGGCGAACGACATGTCGAGCACGCCGTTCGGGACACCGACCAGGGCCAGCACCAGGGCCCGCTGGGCCGATTCGTCGAGCACGGGGGCCGGGGCTGCCTCGTCGAGCGTGATGCGGAAGTTCGGCTCGCGGAGGTGGAACTCGGCGCCGAGTTCGGCGGCAAACTCCCCGAACCAGCTGCGGAATGCAGCCTCGCAGGAGGCGGGGATGCCGAAGAGGACCTCGGCTTCGCGCGGGATGGCATTGCGCAGGTTGCCGCCGTCGAAGCGGCTCAGGCGCAGGGCGAAGCGCTGCCAACCCTCCCAGAGCAGGCGGGCGGCCGTCTTGTTCGAATTGACCCGTCCCTTGTCGATGTCGTCGCCCGAGTGCTCCGCCGTGGCAGGTCGGAGACGCGGACGCGGAAGAGCGGTGGTCGGCAGGGCCGCAACGGTCGTATAGCGGAACGTGGCCAGCGTGTCGATGCCGCCGGCGCAGCCGATGAACAGCTCGCCCTCGTCCTCGGAGTCGAGGTTGATCAGGTAGGTGCCCGTGAGCATTCCCTCGCCCAGTCCGAAGGCACCCGTGAGGCCGGTCTCCTCATCGACCGTGAAGAGCGCCTCGAGGGGTCCGTGCTCGACCGACGGGTCGAGCAGCGCGGCCAGCGCGGCGGCCATGCCGATGCCGCAGTCGGCGCCGAGCGTCGTGCCCTCGGCCTTGACCCACTCCCCGTCGATGCGGGTGCGGATGGCGTCGTGCTCGAAGTCGAACTCCACGTCGGAGTTCTTCTCGCAGACCATGTCCATGTGCGACTGGAGGATGACTGCCGGACGGTTCTCGAAGCCCGGGGTGGCGGGTTTGCGCATGACGACGTTGCCCGTCGCGTCCTTGCGGTATTCGATGCCGTGGCGCTCGGCGAACGCCACCAGGAAGTCGATGATCCGGCCCTCCTTCTTCGAGGGGCGCGGAACCTGCGTGATGGCATCGAACTGTTCCCAGACGATGCGCGGTTCGAGAGAGGTGATGGATGACATAGCAGATTGGTTTTATGGGTTCATGCGATGATGATCGGATTCAGCCGGCGAACCGGCACGGGCGGGTCCAAAGCCGCACCCGCACAGCCCTTGCGGAAGATGGCCCGGCACCGGAATCCCGACGGATTTCCGGTGCCGGCCGGAAGGGAGGATCAGAGGATGATTTCACCCTCGACCGTACCCTGGTCGCCCCACCCTTCGATCGTTGTCTTGCCGATCTCGACGCGCCCTTCCTTGAGCGTCAGTTCGACATGGAGCTGCATGCCGCCAAGCAGTTCGTCGTGCGAGCCGGCATGGTCGCTCAGCGGAACCCGGCAGGTCCGGTCGTCAAACCGGAGTTCGAACTCCACATCCGAAGTCTTCTGGGGCACAAGCAGGAAGAAGACCGACTTGCCCCGGGCGGAGAAGGAGGCCTTGCGGTCCTCGTCGGTCTTCAACGTGCCGTCGAGCAGATCGACCGTGCAGGCCGAACGGGCCGTACATACGGTCTGGACGCTCTCGGTATCGACATCGGAATCATCCGTGAAGGTCACCACCAGACGGTGCATGGCATGACGGAAGGTCAGATCGACCGGAGCGGTCGTTCCTGCAGGCACATCGGCCGTGCGGGCCAGCAACAGGTCCTTGTCGGCCTCCGTCTCCAGGTCGAAGGCGAATTGTGCTCCGGAGAGGTCCCGCTTCGGGTAGCAGGCCGCAAAATGCACCTTCTCGGGCGAGGAGGCGAACGTTACATCCTTCCAGTAGAGCTGCGTGGCGCCCGTCTCGTAATCGAAATCGAGCAGGCCGTCGGCTCCGTCGGAAACAAGCAGCGAGAAGTGGTCCCCGTCGGCGAACGACCCGCTGCCGTTGCTGTCGAGGGAGGGTGTGCGCATCTCGCTGCGGTCCAGAATCGAGGTACGGATGCCGATCTTTGCGTCGGCAACGGGTTTGTCACCCGACTTCTCGCTGCTGCAGCCGCAGCAGGCCCACATGGCCGCAGCCATGAATGCAAATATGAAACTTTCATGTTCTTTCACTTTTTTTTCGGTTATACATTACAGCCGGTTCGACGGATGCTCTCCGCCCGGCCCGGAAAGCCGTATTCCATCCGGAACGAAGCATGCATCACAGATGCAGGTACTCCTTCCAATACTCCTGACCCAGCGAAACGGTAAACAGACGGTTGATGGGTAACGTCACGTCCTCCGAACCGATATAGTCATTGCTGTAGTGCGTCGTGGTTGCCGTACTTCCGGGCAAGATGACATAGACGATCCGCAGACGGATGCATCCGACATTGTAGGGCCCGTACTGATTGCGGTCGTTGTTGTCGGCGATGTAAATATAGGAGACATCACCCTCGTCGTTGAACTCGGCCCCCCACATTGTCACTACATGGCCCGTGCGGACCTCTCCGATGGTCAGCCCCAACCCCTTCTTGTTGGTCAGTGCGTCCTTGATGACCTTGTTGATCTGCTCATATTTATCCGGCTGCACTTTCGACTCGCTGCCCTCTTTGGCTTTTTCCAGATGCGGTGCCGGCGGCGTGCAGAGGAAAACGCGTGGCTTGGAGTCTAAAGCCTCATACGTGGAGATGAGCTTTTCATAGTCTGCAGCAAAGGTGGCTTCGTCTTTCCAGGCGGCGCTGTCGTTGGTGCCAAACATGATCACCACAATATCCGGCGAACTGGAAATGCTCTGCGTGTACATATCTGTATCATCGTAGGAAGCAGAGATGCCATGCATGGCTGCTGCACCGCTGGCGCCGTAATTCGTCACCACATATCCTTCACCCAAAAGCTCGCCCAAAACGGCTGGATAATTTTTTTCATCAAAACCTTCTGTATTGCTGTCGCCAACACAGGCCACCTGCAGCGGCGTCGTTTGTGCCGGCGCTTCTTCGATTTCATCTGTGTTATTCTTCGCCATGGCTTTTTCACCAGCGATCGCTGAAACAGCGTCTGAGACATTCCAGTCGCAGCCAGTAAAAAGCGTGATACACAGGCCAACAATACAGATCAGCGTAAGTATTTTTCGCATTTACAAACGTTCCTTTATCTGTAAAATCCATGATCCATTGTTCGTTCAGGTGGACAGATTCTGTCCAATATAAGAATTATACAATATCCAGCCTGTCCTGCCAAGGATTTTTAGTTACAGGTTTTGGTGACAGATTTCTGCGCTCAACTCACATCAATAATTTCTGCAGACGCTCCGGCTGATTCGCCGCTGCCAGCGCCACATGCGGCGCGATCCTGCCAGCGCGCACCTGCAAGGCCAGGCTTTCCTCCAAAAGCACCATGCCTTCGCTGCGCCCAAGCTCAATATTCGTCGCCAGCTGTGCATATTCTGATTTGCGGATCTGATTGGCCACCGCTGTGTTGTTTAGCAGCAGCTCGTAGACAGGAACCAGCGCCTCTTCGCTGCGATGTGGCAATAGCCGCTGCGAGATCACAGCGCGCAGCATGGACGCCAGCTGGTGCTGCACAAGCAGCTGATCCTCCGGCGCGAAATGGTTGATAAAATAGCCAACCGCTTCAGCCGCTGCGCCTGTGTGCATCGTCGCGAGCACGAGATGCCCGCTCTCAGCCAGCTTCATCGCCGCGCGCATCGTTTCCCGATCAGCGAGCTCGCCCAGCATGATCACATCTGCATCCATGCGCAGCGCATCCCGCGCCCCTGCGGCAAAAGAAGGCATTTCTCCCGGCACATCGCATTGATGGATCAGCGCCTGTTTGTTTTCAAAAACATATTCCACTGGCGATTCATACGTGAGGATATGGCAGGCGCGCGTGCGATTGATTTGCTCGATCATCGCCGCCAGCGTTGTCGATTTGCCGCTGCCAGAAGCACCTGTGACCAGGATCAGTCCCTGTCGCAGCTGACACAGCGGCAGCACCGCTTCCGGCCAGCCGAGCGCTTCCGCCTCCGGAATCTGCTGCGGCAGCAGACGGATCGCCAGACATTCCCTACCGTTCGCCAGATAACGCCGCACACGCAAACGACCGACATCCGGCAGTGCGCAGGAAAAATCTTTGACCTCCCTTGCTTTTCTGCTTACAATAGAATCATCCAAAGCAGCCGCTGTCTGCAGCGTCCCATTTATCTCTGCGAACATCGCGCTGGAACACGCGCTCTCAAAAAACAAGCTGCCCCAGCCGCCGCATATAGATGCTGCCGCCTGACTCCAGATGCAGATCCGTAGCGCCGGCGGCCACAGCCTTTGAAAAAACTGCTCATATTACTATCCTTTCTGAGGTGATCCAATGACAACTCTCTTCTTTTTCATCTTCGGCGCCTGCCTGGGAAGTTTCATTCCCTGCTTCGCCGAGCGTCGCCAGAAAAACCTCTCGCAGATCGATCGCTCCCGCTGTCTCCATTGCGGCCAAGCCATCGCGCCGCTTTATCTCGTGCCGATCCTCGGCTATTTTTTTCAGCAGCGGACACTGCCGCCATTGTGGCGCGCCGATCTCAAAATCCCTGCCATTTTTCGAATCAATCGTCGCCATTCTCTGCGCGCTGCTCAGCATCAGCACCGCGCCAGCGCCGCACACGATACTCCTTTGCAGCATCTTCGCCCTCCTGCTTCTGCTCAGCCTCGACGACTGGCAGCTGCAGCAGATCCATGACAGCGATCTGATCCTTTACGGCGTCCTGCTCATCCTTGACAGCGTTCTCTACGGCGCACATCTCTGGCTCGATCAGGCCATCGGCGCAGTCATCGTCGCGCTGCCGCTTTTCATCATCTTGCGCCTCTTTCCGCAGGGACTGGGCAGCGGCGACGTGCTCTTTATGGCGATCTCCGGCTTTTATCTCGGCACCGTCGCCGTGACCCACGCTTTTCTCATCGGGATCTTCTGCGCGCTCGTCTACGCCCTCTATCTCATCATTATAAAGAAAGTCAAACGCGGCGCAAGCCTTCCGCTCATTCCGTTTCTCGCTGCAGGTGTGGCCGTCGTTATCCTCAGCACACCATTTTTCGGATAAAATCGCTGAGAAATAACTATATCGGAAGAAAAAATATGCTGTCTTCTATATCACAATTCGCAACAATGTGTTATAATGATTACATTCCATCCATCGGGAGGTAAGATTTATGAGACCCACCAAGGAAGCCTTAGTCAGAAAGGTTTGTCAAAACATGGACCTGTTGAAGTACGAAGTCGACGATGTGCTCACCGACGACGCGCTCCAGGACCTGACCAACGAAGGTTCTGACAAGGTCATCTTCAGTATAGCGAAACCAAATCAGGTCAGCAGCAAGCTTTTCCTGACATCCCATCAGTTCACCAATGTTGTGGGAACGGATATCTATATTTACATCGGCAACAACCAGTTTGTCCACGCCTCCACCTCCACTGTGGGCGTCATTGTCAGCAATATGAGCGACGCCTACTACACCTCCCGGCTTTGTGGGCGGACGCCGCCTGGTCTGATCCCTCCGGACCAACTGAATCTGTGAAACAAAAACCCTGCCGCGCTGCGGCAGGGTTTTTTCGTTTATTTCTCATTTCCGGTCACCGTGCTCCGCTGCGGCGGTAGGTCACATAGCGGTAAAACACCCCGTCCTGCTCCAGCTCCTCCGAGGTCTCCGCCGCCTCCCAGGCCGGGTCCTCCTCCAGGTTGGGGAACCAGCAGTCGGCGGGAAAGGCCTTCTGGATCCTGGTCACATAGGCGGTGTCGCACCAGGGCAGCAGCTGCCGGTACACCGAGGCCCCCGCCGATAGACAAGGCGTCCTCCGGGGCGGCCGCCCGCAGGGTCTCTACATCAGAAAACATCTCCGCCCCTCCGGGGCAAAGTCCGGGCTCCGGGAGAGGATGAGATTCCGGCGGCCCTTCAGAGGCCGCCCCCCACGGAAAGGTGGCCAGGGTCTTACGCCCTAAAATCACCGGATGCCCGGTGGTCAGGGACTTGAAGCGCTTCAGGTCCTCCGACAGGTAGACCAGCTGGTCCCCGTCTTTCCCAATAGCCCAGTTTTGATCCACTGCTACGATTACATTCATCAGTTTTGGTCCCTTCATATCATAAGAATTGTTCCATCTGCCCCGTCCCTGCGGGGCGGGGTCTGAATACAACAATCAAACCGCCACCGGGATCTTTCCCTCCAGCTCATGGGCCTGGTACCCCTCCAGCTTCACGCTGTCCCGGGTGAAGGCGTAGAAGTCGGTGACCGACGGGTCCAGGGTAAACTTGGGGGCCTCATAGGGGGTTCGGGCGATGATCTCCTCCACCACCGGCACGTGTCGATCATAGATGTGGCAGTCGGCGATCACGTGAACCAGCTCCCCCGCCTCCAATCCAGACACCTGGGCCATCATGTGCAGGAGCGTCGCGTACTGCATCACGTTCCAGCCGTTGGCGGTGAGCATGTCCTGAGAGCGCTGGTTCAGGATGCCGTTGAGGGTGGTTCCGCTCACGTTGAAGGTCATGGAGTAGGCACAGGGGTACAGGGCCATCTCGCTTAAATCGTGGTGGTTATAGAGATTGGTGAGGATGCGCCGGGAGCCCGGGTCGTGCTTCAAATCCCACAGAACCTTGTCCACCTGGTCCATGTCCCCCTGGGGGTAGTGGTGCTTCACCCCCAGCTGATAGCCGTAGGCCTTGCCGATGGAGCCGTTCTCATCCGCCCAGGCGTCCCACACGTGGCTGTTCAGGTCATGGATATTGTTGGACTTCTTCTGCCAGATCCAGAGGAGCTCGTCCACCGCCGACTTGAGGTACTGTCTGCGGACAGTGATGATGGGAAACTCCTTTTTCAGGTCATAGCGGTTGACCACCCCGAAGAGCTTGATGGTGTGGGCGGGCGTCCCGTCCTCCCACTTGGGGCGCACCGGGCGGTCGGTGTCCCACACGCCCTTGGACAAAATATCTTTACAGTTCTGAATGAATACCTGATCGGCGTAACTCATTGCACTGCTCTCCTTTCGGCGGTATCTTCTGTAGCGTTCGCCGCATGTTCAGCAGACCTTATTATACACGAACCGGCGGCGGGGAACAAGCATTGTTTCCCGCCGCCCGGCCGGTCAGACTCCTTTGTATTTTCGCCGGGTGGCCATCCCGCCCCGGATGTGCCGCTGGGCCTTGTTCTCCTCCAGCACCTGCTTGGCCTGGAGGTACAGGGTGCGGTTAAAGGCGGGGAGCCGCTCGGACAGATCCTTGTGCACCGTGGATTTGCTGATGTTGAATTTCCGAGCCGCGGCGCGCACCGTGGCCTTGTTCTCTATGATGTACAGGGCCAGCTGACAGGCCCGCTCTTCCATGTTTCCTTTCACACAGCAACATCTCCCCCATGATTTGGGTCTGCTGTGCTACTATATGCCGGATTTTCCCAGGGTATGAGCGGTTCACCCGCCGCGCCGCCTTCCGCCCCGCTCCCCTGCCAGGGCGCGCCAATCAAACGGCCGCCGCACCCTTTTGGGCGCGGCGGCCGTATCCAATTACAAATTACAGTTTCAAAATGGGGTAGTCCTGCACCGAGGTCACCGGATTGAGGCCCACCTTGGCAGCCTTCTCCCGGTACTCCTCCACACTGCCGGTGGTGTAGATGTCCAGGGTGCCCTTGCCCGGCTGGTCGTTGACCAGGCCGTTCTCCTGAAGGTAGCCGGCGATGGTCTTGGCCATCTGGTCGGCCGGATCAATGAGGGGCAGTCCCGGATACAGCCGCTGGATGTTCTTCTCCACCAGGGGGTAGTGAGTGCAGCCCAGCACGCAGCAGTCGATCTTCTCCTGGTTCACCAGCGCGTCCATGTTGGCCTGGATGTCCGCGTCCAGGATTCCCTGCCCGGCGGGGTCGCCCACGTTGGCCTCCACCAGCTTGGCCAGGTCGGGGCAGCCGTGGCTGACCACCTCCTTGTCCGGGGCCTTCTTGCCGATGAGATCTGGATAGCACCGGGTGGAGTGGGTGAAGCAGGTGGAGATGACGCCCACCTTGTGGACCGCCATCTGGGACACCGCATCCGCCCCCGCCTCCACTACACTGAGCACCGGGCAGGTCATGTCGTCCCGATACCGGTCAATGAGACAGGAGATGGTGTTGCAGGCTACCAGCAGGGCCTTTACGCCCCGCTCCTCCATAAAGCGGAGCATGTACCGGGTCATGGTCAGAATCTCCTCCGCGGAGTGATTGCCGTAGGGCATGTTGCCCCCGTCTCCGAAGTAGAGCAGATTCTCATGGGGCAGCTGCTGCTGCATTTTCAGGGCGACGCTGAAGCCGCCGATGCCCGAATCGATGATACCGATGGGGCTTGTTTTGGTTGCCATGGGTTTCATCCTTCCTTCTCTTGGGAGCCTCGCTCCCGACTTGCCCCCTATCATAGCACACTTTCAGCAAAAAAGGTACCCTGTTTTTCAAATCTATTCGACATTTTTACGAAGGCGGACTTTGGTCCGGAATAGAATCGTCTGATAGAGCACAATAGCCGACCAGCCCGTACCGATGGCCAGGGCCACGCCGGCCAGCCCCATGGGTCCGGCCAGGGTGTAGGCCAGAATCACCCGGATGGTCTGCTGAAGCACGCTGCCGATCACCGGCACGGACACCCAGCCCATCCCCCGGTAGAGCCCCACATAGGCGCTGCCGATGAAGCACAGTACGTAGAACACGGAGATCCACCGCAGATAGGCCATCCCCTCGTCCATAGCCGCCGGGGACGCCTCCCCCAGCATCAGTGCCATGGAGGCGCGGGCCCCCACAAACATGATGAGGGACATGGCCAGCCCCAGGCCGATCATCAGCGCCATTCCGGTGAAAAAAGCCCCGTCTCACCCGCTCCGGCCTGCCTCCGCCGGTGTTCTGGGCCACAAAGACGGACACCGCCTCCGCTCCGCTGTCCCCAAAGGAGTTGGCAAATCCCTCAATGCGGGTGGCGGCGGTAAAGGCGTTGATGGTGTCCGTCCCCTGGGCGTTTACCGCCCCCTGGACCAGCAGCTTGCCGATGTACACCGCGGACTGGTGGAGGGCGGACACCACGCCGAAGGCGGCCGTCCGCCTGAGCATGCCCCAGTCCATCTTCATATCAGCCCGGCCGAACAGCAGTTGGGGCAGCCGCCATTTCAAATAGGCCAGCGCCATCAGCGCCGCCGCCCCCTGGGCCAGCACCGTTGCGATGGCCGCCCCGGCAATTCCCATGGAGCAGGCCCCCACGAAGAGGAGATCCAGCCCCACATTCAGCATGGTAGCCGCCGCCAGGGGAAGCAGGGCCGCCAGGGTGTTCCCCGCCGCCCGCAGAGCCGCCGAGCCCAGGTTATAGAGAAAGGTCACCGGCAAACCGAGAAAGATCACATTCAGATACTCCGTCACCAGGGGCCGCAGCTCCCCCGGGGTCTGGATCAGCCCCAGCAGGGGCCCCAGCAGAACCAGGCCCCCCAGCCCCAGAACCGCCGTCAGCAGCAGGCCGAACACCAGGGAGAGAAACCCCTCCCGCCTGAAAGAGGCCAGGTCCCGGCTGCCGTAAAAACTGGGCAAAAGAGCACCGCGACGCCCGTACAGCAGCCGCTGAGGATGAAAATGAACAGGTTCATCACCGTGCCCGCCACCCCCACGGCCCCGAAGGCGGCGCCGCCCAAAAATCGTCCGATAATGAAGGCGTCCACCGTGTTGTAGAGCTGCTGCAGGATATTCCCTGCAAGATCAGGGGCAGGGCCAGCCAGATCAGCTGTCTGGGGATGCTGCCCTGGGTCAGTACCACAGTCCGGTCCATGGAAAGCTCCCTCCTTTTCTCCCTCCATGATACCCCAGGCAAACGCCCTTGTAAAATACGCTTTTTCCCCTTATAATATAAATCGTATTTTATAGGTCGAGGTGCACTATGACACAGTTGGAGCTTCAA
>ENA-OQCL01001142-OQCL01001142.1-human-gut-metagenome-genome-assembly--contig:-NODE-1142-length-10337-cov-3.390402_pt1 | contig 10337 bp, 10 predicted proteins | sample MGYA00242502_ERZ504586 | MGnify/ENA primary metagenome ERZ504586 (study PRJEB26092, sample SAMD00036316) | human gut metagenome | host: Homo sapiens | study: EMG produced TPA metagenomics assembly of... | reverse complement strand
GCATCCACCGTCTGCCCTTGCTTACTTTCTTTATCAATGACACGGTTTTCAAAATTAATAATTAAACAATTAATAATTAATCTTGCGTGTCGGATTGATATATCTTTAGCTTGCTCTTACTTTTTTGTTACTTACTTTTTTGAAGTTGTCCAATACGTCAAAGATCTTATGTTTAATGAATAATTAATAAATCAATAATCACTCATCTTGTGTGGAGAATAACGGATTCGAACCGTTGACCCTCTGCGTGCAAGGCAGATGCTCTAGCCAGCTGAGCTAATCCCCCGTAGAGAGTTGAAAGTGCAGAGTGCAGAGTGGAAAGTTGTTTACCTTTCAACTGTTTACTCTCAACTGTCAACTGTTTGGTAGTCCCAGGCAGAGTTGAACTGCCGACCTCTACATTATCAGTGTAGCGCTCTAACCAACTGAGCTATAGGACTGTCAACTGTTGTGCGCCTGAGATAAATACCTCAGCCTCATCTTTCTCTATACCGGGCATGCCCGGTTAAGATCATATTTTATACATATTCAACCGTAGTACCAGAGAATAACATACCTCATTGAAATTACTACTTTCTCATGAGACTCTGGCTCCAGAAAGGAGGTGTTCCAGCCGCACCTTCCGGTACGGCTACCTTGTTACGACTTAGCCCCAGTCACCAGTTTTACCCTAGGCCGATCCTTGCGGTTACGGACTTCAGGTACCCCCGGCTCCCATGGCTTGACGGGCGGTGTGTACAGGCCCGGGAACGTATTCACCGCGCCATGGCTGATGCGCGATTACTAGCGAATCCAGCTTCACGGAGTCGAGTTGCAGACTCCGATCCGAACTGAGACATGGTTTTAGAGATTAGCATCCTGTCGCCAGGTAGCTGCCCTTTGTCCATGCCATTGTAACACGTGTGTCGCCCCCGGATGTAAGGGCCGTGCTGATTTGACGTCATCCCCACCTTCCTCACAGCTTACGCTGGCAGTCTCACCAGAGTCCTCAGCTTCACCTGTTAGTAACTAGTGATAAGGGTTGCGCTCGTTATGGCTTCTTATCACGTGATTACGTTCGGCTGCCAGATGAACGCCAGGGATTCGGAGAAACTTAGAGGGATCCTGGAATCTGTAGGCTATGAGGAGGCCCGGAGACCGGGCGGATTTTGTGATCTACAACACCTGTACCGTACGGGAGAACGCCAATACCAGGCTCTACGGGCTGGCTGGGGCAGCAAAAACCCCGGAAGAAAAAGAACCCTCATATGATGATCGCCCTGTGCGGCTGCATGATGCAGGAGCCCCAGGTGGTGGAGAAGCTGAAGAAAAGTTATTCCATTTGTGGACATTATCTTCGGCACTCACAACATTTACAAGTTCGCGGAGCTTCTGGTCACCCGTCTGACGTCGGAGCGCATGGTGATCGACATCTGGAAGGACACGGACAAGATCGTGGAAGATCTGCCCAATCAGCGGAAATACCCCTTCAAGTCCGGGATCAATATTATGTTCGGCTGCAATAACTTCTGCAGCTACTGCATCGTCCCCTATGTAAGAGGGCGGGAGCGGAGCCGGCAGCCGGAAGCCATCTTAAGGGAGATCCGCCGGATGGCCGCGGACGGTGTGACAGAGATCATGCTTCTGGGACAGAACGTGAATTCCTACGGAAAGACCCTGGAACATCCCATTAGTTTTGCCCGGCTCCTTACCATGATCGAAGAGATCGAGGGCATCCGCAGGATCCGGTTTATGACTTCCCATCCCAAGGACCTTTCAGACGAGCTGATCCAGGTGATGGCCGCTTCCAGCAAGATCTGCCGCCATCTCCATCTTCCGGTCCAGTCCGGAAGCAGCCGGATCTTACAGAAGATGAACCGGCGATATACCAAGGAGCAGTATCTTGAGCTGGCAGATAAGATCCGCGCCGCCATCCCCGACATTTCCCTTACCACGGATATCATCGTGGGCTTTCCGGGGGGAAACGGAAGAGGATTTCCAGGAGACTCTGGATGTAGTGCGAAAGGTACGCTATGACAGCGCCTTTACCTTCCTCTATTCAAAGCGGACAGGAACGCCGGCGGCGGTGATGGAAGACCAGGTGCCGGAAGAGGTTGCCAAGGACCGGTTCAACCGTCTTTTGCAGGAGGTACAGTCCATTGCGGCCCAAACCTGTGCAGTCCATGAGGGAACCACCCAGGAAGTACTGGTGGAAGCAGTCAGCGAGCATAACCTGGGGATGGTCACCGGGCGGCTAAGTAACAACCTTCTGGTGCATTTCCCGGGAGGGGAGGAGCTGATTGGCCAGTATGTGGACGTATCCCTTGACCAGTGCAAGGGATTCTATTATCTGGGAGAAATGAAATAAATCCCAACTATATTTTTGGTAAAAAACGCTCAGACTATGTAGGAGAACACATAGTGGGGGCGTTTTTTCCATGAGAAGAGTAAGCGAGTATCTGTTTCTTTGGGCGGTGGGCGGCTGCCTGTACTATAGCTTTGAATTGTTGTTCCGGGGATTCTCCCACTGGAGTATGTTTGTGCTGGGCGGCGTATGTTTTGTCTTCTTCCAGGTCCAGGCCCGGATGCTCCGCTGGCAGGACCCGCTGTGGCGGCAGGTGCTGCGCTGCGCGGTGTTCGTCACCGCCCTTGAATTTATCACCGGGATTATTGTGAACAAATGGCTCCGGCTGGAGGTGTGGGATTACACAGACATGCCTTTCCAGATCCTGGGTCAGGTATGCCTGCCCTTTACGATCATCTTCGCGGGGCTTTGCGCCGTGGGGATCGTCCTCAGTGGATATCTTGCCCACTGGCTCTATGGGGAGCCCAGGCCCTGGCTCCATGCTTTTTTAGATTTATATTCTTTCCTATTCTCCGGAAAAATGCTATAATGAAATGTAAATTTTACAGAATAGGAGAAGCGAAGTGGCAGAGATGACTCCGAAGATCGAAGATCTGACCCCTATGATGCAGCAATATATGAAGACCAAGGAAGAATACAAGGACTGTATTCTTTTTTTACCGGCTGGGGGATTTCTATGAAATGTTCTTTGACGACGCGGTGACCGTCTCAAGAGAACTGGAACTGACCCTGACCGGCAAAAGCTGTGGCCTTCCTGAGCGGGCGCCTATGTGCGGCGTGCCCTATCACGCAGTGGAAGGCTATCTGAACCGGCTGGTCTCCAAAGGCTATAAAGTGGCCATCTGCGAGCAGATGGAAGATCCGGCGCTGGCCAAGGGGCTGGTGAAGCGGGAAGTGATCCGCATCGTAACGCCGGGGACCAATCTGGACACCCAGGCCCTGGACGAGACCCGGAACAATTACATCCTGTGCGTCGCCTACATCGCCGACCGTATGGTGTATCCGTGGCGGATGTGACCACCGGAGATTACTTTATGACGGAGCTGGATTCCAGCGAGAAACTGTTCGATGAGATCTACAAATTCATGCCCTCAGAGCTGATCTGCAATGAGGCTTTTTATATGAGCGGGATGGATCTTGACGATTTGAAAGACCGGCTGGGGATCGCCATCTATTCCCTGGATTCCTGGTATTTTGACGACGAGGGCTGTCAGCGGGCCCTGCGGGAGCATTTCCAGGTGAGCAGTATGGATGCTCTTGGCGTGGGCGGCTACGACTGCGGCGTGATCGCGGCGGGAGCCCTGCTTACCTATCTGCAGGAGACCCAGAAGACTTCCCTGTCTCATATGTCCAGACTCTCTGTTTATACCACAGGGAAATATATGGTCCTTGACAGTTCCACCAGACGGAACCTGGAATTGTGCGAGACTCTGCGGGAGAAGCAGAAGAAGGGTTCCCTTCTGTGGGTGCTTGATAAGACCAGAACGGCCATGGGTGCCCGGCTCCTGCGCAAATACATAGAACAGCCGCTTATTGACCGGGCGCTGATCGAACAGCGTCTTGACGCGGTGGAGGAACTGAAGGAAAACGCCATCTCCAGAGAAGAACTGCGGGAGTATCTGTCCCCGGTCTATGACCTGGAGCGGCTGGTGGGTAAGATCACCTATCAGTCGGCCAACCCAAGAGACCTGAAGGCATTTGAAAGTTCTCTTTCCATGCTCCCTCACATCAAATATCTGCTGGGAGAGATGAAGAGCCCGCTTCTTAGAGAGATCTGGGAGGAACTGGACACCCTGGAGGACCTGTGCGCTCTGGTACAGTCCGCCATCAGGGAAGATCCGCCCCTTGCCATGAAAGAAGGGGGCATTATCCGGGACGGCTACAACGAAGAGGTAGACCGGCTTCGAAATGCCAAGTCCGACGGAAAGGAATGGCTGGCAAAATTAGAGGAAGAAGAGCGGGAGAAGACCGGGATCAAGAACCTGCGTATCCGCTATAACAAAGTGTTCGGCTACTATCTGGAGGTGACCAACTCCTTTAAGAACCTGGTGCCGGACTATTACACCCGCAAGCAGACCCTTGCCAATGCGGAGCGCTATATCATCCCGGAGTTAAAGGAGCTGGAAGATACCATTCTGGGAGCGGAAGATAAGCTCTATGCTCTGGAGTACCAGCTCTACTGTGAGGTGCGGGACAAGATCGGGGCAGAAGTACTGCGGATCCAGGCCTCCGCCCGGGCAGTGGCAAAGACCGATGTGTTCGCTTCTCTGGCCCTGGTGGCGGAGCGGGGGAATTATGTGCGTCCCGCCATCAATGAAAAAGGCGTGATCGACATCAAGGACGGTCGGCATCCGGTGGTGGAGAAGATGATCCCGGAAGAAATGTTTATCGCCAACGATACCTATCTGGATGATAAAAAGAAACGGATCTCCATCATCACCGGTCCAAACATGGCCGGAAAATCTACCTATATGCGGCAGACAGCCCTCATTGTCCTGATGGCCCAGATCGGATCCTTCGTGCCTGCCTCCAGGGCCAATATCGGCCTGGTGGACCGGATCTTCACCCGAGTGGGCGCATCCGACGACCTGGCCTCCGGCCAGAGTACCTTCATGGTGGAGATGACGGAGGTGGCCAATATCTTAAGGAACGCCACCAGCAAAAGCCTTCTGATCCTGGATGAGATCGGACGGGGCACCAGCACCTTTGACGGACTGAGCATTGCCTGGGCGGTGATCGAGCATATCAGCGACAGCAGGCTTCTGGGAGCAAAGACTCTTTTTGCCACCCATTACCATGAGCTTACCGAACTGGAAGGCAAGATCGACAATGTAAACAACTACTGCATCGCCGTGAAGGAGAAGGGGGACGATATCATTTTCCTCCGTAAGATCGTAAAAGGCGGCGCGGACAAGAGCTACGGCATCCAGGTGGCCCGCCTGGCAGGAGTTCCGGACTGTGTGATCAACCGGGCGAAAGAGATCGTGGAGGAGCTGGTCCACGCGGACATCACCACCCGGATCAAAGATATCGCCGTCCACGGCCATGAGCCGAAGATCAAGACGAAAAAATACGATGAAGTGGATCTGGCCCAGATGTCTCTTTTCGACACGGTAAAAGACGACGACATCATCCAGGAGATCAAGGAACTGGATCTGGGGAACCTGACGCCTATAGATGCCTTGAATACACTGTATCAGTTTCAGAACAAATTGAAAAACAGGTGGTAGCATATGAACAAGATTCAAGTACTGGATCAGATAACCATAGACAAGATCGCCGCCGGCGAGGTGATCGAGCGCCCGGCCTCCATTGTGAAGGAACTGGTGGAGAATTCCATCGACGCAGGCGCCACGGCGGTGACGGCAGAGATCAAAGAAGGCGGGATCTCCTATATCCGTATTGCCGACAACGGCAGCGGAATTGAGAAATCCCAGGTGCCTTCTGCTTTTCTGCGCCATTCCACCAGCAAGATCCGTACAGCGGAGGACCTTACCCACATCGCTTCCCTGGGGTTCCGGGGAGAAGCGCTCTCTAGCATTGCGGCAGTGTCCCAGGTGGAACTGATCACCAAGACAGAGGCGGAGACATTCGGCACCCTCTACCGGATCGCGGGAGGAAAGGAAGAGAGCATGGAGGATACCGGGGCCAGAGATGGCACCACCTTCCTGGTGCGCCAGCTTTTCTACAACACCCCGGCCCGGCGTAAATTCCTGAAGACGCCGATGACAGAGGCAGGCCATGTAAGCGACCTTATGACCCGGCTGGCTCTGTCCCACCCGGAGATCTCTTTCCAGTTTATCAATAACGGCCAGTCCAGGCTCCACACCTCCGGCAACGGAAACCTGAAGGATGTGATCTACCATGTCTACGGGCGGGAGATCGCGGCCAACCTTCTGGAGGTAGACCATGAGGAAAAGGGGATCCACATCACCGGATATCTGGGAGCGCCTCTGATCTCCAGAGGGAACCGGAACTTTGAGACCTATTTTATCAACGGAAGATACATCAAAAATCCAGGTGGTCTACAAGGCCATTGAGGACGCTTACAAGGATTTCTCCATGCAGCACAAGTATCCCTTTGTAGTGCTCCACATCGCCATCGACGGCACGGCGGTGGATGTAAACGTCCATCCTGCCAAGATGGAACTGCGGTTTGGCAACCAGCAGGAGGTCTACAACGCGGTGTTCGCTGCGGTGGATCAGACCCTGCATAAGAAAGAACTGATCCCGGATGTGAAGCTGGAAGAGCCGGCGAAGATCCCGGAGAAACCTGTTCCAGGGGGCGTTTCCTTTAAGACATCCGTCCCGGCTCCCCAAAAGCCTGCGGCGGAAGCAAAAGAGCCGCCCAGAGAGCGGGATCTTGACTACTTCATGGAAGAGATGAAAAAGCGGGTCCGCTCTTATCATGAGCAGAATTCTGCGGCAGAGGTGAAAGAGCAGGGCGAGATCTTCAAGCCGAAGCGTCAGATGGACCGGATCCGGGAAGCGGCGGCCTATGCGGCAAAATCCGGATCAGATGATCCAAAGAAGCAGCCAGCTTCTGATCCCGTAAAAGAGCCCCGGCAGATGGAGCTTTTCGAAGGGAATCTTCTGAAAGGGGAGAACCGGCCGGATTATCAGCTGGTGGGCCAGGTGTTTGACACATACTGGATCGTTCAGCAGGAGGACCGGATGTATATCATCGACCAGCATGCCGCCCATGAGCGGGTGCTTTACGAGAAAACCCTGCAGAGCATGAAAACCCGGGAGTTTACCTCTCAGATGATCAGCCCGCCCATTATCCTTAACCTGACCATGCAGGAGAGTGATCTTCTGAAGAAATATATGGACCGCTTCACAAGGATCGGCTTCGAGTTCGAGGAATTCGGGCAGGAATCCTACGCGGTGCGGGCAGTGCCGGGGAATCTTTTCCACATCGCCAAGAAGGAACTGCTGCTGGAGATGCTGGACAGTCTCTCTGATGAGATTACCCGGAATCATTCCTCGGATCTGATCGACGAGAAGATCGCCTCCATGTCCTGCAAGGCGGCGGTAAAAGGGAATATGCGTCTTACCGCCCAGGAGGCGGACGCCCTTATCGGAGAGCTTCTCACGTTAGAGAATCCCTACCACTGTCCCCACGGCAGGCCAACCATCATCGCCATGTCCAAACGGGAACTGGAAAAGAAATTCAAAAGGATTGTATAGATTATGAGTACAAAGAAACCACTGATCATCCTTACCGGCCCCACCGCGGCAGGAAAAACGGAACTGTCCCTTATGCTTGCCCGTGCAGTGGGCGGGGAGATCATTTCCGCGGATTCCATGCAGGTATACCGGCAGATGGACATTGGCACCGCCAAGATCCGGCCAGAGGACATGCAGGGCATCCCCCACCATCTTATCGATGTGCTTGATCCGGCGGAAGAGTTCCATGTGGTGCGGTTTCAGGAGATGGCCAAAGAGGCCATCGAAAAGATCTGCGCCGCAGGCCATATTCCCATTGTTGTGGGGGGCACCGGGTTTTATATCCAGGCGCTGCTCTATGATATTGATTTCTCCCGGCACGAGGAGGAGGAGAACTTCCGCCATGAGCTGGAAGCCATTGCCAGAGAGCAGGGGGGAGAAGTGCTCCATGAGCGTCTCCGCAGGGTGGATCCCGAATCCGCTGAAAAGATCCACCCCAATAATGTAAAGCGGGTGATCCGGGCTCTGGAATTCTACCAGGAAAACGGGGAACCCATCTCCCGGCACAATGAGAAGGAGCGGCAGAAGGAGTCTGCCTATCAATCCGCCTACTTCGTCCTCACTGACGAAAGGAGCCGTCTCTATGAACGGATTGACCGGCGGGTGGATGAGATGATGGAAGCGGGATTGGAAGAGGAAGTCCGCAGATTAAGAGATAAGGGGTATACAAAAGAACTGGTGTCCATGCAGGGGCTGGGATACAAGGAGATCCTGGACTACCTGGAGGGAGGCTGCACGCTGGAGGAAGCGGTCTACCGGATCAAGAGGGACACCCGGCATTTTGCCAAGCGCCAGATCACCTGGTTCAAGCGGGAGCGGGACGTGATCTGGATCAACCAGAAGGACTATGATTACGATAAGCAGAGGATCTTGCAGAAGATCCTGCATGAATGGGAGGGAGTATCATGCTGCGAAACATCTTGCGAAAAAACCAGTTTTTAAAGAAAATGAATACGTTGCTGGAGCTGTATTCCTACAGCCACAATACAGAATCTACCTATCAGGAGCTTCTGGCTTTAGAGCCCCTGATCCGCACCAAGGGAGAGCGGGCGCTTTTCGACCTGAACCGGGCGTCCCTTCTCTACGATATGCGCAAATTCCGGGAGGCGGCGGACATCCTGCTGGAGATCCCGCCTGTGAATCCCCAGTTTGACGCGCAGTGCGCCCAGATGAAGACCAAGATCATGGAGGCCATGTAGAAAGGAAGACAAGAAATGTTACAGACATCTCAATTATACAGACAGCTGGGGATCCGGGAAGAGGTCCTGGCTTTTGCCGATGATACGGAGAAACAGTTAAAAGACCGGTTTGCTGCCATTGATGAGATGGCGGAATACAATCAGCTGAAGGTGATCCATGCCATGCAGGAGAACCGGGTTTGCGAGGCCTGCTTTAACTATGCCAGCGGCTACGGATACAGCGATCAGGGGAGAGATACCCTGGAAGGAGTATATGCCTCTCTTTTCCACACAGAGAGCGCTCTGGTACGCCCTCAGATCACCTGCGGCACCCATGCGCTTTCCATTGCCCTGGCAGCCAACCTGCGGCCGGGAGACGAGCTGTATTCTCCAGCCGGGAAACCTTACGACACCCTGGAGGAAGTGATCGGAATCCGGCCTTCCAACGGGTCTCTTGCAGAATACGGGATCACTTACCGGCAGACCAATCTTCTGCCGGACGGGACCTTTGACTATGAGACTATCAAAAAGGAGCTCAATGAAAAGACAAAGCTGGTGACGATCCAGCGGTCCAAGGGCTATCAGACCCGTCCCAGCTTCTCAGTGGAAGAGATTGGGGAACTGATCGCTTTTGTGAAGAAGATCAAGCCGGATGTGATCTGTATGGTGGACAACTGCTACGGGGAATTTGTAGAGGAGCGGGAACCCAGCGATGTGGGAGCGGATCTGGTGGTAGGTTCCCTTATCAAGAACCCGGGCGGCGGGCTTGCGCCCATCGGCGGCTATATCGCCGGAAGAGAGGATCTGATCGAAGCCTGCGCTTACCGGCTCACCTCCCCGGGCCTTGGCCGGGAAGTAGGAGCCTCCCTTGGGGTGATGCAGTCTTTCTATCAGGGATTGTTCCTGGCGCCGGTGGTATCGGCCAGCGCCTTAAAAGGAGCCATCTTTGCGGCTAACCTCTATGAGCGCCTGGGATTCCCGGTGATCCCTAATGGTTCGGAGGACCGTCACGATATCATCCAGGCGGTGGAGCTCGGCACTCCGGAAGGTGTTATCGCCTTCTGCAAGGGGATCCAGGCCGCGGCGCCGGTGGATTCCTATGTAACCCCGGAACCATGGGCCATGCCAGGCTATGACAGTGATGTGATCATGGCGGCAGGGGCTTTCGTACAAGGGTCTTCCATTGAACTTTCCGCGGACGGTCCCATCAAACCGCCCTATGCCGTATATTTCCAGGGAGGGCTTACCTGGCCCCACGCCAAGCTTGGCATTCTGATGTCCCTGGAATATCTGGCAAGAGAAGGGCTTATCACCTTATCCTAAGTTCTGTATGGCAAAAGGAGGGGATGGGATATGAATAAGATCGCCATCATTGGGGCAGGAGCGGCCGGAATGACTGCCGCCATCGCCGCAGCCAGAACGGCAGAAGAAAAAAAGAATCCATGTGAGATCTTCCTGCTGGAACACAATGACCTGCCGGGCCGGAAGATCCTCTCTACCGGAAATGGCAGATGTAATCTTACCAATGAAAAGATGGGTCTCTCTCATTTTCACAGCCAGGAGCTCCAGAAGGCCGCCGTCGTACT
>ENA-OQCL01001141-OQCL01001141.1-human-gut-metagenome-genome-assembly--contig:-NODE-1141-length-10338-cov-2.481246_pt1 | contig 10338 bp, 10 predicted proteins | sample MGYA00242502_ERZ504586 | MGnify/ENA primary metagenome ERZ504586 (study PRJEB26092, sample SAMD00036316) | human gut metagenome | host: Homo sapiens | study: EMG produced TPA metagenomics assembly of... | reverse complement strand
GTCGGTGTCGTCATAGTCGGTGATCCGTCGGATTGGGGCCGTAGTCCGGTGTCGTCGTATCGGTGATCCGTCGGCATTGGGGCCGTAGTCGGTGTCGTCGTAGTCAGTCACGCCGTAATCGGTGATCCCGTCGCTGCCCGGGCCATAGTCGGTGTCGTCATAGTCCTGGAACTCCGCGTCCATCTCGGTGACCTTGCCGGTGTAGGCGTTCACCTCATACTCGTACTCCACGCCGTCCAGGACGAATTCCACCTCGTACTCCCCGTCGTCCAGGTCGTACTCCTTCTCCACAAACTGCAGATCGTCCCGGCCCAGCTGGGTGGAGAGGATGCTCTGAGCGGCGGAGGCGCTTGATGTACCCCTTGTCCCCGTAGGCGTCGTCGTAGTCGTCTTGGTCCCAGGGTCACGGCCTGGGAGCCGATCTGGTCGGTCTCCACCACCAGCCGGACCGCCTCGGCCAGTTCGTTCAGGAACTGGTCATTGGGGTAGACGGAGCCCCGCTCCAGCTTCAGGATGATGTTCTTCTCGTGGCCGCCCACGGTGGCGTCGAAGTAGCCCAGGGCATTGATCTCGTCCACCAGCTCTCCCACCACCTGGGTACAGGGCCGGCCCTCATAGCCGGTGTAGGAGGCCAGCAGGGTCTGGGCCTCCTGGTTGCGGCCGGTGAGGGCCACCACGTTGCCCAGATCGTCATAGTCCATCTCGATCTCCGGGTTCACGCTCAGCAGGACGGTGCCGGCCACGCCGCCGCTCTCTTCCAGGAGGGGGGCGCTGGTGCCGGGGGTCTCGGGGAGGGACGCCGTGCCGGCGCCGTTCCCGCAGGCGGTCAGAGTGGTCAGGGCCAGGGCGGCGGTCAGGGTCAGGGCAAACCATTTGGTGCGGATGTTCTGTTTCATTTCATTCATCTCCTTGAAAAGGGGTGTTTGGTTTGTGTGTTCTGCTTTTAGATTACGGAGCCGCTGCCGAAAAACCGGGGCCTGGGAAAAACTTTTTTCCTCTTCTTCGGCTGACACAGGGAGGATACGGCGGCCGGTCTCCAAAAACCGGGGCCGCGGCGGAAATTTTTCTGCGTTAATCGTCGTCATCCCGCTCTCCGTCATCGTCGCCATCATCATCGTCATCGCCGTCCCAGTCGTCGTCATCGTCGTCCCGGTCATCGCCGTCATCCCGGTCCTCATAGTCGGTGTCACCGTCCACATAAGGGCCGTCGTCGGGAGGTTCATAGTCGGTGACGCCGTCGCTGTAAGGACCGTAATCCGTATCCTCATAATCGGTGACCCCGTCGGCGTTGGGGCCGTAGTCCGTGTCATCGTAGTCCGTGATCCCCGGGCCGGCAGAGGGGACAGGGGGCGCGGAGGGCGCCGGCGTGGGCTCCGGCACAGGCTCCGGCGTGAGGTCCGAGGTGGGGGACGGCGTGGGGCTGGGCGGCGCCACCGGGATCACCACCTCGGTGGCCGGTTCCTCCTCCGGCGCGGGCCGATTTGGATCACGATGGTCTCCCCGTACCGCTCCTCCAGATCCTCCCGGGCCGCCTGTTCCTCCCGGGCCTGCCAGTCGGCGTCGGCGCTGGTGACCGTGATGGACACCGTCTCCCCGCCGGAGAGGTAGCCCATATCGATGGCCCGCTCCACCAGCTCCCCGGTCACGTCCTCCCGGTCCTTGCCGCTGTATTCGTAGCCCGCAATCAGGCTCTGGCCGTCCTCATTGAGCCCCTCCAGCTCCAGCACCCGGTCGGTGCGGCTGAGGGTGAGCTCCACATCCGGGTTGATCTGGATGCGCAGGGCGCCGTAGGGGGTGAAGTTTGGCTGGTAGTAGCCAAAGAACACCAAGCACAGACAGGCGGCCAGGCCAGCCACGCCGGACAGGGGCTTCCACAGGGCGGGGCGTTTTTCCCTGGGGTGCCGCAGCTCCACGATGTCCCGCACTGTGTCCCCCACCTGATAGCGCAGGTTGGCGGCCTTCAAAAAGCGGCCCTCCTCGTCCAGCACCACCGCGTAGGCCGGATGCACCTCCATGACCAGATAGCTCACGCCTCGTCGCCCCCTCTCTTGGGGCCCACCTGGCACAGGTGGCCCCGGATGATCTCATAGCCGTTGGTGAAGGCCAGCAGGATGGCCACCAGGTACTTCCGGTGCCGCTCCATGGTCTTCCTGTCGGTGCCGGAGCCGGCGGACAGCTCCCCCATGGGCAGCTTGCCCGTGTCCTCCACCCGTTTCAGCAGCTCCGGCTGGGTCCGGGCGAAGTCCAGCACCCGGCGGCAGGCGGCGAAGGTCCGCTCCTGCCGGGGGCAGTTGTCCGCCACATCGGAGAAGGTCAGGCCGAACTGGGCCAGCTTCTCGGAAAACTCCTGGATCTCCCGCCGGCTGGCGGTGCGCACCGCATAGTCCCCGGCGTGGTCCACGGTGTCGGGGATGGTGTCCAGCAACTCGCCGCCGTCCTCCTCCCCGCCCAGGGGGGTGTGGAGGGAGATCACGTTGCCGTGGCGCTTCTCCGTCCGGTAGTGGTCGATGAGCCGGTTTTTAATAGCACGGGCGGCGTAGGGCAGAAAAGCGCCCCGGCTCTTCTCATAGGCCAGCACCGCCTCATAGAAGGCCAGCATGGCGATGCTCAGTTCGTCCTCATGGCCGTTTTCCGGGGCGGTATGAAGAAACTTCACCGTCTCCGAGCGGATAAAGCCCATGTACTGACGGATGAGGGCGTCCGCCGCCTCCGAGTCCGTCTTGGCCGATCGTACCTGGGAAACGATGTCGTGCTCTGTGCGCACCATTGCCATCCCTCCATCCCCCTCCGGCAGAAGGATACGGACACGCCGCCGGATTTTCGGGGTCACAGCAGAAAATTTCAAAGGGTAGAAAACACTATTGTAAAGTTTAGCGGCTGCGAAACGGAGGCGCGACCGTCTGGATGTCAAATCTTTGTCAAATGTATGTAAAGAAACGGATGGGGCGGTTTTGTGTTCCCTTGGATGGGTTGCGCGCCAGGGTTCTTCGTGGTAGGATGGAGGCACGCACACAGAAAGGAGCGCGCGGGATGAAACAGATCTTTTCTTTCGGTTTGACAGCGGCGCTTTTGCTGGCCTGCCTGACCGGCTGCGGCGGACAGGCGGGCGGCGCCGCGCCCGGCGGGACGGCCCCCTCCGGCGGCCAGACTCCCCCGGCGTCCTCCGTTCCGGAAACGCCCGCCGGCCAGGGGCAGACGCCGCCTGTGTCCCCCGACCCGGAGAGGGGAGTCGCCGCCGGGGAGATCAGCCGGGAGGAGGCCCTGGCCATCGCCCTGGACAATGCGGACGTGCCGGAGGGCGACGCCTACAACATCAAAAACGAGACCGACAGCGACAATGGCATCCCCATCTATGACATCGAGTTCGAGACCGACTACGGCGACTACGACTTTGAGGTGGCCATGGCCGACGGTCGCATCGTTGGTGCGGACTACGAGGTGGACGAGGAGTGGCTGGACGCTCTGGACGGCAGCCCTGTCACAGCGGAGGAGGCCACTTCCATCGTGGCCGGCAAGGTTTCCGGCGCCAGTGCGGCGGACGTATCTGTCTGGGAAGAGTCCGGCGACGGCCGGGGACGTTACGAAGGGGAGCTGTTCCTGGACGGCATGAAGTACGAGTTTGAACTGGACCCCCGGACGGGGCGGATCTTCGCGTACTGGACCGGCCCGCATCTGAGGGACTGACCGGCACAGAAAAGCAGCGGGGAGAAGGCACATCTGCCTACTCCCGCTGCTTTATTTTGCTGATGTTTAGAATGGCTCCTTGGGCGAGAGTCCCAGTTTGGCCTCCAGTTCCCGCGTTTTGGTCTCCATCTCGTACAGCGCCATGGAGGGCGTTTTTTCCTGCCTGGTCACCATCTTGACCAGGAGCTCGCTCAGGATGGACGCATTCGTCCGCTCCAGCAGCTCCATCGCCCGCTCCAACGTTTGCCCGGAGAATCCGACCTTTTCCAGCTTCCGGCGTTCCTTATCCAAACGCTTCATGGTCTTCACACCCCAATTCGCCTGGTTATTTGGTGAATTGGGACAGGGCCAGCAGCGCCTGGGCAGTCTGCACCCGAGTGGCTGCCTGGCCGGGGGCCAGCGTGTCCAAGGAGGTCGCGGTGAGCACGCCGGCCTCCACCGCCCAGGTCATGGCCTCCGCAGCGTAGCCGGCGATCTGGTCATAGTCGGCGAACTCCCGGACGGCCATGCCGCCCTGGGCGGTGTCATAGCCCTCATGCCGGGCGTAGCGGTAGAGCATGACCGCCAGCTGCTCCCGGGTGATGGGATCGTCCGGGCCGAACAGGCCGCCGCCGTAGCCGCCGGCGATCCCCTCGGAGGCGGCCCAGCGGACGGCCTCGCCATAGGAGGCCGCCGGGTCCACATCGGAGAAGTCCATCAGATAATTCACCACCGGGCGGCCCTCCAGCGCCCACAGGGCCGTGACCGCCTCGCCCCGGGTCAGCGTCCCATTGGGCTCAAAGCGGTCCGCGCTGACGCCGGCCATCAGGCCGTTCTCACAGACATAGCGCACCGCCTGGGCATCCCGGGCCTCCACATCGGTGAAGGGCAGGACGGACAGGGGCTCGCCGCCCACCTGATAGACAGCCACCGTGCCGGATACCTCACAGGCTGCCAGCAGCAGGGCCTCTCCGGTGGGGCTGACGGCATCACTCAGGAACAGCAGACCCTCGGGGGCCACATCGCCGCCGGTGACCCACTTGTCCAGCTCCCCGTCCTCATACTCCTCGGAGCCCTCCACTATGGAGGCGAAATCCCGGGTGTTAATGTAGTTCACGTACTGGGCGGAGGCAGGCTCGGTCACGTCATAGACCATGACGCCGCCGGTGCGCTCCAGGGCCACGAAGGCATAGGTGCGGCCGTCCACCGTACCAACCGTGACGCTCTCCGCCTCCGGTCCCTTCTTGCCAGAGCGGTCATCCACCACGGTGTTGTCGTTGGAGCAGTTGTAGTAATCGGTCAGGTACCGGGCGGTGAGGGTCTCAAAGTCGTTGCCGCTGGTGAACACCTCGGTGACGCCGTTCTCCCCGGCCTCATAAATGGTAAAGGTGCGGCCGCCGAAGAGGTAGTCCTTGCCGCTGTCCAAGCCGTCAAAGTCCTCCACCTTGAAGAAGACCACCTTGCCCTCCAGGCCGGAGTTCTCCCCGGTGATGGCTCCAGTGGGGGAGGTCACGCCCTCCTCGCCGAAGTCCTGCTCGTCCTCGCTGAGGTAGAAGGTGCCCAGATCCTCGTCGCCCCACTCTCGGGCGTCGCCCTCGTTGGCGGTGACCAGATAGGTTTTGCCGTCCACCTGGAAGGCGGCGATGCCGTCGGGCATCCGGATGCCCATGAGGCTGCCGTAGGTCCTGGGCGCATAGGCGTCATCCTTCTTGTCGATATCAATGGGGGTGACGCTGTAGTCCTCAAAACCTGCGGAGTAGATCCCGTCAAAGGTACGGGAGGCCAGATCCAGCACGGCGATGGCATTGTTCTCCTGCAGGGTGACATAGGCCTTGCCGCCGGATACGGCGATATACTCCGGCTCCAGGTCCGTGGAGGGATCGACTCCCTTCTTCAGCACGATCCCGGCTGAGGCCAGCTCGTCACGGCGGGCGTCGAAAGCGTCAAAGCCCACCACCTCGCTGGTGAGGGTTGACACATCTGCCACAGTAACCGAGCCCCCTGGGATCAACGATTCCGTCGCCGTAGCCCTCCCGAGGCTCCCCCTCGTCGGCGGTGAGGACGGTGCTGCTGCCGGCAAAGGTCACCATATCCGGCTGCACACCGGTTTCCACCAGTCCCCTCAGGGTCAAGGAGCCGTCGGCATTGCAGGCGAACAGGGCTACCCGGCCGGCGTCATGATATCCCTCCGCCTGGAGGGCGGCGGCCAGGATGGTGTTGTCCGGAGAGATGGCCACGGAGGTCATGTCCCCATAGCGGAATGAGCTGTCCGCCGCCTCCACCAGGGCCTTCACGTCGATGTCCGTGCCGCTGAGCCGGGCGACGGAGATCCCGGCGGTGAGATCCCCCAGGGGATTCGGCCGCCAGCAGGCCGCTCTGGCCGTTGATGGCGTAAGCATAGCCATTGCTCTGGCTGTAGGCCACGATCTCCATGACGCCGCCGTCCACGTTGTACTGGCCGGAGGCGTACCGGGCAATCAGGTTCAGATTCAGGGGGGAATTGCCGTTTTCATACCCAGCGGTCGAGTTGATGCCCGCTGCCGCCGCTGGCACCACAGTGCCCAGCTGAAGCGCCAGGGCGAGGGCCATGGCAATGGCTGCCGGCCATCCTGCTTTTCTCATGCTGTTTCCTCCTGCGATTTTGTTTTGGAAAGGGAGCGGTACGTTCTCCCTATTTGATTTAGTATAATCCCACGACTGCAAAATCCGAAAGAGGGAATGTGTAAATTTCTTGTAGGCAGAGGAGGTCTGGAACGAAACCGGGTTCATAGCAAACGCGCTTCACATGGATTTGACGGTTTCTTTACTGAAATACCGTCGCACGCTGGGAAAGGCGTCTGCTATACTGAACACAGATGCGGTAGGCATCGGTTGGGAGCGGCAGTATGGAGTACGGTTTCAGACAGCCCGATCAAAATCGACAGAGTATGATCAGCGCCGGTTTGCGCCCTTACAGGGCGGACCGGCGCTGTTTTTGTGGATGCCGCGCCCAATGGTCATAAGACAGCAAAGAAGAAAGGCAGGCGCAACGTATGCAGAAGACCTATGTGCTGGACGCCAATGTCCTCCTCCAGGCCCCCTACGCTCTGGAGTCCTTCGAGGACAACCACATCGTGCTGCCACTGGCGGTGCTGGAGGAGTTGGATGATCGGAAGGGGGCTGACGGTGAAGCGGGAAACAACGCCCGACATGTGCTCCGCTTCCTGGAGAGATTACGGCTCCAAGGAGACCTGGTAAAAGGCGTGACCCTGCCCAGTGGAGGCACCGTGCGCCTGGAGGTCAACCATGTGGACGCGGCCCTTCCCCAAGGGATAGAACCCGGCAGCCGGGCGGGAAGGGTGCTGAAGGTGTGTCGGGGCCTCATGGACGAGGGAGCGCCGGTGACGCTGGTGAGCCGGGACATGGTCGCTCGCATCCGGGCCCAGATGATGGAGGTGCCGGCGGAGGACTTCACCACCGACCGGCTGCCGGATGGAGCCCAGCCCTACACCGGCCGGGCGGAGGTCTACATCTCGGACAGCCTGCTCACAGCGTTCAAGAAAAAATGGGGAGCTCCGGCGGAAGAACTCTATACCGCGGACGGCGCGGGGGAGCGGAAGCCGGTTTCCTTGACCGAGAACCAGTTTGTCCTTCTGCACTCGGATACCGAGCCGAAAAAGACCATGCTGGGCCGTTTCCGGGAGGGGAAGGTCACCGCCCTGCGCTTTGGCGGCGTCCGCCCATTCGGCGTCAAGCCCCGGAGCGTGGGGCAGCAATTCCTGCAGGAGGCCCTGCTGCTGCCGGCGGAGGAGGCGCCCCTGGCCATCATCCAAGGGCCGGCGGGCACCGCCAAGACCTTCTACGCCCTGGCCGCCGGACTGGAACAGGTACTGGAAATGGAGGAGCGCCGCTACCGCAAAATCCTTGTCTGCCGTCCCAACGCCCAGTTTGATGCGGATATCGGCTTCTTACCGGGCAGTGAGCAGGAGAAGATCTCTCCCCTCATGCGGCCCATTGTGGACAATCTGGAGATCCTGCTGGATCTGGAGGGGAAGAAAAAGGACCGGCGCAGCGAGGAGGAACTGCGGGGGCGCATTGACTACCTCTTCGATACCGGCATCATCACCGCCGAGGCCATGAACTTTATGCGTGGCCGGTCCATCACCGACACCTGGCTCATCATCGATGAGGCCCAGAACCTGACCCGCGGCAGGTCAAGGGTATCATCACGCGAGTTGGAAAAGGCACCAAGGTGGTGCTGCTGGGGGACCCGGCCCAGATCGACCATCCCCTGCTGGATACCCGGAGCAACGGATTGACCTACGCCAGCGCACGCATGAAGGGCAGCCCCCTGTGCGTCCAGCTGACCATGCTCCCTGACGAGTGCGAGCGTTCCTCTTTGGCTCTGGACGCGGCGATGCGGATGTAAATGAGGGCAGAACTTACATAACACGGCAGATAAGAAAATTTATTTACATTTTACAGGACTTTGGGGGAAGAATTTACATCCCGGTGGTACACTGTGCCTGTGTGAGCGAGAAACACACCATCATAGGGAGGAAAATATGCTATGAGTATCGCACAGAAGCAGACTGCCACACAGTCCCAGAAGCTGATGATCTTTGTCCTGTCCATGTCCCTGTACGGGCTGGCCACCCTGTTCACGGAGCTGATCCCCAAGTTCCAGGTGGGGGTCGTGGAGTTCTCCGTGGAGTACTTCCTGTTCATTCCCCTGACCCTGGCCATGCTGTTCGACCCCCTGTCCGCCGCCCTGGGCGCCGCCACCGGCGAGCTGGTGTTCAGCGAGATCATGCTGGGCCAGTTCGGCGGCCTGGGCGAGCTGGAGAAGTTCCTCACCGTCACCATCGGCGTGTACATCGCCGGCCGCCTGGTGAAGGACCCCAAGAACCGCCGCATGGTGGGCGTGGCCGCCATCGTGGGCACCGCCGCCCAGCTGGCCATGGGCACCGTGGTGGATATCCTGAAAGTCCAGTTCGCCGTGGAGGACTTTGAGGCCGTGGCCGGCCTGCCGGAGAGCGTCTTTGCCACCGAGGGCTTCGCCTTCTGCAACGACCTGCTCTTCTCCGGCATCCTCTTCTGCCTGCTGCCCACCCTGTACCTGGTGCCCAAGCTCTACGGGAAGATCGAGCCCCTGCTGGGCATGGCCCCCCGCACCCCGGCCAGCGCCGTCAGCGGCCTGAGCCCCAAGGCCCTGCTGGTGTGCGCCATCGGCTTTGTCTGCGCCATCGTGGCGGAGATGGCCGCCACCGCCGGCATGTCCCTGGTGGACTGGGAGGCCAGCTGGGCCGAGAGCGGCACCGCCCTGGCGGTGGGCATCCTGGTGGCCGCGGTGGTGGCCCTGGCTGCCCTGCTGGTGATCAAGAAGACCGGCGGCAAGCGGGCCGCGGTGGACTGAGATGTACGCCGTCGAGATCGACCAGCTGACCTACACCTACCCCGGCGCTTCCCAGCCTACGCTGCGGGAGATCACACTGCGAATCCCACAGGGGGACTTCCTGGCAGTCGTTGGCAACAACGGCTGCGGGAAGTCCACTTTGTGCAAGGCCCTCAACGGCCTGATCCCCCACTTCATCACCGGGGACTTTGCCGGCCGGGTGAAGGTGGGCGGGCTGGACACCCTGGAGAGCGACGTGAGCCTGCTGGCCCAGAAGGTGGGCTACGTCTACCAGGACTTTGAAAACCAGATCGTCCGGCCCACCGTGCTGGACGACGCCTCCTACGCCTGCCTGAACTACGCCTTCCCCGACTACCTGGACCGGGGGCGGGCCGCCCTGAAGCAGTGCGGCCTGGAGGGCCGGGAGGGGGAGTACGTCTGGCAGCTCTCCGGAGGCCAGACCCACCTGCTGGCCCTGGCGGGGGCGGTGTCCCTCCAGCCGGACATCCTCATCCTGGATGAGCCCATCGCCCAGCTGGACCCCATGCACGCCGACCGGATCTACGGGGTGCTCCGGGAGCTCAACGAGACCTATGGCAAGACCATCATCGTCATCGAGCACCACACGGAGTACATCGCCGACTACTGCCGCCACGTGATGCTCATGAAGGACGGCCAGGTGCAGTGGATGCTCCCCACCGACGAGGCCCTGCGGCGGGTGGAGGAGCTGGAGGCCTGCAACATCTTCCCGCCCCAGGTCACCCGGGCGGCCCACCGGATGCGGGCGGCGGGGAAGCTGGCCGCCCTGGCCGCCCTGCCCACCACCGTGGAGCAGGGGAAGGCGGCCTTCGCCTCCCTGAACCACTGCCCCCGGCCCCTGGCCCGCTCCGGCCCGGCCCGGGAGGAGGCGGTGGTGGCCTTCCAGGGGGTGCGCCTGGCCTACCGCTCGGTGGAAGGGGCCCCCCGGGAGGTCTTCCACGACCTGAACCTGGAGATCCACCGGGGGGAGAAGGTGGCCCTCATCGGTTCCAACGGGGCGGGGAAGTCCACCCTGATGAAGCTCATGGTGGGCCTGCTCCGCCCGGGGGAGGGGACGGTCTCCCTCTTCGGGGAGCCCATCGGGGAGAAGCGGGCGGAGGACCTCTCCCGCCAGATCTCCCTGGTCTATCAAAACCCCGAGGAGATGTTCATCAAGGACTCCATCCGGGGGGACATCGCCTATGCCATGGCAGGTCCGCCAGGTGCCCCGGTGGGAGCAGCGGACGGAGGACCTGCTGGCCCCGCTTCCGCCTCACCGACCT
>ENA-OQCL01001139-OQCL01001139.1-human-gut-metagenome-genome-assembly--contig:-NODE-1139-length-10356-cov-5.236387_pt1 | contig 10356 bp, 9 predicted proteins | sample MGYA00242502_ERZ504586 | MGnify/ENA primary metagenome ERZ504586 (study PRJEB26092, sample SAMD00036316) | human gut metagenome | host: Homo sapiens | study: EMG produced TPA metagenomics assembly of... | reverse complement strand
GTTGGTGTCAAGCCTCTATGGGGCTGGCGGCTCGGGTCTGGACATCAATCTGGACGAGATCATGGGCAAGACCAGAAAAAAGTCCCGAATAGACTAAGGCGCTGAATAGCGGATGTATGTAAGGTGTTGATTGAGCTCCGGAGACGGGACGCTGCTCGACCAGTCAGGTATCACGAGGCGCATGGAAATAATCGGCCATCGACTTTGAATCCGGGAACAAAGGTCGCTGATAGCTTCGATGAGCTGTATCCATATCTTTACGGGAGGAGTGTTGGGTGATGGGGCAGCCTCCCTATATGTTCCCGACGGGCATTTGCTCGCCGTGTGTCGGCGGGGTTTTCGGGAAAGTGATGGTTCCTCGTACGGGAGCCCCGCGCCATGTCATTACAATATCGATATGCCCGGCGGCCTTTGCCCTCGTCAAGAAGTCCGTGAACCGTTCTACATTGTCGTCGACGGGTTCGGCGGTCTTCGAGTAGAACGCCCAATTGAAAGGAAGCTGCTCGACGGGAGTCGCATCTTTCGGCTCTCCCGAAAATAGGATTTCGTTGTTGATATTGATTACGACGCGATTTCGGTCTTTGTCGATGGCATAGAAGCCCTCATACGTATCGATTACGGTTTCGTCATCGTCTACAAACCGCGCATCCACGGCGCAGTTGGGATATTGCATACGTCTTGCCGTCACCGCGTCGAGTTTCTTGAATCCCGGCATCTGATCCAGGGGGACGCCGACTGGCGGCTCGCATCCGGTGGGCCCGACGTATACCTCTCCGACGCCGAACTCGAAAGGGCCTCCGCCTGCTGTAACTTGTGCTTCCCAAATCTCGGGGGATAGTCCGAGGTCATGAGTGCTGTCGACGTCTCGAATCATCCTGAGCAGGGCACGGATGATGAGTGCCAGATGCGATACGAGTAGAACACCTTGGTTGTATCTGGCGTCGTAGGGGAACTTGAGCGCCGTCTCCTTTTCCTGTTGGGGATCGGCGTGAACGAGGTCAGCGTAGTACCAACCGAGACCAAGCAAGGTGTCCGAGGCAGGGGTCACTTCGTCCGAGTCGACCCTTCCTATCTCCTCATGTGATGAGATCGGTGCGTAGGAGTGGGGCGCAATGTGATTCTTGCACCATGCGTCCACGGAGTCGAGCAGCCTGAGTTGTCTTTCTGTCAGCTTGATCTCCGAGGTGAGAACGCGGGTTGCGGCGACGACCTTCTCAAGCTGGATGGGCTCGCTATCGACGATGCAAGGGCGAATTCGCGCCGCCAACGATTCGAAGACCTCCTCGTCCTCCGGTCGGCTATTCAGGCGCATGGAGATTGAGGATCCGTTAAAGCTAAGGGTGTAGTTCGGTTGCGCGAACTCTTCGATTTTCCGACTTCTAACCAGGGAATGAGCCTCGATTCTGCGGGCTCGGACTACGAATCGTTCAAGGGTGTCGATTGCCTCGTCTGGCGTTTTCGGAAGTCTGAGACGGCGTTCTTGCTTCGACATGCGGTCCCTTCTGATTGGTCTGTATGTTGTATACCCTGGATGTTGCCGAGGGAAACGGACAAAGTGCCTGCCCAGCATTAACTAAGCAGGGCTTCACTGTTTCATGAACTTAAGTCCGCATCGCGCAGCATAGAATATCTCCAGCCGTGCGAGTGTCCAGGGCTGTATTACATGCCCTCTATTCTGGACATAATCTGGACAATGATGATAGTATGTCCAGAATAATGTCCAGAATAGGGCGGAGGCACCGATGGGCAACGTGCTTGACAGATACATCCAAGCTGGCGAGGGCATAAGCGTCGAGTTCAAGCGCTGCGGGTCCCAGCCGGGTCAGGACACGTTCGAGACCATCTGCTCGTTCGCCAACAGACAGGGCGGCAGCATACTCCTCGGTGTTCGTGACGATGGCGCCGTGGAGGGCGTTTCCGAGGCATCGGCGCTCAACATCGAGCGGAACATTTCCAACGTCACGAGCAACCCGAACCTGTTCAACGTATCGCCGCTGGTCGAGTTCGAACGGCTGCGAGACGTTGATGGCAAGCTCGTCATACGGGTCTGGGTCCCCATGGGGCCGTCCCTCTACACGTTCAAGGGTGCCGTGTACGACCGCGTGGCGGACGCCGATGTGCGCGTGAGAAGCGATGCCCAGATCACCTCGATGATGGCCCGCAAGCAGAGCTACTACTCAGAACGAACCGTGTACCCCTGGGTGACCGAGGAAGATCTGGAGACGGACCTTCTCGACGCAGTCCGAGACGCGCTGCGTGCGAACGACGCCGACCACCCGTGGCTCTCCCTCTCTGACGGCGAGCTCCTCCGTGCCGCCCGTCTCTACGGACGTGACCAGCTGACGGGGGAGCGGGGTTTCAACCTCGCCGCCGTCGCGCTGCTGGGGAAGGAGGACACGATCCTCGACGTCATGCCACTCTATCGGACCGACGCGGTCCTTCGGCGAGTCGAGACCGACCGCTACGACGACCGGCTCGTCTGCAAGAGCAACCTCGTTAGGGCATACGACGAGCTCGTCGTCTTCTGCGAGAAGTGGCTACCGGATTCCTTTGTGCTCGACGGGGGGCAGCGCAAGAGCGCGCGCGACGTCATCGTCCGCGAGCTCGTGTGCAACTGCCTCATCCACCGGGAGTTCATCAGCCCGCACATCGCCCGCATCACCATCGATAGGGAGGGCATCCGCACGAGCAACGCGAGCCGCGCGCTCTTCGCCGGTCCCGTGACGCTCGAGAGCCTCGACCCAACGCCCAAGAACCCCATCATTGCCAACTTCTTCACCCAGATGGGACGTTCTGAGGAGCTGGGGAGCGGGACGAGGAACCTCTACAAGTTCTCGAGGCTCTACACAGGGAAGGACCCTGTCTTGGAGGACGGCGATCGGTTTACCGCGTTCGTGCCGGTGCCGCCTGTCATGGCGAGCATGGTGGGGAGCGGGGGCGATCGCGAAGCCGCGAAGGGGACCGAGAGAAGCGGAGCCGTTGGTGGGTCAAGAAGGAGCCGCACGCGCGCGGAGGTCGAGAGCGCAGTCGATAACCTCATTGCCCGCTACGGGTCTTTCCCCGCATCGGCCGTTAGCGAGCAGGTCACGAGTGTGGGCGAGAGGACGGTGAGGCGCTATCTTTCCGACATGGTGAAGGAGGGCAAGCTTGTTTGTGCCCCACGCGGCAGGTCTACGACCTATCGGAGCGGCAACTCGGCCGACAGCCTCGGTGGCGATTGCTGAGCGCTATCTTGCTAGAGACGCCTGTTTTTCCGCGGCATGCGGGTTGCCGTCGGAAAACGCCGTCTGGCAGAGGGGCGTTGAGTTCATTTTGAGTTCAATTCGGACACGCGAAATGCGCTCGACATCGTTTAATGGTGAGACGACGGTACACCACGCAGACGAGAGAACATGGAAATGCGCGGTTTGATTACCGAGCAGAAGTAAGTGGGTTATAAACAATCCACTGCAAAAACCTCCCTCACCGATGGCTGTGGGGGCGCAAGGCTGCCGAAGTGAGGTGCATTTGGACTGACGGTAGCAGCGTGCGCTTCTGTGGTCGCGGGAACCGCCATGGAAAAGGTTAAGCCAATGACCGAAGGTGGCGCGATGAGCGCCAAGGGCGATCTGTGATGGATGCTTGCGCCGGCCTCGTTGGGAAATCCGGCTTCGCCATGCGACAGTTTGAACACATGAGGCGAGTGATCGCTCGTCGCAAGGCCGACCGATAGGAACTGATCGAACTGTCTGCCGTTCTAGACTTCTTCGTCGGCGCATCCTATGTGCGTCCGTATATAATTACTCAAGATAATTACTATAGATAATTATTTTTTTCGAGACGGAAGGAACAGAAATGAACGGGCGCTCATTCAAGATGCTGATGGATACGCTGCGGCGCGCGCGTCGCATCGACGGCATGATGCCGCAGCTGCCGCCTGACCTCACCAACGGGAGGACGCGCGTGCTCGACACGCTCTATGAGCTGGGCGGCTACGCCAAGGAAGATGCATCGAGGCGCCGCGCCGTGCGCGTGAGCGACATCGCGGACGATATGGGCGCCACGCGTCCCGGCGTGACGCGCATGGTGTGCGACCTCGAGCGGGATGGTTACCTGCACAAGTCTGCCAGCCCCACGGACGGCCGCGAGGTGTTGGTTGAGCTGACCGAACACGGTCTCGCTACGCATCGCGTTTGGTACGAGGAGGTCTACGAGTACACCGCCCTGCTTCTTGGCGAGGCGGGCGTGACCGAACATGACATCGAGGTGACGGTTCGGACTGTCAAGCGGCTGCTTGAGGTTGTAGGGGAGGCCGACCTCACACGCTGGCAGAACGAGCGCTTGGGCCGTAAGGCCGCGGCGTGCGGAAGTGCGGAGGAGTAGGAGTGGATGATAGCCGGAAGCTGCCGCGGCGCGTCGTCGCGTCCGTGATTGCGGCGGGCATCATGTCCTTTTCGGGCGTGGTGGTCGAGAGCTCTATGAACGTGACCTTTCCGTCTCTCATGCGGGAGTTCGGCATCGATACCGCGACGGTTCAGTGGATTACCACGGGCTATCTGCTCGTGCTGTCGGTCATCATCCCCATGTCTTCGTATCTGCGTCGGCGCTTTACCATGCGCGCGCTATTCGTGGCGGGAGCCTCCTGCTTTCTGGCGGGAACGCTGACGGCGGCGCTGGCTCCCGTCTTTCCGGTGCTGCTCGCCGGACGCTTGGTGCAGGGCGTGGGCACGGGCGTAGCGCTGCCCCTCATGTTCAACATCATCTTGGAGCAGGTGCCGCGCAAGAACATGGGGCTTATGATCGGTATCGCCAACTTCATCACCTCGACGGCGCCCGCCATCGGCCCGTCGCTCGGCGGCTTTCTCGTGAGCGTCCTAAGCTGGCGCGCGGTGTTCTGGGTGCTCGTGCCGCTGGTGGCTGCGTCGTTTGCCCTGGGCGCCGCCTGCATTCGGCAGTCGACGACGTCGGGGCGCCCGTCGCTCGACGTCTGCGGCCTCATCATGCTCGCTGTCGGGTTTGCCAGCTTCATCTTTGCCGCGAACAGCGCCTCGTCAGCCGGATGGGCGAGCCCGTCTGTGCTCGGCCTGTTCGTCGTGGCAGCTGCCGCGATCGCGCTGTTCTGCCGGCACTCCCTTGCCACGCCGGGTGCCCTGCTCAATGTGCGCGTGCTGCGCGACCCGGTGTTTGCCCTTTCGGTCGCGGGTATCCTCCTCGTGCAGTTCTGCACACTGGGGCTTGCGTTCCTCATCCCCAACTACGCGCAGCTGTCGCTTGGCATCGATGCGTTTACCGCGGGCTGCCTGCTGGTGCCCGGATGCATCGCGGGCGCCCTTCAGGCGCCGCTTTCGGGCATCGTCTACGATCGCTTTGGCGCAGGGCTTTCGATTATCGGCGGGTGCGTGGTCACGCTCGCGTCCACAATCCTGTTCTTCGCGTTCGCGCCCACGCTTACCGGGCCGCTCATCGTTCTCTTCTTCGTGCTCTACTCGTTGGGAAAGGGGGCGAACCTGCCGGGTAACATGACAAACGGCCTGGCGCACCTGCCCATCGAGCATAACCCGGATGGAAACGCGATCGTCAACACGGTGCAGCAGCTGGCGGGCGCGATCGGCACGGTGTTCGTCTCCACGATCGTCGCCAGCGCGCAGGCGATTGATCCTGCGCACATGGCCAACGCGACGGCCGCGGGCACCCAGCAGGCGTTTCTGCTGGTGGTCGTCTTTGCGGCGGCGGAAGCCGTCTGTGCGGCACTAATCTTCGGCGCTTTCAAGAATCGTACGCGTTCCGTGCGATAGGCCGGCTTGCCGCCGGACCCTGGGCCCTCCAAAGCGCCGAGAAGAGCGCGGCGGGCGGGAGCGCGCCCGCCGTCGTCATGCGCGCCCCTCGACCCGGCTACCCTGCGAAGAGGCTGCCCTGAGACACCCCATAGATCACAACCAGGGCGAAGAGCGCCAGGACGACACCCCCGACAACGAGGAAAGCCCGCCAGGCCCGAAGCACCGCCTCCTTGCCCCGCTCCACGTCCGCGTAGATTGAGGAGATCTGCTTGTCGGACTCGTTGAGGGCGCGCACATCGCCCACGTCGATTCCCCGCACGAGCTCGTCCAGGCCGATCCCGTAGTAGTCCGATAGCAGGACGAGCCGCTGGAAGTCGGGGTACGACTGCCCGAGCTCCCATTTCGACACTGTCTGCCTCGAGACGCCGAGTTCGTACCCTAGCTGCTCCTGCGAGAGGCCCCGTTTCCTCCTGAGGTCGATGAGTCGGTCGTTGAAGTTCATGGCCGTTCCTTTCGGTCGGTTTTCGCGGTCCGCGCCGCTTGGGCGCGAGACCATGGAACTGCGTGAGCGGCGCAGGAGCAACCAACAACGGTTGGCAATTCGTCAATCTAGCGCGGCATCGGGCCCGGTTACAGCTCTGTAGTCGCCGCGCTCGAACACGCCACGTTCGGCACCGAGCATTGCATCCTTCCGCTCGCGGCCTAAGGCGTCCTCATGCAGGTTGTCTCCCGCCATGCCGTTCCTTCCCATGGCTGCTGGCTGTAAGTTAACACTTGGCCAATCGACCGTTTTTTAGAAGATGGTCAAAGAGTCTTTTCCGAGGGTTCCTTCAGCTGCTCGTCTGGGTGGGAGCCGAGGGGCGTTGGGTCTATGCTGCCATCGTTTTGCGGACACTGGCTCGAAGGATGATGACAACGTGAAGAGATAAGGGCTTTTGCTGCCTGGTTGCGTCGCGCCCGGCCCGTGTCCCTGCCTACCGCTTCCGATCGACCTTGCGCGGCAGGAGGATGGAGGCCGCTGCGCCGAGGGCGGAGACGGCGATCGCGGTCCCCATCGCCCCGGGTGCGCCCGGGCCGCTCGCGGCGCACATCGTCCCGACCACTGCCGAGGAGACGGTGCCGCCGAAGCCCCGGAAGAACATCGCGAGCGAGGTTGGATTGGCTACACTAGATTGGACAATCTGAAGAGGGGCGCGAGGGACGGGGGGGGGACATGAGGGACCCGAAGCACCCGAGGCACTTCACCGACGAGTTCAAGAGGCAGATCGTCGGGCTGCACGACGCCGGCAAGCCCAGGCGCGAGATCATGGAGGAGTACGATCTCGGCAAGAGCACGCTCGAGCGCTGGATCAAGTCGATAAACGCCACCGGCTCGCCGCGGGCCGCGGGCAACAGGACGCCCGAGCAGGACAGGGTCATCGAGCTGGAGCGCGAGGACAAGAGGCTCCGTATGGAGGTCGACGTCCTAAAACAAGCGGCGCTGATATTCGCACGAAAGTGACGGTGATAGCGGCTAACGCCGACCGCTACCCGGTATCAGCGCAGTGCGAGATCCTCGGCGTGCCGCGCTCCACCTACTACCACCTGCGCTCCCACCCGGAGACGCCGCCCGCGCCGGACCCCATCGAGCCCGACGTGCTCGCCGCCCACGCGGAAAGCAGGGGCAGGTACGGGTCGAGGAAGGTCAAGGCGTCGCTCGAGCGACGCGGCATATCGGCGAGCCGAAGGCGGATCGCGCGGATCATGAGGGAGAACGGCCTCTCGAGCGCGTACGGGAGGAAGCGGTTCAAGGTCCACCCCGGCAAGCCGAACGAGGCGGAGCTGCCGAACCTGGTGGCCCGCGAGTTCGACGGCCGCGCGCCGCGCACGCACGTCTGCAGCGACCTCACCTACGTGCGCGCGGGCGGATCGTGGTGCTACGTCCGCCTGCTCGTCGACCTCTACAACAGGGAGATCGTCGGCCGCGCCGCGGGCAGCAGGAGGGACGCGCTGCTCGTCAAGGCGGCCTTCGCCACCCTGGAGTTCCCGATATCCGACATCGCGGTGTTCCACACCGACCGCGGCAGCGAGTTCGACAACGCCGAGATCGACCTCATGCTAGAGGCCTTCGGCGTAGAGCGGTCGCTCTCCGCCAGGGGCTGCCCCTACGACAACGCCGTCGACGAGTCGACGAACAAGATACTCAAGGCCGGACTCGTCTACAGGGAGAGCTTCCGGGACCTGCGCGACCTGCAGGCAGGGCTGTCCGACTACGTGCACTGGTACAACAACCTCAGGATCCACTCGACGCTCGGCTACATGAGCCCCGTCGAGTTCAGGAAGGCGGGAATGCCCCTCTCAAAACCGTCCAAATAAATGTTGCCAATCCATTTGCCGGAAGGTAGGTTTCGGCGGTTAGGGGGGCGTCTTTTGTCAGAACGCGAATAGATGCCCCGTTAACGGGGGGGGGGATTCAACGACTGGACGCTATCGCGAGGTGGAGAACTACGGTAGTTTGCTGGCGCTAGCGAATGGCAGGATGGGATAATGGTGCATATGGGAATGGACGGAATGCGAGGGCCACTTGAACAGAATCGATTTTCATATCCATACTGTTGAGACCGCCTCTGACTCTAGTGGTTTCAATTTCGATATTGAAGTTCTCAAGGACTATGTCGAGGGGGCTCATCTTGCCGCCATTGCAATCACCAACCACAATGGGTTTTACCGTGACAACTACGACCAGGTTTCAAAGGCGCTAGACATTGCTGTTTTTCCTGGTGCTGAAATTAATGTCACGAAGTTGAGTGGTTTTGGGCACGTCATTATCGTCGCCGACCCCGCCGACATAGACGATTTTGCAAGCGGTATGGCCACTCTTGCGGGCGAATGCCCGGGCAGTAGCGACCACATGAGTTGGGAACGCGTTGTTGAGTTGTTTCCTAAGATCAGCAATTGGCTCATCATACCCCACTACAAAAAGAGCAAGAAACTCGACTCGGCCACACTTTCTCATATACAAAGCACAACTGGCTACGACGCCCTGGAAGTAGCCAATGCCAAAAAATGGCTCGTTGAGCGCGATGGGGCCGATGCACCGCTTGTGGTTTTCAGCGACTGTCGTCCCGGCTTACGCATGCCCGATGAAGATCCCGACGATAACATACGGCGTTATGCATACGGCTACACCTACCTACAATGCAACGAAATGAGCTTTAGCTCGATCAAGGCGGCATTTGCAAACGCAAACAACGTTGAGATTTTCCCAACAGACAGAGACTTTGAGATACTTCCAGAAGCACTGCCCGCATCGAGGCGCATGAACGTCATCCTTGGAGAGCGTTCCTCTGGCAAGACATTTACGCTTAAGCGGATTCTTGACGCCTATGAGCCCGAGGACAGGCTTTACATTGAGCAGTTCGAAATCACCAACAAAGCGAAGAAAGACATTTTCGACAAAAACGTTGCTGAAGAAGACAGCGTCTTTTTTGATAACTACTTCAACGCTCTACAAGATGCAATCAACCACTACACGCAGTTTGACCAGGGAGCCTGCGAAGATGCAGTAAGGGCGTATTGCACAGCTTTGGTTCAATTTGCTGCTGCACCGACCGACCGCTATTCCGAGCGGCCTATCTATAATGCTGATGAATTTACATATGAAAAGAGCGACGCTGTCGAAGCGTCTGACGTGAAGCTCCGAAAGGCCGCGCGAGAATTGGCCGATGGTGGCAAACGACCCGATGTTGTCAAAGAATATGTCGACCCGAATACTCTTAGGGCACTTGATAGCAGACTACGCGAGCTTATGAAGCAAGCTCGTACTGCTCGGTGGCAGAAAAAGCAGTGCGATGCTGCAGTCGCAGAAATAAAGAAAGAGTTGAGCAAGAAGTCGGCACGCAAGCCGCTTCCACAGGCCGATCAACTACGAGAGTACTTCAAGTATTGCTACCGAGAAAAGAGACTTGTGGAAGTCCTAGATGCACTTGCAACGCCTCTTGATCTCAAATCTGATGAAGAATACAAATACCTCAAGAAGAGGACGCGGCAGATGTATTCGAACGCCACTGAGGCGCGAAAAGGATGCGGGCTGACGTTGCCGAGCGGAACTGATGTGGCGGGTCTTTTCGGAGCCAAGGTTACGTCAGCTAAGAGACTCGCAGTCATTCGAAGCTTCGATGCTACTGTTCAAGCTGCGGCATGCCGTCTCCTGTTCAACATTAAAAGCAGAATTGTGCTCAACGACGAATCTAGTGCCGCGTTGTCTGGCGGACAACGCGCGGAGTATCTCCTTCTGCACCGAATAGCCGCCGCAGCGGGCAAAGATGTTGTGCTGATTGATGAGCCTGAGTCATCATTCGATAACCCGTTCCTTAACCACGATGTCATTACCCTACTCAACGACGTAGCCGAGCATGCAACGGTGTTTCTCGTGACACATAACAATACTCTTGGCGTCTCGCTTCTTCCTGATTGCATCATCTACACGGAGAAGACCAAGTCGGGAGAGTATCGCGTTTACTCCGGTGAGCTCTCTGCCACTAAGCTTATAGATGCATACGGAAACACCTGTGATCGCAAAGAGGTGATGCTCGATACAATGGAAGCTGGACGCATCGCC
>ENA-OQCL01001138-OQCL01001138.1-human-gut-metagenome-genome-assembly--contig:-NODE-1138-length-10388-cov-2.497515_pt1 | contig 10388 bp, 16 predicted proteins | sample MGYA00242502_ERZ504586 | MGnify/ENA primary metagenome ERZ504586 (study PRJEB26092, sample SAMD00036316) | human gut metagenome | host: Homo sapiens | study: EMG produced TPA metagenomics assembly of... | reverse complement strand
CGTCGCATCAACAATGTTGATGATGGCGTCCGGATGCTCGTCTTTGACATAGGAGCTCGTGATGCTTTCTTCCGATGTAAATGGTGACATCGAATAGGCACCAGGAAGGTCGACAATCGTCAGTTCTTCAGAACCGGAATAATATGTTTTTTTAAATTGGATGTTCTTTTTTTGGCGACGGTAACCCCTGCCCAGTTGCCCACTTTTTCGCTGCGCCCAGTCAGCGCATTATACATGGTGGTTTTCCCGGAGTTCGGGTTGCCCGCTAAGGCAATACGCATGAATAATTCCTCCCTTATCTAAATAATGTATTATTACGGCCCGGAAGTTGTATCAAGCTAACCCCCCAGGGATAATAAACGCTCTTCCCAGCTACGCACTTCCTTATATGAGAATTGCAGCAGCAAGTTCAGTATCAAAATTATAGCGGCCATCCTTAATGGAGACAACCGGACCGGCTTTTAAGTGCGTGATAACCGTGATTGGCTCCCCGCTGTAGCAACCAAGTGTAAAAAGGAACGATTTTGTTTCCTCATCATCTGTGAGAATATCTTTAACAATGTATTCTTTGCCCTCATGAGCATCATTTAATGTCATAATAATCACCTTTCCAGAGCTTTATTATAGTATCTAAAGTGTTTCAAATGATTCCTCAACGCTCTACTTTCGGTTAGCAAGCGCTTTCTTAGCTCGTATATAATGATACGACGCTAACTTCCGTTTGTCAACCCTAATTGTGAATCTCAGCACAAAAAAAGCCGAACGTTTCCACGTCCGACTTGAATAAGAAAATCAATCTGTTTTAGCGAGATCAAAAGAAAACGCCTGTCACCCAGATCTCCAGCCCGATGAAGATCAAAATGCATCCGCCAAAGATCGTCGCCTTGTTGGAAAATTTGTCGCCAACAGTCTTCCCGATCTTAAGGCCGCCCAGGCAAATAAAAAACGTCGTCACAGCGATGAGCACTGCGCAGACAAAAGCCATCAGCGCACCATAGCCAGCGATCGTAAAGCCAACGGAGAGCGCATCGATGGAGGTTGCCACGCCTTGCATAAAAAGCGCTGCCGCGCCAACGCCGACCGTCTGCGACTCCCCATCGCCCTCACCACGCACAGCTTCGAGGATCATCTTGCCTCCTATAAAAAGCAGGAGCACGAGCGCGATCCAGGGAATCGCTTTCTCAAACGCACGAAAATACTGCACGATCGTGTGCACACAGATCCAGCCAGCCATCGGCATGAACCATTGAAAAAACGCAAAGGTGCCTGCGATCAACGACATGCGCCCCAATCGCATGCGTGGTTCATTCAGCCCATTGGCCACCGACACCGAAAAAGCATCCATCGCCAGGCCCACGCCCAGGAGAATGCTATTGGCAAAAAACATCAAACTCCAATCCACTTTTTATCTCCTTCTTCGATTAAACATCACTAACAGAAAAATCGACCCAAATGTGGCGCTGGCCACACCTGGGTCGTCGTTTTCATCCCGCTGTATCGGCCAGTCAAAGGCTGGCAATGCTTATTCTTCCTCTGGGGATGCATCAAGCTGCTTGTTGTTCTTCTTGATCGCGCGCAGATGCATGTTGTATTTGAACAATATCACAACATCAACGAGCAGGCACAGGATCGCCATCACGCCTGGAAATGGTTTGGCGGTGATGATATAACCTGCGTAAAAGAGCGCAGCCATGACCAAAAAAGCGGAAAGGTCAGGACCATGAGTCTAAGCATCGATCATTCTCCTCTTTCAAATGCTTCGTTTGCAACATCAGTTCATCCAGACATTTTACCGCATCATTGGATATAATTCAACGTTTCAGACGTTTTTCTTTCTCTTTCCTTCAAAAGTTTCTGCTCTTTTTTCCAGATCGTGGCGTTTCTTGTAGAGATTCAGTCGCTCGGCGACGCCGCTCATGCGTCGGTGACACCTTCGATGACGTTACCGATCTGCGCCGTCACCGAAACAAAAATCGTCGCCAGCCATGTGCTGCACGTCCTTGTAAGAGGATGGATGGGATTTGCAGCGAAATGCGTAATCCTCGTCATGCGGCACAGCGCCGCCGCTCATCACCGAGCCGATGGAGGCGAACAGCGGATCATCGTCGATCTCATCTTTTTCCGGCACCGACGCTGCTTCGATGGACGGCTCGTCGTCCACAACTTCTACAGCGATCGATGGCTCTTCGTCAATTTCTGCTGCATCCTCTTCTGCTTCAGCTTCTTCCGCCGGCTGATCCATTTCGATGGCAGTCTCTTCTCTTGGCAGATTTTCCTCGACAACCGTTCCTTCTTCTGGCAGCGCTTCTGTCTCATCAGGTGTCACCGGCTTCATTTCATCGAGCACGTCTTCCAGCACTGGTGCCGCTTCAACGAGCGCTTCATCCACGCTCGCCATTTCCTCAGCAGCAGCCTGCTCCTTGGCTTCGCTTATCCAGCGACGCAGCGTGCTGTAGGCAATGCCAAGATCGGCAGCACATTCTTTGGTTGTCTTTTCCGGATGCACCTTTGGATAAGCGATCGCTTTTTCTTTGAATCCTTCGGGAAATGTTCTCTTCGCCATACAGCGCCCTCCTCCTCAATGATAAATATGCGCAATGTCCTCTGCCACGATCGGCAGTTTTGGATCAAACATCGCGACGTCTGGAATTTGAACCGGCTCACGCGATGCAGACGATCAATCGTCTCACGCAGCTCTTCCGGCACCTCGCCTGTGCGGATGTATGTATTGAGCGTCGCGTATGTAAATCCGAGCACATCCTCGTCGGTTTTTCCGGTGAGGCCATCAGACGGCGGCTTCACAACAAAAGCGCTCGTCAAGTCCGAGCGCGCGCCCCAGCTGAATGACTTCATCGGTCGTCAGCATCGCCAGTGGCGAAAAAGGCGCCGGCTGTATCGCCGTAGATCGTCGCATAACCAACCCAGTCTTCCGACAGGTTTCGACGTATTCACGACCACTGCATCCAGGCTCTGCGCCACCGCATAGAGCAGCGTCATGCGCACGCGCGGCGGCAGATTGAGCCGCGTTTGACGGCTCACCGCATCGTAGAATGAGCAGCCCTCCAACGCCTCGTAAAATGCCTTCGTCATGCCCTGAATATTGATCACCTCGTGCGGCATATCCAGCGCAACACAAAGATCCTTTGCATAATCGATATCGCTCTGATCGCCGTCTGGCATCAGCACCCCATAAACGTGCTCCTTGCCATAAGCAGCCACGCACAGCGCCGCTACCGTCGCGCTGTCCTTGCCGCCGGAAATGCCTACCACAGCATTCGTCGCATGCACAGCCTGCAAACGCTCCTGCATCCAGGCGATCAGATCATTTTTTTAATTGCTCAAGTTGCGTCTCAGATAATTTCATTCAGGCGACCTCCCTGGTCTAAGTATTATAAACTATTGTAGCCGAAAGTGCTCTTAAACGCAAGCCACCCACCAGCCGAAGTGCTCTTATAAAAAACAACGAAGCAGCGCTCGCAAACGATTTTTCTTTTCATAAAAGCAACACCGACCGATCGCGAGGATCGGTCGGTGTGAAAAACGGCACTGCAGCTTACTCCCACTCGATGGTTGATGGTGGTTTGCTGGTGATATCGTAGACGATGCGGTTGATGTGATCGACTTCGTTAACGATGCGACTGGAGATTTTGTCGAGCACATCGTAAGGAATGCGCGCCCAGTCGGCAGTCATAAGTCGGTGGTGGTGACGCCGCGCAGAGCGAGGGGTGTAGTCATAGGTACGGAAATCACCCATGACGCCGACGGTGCGGGTCGAGGTCAGCACGGCAAATACTGATTGATGGAGCGATCGAGTCCAGCATTCGCGATCTCTTCGCGATAGATGGCGTCGGCATCGCGGAGAATGTCGAGCTTTTCTTTGGTGATCTCGCCCATGACGCGGATGGCGAGGCCTGGGCCAGGGAATGGCTGACGCCAGACGAGATAATCGGCGAGGCCGAGTTCGAGTCCGAGCTGGCGCACTTCATCTTTGAAGAGCATGCGCAGCGGTTCGATGAGCCCTTTGAAATCGACAACTGCTGGCAGACCGCCGACGTTGTGGTGGCTCTTGATGACGGCTGCGTCGCCACTGCCACTCTCGATGACGTCTGGATAGATGGTGCCCTGTGCGAGATAATCGACAGCGCCGATCTTCTTGCCTTCGTCTTCAAAAACGCGGATGAATTCTTCGCCGATGATCTTGCGCTTGCGCTCTGGATCGGTGACACCAGCGAGCTTGCCGAGGAAACGCTCGGACGCATCGACGCGGATGAAATTCATGCCGCTGTTGGCGAACGCTGCTTCAACCTCGTCCCCTTCATTTTTGCGCATGAGGCCGTGGTCAACGAAGATGCAGGTGAGCTGGCTGCCAACAGCTTTGGAAATGAGCTGCGCTGCAACGGAGCTGTCCACGCCACCGGAGAGAGCGAGCAGCACTTTTCCGTCGCCAACCTTGGCGCGGATATCTTCGATGGCTTTCTTGGCGTAATTTGCCATGGTCCAATCGGCGTCGCAGTGGCAAACTTCCATGAGGAAATTTTTGAGCATGGCGGTGCCGTTGTCGGTGTGGTTGACTTCCGGATGATACTGCATGGCGTAGAGCTTCTTTTCCACGTTTGCCATGGCTGCGACCGGGCAGTCTGCAGTATGAGCGATGGCGGTGAAGCCTTCCGGCATTTCTGCCACATAGTCAACATGGCTCATCCAGACGATGCCCTGCGCCGGCAGATCTTTGAAAAGCGCTGCGCTGGTGTCGAACTGGGTTTCTGTCTTGCCGAATTCGCGCTTGTCAGCAGCTTCAACCTTGCCGCCAAGGGTGTGCGCCATGAGCTGCATGCCGTAGCAGAGGCCGAGCACCGGAATGCCGAGCTCAAATATGTGACGCTCGATCTGTGGCGCGCCGTCGCCGTAGACGCTGTTTGGGCCGCCGGTAAAGATGATGCCTTTTGGCTGTTTTTCTTCGATGGCTGCGAGGGCTTTGTTAAATGGTACGACCTCGCAGTAAACATTGCACTCGCGCACGCGACGCGCAATGAGCTGGTTGTACTGACCGCCGAAATCGACGACGATGACCATTTCCTGTTTATTTTCCAAGTTATTCTTCCTCCCCATTTTCTTCTATGGTATAAATATCCGCGAGCTCACGGAATTTGCTGTCGTAATCCAGGCCGTAGCCGATGACGAATTTATCTGGGATGTCGTAGCCGTTGTAATCGACGGCAATATCGGCGGTGCGGCGATCCGGCTTGTTCAGGAATGTGCAGTAAGCGACCGACGCCGGATGAAAATCGCCGATGGTGCGGCCGATGGCGGCGAGGGTATTGCCGCTGTCGATGATGTCGTCAACGAGAATGACATCACACCCGCTCAGATCGCCGAAGCTGCGGTATTTGATGTCCACCTTGCCGCTGGAAACGGTGCCGCTGCCATAGCTGGACGCCACGAGCACATGCAGCTCAAGCGGCAGGTCGATGGCTCGGATGAGATCTGCTGTGAAAGGAATGGCACCCTTGAGCACCGAAATGACGACGAGCGGCCGGTCAGACGCGCGGTAGTCGTCGGTGATCTGCTGCCCCAGTTCCTGCACACGCCGCGCGATGTCGTCGCGGGCGATCAATATCTTACGCTTTGAAAGATCCACTCTTCTTCCTCCTATGCGATGATTGGCTATCTTTTAGTTTATCACAGACGCCGACGCCGGCGAACACCGGCCGACAATTTTGCGCCAGCATCGGAAATTGTGCTATAATGAGCACGAACATTCTCAAAGGAAAGGAGATCCTCCCGTGCTACGCGACGAAGAAACGTATTTTCTCCGACTCATGCAAAACATCGATCTGGAAACGTTTAACGAGTATTTTACGCTCAAAGAAACGACAGAAAACGAAGACGGTTCCATAGAGCTGCACTACGATGTCCACTACGGCAACGACAGCGGCTTTCTGATGATCAACTACCAGCCAACAGACAACGAGCTGCTCGCTGTCGAAATGGACGTAGGTTTTCCAACGATGCTCGGTCTCAATCGCAGTCCGCTGGAGCTGCGCATCCTCGCTGAGCATGTGCTGGCGCTGCGCGCTGCCGCGGAAAATGACGAGCAGTAACGGGCGCGCGTTTTCAACCAAATATAAAAATCGACCGTGGAAATCCCACGGTCGATCTTATTTTGCTCGCTTATGATCAATAGGATCTTCTGCGATTGTTCTTTCTTGCAGCTTCAGATTTTTTCTTGCGCTTTACGCTTGGCTTTTCATAATGTTCGCGCTTGCGGCATTCAGCGAGGACGCCGGACTTCTGGCAAGAACGTTTGAAACGACGTAATGCGCTATCTAATGATTCGTCTTTACGAACCTTAATTTCTGATGACATTGACTACTTCCCTCCCTCCGGAATCAACAGGAGAAATCGGGACTGTTGATATCTGGACTTTGAACACAACAATTATTATATGATACAGAGCCCATAATTGCAAGCATTATCGTCGGTTTCTGTTAATTTTTACGCACTCAGGCGCCGACCTGCGGCACATTGCCAAGCTTCAGAAAAGCCCGCAGAAATTGCGCCTGCAGGAAGGTGAAAACGAGCCCGCAGACAACTGCGCTGATGCTGTAGGTGGCTGCACCAGAAAGCAGCACGACGATATTGATGACCATCATCGTCGTCGCGATCTCGAAGCGCGGAATTTTTTTTGTTGAGGATCATCGCGATCGTGTCAAAGCTGACGGCTGTCGCCTGAGACGCGATGCAAAAATAATATCCGGCAGCGACGAAAAATGCGGCGATCGGCGTTGCCAGGATCGGTGTGCCAAAAAGTTCTGGCATCGGCATTTCCCAGCCAGTCCAATGAAAAATGCTGAAAAGGCCCATGTAACAGATGCTCGAGAAAAGCGCGCCGACAAAATACGTTTTTCCCAAAAACAAAAAAGCTCACGATAATGAGCAGCACCGAGAGAATATCCACAAGAATGGCCACATCCATACCGGTCCATTCCTGCAGTACGAGCGAAAAGCTCGTGACGCCGCCATTGAGGATGATCTTCGGCACTGTGATGAACGCATACGCCCCAGTCAGCAGGATGTTACCGAGGAAAATGCGGAAAAAGCGCAGCCAGCGCTCCTCCCCTTCCTGGGTTGGCTGGAAGACGCGCTTCCAGAGCGCAGGCTGCGCCTTGATGGTGGATGCCATGAAAACAGACGATCAGCCTGGAGGCCATTTCATGTCGCGTCCGCCGAGCACGTGAACATGCAGGTGGGGAACGCTCTGGCCGCCCTGTTCGCCAGTGTTGGCAACGAGACGATATCCTGCTTCGATGCCCTCGCTCTTGACGACATTGTGGATGGCGTCGAGCATGGCGAGCATCAATTCACCGTCTTCCTGGGTCAGCTGGTTCACGCTCTGAATGTGACGCTTCGGCACCACAAGCACATGGGTTGGCGCCTGTGGATCGGTGTCACGAAAAGCGCGGACGAGATCGTTTTCATAAACGGTGGTCGTTGGGATCTCACCGTTCGCGATCTTGCAGAAAATGCAATCGCTCATAGTCATTCCTCCTCAAGATGGGTTTCTATCTCACCCAGCAAGCGGTTGCGCTCGGCACTTGTGATCTTGACATCGACAAATCGCCGGAGCGGATGTTCTCGCCGGGAAAGGTGACAAGCAAATAGTTGGAGCTGTGGCCGGTCCAGAGTCCGTCCTTCGTCTGCTCCTCAACGAGGATGCGCAGCGTCTGACCGACAAAACGGCGCTCGTAGTCGAGCTTGTTTTTCTGAGCGACATCGGCCATCTGCTTGGCGCGGCGCTCTTTGATCTGCGGATCGATCTGGTCAGGCATGGCGGCAGCTGGTGTGCCGCTGCGCATGGAATATTTGAAAATGTGCATCGCCGAAAATGCGATGTCGTTGCAGAAAACGAGGCTTTCTTTGAAATCCTCGTCGGTTTCGCCAGGGAAGCCAACCATGAGATCGGTGGTGATGGCGATGTTCGGCACCTTGCCGCGAATGCGGCGCATCATCTCACGAAACTGTTCCGTGTCGTACGGACGCCGCATCGCCGAAAGCGTCCTGTCGCAGCCGCTCTGCAGCGGCAGGTGCAGATGCTTGGCCATGCGCTCATCGCTGGCGATCATCTCGATGAGTGCGTCTGTCACCTCGATGCCCTCGAGAGAACCGATGCGCAGCCGTTCGATCGCTGTTTCGTCGAGAATGCGACGGCAGAGCCCGGTGAGATCGCAGGTTTCATCCTTGACGCCGCGGCCGTAGGCCCCGATGTGGATGCCGGTGAGGATGACTTCCTTGTAGCCACGCTCCACGAGCATGTTGATCTCGTCGATGGTATCCTGCTCAGAACGCGAGCGCAGCGGACCGCGGGCATAAGGGATGGCGCAATACGCGCAGAACTGATCGCAACCCTCCTGGATCTTCACATACGCGCGCGTCATGCCGCTGACTCGCTCGTGCGGCAGATCTTCGTAATAGAACAGCTCCTCGTCGTCTGCCATGTACGCCGTTTTCACATGATCCTGGCGAAAAGTCTCGACCGCTTCCACGACCTTGTGACGCTCGTTGGTGCCGATGATAAGATCCACCTCGTCAAGGGCTTCCAGCTCCGCTTTCGCCGTTTGCGCGTAGCAGCCGCAGACAACGATCGTCGCCGCCGGATTTTCCCGGGCAGCGTGGCGGATCATCTGGCGCGATTTGCGGTCGCTGAGATGGGTGACGGTGCAAGTATTGACGACGTAGACATCGGCGAGATCGTTAAAATCGACGACCTCATAGCCGGCATCTTGAAACAGCGCCGCCATAATGGCAGAATCGTGCTGGTTGACCTTGCAGCCGAGGGTATGAAATGCCACTTTCTGGGTTTCTGGCAAATCTGTCACTTCCTTTTCAGGCGCGCGAGGCGCAGAATTTAGGCGAAAAAGCTCGTCAGCGCATTAGGCGATGAAATCAAGATAGCTGATCACACCGTTGCGCAAAAAATACAGCGGACGGCTGAATGCGCCAACCGCCAGCAGCGCAAAGAGCAGCACAAAGCCCCACTGCTCAAACTGCATGAACTTGAAATAATATTTTGCCGGCAAAAACATGCCGAGAATCTTCGAGCCGTCAAGCGGTGGCAGTGGGATCAGGTTGAACACCCCAAGCCCGACATTCACCAGCGCCGAGAGCATGAAAAACTGATACACATAGTACAAGCCGATGCCGACGCTGCCGCCTGTCGTCTTCACGATCACATTGGTGACGATGAGACAGATCAGCGCCAGAATGAAATTCGCCACCGGCCCGGCAAGGGCAACAAGCGCCATGCCCTGCTTCGGATTTTTGTAATAGCGGGGATTGACCATCACTGGCTTGGCCCAGCCGAAATTGAAAAAGATGAGAAAGAGCGCGCCGATCGGATCGATGTGGTGCACTGGATTGAGACTGAGCCGGCCGTCGTATTTTGGCGACGGATCGCCCAGCTTGTAACTCACCCAGCCGTGGGCGTACTCGTGAAAGCACATGGCCGGAACGATCGCCAGCACCGTCAGGAGCAGATCGGTGATGCTCGGAAGAAAACTTCCCATGCAGGAACCTCCTATAAATTGACTCTCCTTATTATACAGCATCTGCCCGCCGATTGCTACCACAAGTGCCAGTGAACGCCCACCACGAAAAAACGCCGACGCATTTGCGTCAGCGTTTTTATCAGAACGTTCAGCCCTGAGCCTTGAGATATGCGTCGATGGCAACGGCGGCGTCCTTACCAGCGCCCATGGCTTTGATGACGGTGGCTGCGCCGGTGACAATGTCGCCGCCGGCGAAGACGTATGGCAGGCTGGTCTGGCCTTTTTCGTCAGCAACGATGTTGCCGCGCTTGTTGAGCTCGAGACCTTCTGTGCTGTTCGTGAGGATTGGGTTTGGTCCCTGACCGATGGCGACGATGACGGTATCGATGGCCATTTCTTCGGTCTCGCCTTCGATGGCGACTGGGCGGCGGCGGCCACTTTCATCCGGCTCGCCGAGTTCGTATTTCTGCAGCACCATGCCGGTGACGACGTCGTTTTCGTCGCCGATGTATTTGATCGGCGAGGACAGGAGCTTCAGCTGCACGCCTTCTTCGATGGCGTGTTCGAGCTCTTCGGCACGGGCAGGGATCTCTTCCTTGCTGCGGCGATAAACGATGTAGCTTTCTTCAGCGCCGAGACGAAGCGCAGTGCGGGCAGCGTCCATCGCGACGTTGCCGCCGCCGATGATGGCCGCGCGCTTACCAACCTTAATCGGCGTATCCGCAGCTGGGAACTGGTAGGCTTTCATGAGGTTGGAGCGGGTGAGGAACTCGTTGGCAGAATAGATGCCGTTCAGGTTTTCGCCCTCGAGATTCATGAAATGTGGCAGCCCGGCGCCGGTGC
>ENA-OQCL01001137-OQCL01001137.1-human-gut-metagenome-genome-assembly--contig:-NODE-1137-length-10388-cov-4.626060_pt1 | contig 10388 bp, 8 predicted proteins | sample MGYA00242502_ERZ504586 | MGnify/ENA primary metagenome ERZ504586 (study PRJEB26092, sample SAMD00036316) | human gut metagenome | host: Homo sapiens | study: EMG produced TPA metagenomics assembly of... | reverse complement strand
GGAAGGACGCAGTCTTCGAGCGCTTCGTCAAACTCAACTCGTTCAAGCAGGGCACGGGGCTCGGGCTTTCCATCTGCCGGACGATCGTGGAGCATCTGGGTGGGAATATCGGCGTAGAGTCGGAAGAGGGCAAAGGTTCGACCTTTTGGTTCACGCTTCCGTACGTCCCCGGCCAATCGGAACAGGCGGAGGCCCCGGCACAGATACTTCAGGCCATCCCGACGGTCGAGAAGGACAAGCTCGTAATCCTCATCGCCGAGGACAACGAAAGCAATTACCGTCTTTTCGAGTCGATCCTGCGCCATGAATACAAGCTCGTACACGCCTGGAACGGCCGCGAAGCGGTCGATTTATTCAACCGGTACACCCCGCACCTGGTGCTCATGGACATCAACATGCCCGTGATGGACGGCTACGAAGCCACGGCCGAGATCCGCAAACAGTCGGCCGACGTGCCGATCATCGCCGTGACGGCTTTCGCCTTCGCATCCGACGAACAGAAGGTACTCTCGAGCGGATTCGACGGCTACATGCCCAAGCCGATCAACGCCCGGCAACTCAAAACACAGGTACTCGACATGCTTCGCAAGCGCATGACGCTGATTTAAATGGAAAAGGAAGCCCCGTCGGGAGCTTCCTTTTTCATCGGTGCCCGTATCCGTTCTTACTCCAGGCGGATGATCCGCGCATCGTCGTCCGACCCGGGCAGCGGGGCGGGGGTAAAGTCGGAATACCCCGCCGCAACGGCGCAGAGGGGTTGGCAGTCCGCCGGGATGGGCAGGAAGCTGCGCAGGTAGCCGGCGGCAGTCTCCCCGGCCGGGCTCGTCCTTGCGGCGCGGGCGGCCGTCGATGTGCACCCAGCACGAAGCCAGTCCTTCGTCGACACACGCCAGTTGCAGGATGGTCGCCGAGATCGCGGCGTTCTCCCGCCACAGGTCGCTTTTGCGTGGTATCGCCCAGCACGACGATCGCCAGCGGGGCACCCTTCATGAACGCCGAACCGTAATCGCGCATGTCGGCCATGCGGGCCACCAGCGCGGGTGTCCACTACAAGAAAACGCGTCGTGCGCGTATTGCGCGCCGAGGGGCCGGCTGAGGGCTTCGGCCAACATGCGGTCCATCACGTCGCGGGGAACCGGACGGTCCGAATACTTGCGGATCGAACGGCGTTGTGCTATCAGGCTCTTGAACTCCATAATTCCGAGGTTTTCGGGGTTTCTGCTTGCAAAAATAGCAAAATTTGGATATTTTTGAAGTTCACAAACTGCGGGAACCATGGATTTCAGATTCACCATCGCTTTGATCTACGACTTCGACGGCACGCTCTCCCCGGGCAACATGCAGGAGTATGACTTCATTCCGGCCGTCGGCAAGAGCAACAAGGAATTCTGGACCGAGGCCAACACGCTGGCCGAGGAGCAGGATGCCGACATGGTCCTCACCTACATGGCCCGGATGATCCAGGAGGCCAAGTCGAAGGGACTGTCGCTGCGCCGCGAGGCCTTCCAGGAGTCGGGGCGCCGCGTGACGCTCTACCGCGGCGTGAAGGAGTGGTTCGGGCGCATCAACCGCTACGGCGCCGCAGCGGGCAGGCGTCCGCATCCTGCACTACATCAACTCCTCAGGTCTGAAGGAGATCATCGAGGGGACGGAGATCGCCCACGAATTCCAAAGGATATACGCCTGTTCGTTCCTCTACGACGTGGACGGCAAGGCGGTATGGCCCGCGGTCGCGGTGGATTTCACGACGAAGACGCAGTTCCTTTTCAAAATCAACAAGGGGATTTCGAGCGTGAGCGACAACAGCGAGGTGAACCGCTATATGCGCGAGGAGGAGCGGCCCGTGCCTTTCCGCCGTATGATTTATTTCGGCGACGGGCAGACGGACATCCCGTGCATGAAGATGGTGCGCCAGAACGGCGGCCATTCGATAGCGGTCTACGACCCGGCGAGCGCGGAGAAGCGGCGCGCGGCGGAGCGGCTGATTCTGGAGGAGCGCGTGAATTTCGTCTGTCCGGCCGATTACCGCGAGGGCGGCGAGACGTATAACGTTGTGACGACGATTATCGACAAGATGAAGTACGATTACGAGTTCGAGCAGCTTCTGAAGAAGCACCGCGAGGCGGCGGAACGCGAGGAGTGAGGGCACGTCATGGATAGGTTCATTTCGTGCGCGAGCGTTAGGTCAGCTTATGACGGTTACGAATATTATACGGAGGGCCGGGTCGTCTCAGTCGAGCACAAAGGCGGCGGCGTTTACAGTGGCGTCGTGCGTGGGAGCGGAGATGCGGTGTACGACGTGACTATCAATATAAAACGCCCGAGAAGCGGGAGCTGCACATGCCCGCACGCGGCGGGACGCAGGATAATCTGCAAGCACATGGCGGCGCTTTATTTTGCCGCGCTGCCTGAGAAGGCTGAGCAATACATTGCGGAGGTAGAGGCGAACGACGCAGAAGCTGAGGACTATCAGGAGAGGCTGTGGCGGCGCGTAGAGAGCTGCGTATGGAGGATGAAAAGAGCGGAGCTTCAGGCGGCGCTGCTCCGTCTGCTGGCCGAAGGGCCGGAATGGCAGTACGAGCGTTTCGCGCGGGAGTATGCAAGGGAATAGCGCGCCAGCGCGTTAGAGCGTAACATTGAAAATGCATGACGCCGCCGCTTTGAGATAAAGTCTCATCGCGGCGGCGTTGTCGTATAAAAAATCCGGCGGTTTCCCCCGCCGGATTTCGTTGCTTTGCGTTATACGCGAGCCGTTTATTCCCAGTTGTTTATGTCCGCCGCCGCGCCTTCGCCGTCTTCCTGGCCGTCGGCGCCGTAGGAGATTATGTCGAAGTCGCCGTGGTCGCCGGGGCAGATGTAGATGAAGTCGCGGCCCCACGCGTCTTTGGGCATTTTCTTCATGTAGCCGCCGTCGGCGTAGTTGAGCGGCTCGGGCGGCATCGTGGGCTTGGTTATGAGCGCGTCGAGCCCCTGCGAGGTGGTCGGATAGAAGCCGTTGTCGAGGTAGTAGAGGCCGAGTATCTGTTCAAGCTGCGCTATCTGCGTCTGGGTCGTCTTGCGCTTCGCCTCGTCGCTCTGGCCCATGAGCCGCGGGCCGACGAGCGCGGAGAGCAGCCCAATGATTACGACGACTACCATTATCTCGATTAGGGTGAAACCCCTGCGTTTTTTCTGTTCCGTCATTTTCGCACCTCCGTGAATTTTCGCGTCCGTTTTATATTACAGCCCGCGGCTTCAATTTTCAAGGACGGCCATGACGCGCGCGGGCGCGCCGTCGGCCCCGGCGAGCGGCATGGGCAGAGCGGCGAGCATGAAGGTCTCTCCCGCGGGCAGCGCGCCGAGGCCGCGCAGGTTTTCTATGATGAGCGCGCCCGCGCCGAGCAGCGTTTTGTGTATCGGGCATTCCTCGCTTTCGACGCGGTCGGCGGATATGGTGTCGAAGCCGAAGCCGCGTATGCCGAGCGAGAGCGCGTACTGCGCGGCTTCGCATGAAAGCGTCGGGAAGCCCGCGAGATACTCCTCCGTCCCGAATTTGTCCTCCCAGCCGGTGCGCAGCAGGAGGAAGTCCGCCTCCGCGAGCTTTTCTGCGTGCGGCGCTAGGTCCGCGATTTCAATCCCGCGCCCCGCCGCGGCGCGCGCGTCGGCAAGCAGCGCGAGGCCCCAGAAGGTTTCCGGCGGCATCATGTCGAGCGTGACGCTCTGCGAAGACAGGTGCGCGGGCGCGTCCACGTGCGTCCCCGCGTGCGAGCAGAGCGAGAGGCTCGCGGTGCGGAAGCCGCCATCCTCGCGCCTTTCTATCGCCGGGGCCGCGTCGCCGGGGAAGCCCTGCATCCCGGGCGTTATGGTTCTGCTGAGGTCTATGATTTTCAATTTTTTCGCTCCTTTACGTTTCCGGCGTAATTTGTTGAAGTTGTGCATAACTTACGGTTTGTATAGTATAATCAAAAAGTTTTTGCGAGGCTATACAGCTTTGGGGGAATCTTGATGAAGAAGATAATTTTCGCATTTCTCGCGCTCGTCCTAGCGGCGTTCCCGGCGTCCGCGGAGGAGCCGCGCGTGATGGAGTTCGACGTCGCCGTGATAGGCGCGGGCTGCGGCGGCAGCGCGGCGGCGATACAGGCGGCGCGGCTCGGAATGGAGGTCGCTGTCGTCGAGGAGTCCGACTGGGTCGGAGGGCAGATGACGGGCGGCGGCGTTTCGACGATGGACGACGTGCGCCGCACGCGCACCGGCGTCTACGGCGAGTTCCTGCGCCGCGCCTCGGCCTATTACGAGGCGCGCGAGACGCCCGTGAACACCTGCTACTGGGGCTCGGACACCTTCGCCTTCGAGCCGTGGGTTATTCAGCGGACGCTTCTCGACATGATGCGCGAGGCGGGCGAAATTTCGCTCTTTATGGAGACGCGCGTGCTCGAGGCGAAGATGAAGGACGGGGCGGTGCGCGCCGCCGTCGTCGAGCGCGGCGGGGAGAGGATAGAGCTGCGCGCGAAGGTGTTCATTGACGCGACGGAGGCGGGGGACTTCATCCCGCTGACCGGAGCGCGCTACCGCGCGGGCCACGGCGACTCGTCGGGAGAGCTGGACGGCGTCATCCAGGACATCACCTACGTCGCCGTGATCCGCCGCTATCCCGAGGGCGTGCCGGAGGAGCTGCGCTTTACGCGCAGGCCGCCGGCTACGAGGAGTACGCGCCGCGTTTCCGCGAGATTATAGCGCCGGGGGGCGACAGCTGGCCCGGCGAAGCGCCGTTCAATCCGAACGTCTTCAAGGCCTACAGGGGGATGCCCGACATCTCCAACCCCGCGAGCATGCTGATAGACGGCGGGCGCGCGGAGACGTGGCCGCTGATTACGCGCAGCGCCGTTAACTGGGCGAATGACTACCCGCACGGGAAGGACGGCCTCGACGGTATGCCGGTCCGCTATCTTGAGGACAAGGACTACCGCCGCGAGATGGAGCGCGAGGCTATGGCGAAGACGCTCTGCTTCCTATTCTACATGCAGAACGAGCTCGGCATGACGGACTGGTCTGTCGACGACAGGCAGGGCTACGGCGGCTGGTTCGGCAACGGCTGGCGCGAGTGGGACGAAATGCCGGAGGCTTTCGAGCCGATACTGCGCCACTTCCCGCCGTTCCCGTATATACGCGAGAGCCGCCGCGTCGCTGGCGTCGAGACGATGACGGTCAAGGACGTGCTGCGCGACATGAAGCTCGGGCGCACGCTCGAAACGAAGCCGAACGCGATTGCGCTCGGCGAATACCCGACCGACATTCACGGCCTGCGCGACAAGGAATTCCTCGACCGCGACCTCGACGAGGACGCGGCGATGATACCGCCCGACAAGGAGTGGAAGGGCGGGCTCTTCCAGATTCCGATGGGCGTCCTGATACCGGAGAAGGTGGACGGCCTGCTCGCGGCGGAGAAGAACATATCCGTCTCGCGCATAGTCAACGGCTCGACGCGCCTCCAGCCCGTGACGATGCTGACGGGGCAGGCGGCCGGCGCGCTAGCCGCTGTCGCCGTGCGCGGGGAGAAGCAGCCGCGCGAGGTGCGCGCGATCGAGGTGCAGTCGCCGCTGCTCGACGCGCGCGACAGGCTCTCTCTCTACCGCTTCGACGACGTGCCGCAGGACTCGGTCTGGTGGAAGGGCGTCGAGCTCTCGATGCTCTACGGCTACCTCGACCCGGCCTCCGACGTAATATACGGCGTCGACAACGAGATGCACTGGCTCGAGGTGCGCGACGCGATGCGCCGCGCCTTCGGACGCATGGAGTTCCCGCCGCGCGAGGCGCTCGACACGGTGACGGCCGGCGAGTTCGGCGAGTGGCTCGCCGAGCTTTTCAAGGACGAGCGCGAGACGCTAGCGCCGCTGCTTGAAAAATGCACGGGCGACGAAATCATGACGAAAGGACGGCTCGCCGCCGTCGTCGGAGAATTGATGGTGCTGAGGAAGTAGTCTGGCGAAAGAGTGAAATAACGAACCCCGCCGCAGCCCCGCCTGCTTTTCGGCACGCGGAGGCGCGGCGGGGTTTTATTTGTATACTCATTCAACTTTTAAGAAAACGTCCGTTAATCGTCATTCCGCGCTTGACGCGGAATCTAGCGACTTCAAATTCCGGTGCGTTACGGTATTTAACGACTCTGGATGCCGCGTCGGAGCGCGGCATGACGTGGTAGCCGTTTCTCTGAAAAAGTTAAGCGACTATAAAGAAAGCCGCCCCGGGCGGGACGGCTTCTCTTGATTTTTTTGTTTTGCTTATTTGGCTTTGCCCTTTTCGAAATGCTTCAGAGCGTCTTCCATGAGCCCCTTGCCTATCGTCGGTTCGAGCACCTTCATGTGTTCGAGTACGGCTTCGCGCGCGGGGGCGAGCTCCTTTTCCGTGTAGGTGAAGACCTTTATGCCGTTCTTCTTCATGCGCTCGAGGTTCATCTCGTCGTTCTGACGCGCCGTTTCAAGCGAGCGCTTAGAGGCCTTCGCCACCTCGGAGTAGATTATCGCAAGATCGTCCTCGCGCAGCTTGTCCCACGTGTCCGCGCTCATGAGGTAGGAGAGCGTCTCAATCGTGTAGTTGAGGTTGTACCAGTATTTCACGACGCCCGCGAGGTCCGTCGCCGCGGCTCCGGTCGATACGCCCGTCACGGCGTCGCACGAATCCTCATGCACCGCGGCCGCCAGCCCGGCGTAAGGCAGGGATACCGTCCTGTAGCCCTGCGACCTGATTATCTCAGGGTAGACGGTCGTAAGCGGCACGCGCGCGAGCACGCCTTTGTTCGAGTTGGGGTCAAGCGGGTTCTTTATCTTCTTCGTCGACGCGATGCCGGTCATGCCCTCAATGTGGAAGCCGAGGAATTTGACGCCGAGGCGCGTGTTGTATTCGGATATCCTCTTCGCGAGCCAGCTGTCGGGAGCGAAATCCTTCGCGGCGCTTTCGTAGCTCGGGAACACGTTGAGGTTGGGAAGCTCGAGGCGCGGGTCGAACTGTCCGGAGTTCGTGATGAGCGCCATGTCCACTTTGCCCTTCATGAGATCTTCGTATACGAGCGTATAGTCGCCGAGCTTGTTCGCGGGGTAGACCTCTATCGCTATCCTTCCGTTCGTGCGCTGGTTGACGCCGCCCGCGATGTCGCGCATCAGCTTCGTCGCGTAATGCCCGTCGGGGAACTGGCCCGCGAAGCGCAGCGTGATATCGGCGGCCTCGGCGCATGGCGCGATGAAAACAAGGAGCAGAAGGGCGGATAATAAACCTTTGAGATTTCTCATAACAAAGACCTCTCCTTTTCTATATTGGTGTTGATTTGACGCCAGTTTTATTTTTCTGCGGATTGTACAAATGTTTTTACACTCCGCAGATTGGTTCAATAAAGTTCTCTTCCATTTTAACATGAATTTTTGTGCCGCGCCATAGCGCGCTTTCTGCGGCGTAAAATTTTTGCGCGCGGTTGTTCCAGCGCGCGTGAGAGATTATAATGCAAAATGGATATAAAGTTCCCGGAAACGGGAGTCGGAAAGGATAGTTGAAAGCATGACGAAAAATATCAGGATGCTCGCCGTTCTTATGCTCGCTGCGTCGCTGTTCGCGCCGGTGCGCACGGAGGCCGCCGTTTCTCAGCTGAACCCGGCGTACGTCGAATATATGAACGAAAATAAAACGGCGGAAATCGGCGCAAGGAGCCTCGCCTCTAACGGCGCCGGCAAATCGCACATGTCGGGCTACGTTCCTTCGCCGCTCAGCTGGTCGCACCTCGCTGGCAGAACGTGGAGCCTGCCCGTTAAAGCAGTGCCCGCGTCGGAGACGGAAGGCGCGCGCATGCGCTCCGCGGCGGACGGCGTTTCGGAGGCTCTGCCCGAAAAGTACGACCTGCGCGAAGAGATGCCGCCGGTCAGAGACCAGACGTACTTCAACAACTGCTGGACATACAGCGCGACGGCCGCGACCGAGTCGAACCTTATAAAGAAAGGGTTGGCGGGGACGGACATAGACCTCTCTGAGTGGTACATCACATATTACGCGCTCAACCCGTGGAAAGACATGGTGTGCTTCGCCAATTCGTCAGGAGAGCCGTATTACATGGTGGGCGGAAACGACTGGAAGTCCGTCGCGCTGCTCTCGCGCGGCACGGGTTCCGTCACGACGGCGAAAGCGCCCGACATATCGAGCGCCGGCGGGGACTACAGCGCGGTCTATGCGCCGGAGCCGGCTGCGCGCGACTACAAACTTACGGGAGCTTACTACCTCGGAGACAACGGGGCTTTCGAAGTCCAGCTCTCCGCAGAACGGCGCGAAATGATAAAGCGCGCGATTGTGGAGTACGGCGCGGTCTCCGTCGGGATATATATAAACGCCATATACAACGATGACATGACTGGGTACAGCGATAAGACGTTCAACCGCGAAACGAGCGCCTATTACTCCGGGCTTCAGTACGGCGTAGACGTCGGGACAGACCACGCCGTCACGATAGTCGGCTGGGACGACGAGTTCCCAAAAGATTATTTTGGCAACAATAAGCCTGAGAAAGACGGCGCGTGGATAGTGCGCAACAGCTGGGGCGCGTGGGGCGACGAAGGATACTTCTATGTCTCATACGAAGAGGGCACGCTCTGCGACGGAGTCGTCTACGACACGGAAAAGGCGCGCGAAGGAGAAAACGTCTACCAGTACGACGACCTCGGCTGCGTCGGATGGTACTCTCTGGACACGCTGTTCCCCAGCGTCGGCGGCGCTAAAGATGTACAGTACTTTGCAAATATTTTCACTGCGAAAAGCAGCGACTCGATAGACGCGGTCGCATTCTACGTCGCTGACGAACGTATAAGCTACGAAATCAGCGTTTACACCGACTGTTCCGGAGATTCGCCGGTAAGCGGGCGTCTCGCATGGACGGGGGCTACGGATTCGCTCGTGCCGGGCTACAATACGGTGATGCTCGATGACCCGGCTGAAGTCGCCGCCGGAACGAAGTTCTCCGTCGTAGTTCGGGCGGTCAGCCCCGGCGGCGACTGCACCATTTCCACAATCCCGACGGAATACGCTGTCGGCAATTATGAAAACGCGACTTCGAATCCGGGCGAAGGGTGGTTCTCCGTCGACGGTGTAAATTTCTACGACGCGAAGGAAATCGGAGAATCCGAAGAAGCGTACAGCCTCAGCGTATGCCTCAAAGCCTTCGGCGGACGCATATACACCGCGTCAGAGACGCCTGTGAATGTAAGCGGGGCGGTGACTGCGGACGGTACGGTCTACGAAGCCGGCGCGTCCGTAATATCGGACAAATATAACGAAGATGCTCAGCAAGATGTAATTTCGCGCTCCGCGAAGAAGCCGTGGACGGCATAGCGGCGGACGAGAACGTATCTCTGCTCGGCGCGTTCACTCTGACCGCAGAGCACGACGGCGGCTCTGCGACGTTCACGGTGGAGCTTTCCGAACCGCTGTCCTTTAAGGGCGAACCCTGCGTCATAATCCAGAACCATAGGACAAATGCCTATTGCGCCTTCGCCGCCGAATACTCCGGCTCGTCGCTCTCCTTCTCGGTCGACGCGCTGGAAGACTATTTCTCTTCCGCGACGGTCGTCGTCGCCGACGTAAAAGAAAGCTCGGCGCAGCCCGTTCATTCCGGAAGCTCCGGCGGCTGCTCCGCCGGCTGGGGCGCGCTCGCGCTGCTCGCCGTCGTGCCGCTTGCGCTGAAAAAATGAAAACGAAATAAAAACTCTCGAAGAAGCGTCAAAAAAGCGGCCTCCCGCGTAAAAATCGCCTGGAGGCCGTTTTTTATACTCGTTAAACTTTTTAAAGTAAACGTCCGTTAGCCGTCATTCCGCGCTTCGAAGCAATGCGCTGTTCGCGTCAGCGAACAAATCGCAATCTCTTTAGCGCATTGCTGGTACCGGCGGCGTTTTCGCCGGTGGACGCGGCATCCAGCGTCTTTTTCATTCCAGTAGGTTGCGGTATTTAACGACACTGGATGCCGGGGCAAGCCCGGCATGACGAAAGAGCTATGTTTCTTAAAAAACGTTTATCCACTATAGTATTTCGCTCCGCGGCTAGTCTATCACACCGCCGCCGACGACGTAGTCCCCGTCGTAGAGGACTACCGACTGCCCCAGGCGTTATCGCGCGCTGCGGCTCGTCGACTCTATCCTTAATTTATCCTCGGAGAGCTGCTCGACGGTCGCGGGCTGCTCCGCGGCGCGGTAGCGTATTTTTGGCGCGCAGGCGCATGGGGCGGTCGAGTTTCCCGGACGGCTATGATGTTCGCGCGCGAGGCGGTGAGCGTCTTTGAATAGAGGCCGCTTTCGGGGCAGAGCGTCACTGTGTTGCTCGCCGCGTCTTTGGCGCGCACATAGAGCGGCTCACGCAGCGAGAGGCCGAGGCCGCGGCGCTGGCCG
>ENA-OQCL01001135-OQCL01001135.1-human-gut-metagenome-genome-assembly--contig:-NODE-1135-length-10396-cov-3.478722_pt1 | contig 10396 bp, 11 predicted proteins | sample MGYA00242502_ERZ504586 | MGnify/ENA primary metagenome ERZ504586 (study PRJEB26092, sample SAMD00036316) | human gut metagenome | host: Homo sapiens | study: EMG produced TPA metagenomics assembly of... | reverse complement strand
TGGCTCGTCTTCATTGTCCGACTTGCCGTTGCGATCCTTACAGATCGCTGCCGGTCTTGTCCTCAAATTTCATTGCGTTTCTTGTTCGTCTGCACTATATAGTTTTCAAGGTGCCGCGCCGTTTCCCCTGCGCTCCCGCGCGAGGCAGCTTGTATATAATACCAAGCCCGCCCCCGAAAGTCAACCCCTTTTTCAAAAAATTTTGCTGCTTTTCGTCGCAGCCTAGCATAAGCGGGACGAAGAGGTGTTTTTCTGTATTTGCAACTTCCATAGCGCGGGGTTATAATAACCCCAAGGAGATTTTTAATCGTATGCGTTCTATTCACGCGCCCATTGGCGTTTTTGACAGCGGGCTGGGCGGGGCCAGCGTTTTACGGGAAGCTTTGCGCCTGTTGCCCACTGAAAACTATATTTATTATGGCGATAACGCCCACGCTCCCTACGGGGACCGCCCGGAAGCCGAGATCACTGCCCTCACCTTAGCCTGCATTCACAAGCTGGTGGACATGGGCTGCAAGGCCATCCTGGTGGCCTGCAATACCGCCACAGCCAACTGCATCGACGCCATTCGCCAGGAATTAAACGTGCCCGTGGTCAGCGTGGAGCCGGCCATCCGGCCCGCCTGTATGGCCCCCGGCAACGGAAAGGTGCTTATGATGGCCACCCTGGCCACCACCCGGCTGGAACGATACCTGGCCCTGCAGGCACGTATGCCGGACCCCAATCGCGTGATCAACATCCCCTGTCCCGGCATCGTAGACCGGGTGGAAGCCGGCCGCTTTGGGGATGCGGATTTCGACGACCTATTCGACCAATACCTAGCTCCTTATGAAGGCCTTAACACCGACGGCATCGTGCTGGGTTGCACCCACTATGTGTTTATCCCCGGAGCCTTCCGCCGGGCAGCCCGCCGGCATCTTACAGGTCCCTGCCGGCTCTATGACGGTAACGAGGGCACCGTTCGCCAGCTGGCCAGGGTCCTGGAAGAGCACGGTATTTGTAACCCCTCCGGCAATGCCTCCGTTTCCTTTTACACCAGCGGCGATCCCCAGCAGGTCTCTCCTTTGTTCCATGCCTTGCTGGCCCGCTGATTTGCCGTAAAATGGCCTGTCCACGCCCCATTCCTGGCGGCCGGACAGGCCTTTTTTATGCTCAAGCTGCCTCGATCTGGCTTTGCTGTGCTCCCTTCTTCAAGGTAGCGTATAAGGACACCCCCAACACCACCGTGCCCCCGATGACTTCCCGCAGGGTGGGCGGCTGCCCCAGCAGGATCGCGGCCAACAAAATACCATACACGCTTTCCAAGCCGCCAATCAAAGATAGCGTCTGGGCTTTTACCCGCTTGAGGCCGCAGCCCACCAGGGCTTGGGCCAAAGCGCTGCACCCCAGGCCCAGCACCAGCACCGCCGCCCAATCCAAGGGGGACAGCACCGGCTTTAGGATCAACCCCGCCGGCAGCAGCAAAATAGCCGCCGCGCTTTGGGAATAGAAGGCCACCAGCTCCCCCGGGTAATCCTTCACCATGCGCCGGTTGATGAGCACGATGGCGGCATGAAGCACGCTGGCCACCATGCCCCACAGGAAGCCCGGCAGCAGGTCGCCCTGCTGGTCCCCCCAGGGTACCAGCACCGCCGCGCCGGCCAGCATGATCAGCGCCTGGATCACGGCGCTGGGCCGAAGCCGCTCCCGGAAGAGCCAGGGCTCAAAGAAGGTAACGAACACCGGATAGGTGGAAAAGGTAATGGTGGCAATGGCCACCGTAGCCGCCTGGGCGGAATGGAGAAAGGTGACCCAATGGGCCGCCCACAAAGCCCCCAGCAGGGCCATAGCCCCATAATCCCGGCGACAATGGAGGCGCAGAGGGAACCGCCGCAGCAGGAGATAGAGCAGTAAGGCCGGGGAGGAGATCCACACCCGGGCGAAGGTAAGCACCAGGGCGTTCTGGCTGCTCCACTTCCCCGCCAGGGCGGGAAAAGGCCCAGAAAGAACACCGCTATATGGATCTGGAGCAGGCATTTTTCGATAACCCGCATCCCGATTTTTCCTTGATGCAACCAGGTTTTTCCATCATCCTTCTCCTCCCAGGCGAATGGGTTTTAAGGGCCGGGTCTCATCGATGGGCCCGCCTCCCAGGCAGACTTCCCCATCGTAAAACACCACCCATTGTCCCGGGGTTACCGCCCGTTGGGGCTGTTCAAAATCCACCCAGCAGCCATCCCCCTCCATTTGGACCCGAACCGGCTGGTCGCTTTGCCGATAGCGGAATTTCGCCGTGCAGGCAAAGCGTCCTCCAGGCGGCGTCCCGGCGATGAACTGCACCTTGTTTGCATAAAGCCCCGTGGAAAACAGCTCTTCCCGCTCCCCTTGCTGTACGATCAGCAGGTTCCGCGCCATATCCTTGCCGATGACGAACCAGCTTTCCCCGGTGCCCGCCGCCATACCGCCGATCCCCAGGCCCCGGCGCTGCCCCAATGTGTAATACATCAGCCCGTCGTGGCGGCCCACCACCCGGCCTGTAAGGTCCACCATGTCCCCCGGCTGGGCGGGAAGGAACTCCATCAGGAACCGCTTGAAATTCCGCTCCCCGATAAAGCAGATGCCGGTGGAATCCTTTTTCTGAGCCGTGCAAAGCCCGGCCTCCGCCGCCAGCCGCCGGACCTCCCCCTTGGGAAGATCGCCGATGGGGAACATGGCCCGCTCCAGCTGCCCCTGGGGTGAGCCCAGCCAGAAAAATAGGTCTGGTCCTTGCTCCCGTCCACGGCCCGGAGCAGCTTGACCCCCTCCGGCCCATGGGATAGCCTAGCGTAATGCCCGGTGGCCAGGGCGTCCGCCTCCAGGCCCATGGCAAAATCCAAAAAGGCCCGGAATTTGATCTCGCAATTGCATAATACGTCTGGATTGGGGGTAACGGCCCTGGCGGTATTCTTCCAAAAAATAGGAAAATACCCGCTCCCGATATTCCTTGGCAAAGTTTACCGTATAATAAGGGATGCCGATGGCGTCGGATACCCGGCGCACGTCCTCATAGTCCGCCGCAGCGGTACAAGCGCCGTCTTCTCCCTCTTCTTCCCAGTTTTTCATGAAAACCGCGATCACGTCATAGCCCTGCTCCTTTAAGAGCAGGGCCGCAACCGAGGAGTCTACGCCCCCGGACATACCCAGCACGATCCGTTTCTTACTCATCGATCATAATCCCCGGATTTCGCAGCAATGCGTTCCCCAGATACAGCGCCCCAACGGTGCCCAGCTTGTTTCCATCCTCCAGCATCCATACCCGGTAAATGCCCTGGATCTCCGTAAGCGCGTTCACCACGCTATAGATAAACAGCTGTTCCCGCCGGTCTGCCGGCACCACGAAATCCTCATATTCCAGCAGGGCTTGCAGCTTCTCTGTAAAGCCTGCTTTCCAGTTCACCACCGCCAGATCCCCTGTCACATATACGCTCTCCACATCCTCTTGGGTGAACAAGGGATACATTACCCCAGGATCTGCCGGGCCTTTGAATAGTTCTGCCAACCGCGCCTCCGGATCGTAGGCCCGCAAGCTGGATACCGCCCTGGATACCCGGTGCAGCACGCTGCCTTCCGCATCCGGATAGGGGAGATATACGTTTACGCCCACCATATCCGAAAAATCCTCCCGGGTGAAATATAGCCCTTCTGGGTCTAGATTCCGGTAGGAGCCATCGGTCTGCTGCATGTAGATGGCCACCCCTTCCGTATTGGGGAGATATCCGGTAATGGTCATGGTCAACGCGCCGGCCAGGATCATTTCATCATAGGCGTAGGTGGGTTCCTTAAACCACAAGGAAATGATCTGCTCTTCATACTTTTCCCGCTCCTGCTCATAGAAGGGGTCCACCGGATGGGGTACATCCCCCTCCTCCGCTTCCTCCTCCTGGGCCTCCGGCCGAAGCCAAGCAAGGAAGTCCTCCGAAAAGGCGGACTGCGGCTGTTCCGCAAAGGTCAAGTCCGCCGGCACAACCGGTTCCAAGCTGGCGTCCCCATCCAGTAGTTTGCTTACCAGCAGCCCTGCTATATCCGCCCGGGTATCGCTGCTATCATAGTTCACCGTGCTGTTGCGGGCGATGAGCAGTTCCCCTTCCAGGTCCGTAAAGTATAGGGTCGCCGTCCGGGTCTCATAGCTGCCTGCTTCCGTGCCCGTCTGCTGGGTCAGCGCCCGGAACTCCTGTTCCATGTTGGCAATGTAGGTGCCCAATTGTTCGCTGATAGGCGCCAAGGCTCCCAAGGGCCGGCCCTCATACCCTGGCTCCACGCCATTCAGGTATAGGTTCACGGACCCAATGCCTTCCGCATCGTAAATGGTAGCCGCCACCGCCGCCCGGGCCGCCAGCCAATCCGCAAAGGCAGGCAGGGAGGAGGACAAAAGATATACGTTGCAGGCATCGCTGGAAAGCTCCACCCGCTCCAGGGTATAGTTCCCCGGCAAGCATGGCCGCAGCACATCGCTGCTGGGGCCTTGGGTCAGCGCCTCGATCACCGCCTGGGCCCGGCTGATGTTGCCGGTATAGGTGATCTGCCGGGTCTCCGGCACCAGCCGCAGCCCGTCCTCGGATAAAAAGTATAACTTCGCTTCAAAGCTGCCCTCCCGGGCCACCCCTTCTTCCAGGGTGGGCGGCATATCCTGGCTCACCTCCATGGGAGGTACGGGTTCCCCCTTTGCAGTACAACCTCCCAAAAGCAGCGCCACCAGCAACCATAGGGCCAGGCCAGAGCGAATGACTGGTTTGTTCATCTTCATGCCGCGCCCTCCAGTATGCTCTTAAAGGAACCATAGCCGATCTTATAAAGGTCTCCCTCTTTGCGCAGGGTGATCTGGGCATCCTGAATCCGGCACTGTTCCCCTGCCGCCGTGCGGAAATCCAGATTGACCCATACGCTATATGAGCCATCCTTCTGCTCTTGGGAGGAGAGGATCTCAAACCCCGTTACGTTCCCCAGGCCCAGTATTTCGCTTTCAAAATTGGCATAAGTGGGTTTGGTCACGCCTGCCACCGGAGCTTCCATAAACAGCACATAGGCCATCTCATATTCCCCGCTGACCATTCTGGAAAGCATGCAGCTTACGATCCGCTCCGGAGTCACCACCGCGTCCGCTTCATATTCCAGGGGTTCAATTAAATCGCTGCCCTTTTCCCAAGGGTCCAATCCCATTTCTTCTAGGGGGAGGCGCTCCCCTTCCCCGCTGCCGTCCACATCCACCAGGATCTGCACCCGGATCTGCTCCCGGCTATATTCGCATAGGGTGTTTACCAGGGAGTATACCCCATCCGCCGCATCAGGTACATTTCCTCTGTGGCGAGTTGAATGGCTTGCTGAGCCCGCTGCTGCCCCTCCGGGGTATTCCCGTAGGAGCTGGTAGCCTGCCGCACAGCTTCCACATTGGAGGTATCCAAAAACTCCCGGGACAGGGTTACATATAGGATGCCGCTATCCCGGCTCACATCCACCAGTTTGGTGCCTTCTGGGAAGGTGGCGCTCACGTTCCCGGAAAGGGATTGTTGGGGCACCCCTTCCAATAAGGTGCGGATCATGGCGGTCTCGGTGCGCTCGTTGGCCCGCACGGATATATTCCGGGTCACCGGCACCAAATAGGCTTCCCCAGTAAGCCGGTAATACAACACCACGCTGATATCCCTTGCCACCCCGTCCTCTGGGTCTAGCACCGGCAAATTATCTTGGAGCCGGTCTTCCTGGATGATCCGGCTGGTGCAGCCTGCAAGGAGAAGACAGCAACCGGCCAAGAGCAGGGCCACCGCCCGTAAAAAACCCCGTTGCTTCATAGGCTCTCTCCTTTCAAAGGCAGCCGTACGGTAAAGGTACTGCCCTGGCCAAGCTGGCTGCTGACTTGGATGTAACCATTGTGTAGCGCCACGATCTTTTCTACGATGGCCAAGCCCAGGCCCGTACCCCCCGTGCCTCTGGACCGGGCCTTATCCACCCGGTAAAACCGCTCAAATAGGTGGTCCACCGCGTTTTCAGGAATGCCGATGCCCGTATCCACCACCTGGAATACCGCCTCGTTATCCTCTATGAACACCCGGGCCTTTACGCTCCCAGCATCCGTGTATTTTAGCCCGTTCTCCACCAGGTTGATCACCACCTGTTCCATGCGGCTGGGATCTGCCTGGATGGTAACAGGAACCGTTTCCACGGAAAGATCGATGCGTTTATCTGCAGCCAAGGGCTGTAGCCGCTTGCATACCGTTTCCGTCAGCTGGTCCAACCGTACCGGCTCTAGCGTAAGGGCCTGCACCCCGGTATCCTCCTGCACCAGGCGGAGCAGCTCCGTTACGATACGGGATAGCCGGTCGATCTCATGGTTCACGTCGTTGAAGAATTCCTTCATCATGGCCGGGTCTGGATCGTCCTGGTAAAGGATGCTCTCGCTAAGCAGTTTCATGGTGGCCAAGGGGGTCTTTAGCTCGTGGGAAGCGTTGGCAATAAACTCGTCCCGTACCCGGTCATGGTCCTCGATCCGCTCGCTCATCCGGTTGAAGGCCCGGCCCAGTTCTGCGATCTCACCGCCCCCCGTCACCTTGACCCGCACCCCATAGCCCTGCGTTCCCATGCGCCGGATGGCTGCCGTCAGCTCTACGATCGGTTTTGTCAGCCAGCCAGACAGCAGGAAAGTCAGGATCACGATGGTGATCATCATGATCACGAAGATCATGGTAGTCTGCCTGGTAACATCGTTGATGCTGTCCACCACATCCTGAATGGAAGCGCAATAAAGTACCGCCCCCACATAGATACCATCCACTGTGATGGGCGCGGAATAGTATACGGTCCATATAGCCTGCTGATCCCAGGGTAGTAAGCCGGTTTGTTCTTCATCCCGCTGGACATAATGGAAGCCGTAGGAGGTCTCCATACCCCCCACCAGCACGTCCCGTACCTCCCGGTAAGGGAGGCGGTACCCATTATGCTGGGAGGCGGAATCCACCTGGACCACCGCGTCCATATCCAGTAGCAGGATGCGGCCATTCATGGAATAGGCCCGCTCCTGTACATAGGAAAACAGCCGCTCGCCATCGTAATCGTTCAGCTCCGGACCGATTTCCAAGGCCATGCGGGCCGTTTCCTGGCTTTGGGTCTGGGTGCGTTGGGATACCAGGAATTCCTCCATTAGATTCGCCACCATTTGGCCGATGAACAACAAGGCGCAGACGGTGATCAGCAGATAGATGCCGGACATCCGCGCCCGCACGGAGCCAAAGAGCTTATTGCGCAAAGTAATAGCCCACCCCCCACTTGGTCATGATGTGGCTGGGATTGGCGGGATCGGCTTCGATCTTCTCCCGTAAGCGGCGGATATGCACATCCACCGTGCGGAAATCGCCAATGTAGTCGAATCCCCAGATGGTCTCCAGCAATTCATCCCGGCTGTATACCTTGCCTGGGTTGGACATAAATAGGTTTAATAGGTCGAATTCCTTGACCGTTAAGTTCACCGCTTGGCCGTGGGCTTGTACGCTCCGATTCCCCAGGTTGATGGTAATATCCCCTGCCGTTAAGGTAAGGCGGGGCGCCTCGGACTTTGCACCGGTCCGGCGCAGAATGCTTTTGATCCGAGCCTTGACTTCCAGGATGTTAAACGGCTTGGTCATATAATCGTCCGCACCATACTCCAGGCCCAGGATCTTGTCCATATCCTCGCCCTTTGCCGTCAGCATGATGATAGGCACGTCGCTTTTTTCCCGCACAGCCTGGCAGACCTCGATCCCGCTCATTTTAGGCAGCATCACGTCCAGCAGCACCAGGTCGAACCCGCCCTTGCGGAGCTTTTCCAATGCGATCTCGCCATCCTCCGCGCTTTCTGTTTCATAGCCGTCCTGCTCCAGGGCAAACTTTAGCCCCTTAAGGATCAGCGGCTCGTCATCAACGAGCAAAATACGTTTTGCCATGGCGTTGACCTCCCATAAGGCATGGGCTTAAGCCTATGCCCGCATTTTATGTTTATACATATTGATTATATCATATATCCCCCCTTTTGAAACCCGCAAATACAAAAAATAGGCCTTACATCTGTACAAGTGCCCCTGGAATTTGGTATAATGTCATATTGTTGAATATGTATTACTGTCGAATTTCTGCTGGTTTTTGTATCCGGGCTGGAATTTGCCTATTATGATGCAAGGATCCCAAATGTAAAATGTGGCCGTAATTCATAAAATACTTGCAGCATGGTTCAAGTACCGGACACTGTGCAGGCGTAGCCTTGCCCATTAGGCGTAGGACCGGGAATGGCCCTCCAGCCTCCTTGGAGCGGGTACAAAAGCCTGATGAAAGGATGAACTGTTTTGAAGCGTCGGATTTTGTTGTTGTTAGCGGCAGCCTTTCTGCTTACCCTGTTCCCCAATTTCGCTTTGGCGGACTTTGACCCCGCCTCCATTTCCACCCCCTATGTTTGCTTGATGGAAGCGGAGACAGGCGCCGTGTTATATGAGCACAATGCCCAGGAGCAGGCATTCCCGGCCAGTACGACTAAGATCATGACCTGTATTCTCACCATTGAGATGTGCGATGATCTTTACGAAACCATCAACATTGGCCGCGGCTTTGATACCGGCGGGTCCGTAACCCGGCCCTATGCCCTGACCCGGGATGAGGAGATCCGCATCATCGACCTGCTTTACTGCACCATGATGGTATCCGGCAACGACGCCTCCAGCGCGTTGGCCATCTATTTGGCGGGCAGCCAGGAGGAATTTGCCAACCTGATGAATAAAAAGGCCGCGGAGATCGGCATGGTGAACACCCACTTTGTCAACGCCAACGGCCTCCATGATGAAAACCACTATACCACTGCCTATGACATGGCCCTGTTGGCGCAATATGCCATGAAAAAACCAAGCCTTCCGGGACATCGTCTCCACGGAGACCTTTGAGGTGCCCGCCACCAATAACAACCCGGCCCGGCTGCTGGAAAATTCCAACCGGCTGATCCATACCAAAGAGGATACGGATAACCTGGAATACGCCTATGCCAATGGGATCAAAACTGGAGATACCGCCTATGCGGGCCGCTGCCTAGTGGCTTCCGCCCAGCACGACGGGGTGGAGCTGTTGCTGGTGCTCTTCGGGGATATCGAAGGCGATGTGCCTTCGGAATACCGTTTTGAAAACGCTGCGAAGTTCTTTGACTGGGGGCTTTGCCCGGTTTGCTTCCGCGCCGGTTTCCTCCCTGAACCTGATCACAGAGTTTTCCGCGCCCATCTCCAACGCTGCTTTTGACAGCGAAAGTGCGGGCGGGGTTTCCGTACGGGCTGAACTGGACCCCAATGCAAAGGTCGGCGGCCTTTCCGATGAGATCCAAAACCTTCAAGCCAATGCCGCCTCCATTACCGCAACTCCCATCTATAACGGCGGTACCCTCACCGCTCCCATCCAGGCGGGAGATGTGGTAGGCCAAGTAGAATACAGCTACAACGGGAAGGTCCTCTATACGGCGGATCTGATCGCCCAGGACTCGGTCAACGAGATCGGCAGCATCGTGGAGACGGACCCTCCGCCAGCCCCCTCTTGGTGGATGCGGAAGAACCCAAGGGGAACCCCTTCCTGGTCTGGTTCATTATCCTGGCGGTGATCCTCATCCTGTTGGTGGTGATCAAGCTGGTGGCCAGCCGGCGCTATCGCCGTCGCCGCCGGCGTCGCCGTCCTTCCGCCTACCGCTATCGAGGCCGCCGCTGATGGGCGTCTTTGATCTGACCCATACCATCCGGCCGGATATGCCGGTGTTCCCCGGTACCCCTGCCCCTGTGCTGCAACCGGCAGCTTCTTTGGAGATGGCAGGGTTCCGGGAGACCAGCTTGACCCTCACCTCCCATACCGGCACCCATATGGACGCCCCCGCCCATCTGCTGCCCCATGGCGCTACGCTGGATGCGTACCCCGTGGACCGGCTGATCGGCCGGGGGTTTCTTTTGGATTGCCGGGGCCGGGCCATAGAACCTCCACTGTTGGCGGAGATCCCGCCGGAACAAGCCCGGGATGCCTTTTTTGCTGCTCCATACCGGTTGGTGGAAAAACTGGGATTCCCAGGCCTATTTCCAAGACGCCCCTTATCTGCCGCCTACGACGGCTTCCGCCATCGTAGGGCTAGGGTTCCGGGGCGTAGGCATCGACGGGCCCAGCGTGGACCCTGTCTCCTCTGCCAGCCTCCCTTCCCATCATATCCTCCTTGCGGCCGGCCTGTTGATCCTGGAAAACCTTACCCGCCTGGATCAGCTGTCTGCGGCGCCCTTCACCTTGTTCGCCCTGCCCCTCCCCTTTCTCCACGGGGATGGCGCGCCAGCCCGGGTGATCGCCGTGCAGTAGCTGGCAAAATGTGCCTCCCTTGGGGGGCGGCGGCGGGTGGGCGAACACCCACCCG
>ENA-OQCL01001133-OQCL01001133.1-human-gut-metagenome-genome-assembly--contig:-NODE-1133-length-10399-cov-2.558314_pt1 | contig 10399 bp, 13 predicted proteins | sample MGYA00242502_ERZ504586 | MGnify/ENA primary metagenome ERZ504586 (study PRJEB26092, sample SAMD00036316) | human gut metagenome | host: Homo sapiens | study: EMG produced TPA metagenomics assembly of... | reverse complement strand
GCTGTTACCGTGAAGAGCCAGGGCGATGACGGCACTGCTTCCACCTATAACCTGGTTATCACCTTTGCCAATGCCAGCACCAACAACACTCTGTCTGGCGTGGAAGTGACCGCCCAGAACCCTGCTTCTGGTTCCACTGAGAAAGACGTTGTGGAAGCCATGGAGAATTCCAACACCTACAAGGCTTCCGTCGACGCCACCAATAAGACCGCTAAGATTGAGACTGCTTGGTCTCATAGCAGCGCAGCTAGCTTTGCTGGTAAGTACTTTGTCAGCGACCTGACCACTGGCGGCGGTGTGGCCTATGTGTTGGATGCGTCCAACAATGCAACTCGTATTGATGCGCTGGATGCTGAAAATGACAGCGATCTCACTTCCACTGATTTGGCCAACAATGCCCAGATTATTGTTATCCCTGAGACTGCTGCCAAGGTGTTTGGTGTTGGTGGCGCTTCCTCCCAGATGAATTCTGATATGCGGGCTGCTGGTACTATCTACACCGTTAAGTTCACCAACGTGGCCGCTTCTAAGAACGCTACCATGTCCGCTATCTCTGTGGGCGACACCAAGCTGTCCCTCACCAGCGCTGCTGGCGGTATGCAGATTACCGGCACCATTCCCTACGGGATGACTTTGGATTCCAGTGAAGTCGCTACTATGACCGCCAATGATGCGTATTTCCTTGACTTTACTATCTCCGATTACGCTAAGTTGACTCCCCAGGCTGGCGAAGGTGCTCTGACCTTTGTTTCCCAAGGGCGACACGGATGGCGACGGCGAAGCCGACCCTGTGACCGATGCCAATGCGAAGGTCTACTTCGTCCGGGATACTACCGATCAAACTGTTGATGTTTACTTCTGGGGAAGTTCCAAGGGTACCAATATAAAGACCGGTGTTACTGTTAATCCCGAGGACACTCAGGCTGCCAAGAACGATTATGACTTCAAACTGAAATATGCTGATGCCAACACTGGCGCGGAAATCACCAGCTTCAAGTTGGGTAACGTGAATGGCTCTATCAGCGGCCAGAACATCACCGTGGCCCTGCCCTTTGGCGCTAACCTGTACGGCCAGGTGGCTACCTTCACTACCTCTGAAGGTGCTGAAGTTTATCTGGGTTCTGTTGCTACCAGCAACCTGCTGACCAGCGGCGAGAGCGTGCTGAATGTTTCCAGCCCTGTCACCCTGAAGGTTCAGTCTGAAGCTAAAAAATCGTATCGCTTCTTACACCTTGACTGTAACCACCGCCGACCAGTTCTCCGACGTTGACACGAACGACTGGTACTACAACAACGTGATGCGCGCCGTGGAGCTGGGCATCCTGTCCGGTTACTCTGACGGCACCTTCAAGCCGATGAACAACATCACCCGCCGCGACTTCGCCATCATGCTGGCACAGTCCCTGGGCCACGACAACGACGAGAAAGCCACTTCTCCCTTCAAGGATGTGGCCGACACCGACTACGGCGTGAGCTCCATCGCTTACCTGTATGAGAACGAGATCACCGTGGGCGACAGCAACGGCAACTTCAATCCCGACGCCAACATCACCCGTCAGGAAGCTGCTATCATGCTGGTGAAGGCCTTCGAGGCCACCGGCACCTCCAGCGACCTGTACGCGGATGACGCGCAGATTGCTTCTTGGGCGAAGAGCTTTGTGTACACCGCCAAGGCCGCTGGCCTGATGAAGGGCGATGACCACAACGAGTTCAACCCCACTGACAGGCTTACAAGAGCTGAAGCCGCGTCCGCAATGGTCAACGCGGTTGATAACTGAGGTTTCAACTCTACTTAATTTTATGATTACCCCATAGGCAGGAGGGACAGCGCAAGCTGTCCCTTTTGTCTTGCCTGGGGGCCCGTGAGCGGGCAGGACAATCTGCCCTTATGCCCGCGGAGGGCGGAGAAGTGAGCAGACAGCGGCAGAGGCCGCTATTTTCAAAAAAGCACGGCCTGAAAAGCAAGGCACTGAAAAGGGAAAATCCAAAGGCGTTTGCAGGCGGATCTTTTGCTGAACAGCGCAAAAAAAGCCAGACAGAAGGGCCTTCCCTCTGCCTGGCTTTCTCTTTTGTCCCTCTGTGCAATCTTCTTCCGGGAAAAGGGCAAGGGCGCCGCCTTCCGGCAGCGCCCTCGTCCTATGGGGTAATCATAAAATTAAGTAGAGTTGAAACCTTATTTCATCGCGTTGACCATAATGGACGCGGCCTCAGCTCTTGTAAGCGTAGAAGTGGGATTGAAGTTGTTGTTGTCATCACCGTTGAAGACACCAGCAGCCTTGCAGGCGTACACATTGGCCTTGGCCCAGGTGGCGATGGCGGCGTCGTCAGCGAACAGCTCGCTGGTGGTGCCGGTCAGCTTGTTGTACTGGACCGTCACATCCACAGTAGTCTTACCATCGGCAATGCTCATATCGTAGTCGACGGTGACCGGCTCACCCGGAGAACGGCCAGGTTGTGCAGGGTGGGGGAAGTGGTGTTATTAGAGGTGAAGTATTCGCTGACGGTGTCGTAGGAACCGATCCTGGCCCGCATGGCCTGATCCTCCACAGGGGCTTCGATCCACGCCTTGACATAGACAGGAATCCCGGTGTTGGGGATCTCCTCCTGCACGCCGTCTTCGCCATCATATAGTTTGCCACAGGCAGCGTGATCTCTGCGCTGTACCGCCGGCGTCGATCAGGGCCAATTCGGTTTTATTCGTGATGGTATCGACCAGATCCTGACCATTGACGTCCTTCAGCGGCGTGGTGCAGCTCTGGTCGGCGTAGAAGCCCACCTTGACCTGCCAGTTATCCTTCTCGTCTGCAAGGCTGGCGGCCAGGCGGTTGTGCAGGGCATAGCGCAGGGTGCGTACGCCGTCGGCCTGTTTGACGGTCTCCACTTTGGAGATACCCACGTCGGGGATGTCCAGATAGAGAGTGCCGGGCAGTTCCACGGTCACACCATTCTTGAAGGTTGCCTTGATGGTGTAATTCGCGTTCTCAATGGCCTCCCCCGTGGGGAACTTGGCCGTCACGGTGACGTCCCGGTTGGGCATCAGGTTCAGAGAAGTGTCGCCGCTGGTATAGACGCTCTCATTTTCCGAGATGATCTCCAGCTTGGTAATGGCGTCCATGCCGGTGTTGCGGATAGTGAACTGGACATCGATGTCGCTGTTGGTGTAGAGCTCCTCATATGCCAGCATCACCGCCGACTCCTGGATCTGGTTGGTAAACTTCTCCGTGGCGGTGTACATCCCGCTGACGGGGTTGGCCACAGTGATGGTCGCAGTCTCATCGTTCTCACCGTCGGAAATAGTCACCTCACGCTCTGTAGTCTCACTGTAATTAGTACCCAGGATGACTGACCTGATCTCGTACGTGCTCGTATCGTTGACATAAGCGTCGAAGTGGTCGATGAGGGTGCCCTCCTGCATCTCCGCAACTTCCACAGTGCCGGACAGGGTGTAGGAATCGCCGTCCTCCACGATGCAGATCATAGTCTTGCCGGCATTGAGGACGATCTCATCACCATTGTCGTCGTAGTACCTCGTGGCACCGTAATCGGAGGTCTTCTCCCAATTCACGTGAATCCCCCGGCCGTTCGTAAAGAACCAGCCATCTCTCGTGGTGTCGTGGCATTGGAATGCCAGGTACCCCTCGCCCAACTCTTCATAAAAGGGTATTCTGCACCAGAATATTCTTGAAAGTCAGCTGCTTGCCGGTCAATGCATCGATATGCGGTCCGTCCGTACTGCCGGACAGATGCTGGGAACGATAATAGAGACCGTCATCCTCATTGAATTCAAAATAACACCTGGTCAGAGGGTAACACCCTGACATATCGATATAAGTGGCATCCTTGGCCTTGGAACCGTACTGCCCGAGCGTATTGGGTTCAGCCTTCGTGGCAAAACGGAAATGCTCTTCGTCGGACAGCCCACGATATTTCAGACTGTAGCCTTTTTGGTCGATCACCCGCAGAAGACCGACCCCGGAAGCATAAGCATTGTGAGGCTTGTTGCGATCCGTGGTGCGGAAAAAGGCTCCTTCATCCGTGCCGGAGGTACCGTCGATATCCTGCGTGTCCGGCTGTGCCAGCAATTCATTGATGAAAAAATGGTCCTCCGAAATGCACCAGGAACGCATCCCATTCAAATGCCCAGTAGGCATAATAATCACGCAGACTCCGGATGTTGCCGATCTTGTCCAGATCCTCCCGGGTCAGCGGCGGCATGTCGAAGTCATAGTAGAATCCGGTGTCGATGGAAGGTCCGATGGCCAGCTTTGCCTCTGGGTACAGGTTCAGCACCGCCTCCGCCAGAACGTGAGAACAGGTGTGGCGATATGCGTGTTTGCCCGCATCGGAATCGAAAGTGAGAATGTTCAGCTCACAGTCGCTGTCGATTACGGTACGCAGGTCCTTCACCTCACCGTTCACCTCGCCCACGCAGGCAAGACGGGCCAGACCCTCGCTGATATCCTTCGCGATATCGTAGATGGACATCGGTTCTCCGTATTCACGGGTACTTCCGTCTTTCAAAGTAATAATCATTTGGTTTCCTCCTTCTTGAAACGGAAGGTACAAAAAAGTCCCTTCCGCAGATATACTGTCAGAAGGGACGCATACATTTCGTATTCGTGGTTCCACCCATCTTCCGGGAAAATCCCGGCACTCATTATGGCTTTTTCACGCGGCCGGCGGGCAGGATTAGTGCCACTCGGAGGTGGTGTTCCGCAAGTCCGAATCTGGGATAATTTCACCGGCTATCCCTCTCTGTAAGATTCTCCCGACAAGCGTACTGTCCTCGTCATCGTTTTATTTTTATAATCATTGATTTTAGCACCGGCGCAAAACCTTGTCAAGCGATAAAAACAAATTCGCCGCGGCCCGCTCGTCCGGCAAGCCCCCTAGATTACCAGTCCGTAGCGGTTGGCCAGCGGCAGAAGCTCCTCCTCCGGCAGATCGCCGGCATAGAGGACCCGGCCCTGATAAATTTCCAGCGCCTGCTCCAGAAGGGACGCATCATTGCAAAGAATGCACAGCGGCAGCGAGATGGCGTATTGGAAGTCCTCCAGGTGATCCAGCTCCTCCTCCGCTTTCAGTTCAATCGTCATGAAGAGAGCCTCGTCGTCCTCCTCTGCCTCCTCGCAGGAATCCTCCAGGTGCTCATCGCAAGGATAGATTTTACCGATTTCGAGATCCGTCGGCAGGAGGTAGAGATTCTTCTCCGTCGCCAGAGGGATTTTGCCCTGAAAATCCGGGTGAGGCGGAAGGAATTCCACATTCTGAAGCTCTCGGTGAATCGCCCGAATGTGCTCCTCCGTGGAGCCGCAGCAGCTCCCGAAAATGCCTACGCCGGCGGCCGCCAGATCCTTCACGTAGGACGCCAGTTCCTCCGGACCGCAGTCGTAGTAGGTCTCCCCGTTCTTCGTCTTTGGCATGCCCGCATTGGGCTTGGCGATAAGAGGCACCTCCGCGTACTTCTGCAGCCGCTGAATGTGGGGCAGCATCTGATCCGGCCCCGTGGAGCAGTTCAGCCCGAAGGCATCGATGCCCATGTTCTGCAGGATTACCAGCGCTGCCGCAATATCGTTGCCCATCATCGTGCGTCCGTTGGCCTCACAGGTAAAACATACCATGATGGGTTTATCGGAAATTTGCCGGATGGCCAGCACCGCCGCCCGGGCTTCCGCCAGGTTGGTCATGGTCTCCACGGCGTACAGGTCCACCCCGGCTTCCTCCAGGGCTTCCGCCTGCTCCCGGTAGATTTCCAGCATCTCTCGGAAGGTGGTGTTTCCGATAGGCTTTAGAAATTTGCCGGTCTGGGAGATATCCCCCGCCACCAGCGCGCGCCCCTCGGCATTATCCAATGCTATTTTTGCCAGACGTCGATTGTACTCCGGCACCTGATTGAAGACGCCGTACTCCTCCAGCTTGACCCGGTTGGCCCCAAAAGTAGGGGCGTACAGCACGTCGCTTCCGGCTTCGATGTAGTTGTTGTGCAAATCCGTAATGGTATCCGGGTGCTCCAGCACCCACTGCTCCGCGCTGATGCCGCCCCGGTAGCCCCGTTTTTGAAGCTCGGTCCCCGTGGCGCCGTCCAGCAGAATCGGAAAATGAAGTTCCATAATATGCTCCTTTATGCTTGTCTCTTTGTCCCTATAAAATCTTTTCTTAATATTATAGGCAGAGGGTTTTGGAGGTGTCAAGAAAATATCAAAAATGGTATAATGAATCATTATACCGAGGGAGTAGGGAAATGAAAACAGAGGAGCTCATCGAGCTGGCACTGGAGGTGGGATTCGACCACGCCGGAGAACTGGAATATGGGGGCGCTGGACTTCCGGCCGGAGGTGCGGGATATGTGTTCAAGCGGACGCTGCCGGGCCTACGGCACCCGGTGGAGCTGCCCGCCGGCGGTGGGGGATCTGGAACGCAGCCGTCGGCGCACGGAGAAGTATCATCGGGGGATCCTGGTACAGACCACGGGGCAGATGGCCCACGACTTTGACAGCGAGGGAATTTTACAGGCAGAGAAACGCCACAAGGAACGGTTTGCCACTTTGGTGCGGCAGATTCGTTACGGATATCCGGACTGCCTTCCCATGGGAACGGGGGCCTGTACCCTGTGTCGAAAGTGCACCTATCCGGACCGGCCCTGCCGCCATCCGGAGGAAATGTTCACTTCCATGGAGGGCTACGGCTTGCTGGTAAATGATGTGGCAAAAGCCTCCGGACTTCGGTACGACTACGGGCCGGGCACCATCACCTATTCCGCTGCGGTACTGATTGACTAGAAAAGGGATTGTTTTAGGGACAAAGGAGAACGCAAAATGACACCAAAAGAAATATTTCTGGAACTGTTGAAGAAAGAGGGGCGGCCGGAGCGCCTGCTGGACCAGTATGAAGCTCTGCAGATGGCGCTGGGGGGATCCGGTGACCGGTACCTTCGGGCCGGTCAGGTTCGGGGATCTCGGACCATCGACCGCTGGGGCGTGACCATTCTTTCCCGGAAGATGCGCCGGGCACCATCCCGTATCACTCGGAGGAAGCCACGGTGCTGAAGGACATTACCCGATGGAAAGAGGAGGTCCACGCACCGGATATTAAAAGCAACTGCCAAGAGGGCTGGGAGGAATTCCGAAAAATCCAGCGGGAAAAGGCGGGAAATCAGCGCCTTCTGGCGGGTTTTATGGGAACCGGAATCTTCGAACAGTGCCACTTCCTGATGGGTTTCGAAGACACCCTGACCAATTTTTACGAGCACCCGAAGGAGATGCACGAGTTGATTGACTACATCCTCAGTTACCGCCTGGAATATGTTCGGATGCTGATTAAGGGATTGCAGCCGGACGTCATCTTCTCCCACGACGACTGGGGTGCGAAAAACCAGCTGTTCATGAAGCCGGAAATCTGGCGGGAATTCTTTAAGGAACCGTATCGGAAGTTCTACGGAGAGATTCGGGATGCGGGATGCATCGCCATCCACCACTCCGATTCCTATCTAGTGCCGATTCTGGATGATATGGTGGAAATCGGCATTCAGTGCTGGCAGGGAATCCTGCCGGAGAACAACATCCCGGAAGTGGTGCGCCACCTGACGGCCGAATGATTGTCATGGGCGGCGTGGGCGCTGAGATAGACCGGAGCGATGCCACGGAAGAGGAAATTTCGGGAATACATGCGCAGGATGCTGAAGCAGAACGGATCCCTGGAGCACTTCATCCCATCCATCACATATGGGCTGAGCGGCACCATTTTCAAGCACGTGGATCCGATTATCGACGAGGAAATCGCCCGGTACAACAATGAGCTTCACTTCCGGCACTAACAACTATCCGGTGACGGAAAAGAAATATGCCCTTTCCACGGGCAAAAAGTAAATCCGCGTCTCACGGGGAACAGAAGGTGTCCGACAAGTGTTCGGAAAACTCCGCTGGGAAAGGTGGCGGACGTGCTGATGAAGGGGAACCGGAACCGGATGGAGAAGGTGTGCCGGGAAGCCCTGGATGCGGGATATGCGCCTCAGGAAATTCTGAACAAGGGATTGATTACCGGAATGACGGAAGTGGGCAATGCCTTCTCCCGGGGAGAGGTGTTCGTCCCGGAAATGCTGATGTCGGCAAAATGCATGACCACAGCACTGGATCTGCTGAAGCCCATGCTGGTAGCCGATGCAAGCGCATCATTGGGTAGAGTGTGCATCGGCACGGTACAGGGGGATATGCACGACATCGGAAAGAACCTGGTGAAAATCATGCTGGAAGGAAACGGCTTTGACGTGATTGACCTGGGAAGCGATGTGCCGGCAGAGACCTTCGTCCGCACCGCCAAGGAAGAGAAGTGCGATATCATCTGCTGCTCCGCGCTCCTCACCACCACCATCGAAGAGATGCGGAAGGTGGTGGAAGGCTGCAAGGCAGCGGGCATCCGAGAGGATGTGACCATCATGGTGGGGCGGCGCCCCGGTGACTCAGGATTTCTGCGACAGCATCGGCGCGGATATCTATACGGACGATGCCACCGCCGCGGCCAAGGCAGCGGTTCAAGCGATGGAAAACCGGCGGAGGCCGGCGTAAAGAAATATGTTTTTATAGGAGGAAAGAAAAATGCTGTTACTATCGAAAGAAGACATTCGCAAAGTCGTAACCATGGCAGATATCATCGAGGGAAACAAGGTGGCCTACAAGAGCGTGGTGGACGGAGAAGTGGAGAATCCGCTGCGCACGGTGATTCCGGGAAAATATGACGGATCCTTTGTGTTCATGCCGGCCTACGCACCGGGACTGGATGCGGCGGCGCTGAAGGTGGTGGATATTTTTCCCCACAACCCGGAACAGGGGCTGAAGACCTCTCCGGCTCAGGTGCTGCTCATCGACGGTAAGACGGGATACATCCGCGCCATCCTGGACGGCACATACGTGACGGAAGCCCGCACCGGTGCGGCATCGGGAGCCGCTTTCGATATTCTGGGAAAGAAGGCGTGCCGCAAGGGGGCCATGATCGGCACCGGCGGACAGGCGGCTTGCCAGCTGGAAGCCATGCTGACGGCAAGAAAGTTGGAAGAGGTGGCCGTGTACAGCCGGAACAAGGAGAAGCGGGAGGCTTTTGCGGCGGAGATGCAGGAGGAACTGAAGGAATTCGGCACCCGAATCTATGCGGCGGACAGCGCCGACGAAGCGGTGGAAGATGCGGACCTGCTGATTACGGTAACGGGATCTTCGGAGCCGGTATTCGACGGCACCAAGGTAAAACCGGGCTGCACCATCAGCTGCGTGGGTACCTACGAACCGCACAAGCACGAGCTGGATCCGGCGGTGCTGCCGAGAACCGCTAAGATTATCTGCGACTCCAAAGACGCGGTGATGGCGGAAAGCGGGGACCTGCTGATTCCGATTCGAGAGGGCATCATTTCCGAAAGCGACGTGCTGGGAAGCCTGGGAGACGTGATTAACGGCACCGTGGCCGGCAGAGAGAACGACGACGAGATCATCGTCTTTGAGAACGTGGGCATTGCGGCTCTGGATCTGGTGGCGGCAAAGGTCATTTACGATAAAGCGGTGGAGAAGGGCATCGGCCAGAGCTGGGGCTAGAACCGACACCGAAGCGGAACATGGGAAATAGGATATGGAACAAATCGAAAAGACAGAAAAATATATTTTGGTGGCGGTAGCCACCGGCGAGGAAGAGGCGGCCTGGGCATCCCTAGAGGAGTTGGGAGAACTGGTGCGCACGGACGGTGCAGAGGTTTCCTCCATGGTGGTGCAGAACCTGGACCATCCGGAGCGGGCCACCTATGTGGGCAGTGGCAAAGCCCTGGAAATTCGGGAGATGCTGGAGGTACAAGAAGCGGACGGAATCATCTGTGACGATGAACTGACCCCGTCCCAATTCCGAAATCTGTCGGAAGCCATCGGGGCAAAGGTGCTGGATCGGACCCTGCTGATTCTGGATATCTTTGCGGCTCACGCCAAGACAAAGGAAGGAAAGATTCAGGTGGAAATCGCCCAGCAGCGATACCGAGCCTCTCGCCTCCGGGGAATGGGCGAAGCCATGTCCCGGCTGGGTGCGGGCATCGGTACCCGGGGACCGGGCGAAACCAAGCTGGAGACGGACCGCCGGGTGATTCAGAAGCGCATCAAGGTGCTGTCTGATGAGATCGAGGATATGAAGCGGGTGCGGGAAACCACCCGGAAAAAAACGGTCCGAAAGCGCCACCATGACCGTGGCCATCGTGGGATACACCAACGCGGGGAAATCCACCCTGCTGAACAAGGTGACGGATGCGGGCATCTTGGCGGAAAAACAAGCTTTTTGCCACACTGGATCCCACCACCCGAACCGCGTGCTGCCGGACGGACAGTCGGTGCTGCTGACGGACACCGTTGGTTTTATCAACAAGTTGCCACACCATCTA
>ENA-OQCL01001132-OQCL01001132.1-human-gut-metagenome-genome-assembly--contig:-NODE-1132-length-10399-cov-3.564544_pt1 | contig 10399 bp, 11 predicted proteins | sample MGYA00242502_ERZ504586 | MGnify/ENA primary metagenome ERZ504586 (study PRJEB26092, sample SAMD00036316) | human gut metagenome | host: Homo sapiens | study: EMG produced TPA metagenomics assembly of... | reverse complement strand
CGATCTTTGGGAGCGGCCGTGCCGGTTCGATGTCATCGAGGTCTGGCCCGATGACCAGGGGGAACCCGTTATCCGCCACCTCGTCCACGCCTTCCAGGCAGAAAGGCGGTGAGGCTGTGTTCGCGCGTATCTACGGGGCGGCGACGTTGGGCCTGAACGGCCATGTCATCGCCGTCGAGACGGACATCTCCAACGGTCTGCCGTCGTTCGACCTGGTCGGTTTGGCCGCGACGTCGGTGAAAGAGGCCAAAGAGCGGGTCCGGGCAGCCGTCAAGAACAGCGGCTATGAATTTCCCATGCGCCGCCTGACGGTCAACCTGGCGCCGGCCGACCTCAAGAAGGATACGGCCGGTCTCGACCTGAGCCTGGCCGTGGCCATCCTCGTGTCGAGCGGCCAGATTCCCGAAGAGGCCTGCGAAAACTGCCTCTTTCTGGGTGAACTGGCCCTAGACGGTCGCATCCGCCCGGTGAACGGCATCCTGCCCATGGTCCTGGAAGGGGCGGCCCAGGGGATGAAGACGGTCTTCGTCAGCCGGGACAATGCCGCCGAAGCCCTGCTCTGCCCGGACCTTACGGTCTATGGCGTCGGGACTCTCTGCGACGTCGCCGGCCATTTGACGGGCGAGAAGGCGCTGGAGGCCGCCCCGGGCCGCACTGCCGGACCCGGATCTGCCCGATTACGACGTCGATTTTTCCGAAGTCCAGGGCCAGGCCGAAGCCAAACGGGTCCTGGAAATCGCTGCGGCCGGCGGCCATAACGTCCTCATGATCGGACCGCCCGGGAGCGGCAAGACCATGCTGGCCAAGCGCATCCCGACGATCCTACCGCCCATGAATGAAGCCGAGGCCCTGGAAGTGACCAAAATCTACAGCGTCGCCGGTCTCCTCGGGAAGGGACGCCTCCTGCAGCAGCGGCCCTTCCGCAGCCCGCATCATACCATTTCCATGGCCGGCCTCGTCGGCGGCGGGTCCATCCCCAAGCCGGGCGAAGTGACCCTCAGTCATCACGGCGTTCTATTCCTCGACGAACTGCCGGAATTTCCCCGGTCGGTCCTGGAAGTCCTGCGCCAGCCCCTGGAAGACGGTGTCGTCCATATCGCCCGTGTCCAGGCGGCTCTGTCCTATCCGTCGCGCTTCGTCCTGGTAGCCGCCATGAATCCCTGTCCCTGCGGCCGTTACGGCTTCGATGAAGGCTGTATTTGTTCAGAAAGCGAGATACGCCGCTACACCCATAAGATTTCCGGCCCCCTGTTGGACCGCATCGACCTCCACGTCCGCGTCGAACGGCCGGCGTACCAGGAACTGATAACCCGGCGGAAAGCCGAATCGTCGGCAGCCATCCGCTCGCGAGTCCTGTCGGCGCGCCATCGCCAGCAGGAGCGCCTGGCGCCCTATGGCTGCACCTGCAACGCCCACATGGGCCACCGGGAGATACGGGCGACGTGCCAATTGACCGAAGCAGCCCAGCAGCTGCTGCGCGAAGCCTTCGACGTCCTGCGCCTCAGCGCCCGCAGCTACGATCGGATCATCAAAGTGTCCCAGACCATCGCCGACCTGGCCAAAGAGCCGGTCATCGCCAAGGAACACGTCGCCGAAGCCATCAGTTACCGCAATAAGATGCAGCAGCCATGAAGGAGGGAAGACTGTGAACCAGGAAACGATGTACGCTGCGGCCCTCCAGTCCCTCAAGGGCTGCGGCAGCCGCCGCCTGCAGGCCCTCCTCGACGTCTGCCGCTCGCCGCGCCGGGCCTGGGAAGCCGTCTGGGATGAGGATTTGCGGCGCCGGACGGGGATTCCGGCCAAGATATTTTCCCAGCTCAGACAAGAACGAAACGTTTTTGACTGGGACCGATTCCAGCATCAGCTGGATTTCTATGGCGTCCGGCCCCTGGCCCTGTGGGATGACGACTATCCGGCGTGGCTGCCCTTCACCGCCCAGCCGCCGCTGGTCCTCTTCTGTCAGGGAACGATGGGCCGCGACAGCAGCAGCCTCGCCATCGTCGGCTCGCGCAAGGCCAGCCCTTACGGCCTGAACGCGGCGGAGTCACTGGCTGCCGAACTGGCGGCCCAGGGCTTTACCATCATCAGCGGCGGTGCCAGGGGCATCGACACGCGGGCCCACCGGGGCGCCCTGAAGGGGAAGGGGCGGACCGTCGTCGTCGCTGCCAACGGCCTGGACCGGACCTATCCCAGGGAAAACAAGGCCCTGTTCCGGCAGGTCGTCGACAACGGCGGCGCCGTCATTTCCGAGTATGCCTTTGGCATCGAGCCACTGTCCCGGAATTTCCCGGCCCGGAACCGCATCATCGCCGGCATGGCGGCGGCGACGATCGTCGTCGAAGCGGCCCTGCGCAGCGGCTCCCTGATTACGGCCGACCTGGCCCTCGACGAAGGGCGCGACGTCTTTGCCATGCCGGGCAGTGTCTTTTCCGAGACCAGCCGCGGGACGAACCACCTCTTGCAGCTCGGCGCCATTCCCTTGACCTGCGTCGACGATGTAATCCGGGAATTTCGCCGCCGCGGCTGGCAGGGACCGGAAACCGTCGCTGAGGCAGCAGCACCCGGCCTGAGCCCGGCTGAACAGGCCGTCATCGACGTCATCCCCTTCGACCGGGCGGCGCCGGTGAGCGAGCTCCTGGAAAAGACGGGCCTGGCCGTCGCCGACCTGCTGCCCATCCTCCTGGCCCTGCAGATGAAAAAAGCCGCCGAGGAACTGCCTGGCGGCTACATCCGCTGTGCGGCGGCCTTTTCTGTCTTATAAGGCGGCGATATAGGCTTTGGCCTTGTCTACGGAGACGACGTCGATCCAGCCGAAGGGGGTCAGGGCGTGACACACCGCGAAGAGGGTGTGGTGGTCTGCGATGAAGGCTTTCAGCGCCGTGAAGACCTGGTCGCTGCCTTCGACGCTGCCATAACCGGCGACAGCCGCATCGATGAGGGCGTTGTCCGGCCATTCTTCGCGGAAACAGCTGTGCAGGAAGAGGAACAGGTCCAGGACCGGTGCCGGCGCGTCGACGAATTTCTTTTCGTTTTCCCAATCGAGGAGGGTAATCGTCCCGTCTTCCCGGTCGTAGGCGATGTCTCGCAGGGCCGGCCGGCCGTGGTGCAGTCCGGCGGCGTGGAGACGGGCCAGGCCCTGGCCGGCTTTTTCAAAGGCCTCCTGGCGGACGTCGGCATATTCTGCTTCTTTGGCGACGCCCTGCAGGGTCTTGCCGGCCGCTTCCATGACGAAGAAGTCTTCATCCAGGAGGACCAGTTTCGGCGCCAGGCGCAGGCGGGCGTTGACGGTCATGATCTTATAGGCTTCGCACCAGAACGCGGCAGACGGGTTCTGTTTGGCAAAGGCATTGCGGCCGTTGCCCCTGCGGCGTTTGATGAAATACTTTTTATTTTCAAATGAAAGCGATAAAACCCGCTTGTCCGGGTGTTCGGCAATGGCAGACTGAACGGATTTTAAGAGAGACTTGTTGAACAAGAAAGTCACACCTTTCAAAATATTAAGATATAATTTCATAATTTACAGCTTCTATACCTGGAAGTATTCCCATATTATAGCAAATTTGGACGGAAAATAAATGGGGAAGCCCGATAGCATCGCGGAATCATGGGATATAGGATGACGTTGCGTTTGCGATGATAATAAAATGGGTTAATGAAATTGATAAGTACTATTGACACGTGAAGAAAAGCACTTTATAATAATAGCTGTAAATGAATATCAATATTTAAAAGGGAGATGTGTCGTATGTTTCAGAATACAGATTTTGGATTGGCTTAGGTATCGGTGTCGTCGCCGGCGTCTTCGGTTACAAATTGATGTCTGAACGGGAACAGCAGCTCATGGCTCTGCAGCAGCCGGCTGCCGGTGCTATGACCGCGTCGGTTCCCCTGGCTGAATTGCAGCGTCAGAAAGAAGAATTGGAAGACATGATCGCAGCCAAGGAAGCCGCACAGGCGAAATAAGTTTGTAGTGAAGGCCTTTGCGTTTTCACTTGCTGAAAACTAAAAACTACAAACTTCAAACTCAAGAAGAGGCCGTCTTGGATGACGGCTTCTTTTTTTTAGGAAAAAAAGCAGGAAGGACTGCTTGTATGATTATTCCGACGTCGAAATGGGACCTCATCATGAGATCTGTTACTATTTCGTCTTACTTGCCGGGCCGTATCCGCCTGTACAGCAAGAAACTCGTCGGCAATGCTGATTTGGGCCGCAAGGTCTATGCCTACATTGCCAGCTATAAAGAAATCGATAAAGTCGATGTCAATGTCCTCACGGGTTCTGTCTTGATCACGTATCGTCCGCAGGTCCTGCGGGCCAACCGGGAACTCGTCCGGGTAGAAAATTATATCATGAACCACGTTGAAAGGAGAAGGTAATTATGTCTTATGCCTCAGGTTTTATGGTGGGCACGTCGATTGGCAAAGCCGTATACGATATGTTCCACAATAAGAAGGGCAAAGCGGCTGCCGCAGCTGCGCCCGCCGGTGTATGCCGGTCTCAGGTCCAGGCGGCAAAGCCTGCCGCTGCTGTGCCCCGTTTTGCCTGCGTTTCTGTCTTGAAAGGACGCCGCCGTTACCGTGCGGCCGCCCTCGTTGGCAATGCGGAATTGGCTAAATTGATCGAAGAAAAAGTCAGCACCCTGCCGGATGTCCAGTTCGTCCAGGTCAGCGCCGTTACGGGCAGCATCTTGGTCTTCGCCCATAGCGAAGGGACCTTGGATAAATTGGAAAACTTTTTCCGCTTCCGCCTCTTTCCGAATGCCGTAGCAGGCCTTGTCGGTGCCGTCTGCGATGCCGGACAGGCTGAAGCCGGGAAAGCGGAATCGGCGACGTATTTGAAGGCTGTCCAGGATACGGCCGACGTCTTCAGTCAGGCTATTTTTCGGAAAAGCAAGGCCTTCCTGGATTTGCGGACCCTGATCGCCGTAGTCCTGACCCTTCGCGGCCTGCGGAAGACCGTATTCCTGGGTCAACGCCCGACAGGACCGCAGATGCTGTGGTGGGCCCTGTCTTTATTGAGGAGGCGTTAAGTCATGTACATGCGCAATACGATCTTCCTGAACAGCGAGCTCCCCAGCCGCCTGCGGCCTGTTCTGAGCGTCAAGCTCCGCCAGGTCCGGGGCATCGTCTCGGCTGTTGTTGAAGAAAAGAAGGTCACTGTCTACTATATGGGACGGCTGGACCTGCGGGCGCTCCAGCTCTTCGTCCGCGCTTTTGAAGAAAAATACGGCCGCAAGAAAGAAGCCAAGAACGACGATATGGACGTCGCCACGTACCGCCGGGAAGCGATTATCTCCGTCGGCGGCTTCATCGCCATGAACATCCTGCGCAAGGTCAATCCGGAATTTTACGGGTCGATCCTCTTGTTTCGCCGATTATTTACCTTATATATTGCACGCCGTTACATTAAGAACGGCATCCTGGGCCTTGTAAAAGACCATCAGGCCAATGCCGACACGCTGACGGCGACGGCTGTCGCTGCGTCCGTCCTGGCTGGCAAGCCCGAATCGAGCCTGACCCTCCTGGCCCTGTCGAACGGCGCCGAAATGATGACCGAATACGCCGCCGAAAAGGCACGCCGTCAGATTTCGGGCCTGCTCAAACTAGACCAGCGCGACGTCTGGCTCGTCGAAAACGGCCATGAACGCAAGGTCCCCGTCGAATCGCTGAAGCGGGGCGACCTCATCGCCGTCCACCTGGGCGAAAAGATCTGTGTCGACGGCAGCGTCGTCAGCGGCAATGCCGCCGTCAACCAGGCGTCCATTACGGGCGAATCGAACCCGGCCATCAAGCAGGGAAAAATCGCCGGTCTATGCCGGCAGCGTCATCGAAGCGGGCGACCTGGTCATCCGCGTCGAGAAGGTCGGCGCCGATACGTCCCTGGCCCAGATCATCCACCTCGTCGAAGAAGCCCAGACCCGCCGGGCACCGGTCCAGAACTTTGCCGATAAGATGGCCAATCTCCTGGTTCCTATCTCCTTCATCGGCGCAGCCATCGTCTACGGGGCGACCAAGGACTGGCAGCGCGTCCTCAATCTCTTGTTCATCGACTTCTCGTGCGGCCTGAAATTGTCGACGGCAACGGCCATCTCGGCCGCCATCGGCGTGGCAGCCCGCAAGGGGATCCTCATCAAGGGCGGCAACTACATCGAAAACCTGGCCGACATCGACACGGTCGTCCTCGATAAGACCGGGACCATTACCATGGGCGTCCCGCAGATCGACCACATTGAGACGGTCGAAGGCGTCGACCATAAGGAAATGATCCTCCTCGCCGCTTCGGCAGAAATGCACTCGGTCCATCCCCTGGCCGTAGCCGTCCAGAAATACGTCAATGCCCAGGGCTGGCAGACGCCGCCGCACGCTTCGTCGGAAACGGTCGTCGCCCGCGGCATGAAAGCTGCCGTGCCGGACTTTGAAGGCTACGAAGGCGGGGACGTCCTCGTCGGCAGCCGCCGCTTCATGACCGAGGAAGGCGTAGAAGGCATGCCGGCCACGGACAACAAGACGTGGGGCAAGAATCTCTTGTACATCGCCCGCAATGGCCGGTATCTCGGCTTTTTGGTCATCCAGGACCCGGTCCGTCCGGGCATGAAGAAGACCTTGAACCGCATGCGCCGCCTGGGCATCGACGAAGTCGTCATGCTCACGGGGGATTCCAAGGACGTCGCCGCCGAAGTCGCCCGCGACATGGATATCGACTCGTATCATGCCGAAATCCTGCCGGAAGACAAGGCCAATTACGTCATGAAAATGCAGAAGCGGGGCAACGTCATGATGGTCGGCGACGGCATCAACGATGCGCCGGCCCTGGCCTTTGCCGATATCGGCGTCAGCCTCGGCGGCAACAAGACGGACATCGCCGCTGAATCGGCAGCCATCACCATCCGCTCTGAAGACCCGTCGAAACTGTACGATGCCCTGTACATCGGGCGGGAAACGATGCGGGCCATCAACCAGAACTTTACGGCTACCATCGTAGTCAACTCGGCAGCCATGCTCCTCGGCGCCTTAGGGAAGATCAGCCCCCTCTGGGCCGCTGTCATCCATAACACAGCCACCCTGGCCGTCGTCCTCAACAGCGTCCGCATCCTCAAACCGGCGCGGACCATCCGCCGTTCCGCATAGTAAGGGCTCGCCCATGCCCATATTTGTAGGGGCTCGCATGTGGCGAGCCCGTCAGGTATATGTAAGCTGTCTGTGAACGGATTGGCGTGAACGGGCGCCCCTAAAAAGGGACTTGTCGACAAACGACAGTCCCTTTTTTATAAATGAATTTCAATAACATCTATTGACAGACTATGTGAAAAAATATATAATGTTTTTGGTAATGAAATATATTATCATAAAAGAAGGGATGTGTGAGTATTATTTACGGAGCTGAAAGGAGCGAGGTAAATGAGTGTCGTTATCGTAGGTGGAAATGATTGTATGGTTTGTCGTTATAAGCGTATCTGCAAAGAATACGATTATAAGGCCAAAGTCTTACACAAGTACCGAGCGATTTCAAGTCGAAAATCGGATCGCCGGATCTTGTCGTGTTATTTACCAGCACCGTGAGCCACAGTATGGTCCGCTGCGCCATCAAGGAAGCGCAGCGCAAGAACGTCGAAGTCGTCCGTTCCCATACGAGCAGCTCGAACGCGCTGAAGAGCATATTAGCCGCCCGGACGGAAGAAGCCGTCTGAGGGCCAGAAAAGGGGAGTTAGTCATGAAAATTGTTTCATTAGCCGACATGAAAGTCGGCCAGTCGGGCGTCGTCGAAGCCTTAGAAGGGCGGGGGAACATCCAGCACCGCCTCGTCGACATGGGCGTCGTCAAGGGCTCGCACATTACGGTCTTCAAAAAGGCCCCGCTTGGAGACCCTGTCGAAGTCAAAGTCAAAGGGTGCGCACTGGCATTGCGTATGAATGAAGCGGCCATGATTTCCGTCGCTGTTGAATCATAAAGGGGGTACATAGTAGTCATGGAAAATGCAGCAAAAATCAAGATTGCCCTGGCCGGCAATCCGAACTGCGGTAAAACGACGATTTTTAACAACATTACCGGCGCCAAACAGCACGTCGGCAACTATCCTGGCGTTACTGTCGAAAAGAAAGAAGGCCATCGCACCTTCAACGGCAAGGACCTGCTCTTCGTCGACCTGCCGGGTACATACAGCCTGACGGCGCGGTCCCTGGACGAAGTCGTCGCCCGTAACGTCATCATCAATGAAAAACCGGACATCATCGTCAACGTCCTCGATGCGTCCAACCTGGAACGTAACTTATATCTGGCGGCACAGCTTGTCGAACTGGGCCGGCCCATGGTCATCGCCCTGAACATGATGGACATTGCCGACCGCATGGGCATCAAAATCGACTTCAAGAAACTGGGACAGCAGCTCGGCGCCGTCGTCGTGCCCCTTGTCGGCAGCAAGAACATCGGCACGAAAGAATTGCTCGACGCCATTTCCGGCACGCAGACGAAGGACCTGGTCAATGCCAAAGTCGATTATGGTCCCGACGTCGAACCGGCTATCGCCAATTTGACCGATGCCATCGAAAAAATGGGCATCATCAAATATCCGGTCCGCTGGCTGGCTGTCAAGCTCTTGGAAAACGACTCTGATGCCGTCGAAAAAGTCCGTGCCATGGAAGGCACCCAGTCCATCCTGGCCCTGGCTTCGACCCTGCGCGATTCTCTGACCAGCAAGATTGATTTGGATTTTTATTTCGCTCAATGCCGATATCAATTCGCAACAGACGTATTTAATAAATCGATTATCAATGTCGGTTCCAGCGACTCCTTATCCGATAAGATCGACAGTGTCTTGACTCATCGCTATTTAGGGATTCCTATTTTCCTGGCCCTCATGTGGCTCATGTTCGTCGTCGTCATCAACGTTGGCGCTTACCCACAGGGATGGCTCGATACGGGCTTTTCCATGCTCGGCGACTGGTGCAGTGATGTCATCGAAGATGAACAGCTCCGGTCTCTCGTCGTCGACGGCGTCATCGGTGGTGTCGGCTCCGTCCTATCCTTCGTCCCGCTTATCGTCCTCTTGTATTTATTCATCAGCCTTCTCGAAGATACGGGCTATATGGCCCGCGCCGCTTTCCTCATCGACCGCGCCATGCGTGCCCTGGGGCTGCACGGCAAGTCCTTTATCCCCATGATTCTCGGCTTTGGCTGCAACGTACCGGGCATTATGGCCGCTCGTACCTTGGATAACGAAAAAGACCGTCTGGTCACAATCCTGGCCTGCCCGTTCATGAGCTGCGGCGCCCGCCTGCCCGTATACACCCTGCTCATCGCTGCTTTCTTCGGCGCTTCCGGCCACGGCGGTACAGTCCTCTTCGGCATTTACCTCTTAGGCATCGTTATTTCCATCTGCGTCGCCCTGGTCCTCCGTCACACGACCTTTAAAGGGGAACAGGAACCGTTCGTCATGGAAATGCCGCCGTATCACATTCCGACCTTGAAAGGCGTCCTCATGCACATGTGGGAACGCACGGTCTTGTACCTCAAGAAAGCCGGTACCTTCATCCTCGGTGCCTCTGTCCTGGTTTGGTTCCTCACAGCTTACCCGGTGGATGTCGATTATTCCCAGGATTTCGATGCCGCTAAAGATCAGGTCACAGCCGAAATGGAACAGAAACAATCTGACATCCTCCAGTCCTATGGCCTCAGCGCTATCGAAGACAACGATGAATTGAATACGATGTATGAATCCATGGTCGCCGCCGCCGATGAAGCCGCTGACGAAGCCGATGAAAACGAAGCCGATACGGGCAACGCCTTGAACCCGGCTGCTGCTTTGAGCTCCGTTGAAGACCAGGTCAAAGACTCTGAAAATGCAGAAGATAACCTCTTCATGGGCAAATACCCGCAGAGCTTCGCCGATCTCCAGGAACAGAATCCGGCCGTCTTCGCCCAGGCCCTGCCGCTCTTCGATGCCAAAGCCGATGCGGACGACGAAACGTCTAAGCTCGAAGATCAGCAGAATGCTGAAAAATTGGAACAGTCCTATGCGGCCCGCCTCGGTCACTTCGTAGAACCGGTCATCGCACCGCTCGGCTTCGACTGGAAGATCGGCGTAGGCCTCATCGCCTGCACGGCTGCTAAAGAAGTCATGGTCTCCACGCTGGGTACGATTTACAGCGTCGGCGGGGACGATACTCATGAATCGGGCCTCGTCGCTTACCTCAGAGATGATCCGGACTTCAACCAGGCCGTCGCCCTGTCGCTCATGGTCTTCGTCCTGCTCTACATGCCGTGCGTCGCTGCCATGGCCGTCATCAAAACGTGAAACGGGCTCGTGGAAAAATGCTCCTCGCCAGCAAACGGCATGTGCCTCGTCCTCTCGTACGTCCTGGCCTTCGTCACCTATCACCTGGCCCTCATGGCCGGCCTCGGCG
>ENA-OQCL01001131-OQCL01001131.1-human-gut-metagenome-genome-assembly--contig:-NODE-1131-length-10404-cov-5.118322_pt1 | contig 10404 bp, 10 predicted proteins | sample MGYA00242502_ERZ504586 | MGnify/ENA primary metagenome ERZ504586 (study PRJEB26092, sample SAMD00036316) | human gut metagenome | host: Homo sapiens | study: EMG produced TPA metagenomics assembly of... | reverse complement strand
CTTAAACCCCAGCACAACGCCGTAGTCATTGGCCTCTAGATGTGATCCAATCATGACGCCATATTGGCCGAATATACCATCGGGATTGGTGTAATTATTTATAAAATTGCCGATTGCGATAGCGGAATTGGCTTTTTCCGGGAGAGAAATATTACTTCCCATACCAATACCATAATCAGATGAGACATTTACATTATTACCTATGGCTATGCTTTTATCACCGTCAGCTTTACTCGGATTAACTTCTACTTCTATAATTAAACTGCCCTTCCCGTCGCCCTCTATAAGCTGAGGGGCGGCGATGGCAGTCAGCGCAGACGACATGACGATAACAACCGCGGTAATCACTGATAATAGTTTACTGGTCTTTGTGAGCATTCGTGTAATCTCCTTAGTATCCATGTTCTTATTGCTTTTAGCGTGCACATCCACCAACAGCAGTACTTTCACTGCATTTGTATAGAGCGCGATTTTGTTGGTCTCGGCGTAAATTCTGACGGCGGAGGAAACGGGGCGCGAAGCCCCGAGCTCCCTATCCGTCGTCAAAGTACGGGAGATACTGCATGACAAAAGAGCACGCGAAAGCGAAGGCGTTTCCGCGCCCTTCTTCGCTTGGGGCGAAGGTTCTTATAGTATAGATATTGTTGACATACTTAAAAGAATGTAAACGGGGTGGGGGGTCAGTGTAACATATCTAGTGGAAACATGTCTGTAAGTCTGCATTCGTCTAACCCGCCCTTTCTTGAAAAAAATCCGCGCGTTTCGCGCATATTTAGAGATATTTTACACAAGTTACATATTTTTGCAAGAGTTTGATTTTTCCGTTTGTCTCGTCTGCGCGTCACCTTCGCCGCGTTTCGCCGTTTTCGTCGTAGAAGGAGCTTCGCAGTTTCGCGCGGATTTTCTTGACGCGCGCGGCCACGGCCTGCTGCGTTACGCCGAGGCCGCGCGCTATCTCCGCCTGCGTGAAGCCCTCGACGAGCGCCTGCGTTATGTCGAGCTCCTCTCGTGTTAGCAGGCGCTCGAGCGTTTCGCGCAGCTCCGTCTCTTCGTAGCGCTCTTCGTCTCTGCCGAGCGTCGCTTCAAGCTCTTCCGTCATCGTCTCGCCTCCGTTCGTTATCGGTTTTCTCATTCTCGCCGCCGCGTCTCGCACGTAGCCCGGAAGGTTGGTTTTCAGGTAACGCGCGAGCCACCGCCTGTCCGGGCACCTCGGTATCAGCACGAGCAGCGCGAGGCACCCCTCCTGCACCAAATCCTCAAATTCCGCGCCGCGCCCCGCATAGCGCCAGGCGACCGAACGCACGAGCGGCGCGTAAGCTTCAAGCTCCGCCTCCACGCCGCACGTCCCGCAGCACACGCCCGCGGAGCAGAGCGCGCTCCGCGGATTTTCCGTAAAGGACATGACTGTCCCCTCCTTTGGATGAAATTGCCTCCAATGGTGGGGACGCGGCGAAGATTTTACAAAAGCTGTGCGGTTGGGCTGAAATGCTGAATGTCCGATAGATAGCGCGAGGCGGGAAAGATGGTATAATACGAAGTAAAGAGAGGCCCCCGCCGGAAGGGATAACGGGGGATGAATCCTCTCCCGGCCTGTCCAAGCTGAGACGGGAACTCAGCCTAGACGCTTAAGGCCGAGCTTTGAGTCAAACTAAGAGAGACGGAGCAATTCCGTCACGGCTGCGACGAGCGCCGCCAGCGCTGTCAGCAGTTTAATGATTAGGGTCGCCCATTCATAAAATGAGCGACCTTTATCATTCTTAGCCATTCTCATTCCCCCTTCCTGCCGGGGGAAATCCCTTGAGCTGGCAGACCCGGCATTACTGCCAAAGGCCCTTCCGCAAATATTATACAACAGAGCGACAACAGAATTCCATTTTGTTATCCGGCCTTGTACGTCGAAGCATTCCTGCGGCGCTGTACAAAGGCGAGTTAGCGCGGTATAATCCATATACCCCCACAGGGGGTAGGTATTGGAGCTTTGAGGCAAAGGAGCATAGATGTATGAGAAAGGATCATTTCGACGTTACCGGCATGAGCTGCGCGGCTTGCTCTGCGCGCGTGGAGAAGAGCGTCGCGAAGCTGCCGGGGATAAAAGAGGTTTCCGTAAATTTATTGAAGAACAGCATGACCGTCGAGTACGACGAGGCCGCGCTGACTTCGGAGGGAATCGTCGAGGCGGTCGTGAAGGCCGGGTACGGCGCTTCGCTGCGCGAGGAGAAAGGGAGCTCCTGGCCGAAGGCGAAGGCAGCGCCGTCGCCCGTGGATATAGCGAAACAGGAATACGAGAAGATATGGCGGCGGCTTATGGCCTCGGTCGTATTCGCCGTGCCGCTTTTCTATATTTCGATGGGGCACATGATGGGCTGGCCGCTTCCGGCGTTTTTCCACGGGACGGAGAACGCGATGATTTTCGCGCTGACGCTGTTCCTGCTGACCGTCCCCATCGTGTTCATCAACTTCAAGTTCTTCCGCGTCGGCTTTACGTCGCTGGCGCACGGCGCGCCGAACATGGATTCGCTCATAGCGCTCGGTTCGAGCGCCGCTCTTGTCTACGGCGTGTACGCGCTATATAAGATCGCCTTCGGCCTCGGCCACGGAGACCTCGACATGGTGCGCCAGTTCTCGATGGACCTTTATTTCGAGTCGGCGGGCATGATACTGACGCTCATCACGGTTGGGAAGTTCTTCGAAGCGCGAGCGAAGGGGCGCACCTCCGACGCCATCAACAAGCTGATGAACCTCGCTCCGAAGACGGCTTTCGTCGTACGCGGCGGCGAAGAGCTTGAAATTCCCGTCGAAGAAGTCGAGAAGGGCGAGACCGTCGTGGTGCGCGCCGGTCAGGCCGTGCCGGTCGACGGCGTGCTGACGGAGGGGCACGCAGCCGTCGACGAGTCGGCGATAACGGGTGAGAGCGTGCCGGTCGAGAAGCAGCCGGGCGACAAGCTGATAGGCGCGACGACCGCCAAATCCGGCTATCTCAGGATGCGCGCGACGGGTGTCGGCGACGAGACGGCGCTCGCGCAGATAGTGCGGCTCGTGGACGAAGCCACGAGCTCGAAAGCTCCGATAGCGAAGCTCGCCGACAAAGTCAGCGGCGTTTTCGTCCCCGTCGTCATCGTAATAGCGCTCGTCACCGCGGCGGGGTGGCTGATAGTGGGCGAGAGCGTCGAGTTCGCGCTTTCCGTCGCCATCGCGGTGCTTGTAATTTTCGTGCCCGTGCGCGCTGGGCCTCGCTACGCCGACGGCGATCATGGTAGGCACGGGGCGCGGCGCGACGAACGGAATCCTGATAAAATCCGCCGAGGCGCTTGAGACGGCGCACGACGTAAAGACCGTCGTCCTCGACAAAACTGGGACGATAACGCGCGGCGAGCCCGCCGTGACGGACGTGCTTCATCGTTCTGAGATGAGCGCGGAGGAGTTTATGACGCTCGCGGCGTCGCTTGAAAAATATTCGGGCCATCCGCTTGGCGAGGCGATCGCCGCGAAAGCGGAGGAGGATAAACTGCCCTTAAAGCCGGTGGAAGGTTTCTCGCAGGAGCCGGGTAAGGGCGTCAGGGGAACGATAGACGGGAAACTTCTCTGCGGCGGCAATAGAAAGCTGATGGAGGAGTTCGGCCTTTACGGTGAAAGGGCGAAAGAGCTTGAGGAAAAACTCGCCTGTGAGGGCAAGACGCCGCTCTTCTTCGTGTACGGCGGGAAATTCATCGGGATAATCGCTCTGGCCGACGTCGTAAAGCCGACGAGCCGCCGCGCGATCAGCGAGCTGCACGAGATGGGGATAAAGGTCGTCATGCTTACCGGCGACAATGAGCGCACGGCGCGCGCGATACAGCGCGAGGTTGGAGCGGACGAGGTCATAGCCGAGGTGCTGCCGCAGGACAAGGAAAAAGAGATTCGCCGCATTCAGGAGTCGGGACAGAAGGTCGCCATGGTGGGCGACGGCATCAACGACGCTCCGGCGCTCGCGTGGGCGGACGTAGGCATAGCGATAGGGGCGGGGACGGACGTGGCGATAGAGTCGGCGGGCGTCGTACTGATGCGCAGCGACCTGCTCGACGTCGCGGGCGCTATACAGCTCGGCAAGGCCGTCATCCGCAATATAAAAGAGAACCTTTTCTGGGCGCTGTTCTATAATACGATATGTATTCCGGTTGCGGCGGGGATTTTCTATCCGTCGTTCGGCCTCAAGCTCAGCCCCATGATCGGCGCGCTTGCGATGAGCTTCAGCTCGGTCTTCGTAGTTTCAAACGCTCTGCGGCTGCGCCTGTTCAAGCCTAAATTCGCCGCTGCGGCCGCAGTTGACGGCGGCGGCGAAAAATCCGGCGCGCGCTGCAATATCGCGGCAATAACCGTCGAGGACAAGACGGAGGTTATAAAAGAAACGAAGGGAGAAAACATGAAAATGAAGAAAGTTCTGCATGTAGAGGGTATGATGTGCCAGATGTGTGTGAAGCACGTGACGCAGGCTCTGAAGAACGTCGCCGGCGTAGAGGCCGTGGAAGTTTCGCTTGAAGCCAAGACGGCGGCCGTCACGCTCGGCGCAGCGGTCGAGGACGCCGTCCTAGCTAAGGCCGTCACCGACGCGGATACGAAGTCACAGGCGTAGAGGCCGCATGAAGGCGGACAAAGCCGAGGTAAGCCGCAAAATCAAGATCGCGCGCGGGCAGCTCGACGGCATCCTGCGCATGATAGAGGAGGACCGCTACTGCGTGGACATCTCCTATCAGCTCGTCGCGACGCAGTCTCTGCTGAAGCGCGCGAATCAGGATATATTGCAGGCGCACATAAGGCACTGCGTGCGCGAGGCGCTCCAGACCGACGAGCCTAATCCGAAGATAGAAGAGGCGCTGAAGCTGCTCGAGCGCATGGCGCAGTAGCAAGTCCGACAGAAGGACGAAGGCGCGCCGCTCCGCGAAGCTTTACGGGGCGGCGCGCGTTTTATGCAGCGGGCGTTTTGTTCAGCTTTTCGTTACAAATTTCCTGTTGACAACAAAGTTTTGCGGTGCTAGGATTTTCACCGTCGGGTCAAACCCGAACAAAAGGAGAGTTTTTGGATAATGAAGCAGTTCGCGGCTTATCAGTTCTTTTTTGGATACTTTTACTTTTTTAGCAACCAAAGCTAAATAAGTGAAGGTGTCTTTTGCTGCGAAACGCTTTTCTCAAAACAAACGGAATCAAGAGAAATCAAAGCCTGCGGTGAATGTACAACTTCACCGCAGGCTTTTTTTATTGGCCGCGTAAGGCGCGGAAAATTTTCAGGAGGGACATAGAGATGATAATTATAGTGAAACCGGACGCTAAGGAAGAACGCATACACGACCTTGTGAAGTGGATAGAGGCGCAGGGGCTGCGCACGCACCTTTCGAAGGGGGATTACACGACGATAATCGGCGTAATCGGCGACATCAGCAAGCTCGACGACGAGCTGCTCTCCGGCCTCGACATCGTCGAAAGCGTTAAGCACGTCTCCGAGCCCTTCAAGAACGCGAACAGGAAATTCCATCCGCTCGACTCCGTCGTGAAGGTCGGAGAAGATCAGATTCCCATAGGCCACGGCAGCTTCGCGATAATCGCGGGGCCGTGCTCGGTCGAGAGCGAGGAGCAGATTATCTCCGTCGCGAAGAGCGTTAAAGCCTCGGGCGCGACGATGCTGCGCGGCGGCGCGTTCAAGCCGCGCACGTCGCCCTACGACTTCCAGGGGCTCAAGGCCGACGGCATCAACCTTCTGCTCGAAGCCAAAAAAGAGACGGGGCTGCCGATAGTCACGGAAATCATGAACGCGAACCATCTGCCGCTCTTCGAGGACGTGGACGTGATTCAGGTCGGCGCGCGCAATATGCAGAACTTCGAGCTGCTGAAGGAGCTCGGCAAGACGCGCAAGCCGATACTCATCAAGCGCGGCCTCGCGAACACGATTAAAGAACTGCTCATGAGCGCGGAGTACATCATGTCGAACGGCAACGAGAACATAATCCTCTGCGAGCGCGGCATACGCACCTTCGAGACCGCGACGCGCAACACGCTCGACCTCAGCGCGGTATGCGTGCTGCACGAGCTTTCGCACCTGCCCGTGATAGTTGACCCGAGCCACGCGACCGGCGTCGCGCGCTACGTGAAGAGCATGTCGATGGCGGCGGCGGCCTGCGGCGCGGACGGCCTTATTATCGAGGTCCACAACGACCCGCAGCACGCGCTCTGCGACGGCGCGCAGTCGCTGCGTCCCGAGCAGTTCGACGACGTGGTGAAGGCCGTGCGCCGCGTCCGTGCCGCGGCTCTCGCGGAAGATTAAGCTATGGCGGACAAAGTCCGGCTCACGGTAGGAATAGCGGGCCTCGGCCTGATAGGCGGCTCATTCGCTCGCGCCTACGCCGCTGGCGGCGCGCGCGTGCTCGGCTATGACGCGGAGGCCGCAGTCATGCGCGAAGCGGCTGAGGCCGGAGCCGTAGCGGGGGAGCTGACGAACGAGAACGCGAAGGAATGCGATTTAATTCTCGTCGCGTTATATCCCGCGGCAGCCGTCGAGTATTTGACAAAAACTGCCCCATATCTCCGCAGCTGCAGCCTCGTCATTGACTGCTGCGGCGTGAAACGCGCCGTATGCGAAGCGGGCTTCGCCCTCGCGAAGGAATACGGCTTCCGCTTCATCGGCGGTCATCCGATGGCGGGGATACAGTTCTCCGGCTTCTCCAACAGCCGCGCGGATATGTTCAAAGGCGCTTCGATGATAATAGTTCCGCCCGCGGATGGCTGCGCACCCCTCGTTGAAAAAAGCAGAACGAGCTGCTCGCGCCCGCGGGCTTCGGCAGATTTACGATAACGACGGCGGAGCATCACGACGAGATGATAGCCTTCACCTCGCAGATGTGCCACGTGGTCTCGAACGCATACGTCAAGAGCCCGCGCGCGCAGGAACACGTCGGCTACTCCGCTGGAAGCTACGCGGACCTCACGCGCGTCGCGAAGCTCAACCCGTCTATGTGGACGGAGCTCTTCATCGACAACAAAGATTACCTTATAAATGAAATCAACCTGATGATAAAACATCTCGCGGAATACCGCGAAGCGCTCGAAGCCTCGGACGAGCCGCGCCTTGCCGCGCTTCTCGCCGAGGGCGTCGAATGCGAAAGGAGGGCTGGGAGATGAACGGCAGAACGCTGAGAGTGGCTCTTCCCGGAAGGGAGTACGACATCGAGATAAGGCGCGGCGCGCTCGGCTCGCTTCCAGCGAAGTGCCGCGAGCTGATGCCGAAGGCGGAGCGCGTCTTCGCCGTCACCGACGAGACAGTCGGCGGGATTTACGGTGGGCGCGCGGTCTCTTCGCTCGAAGCCGCGGGCTATAAGGTCCGCCTGCACGTCGTGCCGGCGGGCGAGGAGTCGAAGTCGCCGGAAAAGCTTGTCGAAATATGGGAGGCGATGGCGGCCTTCGGCTTCACGCGCAGCGACGCGGTAGTCGCGCTCGGCGGCGGCGTGGTAGGAGACCTCGCGGGCTTCGCCGCGGCGACGGTCCTGCGCGGCGTGAATTTCATACAGGTCCCGACGACGTTGCTCGCGCAGGTCGATTCGTCCGTCGGCGGCAAGGTCGGCATAGATTTGAAAGCGGGGAAGAACCTCGCCGGGGCCTTCTGGCAGCCGAAGGGCGTGCTCATCGACCCGGACTGTCTCGAAACGCTGAGCGACGGAACCTTCTCCGACGGCATGGCGGAGGTCATAAAATACGGCTGTATCCGCGACGCGGCGCTCTTCCGCAGGCTCGCGGCGCTTGGAGGCAGAGATGGCGTCATGTCTGAAATCGAGGACGTAATCTACACCTGCTGCGATATCAAGCGCACGCTCGTAATGGAGGACGAACGCGACACCGGTGCGCGCATGATACTGAATTTCGGACACACGCTCGGCCACGCCTACGAGCTTGCCGGCGGCTACAAAAGATGGACGCACGGACAGGCCGTCGCCGCTGGCATGGTCTCCGCCGCGCGGATAGGAACGGCGCTCGGAGCCACGCCGCGCGAGACAGAAACGCAGATTAGAGAGATACTCGAACAATACAAACTGCCCCAAAAAATCGAATGTCCGTCCGAAATTATGCGCGAGGCCGTGTCGCTCGACAAGAAAGGCTCGGGCTCGTCGGTTCGGCTGATTCTGCTGAAGGCGCTCGGCGAGGCGGAGATTTTCCCGATTGAACGCGAGCGGCTGCTCGCGCTGGCGGAGGACGTAAGATGAGGATTCTTATTAAGCCGCGTCCGCTGTTCGGCAGCGTGACGCCTCCGCCCAGCAAGAGCATGGCGCACAGGACGCTGATATGCGCGGCGCTCGCCGACGGCAGCTCCGTAATATCTAATCTTCATTTCTCCGACGACGTCAAGGCGACGCTGAAGAGCCTCAAATGCATCGGCGCGAGCTGGCGGCGCATAGACAGCAAAATCATCGAAGTAACGGGCACGGCGGGACGCGGAGCCGACGGGACGCAGCTTTTCGAGTGCGGCGAAAGCGGCTCCACGCTGCGCTTCTTCATCCCGATAGCGCTGGTGCTCTACGGCCACGGCCGCTTCACCGGCATGGGCCGCCTTATGAAGCGGCCGCAGGGGCCGTACCTCGACCTCTTCATGGAGAAGGGGATAAATTTTTCCTACGCGAAGGAAACGCTCGAAGTTTCCGGCAAGCTTGCGCCTGGCGAATATCTGATGCGCGGCGACGTGTCGAGCCAGTTCTTCAGCGGCCTGCTCTTCGCTCTGCCGCTGCTCTCCGGCGACTCGGCGCTCGCAGCTTCGACGAGGCTCGAATCGCTGCCATACGTAGATATGACGAGGGGCGCGCAGGCGAAGGCCGGAGTCGAGATAGAGGGCGGAAACGGAAGCTACGCGATACGCGGCGGACAGAGCTACGCGCCGTTCAGCGCCTCTGTCGAGGCCGACTGGTCGCAGGCGGCCTTCTGGATGATGGCGAACGTACTCGGCAGCGGCATAAGGATCAGGGGCATGGACGACGCTTCGATGCAGGGCGACCGCGCGCACGGATTAGCCATCGCGGAGACCCTCGCCGATAAAGAATTGAAGAACGTTGAAATCGACATATCCGACTGTCCGGACCTTCTGCCGCCCGCGGCGGCGGCTGCGGCGGTGCGCGGAGAGGGCATGGTGACGAGCTTCCGCAACGCGGCGCGGCTGCGCATGAAGGAGAGCGACAGGCTTTCCACGGTCACGTCCGTCATCAATGCGCTCGGCGGCTGCGCGGTCGAGGAGCGCGACGGCATAACGATATGCGGCCTCGACAGCCTGAACGGCGGCGTCGAGATATCCTGCTGCGGCGACCACCGCATCGCGATGATGGCGGCTGTGGCGGCGACGCGCTGCAATAAGCGCATCGTGCTCGACGGCGCGGAGTGCGTCAAAAAATCGTATCCGAGCTTCTGGACGGAATACAAACGCCTCGGCGGATATGTCGAGGAATTAGAGGACGAATAGATGGGCTCGTACTTCGGAAAAGAAATTCACATCTCCATATTCGGACAGTCGCACGCCGAGTGCATAGGCGTGACGATAGACGGCCTGCCGGCGGGCCCGAATGACGGTTCCCCATGGACTGAGGATGGCGGCCCTTTGGCCTCGCCCACCGGCATCCATGGCTGGGCCTGGCGATCAGAGCAGCCAAATGGCGATCGCAGGTAACGGCACGGCGCGCCGCGAGGCCGACGAGCCGCATATAATCTGCGGCCTGCACAACGGGAGCACCTGCGGCGCTCCGCTGACCGCGATAATCAAAAACGGAGACACGCGCTCAAAGGACTACGACAAGCTGCGCGACCTTCCTCGCCCCGGCCACGCAGACCTCACCGCCGAAATTAAATACCGCGGCTTTCAGGACGGACGGGGCGGCGGCCATTTCTCTGGCCGCCTGACCGCGCCGCTCTGCATAGCGGGCGGGATATGCGCGCAGCTTCTCGCGCGGCGCGGAATAGAGATAGGCGCGCACATACTTTCAATAGCGGGGATAAACGACCGGCGCTTCAACGCGCTAGGCGAGACGAAGGAAACTCTCGGCCGCGTCAAATCCGCGCTGTTCCCGGTGCTTGACGAGGCGGCGGGGGATAGGATGCGCGGGGCGATACTCGCGGCGAAGGCCGAGGGCGATTCCGTCGGCGGCGTCGTCGAGTGCATCGTAACCGGATTGCCCGCTGGCGTCGGCTCGCCTATGTTCGGCGGGCTTGAGAGCAGGCTTTCCGCCGCGATTTTCGCAATTCCCGCGGTCAAGGGCGTGGAGTTCGGCTCCGGCTTCGGTGCGGCGCTCATGCGCGGCTCGGAGCACAACGACGAAATAACGCTCGACGGCGGCGAAATAGCGACGCGCACGAACAACGCGGGCGGCATACTCGGCGGCATAAGCGACGGAATGCCGGTAATCTTCC
>ENA-OQCL01001129-OQCL01001129.1-human-gut-metagenome-genome-assembly--contig:-NODE-1129-length-10409-cov-2.931531_pt1 | contig 10409 bp, 13 predicted proteins | sample MGYA00242502_ERZ504586 | MGnify/ENA primary metagenome ERZ504586 (study PRJEB26092, sample SAMD00036316) | human gut metagenome | host: Homo sapiens | study: EMG produced TPA metagenomics assembly of... | reverse complement strand
CAATCAACGCTGAAAGCGCTGGCGGATCCGATTCGCCGCGACATTTTGAATCTGCTCAAAGAAGGACGGCTGTCTGCCGGAGAGATCGGTGCGCATTTTCCTGTGACCGCGGCGTCGATCTCGCGGCATCTCGCCGTGCTGAAAGAAGCGGATCTCATCCGCGACACACGCGAGGGAAAATATATTTACTACGAACTCAACGCTTCCGTGCTTGAGGAAGTCATGCTCTGGCTGGCAGATCTGAAGGGAGGCGAAGTTCATGACAAAGTGGACGATGGCGTATAGGGGATGCTTTTCGTGCTCACCTCGCTGGTGATTCTGCTGCCGACGCTTGTGGGCGCGCTGTGTTGGCGTGAATTTGTCTGGTTCCCGCTGGGGCTGCTCGCGACACATTGGCTGGTGCTCTTCTTCATCCTGCGCGACCACGCCAACGCCGCGCAGAGCCCGCGCATTTTGCGACTGATCTTTTGGCTGTTGCCGGTGACCGCGCTCATCGGTGGCGCCGTGCTGGCGCTTTTGCGTAGCGGGTTTGACGCCTATGCGTTGATCGTGACAATTCTTTACTTGTCGTTTGGACTGATGTTCCTTGTTCTCGGCAATATTCTGCCAAAAGTGCGGCAGAACAATACCATTGGAATCAAGATCAAGTGGACGTTGGAAAATGAGCAAAATTGGAACGCCACCCATCGTTTCAGCGGCAGGCTTTGGGTTATCGGCGGAATCCTATGCATGGCCTGCGCGCTGGTCGCCGAGAGCGCAATCGCCATGGTGTATTTTTTGTCTGTGTGCTCGCCCTCGCCATCTTGCCAATGGGCTATTCCTATCGCTACTATCGCCACCAGCTCGCCAGCGGCAGCATCGCGCCAAGCCCTGTTTCTCGTAAAGGCGCAGCGTTCGTCGTTCTTTTCATCATCGCCCTCAGCGCATTCACCGGCTGGACGCTTTTCAGTGGCAGTATGAGCGTGAATGTGGACGACAATGCTCTGACCATCGAAACCAAGCAGTGGAAAGATCTCACCATTCCCTACAGCGAGATCGATAGCCTTACCTATTATGACCACGACCCTTCAGCGAATAGCGGCGACGTTCGCACCAACGGCTTCGGAAATCTTCGATTTTCCATGGGCAAATTTGAAAACGACCTCTACAGTAGCTATACCCGTTACACCCACGCCAGCTGTGACGCCGTCATCGTCCTCGAAGCAAACGACGGAACCATCGTCCTGAACGGCGCTGATGAAAGCACCACGCGTATGGTTTACGAGCAACTGCTCGAAAACGTTGAATAAAACTAGAGCGCTGTACCTTCGCAAGTTTTGCGAGGGTGCAGCGCTTGTTTTGTGCTCTTATGTTTACTCCTCTTTCTCCAGCGCTTTGGCCCAGGCGTCGGCGAAAGCGTTTGCGCCGATGCTTTCTTGCTGCTTTTGTTTGCGCATATAGTTTTGGACGTCGCGTTTGGAGGAGGTGTTGCGTTTTTTCGTAGTTCCTGGTTGAAGCGGTCGAATTTTTCACGGAAGCCGCAGGTGCAGGTATAGATGCGCCCCGCGCCGTCGCCGACGACGGTGAGGCGTTTGTGGCATTTTGGGCAGCGGGCGTTGGAGGTTTGCTCGAGGTTGCGGCGGTAGCCACATTCGCGGTCCTGGCAGACGAGCATTTTGCCTTTCTTGGTCTTGACTTCGAGGAGGAATTTGCCGCAATTTTGGGGCATGGGGTGCGGGTCATGTTGTCGTGGCGGTATTGCTTGTCGGAATTTTTTGGACGGCTTTCACGAGCTCGGTGGCGAAGGTGCGCATGTCGCTGGTGAAGGCAGCGGATTTTTCCTGGCCGCGGGCGATGCGCTCGAGGCGTTCCTCCCACTCGGCAGTGAGGAGCGGCGAGGTGAGATCGTCGGGAACGATGTCGATGAGCTGGATGCCCTTGGAGGTTGGCACGAGGGATTGGCCCTGCTTTTCAATATAGAAGCTTTTGAACAGTTTCTCGATGATGTCGGCGCGGGTGGCTGGGGTGCCGATGCCGCCGGCTTTGTGGAGAACGGACTGGGCGTGCTTGTCGCTGACAAAAGCCTGGGGATTTTCCATGGCGGCCAAGAGCGTGCCTTCGGTGAAGCGGGCAGGCGGTTTGGTCTGGCCTTCGCGGATGCTGACGGCGACGCCTTTGAGGATTTGGCTCTGCTGGAGTTTTGGGCAGGGAGCGGTTCTTGCTGGCATCTTCTTCTGGCTCGTCTTCTTCGCCGATGAGATCGATGCCTTTCCAGCCGAGATCCACGGTGACGTTGCCGTGACAGGTGAAGTGCTCGCCATTCACGTCGAGGGTGACGCGCGTCTGCTCGTATTCGTAAGGGCCGAGAAAATTGGCGAGGAAGCGTTTGACGACGAGCTCGTAAATGCGGCGTTCGTCGCTGGTGAGGGAATGCTTGCTGAGGCGTTCCTCGGTTGGGATGATGGCGTGGTGGTCGCTGACTTTGGCGTCGTTGATGCAACCTGGTGCGATGCTGCGCTTTTCGGCGCGGATCTGGCGCGTGACGTCGGCGTAGCCGTTGGATGTGAGTGCGGCGAGACGTTCCGGGAAGGTGGCCACGATGTCTTTCGTAAGATAGCGGGAATCGGTGCGCGGATAGGTGAGAAGCTTGTGCTCTTCGTAGAGCCGCTGCATCAGCGAAAGCGTTTGCTTGGCGCTGAATCCGTAGCGGGCGTTGGCGTCGCGCTGGAGGGTGGTGAGGTCATAGAGCGCTGGCGGCTGGGTGCGTTTTTTCTGCGCGTCGATGCTCGTCACGGTGGCGGACTGTTTGTTGCAGGCGCGGACGATGCGCTCGCAAGTGCTCTTATCGGAAAAACGAGTGCTCTTATTTTTGCTCTGATAGAGCAGGCGCATGCCGTCGACATTTGCGAGCACTTCGTAATACGGTGTGCTCTTAAAATCACGGATGGCGCGCTCGCGCTGCACGATCATTGCGAGCGTCGGCGTTTGCACGCGGCCAGCGGAAAGCTGCGCGTTGTAGCGACAGGTGAGGGCGCGGGTGGTGTTGAAGCCGACGACCCAGTCGGCTTCGCTGCGCGCCTGGGCAGAGCGGTAGAGGTTGTCGTATTTCGCCGACGGCTCGAGATGGGCGAAGCCCTGGCGGATGGCCTGGTCGGTTTGGCTGGAGATCCAGAGACGGCGCATCGGCTTTTTGACGTGCGCTTTTTCGATGATCCAGCGCGCGACGAGCTCGCCTTCGCGGCCGGCGTCGGTGGCGATGATGATCTCGCCAACGTCGGCGCGTTTCATCAGGCCCGAGACTGTGCGGAACTGCTTGCCAGACTGCGGGATGACGACGAGATCCATGTGCTTTGGCAGGATCGGCAGCGTGTCCATGCGCCAGGTTTTGTATTCTTCGCCGTAATGCTCAGGATCGGCCAGCGTGACAAGATGGCCCAGCGCCCAGGTGACGATGTATTTCTGATTTTCAAAATAACCGTTGTGTTTTCCGCCGACGCCCAGCACGCGGGCAAGCTCGCGGCCAACGGATGGTTTTTCTGCAAGTACGAGGGATTTTCCCATGATGATCTTTCCTCTCTGTGGTTTTCTATCAGTATAGCACAGGCGGCAGCCGCCGTGTATAATAAAGAGAGCACGAGGAAAGGAGAACGCCAATGAATCCGCGAAATTATCAAAAAGAACTCGATCGCATCCTGAAGGATCTGAAACGCACAGATCGCGTGCCGCATTTGCTTTTGCACAGCTGCTGCGGGCCATGCTCGAGCTATGTGCTCGAATATCTGGCGCCGTTTTTTAAGATCACCGTTTTCTACGACAATCCAAACATCCAGCCGCGCGCCGAATATGAGCACCGGTTTGCGGAGCAGCGGCACGTCATCGCGCACATCCAGGCACCCCACGGCATCGCCCTTGTGGAGGGCGACTACGATCCTGCGCGCTACGCCGACGCCGTGCGTGGGCTGACGCATCTCGGCGAGGGCAGCGAGCGCTGCTTTGCCTGCTATCGCTTCCGCATGCAGGCCGCGGCGGAATTGGCGCGGGATCTGGGATGTGATTATTTTACGACGACACTCTCGATCAGCCCCTATAAAAACGCTGAGCGCATCAACGCCATCGGCGAAGAGATCGCGGAGCAGGTCGGCGTCCCACATCTGCCGAACGATTTCAAAAAACGCGGTGGTTACCAGCGCTCGATCGTACTCTGCCGCGAGTGGGACATTTACCGCCAGCATTACTGTGGCTGCATTTATTCTCAGAGGGAGTGGGAAGAACGTTGTAACAATTCCCAGATAATAGTCTCATTGCCAGGTAAAGAAAAATAAGCGATGATGTAAAACATAGGAGGTGCGCATTATGTCGCAGAAATTAAAAAATCTTTCAAAGCTCGCAGCGCTTTTGCTGGCGGGGATTGCGTTTTTTCTGTTGGGCCATTTCACGACGATTCATCACAGCCTGACGGGGACGTACGGCAGCGGAACGCCGGATGTGCGCAGCATCTATGTGGTGCTCGATGCTGACGACCGTTTCACGATCTACGATCAGAACGCCGTGCGCGCGAGCGGCCGCTGTGAAGCGGTGGCGCAGGATGAGGATGTGTATGCGCTCGTGGATGATGCAGGTGGCAAGGTGGGGTATGTGGTGCAGAAAGGCGAGCAGATTTTGCTGCTAGGTTTTGACGGCACGGAGCAGCTGCTGGAAAAGATCAGCGATGATGCGCTCTACAAAAAATTTGACGCAGGAATTTGATCAAGGAGGTGGTCACAATGGCCAATGAAGAACGCAAGAATTTTAACGCCATGCTTCACGACAGCAAGGACATGCCGAAGCTGCAGATCGTCACCGATGAGAAAACCATCGCCAAATACGGTGGCGACCGCATGTATTTCGCGCCGCCGCTCGATTACGACCGCGTGATGAAGCGGATTCCGCCAGGAAAGCTCACCACTGTCGGCGCCATCCGCGAGCATTTGCGCGGCACAATGATGCCGATTTCACCGAGCCGATCACAGCGGGGATTTTTGTCTCGATCGCTGCCTGGGCGAGTCATCAGCGAGAGGATGACGAGACACCTTACTGGCGCACACTCAAAGCGAAAGGCGAGCTGAATCCGAAGTATCCCGGCGGCGTGGAAGCTCAGCGGGCGAAACTGGAAGCGGAGGGTCACACCATTGTCTGTCGTGGACGCAAAAATTTGTGCTACTATGTGCAGGATTATGAGAAAGCGCTCTATAATCTGGAGGATGGTGAGTGACGCATGGCAACGATTTTGCTTTTGGAGGATGATCCAGACCTGCGCGAAAGTGTTGCGTCGGCGCTTGCTGAGGCTGGATATGGTGTGTTGGCGGCGCGGTCACTGGCCGAAGCGGAATCGCTTGTACGCCAGCATAGCTTTGAGCTGGCGCTGCTTGATGTGAATGTACCGGCATCCGACAGTGACAGCGTGTCCTTTAGGGCATCCGACAGCGACAGCGTACCCTTTGGGGCCTCCGGCAGTGGCAGCGTGTCTCCGCAGGGAAACAGTGACGGTTTCAGCTTTTGCCGCTGGCTCACAGCGCGGCGGCATGTCGCGGTTTGCTTCCTGTCGGCGCGTGATCTCGAAGAGGATGTGCTCACCGGCTATACGTTGGGTGCCTGTGATTATGTGACGAAGCCCTTTTCAATGAAGGTGCTTTTGGCCAAGTTGGCTGTGCTGCTTGGTCGCGCACCGCAACAAGCGCTGGTTGTGGACGATGGCTGGCTGCGCATTGATTTTGACCTAGGCAGCGTCATGCGTGCCGGTGAAGCGGTGCGGCTTTCGCCGACGGAGCTGAAGCTGCTGCGCATTCTTGTGGATCATCGCGGTCAGCTGCTGACCTATGGTGTGCTTTTGGATGCACTCTGGAACGTTGGCGTGGAGCTCGCTGACAAGCATGCTCTGGCGGTGAATGTGAATCGCCTGCGCAAAAGAATCGAAGACGATGCGCACAGCTACATTGCGAATGTGTATGGGATGGGGTATTTATGGAAATGATGGCATTGGTTGTGCTGGTGCTTGCGTTGGCTGCTGCTGTGCTCGGGTTATGGCTGCGTCTTCGGCGTCAGCGGGCGGACGTGGAGGCATACGCCGAACATATTGATCGCGCCCTTGGCGATCTTCTGGCGGAACGGCCGCTGGATGCTCGCATCGCGGCCACTGATGATCTTTGGGGCCATACAAATGAACGCCTGCTGCGACTGTCACAGGCGCAAATGCGGCGTACAGAGGCTTTGCAACGTGAACAGCGTTCGCTGCAGGGGCTTGTGGCTGATATTTCGCACCAGACAAAACTCCACTGGCAAATATTCAGCTCTATTTGGAACGTCTGGAACATGGCGTTGAGGATGCGTCGCTGGTAGCGAAACTGGGCGCACAGGTGGAAAAACTGGACTTTCTACTTGCCAATATGGTCAAAATTTCACGGCTCGAGACTGGTGCTGTGCGCATTCAAAAGCAGCAGGCACTTTTGGCTGACACGCTGGCGGATGCGTTGAGTGTGATTGTGCCGAAGGCGGACGCCAAGCAAATTCGTCTCAGCGTCGATTATGACGAGACGATGACGCTCAATCATGACCGCCGCTGGACAGCGGAAGCACTGGCCAATCTTTTGGATAATGCTGTCAAGTACACTTCGGCGGGTGGCAGTGTCGGTGTGCGTGTGGTATTGCAGCCAGTGTTTGTGCAAATCGCGGTGCACGACAGCGGCAAAGGCATCGCCCGCGAGCGCCAGGGAACGATCTTCACCCGTTTCTATCGAGAGCCGGAGGTGCATGATACAGAGGGGGCCGGGCTGGGGCTGTACCTGGCTCGGATGATTGTAGAACGCCAGGGCGGCTTTATTGATGTTGTCTCGGCCCCGGGTGCCGGCAGCACCTTCACGATCAATCTGCCAGTCTGACAATGTCTGTTTGGATGTTGCAAGGATCTGGCAGAATTTTTTTGTATTGTGATCGCTTTGAGATTTTCTGCTGCTAAGATGGAAACAGAAAGGAGAGGATTATTATGACCACAGTTGTACAGACGAAAAACCTCACAAAAACATACGCCATGGGTGAGATGCAGGTTCAGGCTCTCGACGGTGTTGATTTTTCTGTCTCGGCAGGCGAATTTGTCGCTATTATCGGTAAATCAGGCAGCGGCAAATCGACGCTCCTGCATATGCTTGGCGGTCTGGATGTCCCTACAAGCGGCAGCGTGATTGTCGACGGCAACGATCTTACCATGTTGGACCGTACCCAACTGGCGCTGTTTCGTCGTCGTCGCGTCGGCTTCATCTTTCAGCAATACAACCTCATCCCCGATCTCAATGTCTGGGACAATATCATTTTTCCACTCGCATTGGATGGCGTGGCCATCGATACCGAGTTCATTAATGAACTGCTCATAGCACTGCATATTGCCGACAAGCGTGATCGTATGCCGTCGCAGCTTTCCGGCGGCGAGCAGCAGCGTGTGGCGATCGCCCGCGCGCTGGCGATGCGGCCGGCGTTGATCCTGGCGGACGAGCCGACAGGCAATCTCGACACACTCACGAGCCACGAAGTTATGGGCCTGATTCGAACGCTTGCTGCCAAGCTCGGTCAGACGCTCATCGTCGTCACCCACGACATCGACATCGCCCAGCTCGCTGATCGTATCGTAGAAATGCGCGATGGCCGCATTGTGAAAGGGGGCGGCCCCAATGCTTGCGAATAACAATCGTGCGATCCTGCGACGACTGGCGCGCAACGAACTGCGTCGCGAATGGAAACGGGCGGTGGTGCTTTTTATGGCGATTGTGGTGGCGACGGTGCTGCTTTTTGGCGTGTTGACGACGGGCGTGAGTTATCTTTCACTGGCACGTTTGCAGGACACGCGTCTCTATGGCGGCGAGGATGATATCTCCGTCGCGAATGGGTTTACGGACGAACAGTATCAGCAGCTTGTCACGGATGCGCGTGTTGAGAGCGTGGGGCAGCAGGCATACGCCGGTTTCGTTCAGAGCACCGAGGCTGACGATACGGTAAGTGTGGGACTGGTATGGGATGATGAAGTCCTCTGGAATGTACAGCGCGCTGCGGTCATTACTGCTCAGGAAGGGCGGTATCCCGAAACGGCGAATGAGGTTATGGCGCACCGCGACGCGCTGGCTGCCTGTGGTTTGGCGTCGCTCGGTGTTGGCGACCATTTTACCGCGACGGTGGAGACAAATGCAGGCGTGCAGACGCTGGATTTCGTCATCAGCGGACTCTGGGAAGGATATGGCGACACGTCGCCGCTCTATGTATCCCGGGCGTTTCTGGCGCGTTCCGGCTATGCGCTCGAAGAGAGTGGCATTCTCAGCATTAAACTGGTGCGCGATTATGTGCTGCCAACGACGATTGACGACATTGAAGCCGGACTTGCGCTAAGCGGGCAGCAGGTTTTTCAGTCGTCCAGCTACATCGATCAATCCTGGAAGATTTTGCTGGGGCTCATCGGTTTGAGCGCGGTGATCGTTTTAAGTGCCTACTTGCTCGTTTACAACATTCTCTACATTTCTGCTGCGAAGAAGAGCCGATACTATGGTCTGCTGCAGATTCTCGGCATGACGCCACTGCAGGTGGCGCAGCTCGTGCGGCGGCAGATGCTGGGGCTGGCTTTTGCTGCCGTGCTTTTCGGGACGGTGCTTGGTGCGTTGAGCAGTCTGGTGCTGGTGCCACGTTTGATGAATGCGCTCGGCATTACTGAAACGCTGATTACCGTGCATTTTCATCCGCTTGTGCTTGTGCTGACACTGGTGGCTGTCAGCGCCGCAGTTTTCGCGGGACTGCGCACACCGCTGAGAATGGCCCACAAGGGTACACCACTGGACGCGTTGAAAGCCCGTCCTCAGACGGCACACCGCGCGGCATTGTGCCGTGGACGCTGTCTGTCCTGGCGTCTGGCGCTGGCAGAACTTGGCCGCGATCGCAGGAAAACTGCTATTGTGCTGGTATCCCTTGCCCTCAGCCTGTCTGTTTTTCTCTGTCTGACAACGCTCATCTCCAGCCAGAGCGAGCGCACCGTGGCACCCCTCTACGATAACGCTGACCTCCTCATTCGTAACGACAGCGAAACTTCCGAGGACATGCATTCCTGGCAGCCGATTCTCGAAGGACTGGCTGAGGAGATTGCTGCTGTAGACGGTGTAGCGGCAGTGGAAACAGTGACGGGCGTGCCCTTTAAGCTGGCTGACGAAGCCTTTGCCGAAGACTGGCTGACGGCCTACAGCGCCACCCGTCCCTATCTCGATCAGGCAGAGGTACTGAGCGCATTTCAAGGCGACCCTTCGCGCTACTACGGCATGCTCAAGGGTATCGATGCGCAGGCTTTTGATGCGCTGAACGCTCAACTGTCGACGCCATTGGAGCGGGACGCTTTTTTTGAGAGGCGAGGTTTGTGTGCTCGCATACTCTGGCATTGAGGTGCCGGAGGAACGACTGAATACGCCTCTGGCCATTCGCGTGGGGGACGAAACCATCAATGTGTGGCCAGCGACAGTGAGCAATGAGGGCTACTACGCCGCTTCGCAGAACATTGGGCCGACGCTTATCGTCAGCAAGGACTGGCTGGACACCCTTGAAGCGACGCCGCTCACTCTCAGTATGCTTGTGCGCTACGACACGCCTTATGACGCGATTACCGAGGAACGGGTGATGGCCCTCGTGAACGCGCGGCCAGGTTTGGCGGATATTTACAATGAATCTCTGCTCGCCAATCAGGTGGCTATCCAGGCGACCGAAGGTGATCTCAATGAAACCGGCGCGGCGATCGCGCTGCTTCTGCTCGTTGTCGGCATGCTCAACTATGTGAATACAATGGCTGCAAGCATTCAGAGCCGGCGGTTGTCTTTATCGATCATGGAAAGTCTGGGCATGACGCCGCGGCAGATTCATCGTCAGCTTGTTTGTGAAGGGCTGCTGATCGCCTTCGGCGTACTCATTCTTACAGCGAGTTTCGGGCTGGGGCTGACGTTCCTCAGCTTTCAGGCCATGAATCACATGGATGTGCCATTTGTTGTGCCGCTTTTGCCAGTGCTCGGTGCCACACTTTTGATGGTGTTGCTCTGTGCGTGCGTGCCGTTGGTCTGTTATCATCGGCTTGGTGACGGAGACACCCTCATCGAACGGCTGCGCATGAGCGAATAAGCGAAGTGCCCTCTCTGGGGAGCTCTGGGCAAGTTGGCCGATGGCCTTTGTAGCCTGCTCGTTTTTGCTTTGGCTTTTGAATGCGCCAGAGGATCCTTTTCTGACAGTGAAAATGAGACGCCGCAGGGCGTCTTTTTTGGATGAAATCTCTGGAGAGTGAGCTTTGATGTACTCCTTAATCGAAGATATAAAGAAATTATTATTCGTGATGCTGCCGATCCTGGTCGCGCAGATCTCGACAGCGGGCATCACTTTTATCAATACGA
>ENA-OQCL01001128-OQCL01001128.1-human-gut-metagenome-genome-assembly--contig:-NODE-1128-length-10412-cov-2.491492_pt1 | contig 10412 bp, 9 predicted proteins | sample MGYA00242502_ERZ504586 | MGnify/ENA primary metagenome ERZ504586 (study PRJEB26092, sample SAMD00036316) | human gut metagenome | host: Homo sapiens | study: EMG produced TPA metagenomics assembly of... | reverse complement strand
GACTACTCACAAGAAGATGATGCAGGGCTTGATTTGATTGATTTCTATGTTCTTCCGCATTATCTTACAGCACCATTTAAGAAAGTTACCGAGAAAATAATGACTGAGTTTTCGGATTTGAATCTATCCCCAATTAACAACCGTCAGGGAATTGTAATTGATGGTGAAGGTTCAAAGGTATTGCAAAGACTAATTTGAAAATTCGCGTTTTGGAGCGAAGCAGAACAATGAAAGCCCCAGTGGGGCTTTTAAGCGACAGAACGGTCTTGCGCAGCAAGATGGAGGGGCTTTGCCCGACAAGTTCCAGTTTGTAGGGGGCATAGGTAACCTCCACGAGAGGGATGAATTCCTCCCCTACTGGCGGAAGATCAGGCTGCAATAGCGGGAATGTTGCGGGCCGGGCATGCCCGGCCCCTACGGGTGCGTAAGATAAAAGGCGCTGCTATCACGCACGATAGCAGCGCCTTCTTGGTTTGTTTATTTAGAGTTCCTTCTTTGCAAAGAAGGAACAACGCGCGCCCTTAGTACCCGCTGCCGGCCTCGCCGGAGGTGAGCAGCTTGACTGCGCGGGAGGTGCCCAGACGGTCAGCGCCAAGGTCGAGGAATTTTTCGATATCCTCCACGGTGGATATACCTCCGGCAGCCTTGATCTTGCAGCGCCCCCGGACATGCTCGGCAAACAGCGCAATGTCATGGAAGGTCGCACCGCCGGTCGAGAAGCCGGTGGAGGTCTTGATGAAGTCGGCACCGGCCTCGGGCACAATGTCGCACATCTTGATCTTCTCCTCCTCGGTCAGCAGGCAGGTCTCGATGATGACCTTGAGGATCTTATCGCCCACAGCAGCCTTGACGGCGGCGATGTCATTGCGGACATCGTCATACTGCTTGTTCTTCAGCCAGCCGATGTTGATGACCATATCAACCTCAGACGCGCCGTTCTCAACGGCAGTTTTGGCCTCAAAGGCCTTGCTGGCGGTGTCCATAGCGCCGAGGGGGAAGCCGACCACGCAGCATACCGGTACGCGGCCCGCCATATACTCGACTGCCTGCTTGACATAGCAGGTGTTGATGCAGACGGAGGCGCAGTGGTTGGCAACGGCCTCGTCACACAGGGTCTGGATCTGGGGCCAGGTGGCCTCGGGCTTGAGCAGGGTGTGGTCTACCTTGCTCAGCATTTCTTCTTTCGTGTATTTCACCGGAAATTTTCCCCTTTCTCACAGCGCTTGCACAGGCGCGCCTGATGCAGGCCCAGTGCCGCAAATACGATGGAGGTGATGCTGACCGTGGCACCGATGATGCCGAGGATCAGCCCCACCAGACGGAATGCATGACCGCGAACTTTCTGTTTCATTGGGGATGCCTCCTTTTTGGGACGAAGTTTTTTGTGCAGCAGCCGGCTGGCGCTGTGCGTCAGCAGCGGATGCCTGAGAGCGAATTTTGCTACCTTAAAAACAAGCATGGTCGGCTCCTTTCGGAATATGCGTCACTTCTTTTTAAAGATAAACAATTTGCTGAAAACATAGTTGGAGAGGATCACAACGACCTGACTGAACAGCTTTACGCCCATGGCCCACAGCTTGGGATCGGCTGCTGCAAAGCGGACTGCCGGCCCCAGCACGCTGACGCCCAGCCAGATGATGAGCTGATCCATGACCATGGTGGCGATGCGGCAGGAGACGAACTGGCCGAACTCCGCAAGGGCCGCCTTGCCCTTGTTGGTGCTTTTGAACACGAAAGTCCGGTTTGTCCAATAAGCAAAGAGGATACAGAGGATATTGTCCAGCACATTGCCGAGGCCGGTCGCAAAATCGGTGCCGAACGCCGCCTGAAAGACCGCGAACACCACCAGATTCAAAAGCGTTGCCACGCCGCCGAAGAAGAGGTAGGCCAGACCCTCGTAATAATTTTTGATGAAGTCTTTGAGTTTTGCATGGGTTTCCCTATCATAGCGGCAGCCTTGCAGGGGTCGATGCAAGCATCCGCCCCTACAGAGCTACACGCCGTTTTTCAAGCAAAAAGGGGCCTGCCTGTTAGAACAGGCAGGCCCCTTACGGTTGCTCAGTGACTAAGGATTATTCAGCGTCCTCGCCGTTCTCCTCGTCGAGGCAGGCCTTCATGGACAGGCTGATGCGCTTGCGGTCGAAGTCAACAGCAGTCAGCTTAACGCGGACCTCATCGCCGACCTTCAGAACATCGGAGACCTTGTTCACGCGCTCGTTGCTGATCTCGCTGATGTGGACCAGACCGTCAATGCCCGGCATGATGCGGACAAAGGCGCCGAACTTGGTGATGGAGACAACGGGAGCGGTGAACTCAGTGCCAACAGGAACCTCGTTCTCCAGCTTGACCCAAGGGTTGTCCTCTTCCTTCTTGTAGCCCAAGGAGACCTTCTGGTTCTCGGGATCGTAGCTCTTGACATAGACCTCGATCTCGTCGCCGACCTTAACGACCTCAGAGGGATGCTTGATGTTGTTCCAGCTCAGCTCGCTGATGTGGCACAGGCCGTCAACGCCGCCCACGTCAACGAAAGCGCCGTAAGAGGTCAGGCTCTTGACAACGCCCTTATACTGCTTGCCGACCTCAACATTGGCCCAGAACTCCTCGCGCTTGGCCTTGTTGGCCTCGGCAGTGACCTTGTTGATGGAGCCGACGATCTTGCGGCCGGCGCACTCGGTGATGACCAGCTGAACATGCTGGCCGACGAGCTTGGTGTAGTCCTCATCACGGCGCATGGTGGCCTGAGAACGAGGCACGAAGACGCGAACGCCCTTGACGTTGACAACAACGCCGCCCTTGTTGGCTTCCATGACATCGCCTTCCATAACGGTGCCGTTCTCGGCAGCCTCGGAGACGTCCTTCATGCCCTTCTGGGCCTCAAAACGGACGCGGGACAGGGTGTCAACACCCTCCTGATCGTTGGTCTTGACAACCACCAGATCCAGATCGTCGCCCTCTTTAACAAGGTCTTCCATCTTGGCGTTGGGATCATGGCTCATCTCGCGCAGGGGCACAATGCCGGTGTGCTTGGAACCATCGATACCGACGGTGCACTCCGTCGGGGAAACGCTGATGACCTTGGCTTTTACAATCTTGCCTGCGTACAGGGGCTTTGCCTCGGATGCGTTGAGCATCTCCTCAAAGCTCATGTCGTCACGGATCTCTTCACTCATACTGTTAAGTACCTCCTCAATTATAGACGAAGGCGTTGAAGCCCCGGCCGTCACGCCCACACGCGCAGCACCGGCGAGCCATGCGGGGTCGAGTTCATCAGCAGTCTCGACATTGATGGCCGTGGTATGCCGCGCGGCGACCTGTAACAGCTTTTGGGTATTGGAAGAATGATGACCACCAATGACGACCATCCGGTCGCATTTTTGGCTGAGGTCTTCCGCTTCCTGTTGCCTCGCCCACGTTGCATTACATATTGTATCAAAAATTTTGGCTTTTGTACACTCTTTTTTAAAAAAAGCCTTGCAGTTTTCCCAACTTTCCACGCGAAATGTCGTTTGGGCAACCACATAAATGGATTCTTGTTGCAAAAGCGCAGGGAGCAAATTTTGCAGCTCCTCCAAATTGGCGAAAACCCGCACAGAGCCTTTTGTATGGCCGACAATCCCCTGCACTTCGGGGTGGTCAGCATCCCCGGCAACCAGCAAAAGCGCACCGATTTTGTCCGCTTCCATTGCAATTTTATGGATTTTTGCTACAAACGGGCAGGTGGCATCATGATACGCCAGGCAGCGTGTGTTTATTTTATCATAGACCGTTCTGGGTACGCCGTGACTGCGGATGACGACCTCATACCCGTCAGGTACGGCGTCAATATTCGGGCAGGTCACCGCCCCTTTAGCCTCAAGGTCGGCCACGACCTGAGCATTGTGGATCAGCGGGCCGAGGGTCGCAACTTTGCGTCCCTCCGCCAATAAATCGTATGTCAGCTTGACGGCGCGGTCCACGCCGAAGCAGAACCCGGCCGTTTTGGCACGAATGATCTCCATAGCTTGGCTCCTTTTTTGATGTCGGGGCGTCAAGGACGCCCCCTACAGCTTACGGCTGCTCACTTTTTCTAGGCAGCGGCTCCGGTGCAGCCTCCACAGCGGGCGCAGCAAACGCATTGTCGGCCAACAGCTGCTCAAGCTCATCGCGCAGGCGGTTCTTCATGCGGCGCAGCTCGGCCATCTTGTGGCTCTGGTCCTTGATCTGCAGCTCCTCGGCCGGGATGGGGGTGCCGAACACGATGCGGATTTTGCAGAAAAGGTGCATCCTGCCATCCTTGCTGCCGTAGATGATGCGCACAGGCAGCATGTCCGCGCCGGCTGCGGCGGCAATGACAAAAGCGCCGCTCTTGATCATGCCGAGCTTGCCCGTCTTGGTGCGGGTCCCCTCAGGGAAGATCATGATGCCCGTACCGTTTTTGCACTCGTTGGTCAGCTGCTCCACCGTGGTGGTGTCACCGCGGCCGCGCTCGATGGCAACCGCGCCCATGCAGCGCAGGAACCAGCCTGCCAGCGGATTTTCAAACAGCTCCTCCTTGGCCAGAATACGCAGTCGTTTCCAGTCAAACACCGTAATAGCGATAAAAACAGGGTCCAGATTGGCGATGTGGTTGGGTGCGATGACATAGGCGCGCCCATCGCGGACGGTCTTCAGATTCTCGCGGCCGATGACTTCAAACCGCCAGATGATGTGCGCCAGCACCCAGACGATGGGCAGCAGAATCCAATACAAAAGCATAAGCAGCCCCCTCAGATATGCGCAAGAATCGTGCGCTTCAGCAGGTCAAAGCTCTCCTGCAGGTCTATGTCGCTGGTGTCCACCAAAATGGCATCCTCCGCCTGCTTCAGGGGTGCAACGGCGCGGTGGCTGTCCTGATAGTCGCGCTGCCGGATATCCGCCAGCACGGTGGCAAGGTCGGCGGGCTGGCCTTTTTCCGCCAGCTCCTTGGCACGGCGCTCAGCGCGGGCCTCGGCAGTTGCCGTCAGGAAAATCTTGACCGTGGCGTTGGGCAGCACCACGGTGCCGATGTCGCGGCCGTCCATCAGGATATTCTGGCTTTCGGCAAGTCCGCGCTGGGTGTCCAGCAGGAAGGTGCGGACGGCCGGGTGCGCCGCCACAGCGGAGGCCGCCATGCCGATATTTTCCGCCCGGATCGCCGTGCTGACATCCTCACCGTTCAGGTAGACATGCTGCGTGCCGTCCAGCAGGCGGATGTCAAGCTTGATGCCGGGCAGCAGCGCCGCCACAGCGTCTGCATCGTGGGGGTCCGCCCCTGCGCGCACCGCGTACAGCCCGATGGAGCGGTACATGGCGCCGGTGTCCACATAGACATAGCCGAGGTCTTTCGCCAGCGCCTTGGCCAGACTGGATTTACCGGCCCCGGACGGGCCGTCGATTGCGATAGAAACCATAAATATGCACTCCTTCACTATTATACAAAAAGGAGCTTTGAGATAATAGATAAAAGATAATAGATAATAAAAAATGTGGAGTTTTGCCCCACAGGGCAAAACAAAATTTTGAGCGCTGCGCAAGCGGCGCGATCCACTATATTTATTATCTTTTATCTATTATCTTTTATCTGCGGCAGCCTGGGGGGGCAAGGCTTGGGGTTACAGCGCCCTCACCGCCGCCTGCGCGGTCGACCAGGCGATCTGCAGGTTATAACCGCCGGTGCGGGCGTCCACATCAAGGACCTCACCGGCAAAGTACAGCCCCTCGCCAGAGCTTGCTTGCCATCGTCTTGGGATCGACCTCGCGCACATCCACGCCGCCTGCCGTGATGACCGCGTGTTCCTTGTCCCCCAGTGCGTTCACCGGCACCTGCCAGTGCTTGCAGAGGTTCACAAGTGCCATCTTCTGCTCGCGCGTGATCTGGGCGGCCTTGGTGGCGGGGGTCAACGCCCCACTTTTTCCACGGCCACGGGGCGCATTGAGTTGGGCAAAAGCTTGGCCAGTGCGCCTGTGCGCTGTGGCTGCCCTGCTCGGCAAAGTCGCGGGTCAGCCGGTCATAGAGCGTCTTTTCGTCAAGAGCCGGCTTTAAGTCAAACTCGCAGATATAACGATGCTTCGTTATATCCTCAATGTAGGTGCTGGCCGACAGCACCAGCGGCCCCGACAGGCCAAAGTGGGTGAACAGCGCCTCGCCCTGCTCGGTAAACAATGGTTTGCCATCGCAGAGCAGCGTGAGCGTCACATTGCGCAGCGCCAGCCCCATCAGTGCGGCGGCAGGCCGGGTCGGGGCTGACAAGGCTGCACAGGCTGGGCTGGGGCGGCACAATGGTGTGCCCCGCCTGCCGCGCAAGTTTGTAGCCGCTGCCATCGCTGCCCGTGACCGGGTAGCTGATGCCGCCGGTGGCGATCAGCGTATACGCTGCGCGGTATGTCTCCCCCCGGTCGGTGACGGCACCCTTGCAGACGCCGTCCTCAATCAGCAGCTTTTTTGCGCTGCCCCGCACAAATTCAGCGTCCCGGGCATAGTCCCGCAGTGCCGCCAGCACATCGGCGGCGCGGTCCGACTGCGGAAAGACCCGCCGCCCGCGCTCGGTTTTAAGCGGTACACCGAGAGTTTCAAACAGCTCCATCGCCGCAGACGGCGGGAATGCGTAAAGGCTGGAATAGAGGAACCGCCCGTTGCGCCGCACATAGGGTAAAAACTCCCGTACATCGCTGTCGCTTGTGAGGTTGCAGCGTCCCTTGCCGGTGATGAGCAGCTTCTGCCCCGGCCCCTTAGGGTTGTGTTCCAGCACGGTCACGGTAAGGCCGCGGGCACAGGCAGCGCCCGCCGCCATCAAGCCCGCAGCACCGCCGCCGATGACCAGTAGATCCGTCATGCAGTTTCCTTTCTTTTCAGCGGCCTGCCGTACAAAAACAGCCCGACAAATGCGTACAGAGCCAGCAGCGGGTGTACCGTGGCAAGGTACATCGTACTGGTGCCGATGCCGAAGCTGGACACCTCGACAAAGGCGATCATGGCACAGCGCAGCAGCGCCATGCCGAAAATACCAAACAGCAGCAGCCACGGCACGACCGTTTGCGCTGTGCATTTTTTGCGTATCCACGGCAAAAGCTCCGTCACATGGAAGAACAGTGCGCACACCGCCCCCACCGTGAGCAGGATGCTGTACACCCACGCCCACCCCTGCATAACGGCAAAGACTGCCTTTTGCCAGAGGCTGTAATAGGGCGTATCCTTGCCGGCCTCGGCGGCGCTGTTGAAGCCGCAGTGCAGGTAGCCGGACCAGGCGGCAAAGTCCTCCTCAGTGCCGATCGAGCGCAGTGCCTCATAGGGCGCACAGCCGCGCAGCCCTGCCGCATGGCAGAGGCCGTTCCATGTTTCGGAAAGGGTCGCGGGGACATATTCCGCCCTGATGGGCTGACTGGTCGCGGTGCGCTTGCCGGTGCGGCTGGGCAGGGTGCCCGCGTCACAGGCGGCGTTGATCTTGTCTGCCACGGTCTGCCAATAGCCGGCCGCTGTCTGGGCGTCGGCATAGATGCCCTCAAACTGCGCGGCGCGGCGGATGGCCCAGTAAAAGCTGCCCGCGCGGTAATCGTCCAGACCCGGGTCGCGGAAGTCGTTTTGCAGCTGGTCGTCCTCCTCCAGCCAGTAGGCCAGCGGCTCCAGCTCCGGCACAGCTGCGTAGATTTTTGCGCGCGCATCAGCGGGCACCGACAAATACGGCTTGTCGCTGTCTGTATCGACCCGCATCATCGCGCCCATGGCGGCGGCGAACGAGCCCTCGGAGAAATCCGACAGCGCAAAAACGCCGTAGTGCGTGTAGTTGAGGGTGCAGAAGGTCAGCACCCCCGCGCCGAGCATCAGATATGGGATCAGCTGCGCGGCCAGCGCCCTCCAGCGGCGCTTGCCCACAAGCACGACCGCCACGATACCCGTGGCAGCTGCGGCAAAGGGCAGCAGAAACAGCCCCGCATCCTCGCGGTCAAGGTAGCCGCAGGCAAGGCCCGCGCCCGCCGCAGCCAGCCACGGCCAGAGCGGCGCGGGCTTTTCCTGCACGGCGCGCAGGGCCATGCCCGCCATGCCCGCAAAAAAGTACAGGCAGAGCGCTGGAAAGACATTGTCCCGGTAGACGCGCAGCGTGTAGGACGCCCAGCTGGACGGCAGGAACGCCAGCACCGCAAAAAGCGCCAGCGTCAGCACACGGCCCTGCTCGGGGTCTTTTTTGCGCCACAGCGGCGAAAACGCGAACGCCGCCGTCAGCGCCGCGCCGCACCAGAGCGCCGCGCCGCTGATCAGATACGGCAGGTGCAACGCATGCAGCAGCGCCAGCCACACCGGGAAGAACATCGCCTTGGAGAGGGTCAGATAATCATAGGCCCCCAGCCATTGCCCGGCCGTAATGCTGTTGGCGGCGCGGAACATCAGCTCATCGTCCAGCGGTGCGCCGCCCACCCAGATGTACGCCTGCTGAAAGCCCGTCAGCGCCAGACGCAGGCAGACCAGCAGGGCGCAAAGCACCCAGAATGTGCGGCGCGACAGCCGCGGACGGTTTCGTTTCATCGGAAAATTCCTCCTGCGTTATTTCTGCAGCTTTTCAATGCTCTCTACCAGATACTTCTGCTGGCGGAAGTTGAGGTTCAGCAGCAGGCAGAGGTACTTGACCACGATGGTCAGCACGGCAAATAGCCCTGCAAAGCCCACGGTGATGACAAACATCGTTGTGGTCCAGCCGGCAACCGGGTGGCCTGTGGCAAAGATGATGAGGGTGTAGACCAGCTCGGCCAGCGCCAGCGCCAGCATACAGAGGGTGATCGTCATGCTGGCCTTGAAGCCGAAGTCGGTATACAGCGCCAGACTGTCCACGGCCAGATTGAAGCGGCCGCTGCCCTTGACGGTCAGCTGGCCGTCAAATTCAAGATCGGTCATCTTGAGGCCGCTGGCCGCGTAGGCAGCCTTGCGGTAGGGCAGGTGCGCACTGGAGGCATGGACCCGGTTGATGGCCCGCCGGGTGACGAGGCGGAACGCATCGGTGCGCAGCTGATAGGCGCTTTGGGAGTTGGCGTTGAACAACTTATAGAACAGGCTGCTGCCGCCGCGCACGGTGCGCGGGCAGACCGACACGATGTCGCTGCCGGTCAGCGCCGTGCGGTACGCCTCAAAGATCAGCGATGCCGGGTAGCAAAGCTCGGTGGAGTCAAATTCATACACATAATCGCCGATGGCGGCATCCAGCCCCGCATTCATGGCGTCCTCAAGCCCATGAAAAGGCTCATGTGCAGGATCGTCAGCGGGGCAGTCTGCTCGCGGCCCCATTCCCGCAGGCGGGCCACGGTGTCATCGGTACAGGCATCATCCACGACCACCAACTCATACTGGGCAAAGTGGGCGTCCAGCTCGGACGCGACCGTGCGGCAGAACGCGACCGCGCGGTCACCGTCATCATGCAGGTAGACGACCGCAGAAATAAAATTCTTTTCTTTTGTATTCATACTTCCAGAACCTCGTCCAGGTCATACACCGTGTTGATCTTGCCGGACAGCACGCTGACCAGCTTGGGGGCCTCGCTCATCACGCGGACCACCGTCGGGCGCGAGTCGTCGATCTCGCTGGCCTTCAGGATGGGCTTCATGCTGAAAAGGCTGCTGTGGTAGGCAAAGCCGTATTCTTCCTTCAGATATTTGCGGGCAAGCTGGCTCATGTAGGGCCAGGCGCTGGCCGGCTTTGCCGGGCACTCGTTGCAGTTGTACAGGCTGCCGGGGGTGCAGCGGCCGCCGCTCTCCTTCTGGCAGGGGAAGGTTGCCACGCTGTCATAGCTTGTCTCATGCGGCGTAAAGGTCACACTGGTCAGGCTGTGCAGACCGGTCTGGCCGAAGGGCATCAGGCTGAAAAATGGTCCGTCCATGACCGTAATGCCGGTGTTACGAAGTTTTTCGTCAACAGTACACAAAATGATCTCGCATTTTTCGTACTTAATACCGAAGGGCGGCAGCCCCAGCATGGCATGGATGTCGTTGACGCCCGCGTAGGTCGCGCTGAGCAGGTAGGGTGCCTCGGCCGTGTACTCCCCTGCTGTGACCCGCCACACGCTGCCGGCCTGCTCGATGCGGTCCGGTTTGCGGCTGTAGAGGATCTCAATATTGGGCAGCGCCGCCAGCTGCTCCAGAAACCAGCGCTTAAGCACCTGCGCATCGTAGGTGTACTCGGTCGTCAGGAAGGCGCCGTCACACAGGCCGGGGTTAAAGTATTTTTCCGGCGGTACATCGTCACAGCGTATCTCAGCCGCTGCGCAGAACCGGCGGAACTCCGCCGCGTTCGTCCATGAAAAATGGGCGCTTGTGGCGTACACCTGATCAAATTCCGTATGCAGGCAGAAGCCGTAAATCGCGGCAGAACCGCTCAAAATAATGGCGGACTTAATGGCCGTGGAATAGCTGCGCGGATAGTGGTACCCCATGTG
>ENA-OQCL01001127-OQCL01001127.1-human-gut-metagenome-genome-assembly--contig:-NODE-1127-length-10420-cov-1.980472_pt1 | contig 10420 bp, 15 predicted proteins | sample MGYA00242502_ERZ504586 | MGnify/ENA primary metagenome ERZ504586 (study PRJEB26092, sample SAMD00036316) | human gut metagenome | host: Homo sapiens | study: EMG produced TPA metagenomics assembly of... | reverse complement strand
TTTCCTCACCAAAAGCTCATGGAGACCGGCAAGCCCGTTTCGAGATCAACGAAGCCGATGCTGCGCGACGCGGCCGATTTCGCAAACGCCCGCAGGCTCCGTCTAGCGCGACGAAAAAAAGGCGCGATTCCTGCGCTCGCCGACCGCGAATTGATCGAAAACGTTGCAGAGCGTCTATCCCGCTTTTAAAGCTGTAAGCCATTTCCCGCAAAATCCGCTTTGTCACGGCTTGCGGCAAGGTCGTTATTAGAGGGGGCACATCAAGCACGGCGTGCGCGACAGCATCTGAGCACGGCTGATCGCAGATAAAACCATCGAAAACTTCACAAAAGCTGTGGAACGCTTCTTCAATATGGGCTGATCTCGGCTGAAAATCAAACAAAACAGCGAAGTGCATGGGGATACCCACAGCACCTCGCTGTTTTTAGTTTCTCTCGTATTTCGTCTTTTTCAGTTTTCTTTTTCGGCTTAGGCGAAGTTTAATAGTCAAAAACTATCGTGCGGCAGTCTTCGCAGATGTTCGCTTTGATCCGCACGCGGTGGCTTGGCTTTAACGGCGTGATCTCCACAAAGCCGTCGGCGTTTTTGGCGTTTTCAAATACGCCGGGCACGGTGTTCGCAAAGCTGAACGCGCCGTCCTTGCTTGTAAACAAGTATCCCTCGCGCATCGCTTTTCTGCATTTCGGGCAATTCATAGAATTTTTCTCCTCTCTGAATGTGTAACAATTTTGCGGAAGCAAAGCTTACGGCTCGGCAGGGTGTTGGCTCATCTCGAGCGCTTTCTGCATTTTTCGCTCAAAGTCTTCTGCTTTCACAAGGGCAATGCCTTCACTCTCGTCACCGAGCACGATCAGCCGGTCGCCTTCCTTCAGCTCGAACATTTCCCGCGCAGCCTTCGGAATAACGATCTGCCCGCGCGCGCCGAGTGTTACCGCGCCCCAAAGGTGCTTGCCCGCAGGGGCAGGGGCGAGGACCGTGTGGCCCACTCGGTTTTGGTCGTGCAAAAGCGCGTCCAGCGTCACGCCCGTAGTGCCTTGCAAGGCGGTCGCATTTTTCAATGTCCGGCACGGTTTCGCCCTGCTCCCACTTGGAGTAGGACTGCCGCGTCACCCCGGCGATTTCCGCCGCCTGCTCCTGCGTCAGCCCCTTAAGGCCGCGCAGCAAAATGAGATTATCGGCAAGCATAAGCTCCACTTCCTTTCTGCATTCAGTATATCGCTGCGCAGTGAAATTTTCCACCAAACAAACGATACATACTTCTCAATTTCATGTTAAGTTAAACTGCCTTGAGGGCATAAATTGTGCCCGAAGCTTTGGCTTCCTGACGCCAAAGCACGGGTCACCTGCTTGTACAAGACCCCATGATGCACGTTCAGAGATCCAGACGCACCGACGCTGAAACAGGCCGATATCGGCATTGCGATGGGCGGTGTGGGCATGGTTGTTATAATCGTGAAGCTTGTTTTGGATATAAGGAACGGCGAATCGCATCTCTTTCCGAATAAAACCACAAGATAGCTTGCAGAAAATGCAGGCTGCTTTTGTTTATATGCGCCTAAAATCAAACAATATATCTTGATTTTGTGGTGAAAACACGCTATACTGGAAGCGATATAAAGAAAAGAGGGCGTGGAAAATGAAACGGAAATTGGAGAGCATGGAAGACCTTTTGCAGGCGGTGGAATACTACGGTTTTCTGCCGTTTTTTCCGAATGACATTCCGGGCTTTTCGGTGGAGGAGATGTGCGCGCCGGCGTATTGGTTCGCTGAAGACCGCGACGGACCTTGGGAGTGGAAAGGCCCGGCGGCGCAGACAAAGCGCTGCGCGTACGGCAAGCTTTTCCGGAAAAAAGCGGGGTTTGTCAGCCGGGAATGGCTGCCGGAGCTTGTAAATTTCCGCCGTGACGGCTATGATTTTGACGCGCGCTGCGATGACGGACTGGTGTTCCACAAGGATGAGGAGCTGTATAACACAGTCCATGCGGAGGGCGAAATTCTCTCAAAATTCCTCAAAAAGAAGCTCGATTACCGCAAAGGCGGCAACACGGGCTTTGAAACGTGCATCACGCGGCTGCAAATGCAGACGTAATTTGTGCGTTTCGGATTTTATCCGCCTGAAGGATAAAAACGGCAGGCCCTACGGCTGGGCGGTGGCGCAGTACACGACGCCGGAGCATTTATTCGGGTACGATTATGTGACATCTGCATATAAGAGCGAACCGAAGGTCTCCGAAGAAAAAATGATTGCACACCTCAAAAAACTTGCTTCCGGTGACGGAAGTGCAGATACGAAAATTACTAAAGTAGTTGGGAGGAAAGCGTATGCTTCAGCAAGTTATGACAGAGCCGGGCAAGATTATTTTCCGGGAAATTCCCGTGCCGGAAATCGGAGACGGGCAGGTGCTGGTGAAAATTATGGACATCGGCGTTTGCGGCTCGGACATCCACGTGTACCACGGCAAGCATCCTTTCACGAAATACCCCGTGACGCAGGGACATGAGGTCTCGGGTGAAATTGTAAAGTGCGGTACGAATGTCGAAGGGCTTACCGTCGGGCAGAAAGTGACGATTGAGCCGCAGGTGTACTGCGGCAAGTGCTATCCGTGCAGACACGGCAAGTACAATCTGTGCGAGGAGCTGAAAGTCATGGGCTTCCAGACGACGGGCACGGCATCCGAATTTTTTGCGGTGGACGCAAAGAAAGTGACACCAATTCCTAAAAGCATGAGCTTTGAAGAGGGCGCGATGCTGGAGCCGCTTGCAGTGGCGGTGCACGCCGTGCGGCAGATGGGCGACGTGGCCGGCATGAACATTGCGGTGCTCGGTGCAGGGCCGATCGGCAACCTTGTGGCGCAGGCGGCAAAAGGCCTTGGCGCGGCGAAGGTGATGATCACCGACGTGAGCGACTACCGTTTGGAGAAAGCCAAGGAATGCGGCGTGGACGTTTGCGTGAACACGAAGGAGAAGAACTTCGGCGAGGCGCTCGTTGAAGCGTTTGGCCCGGACAAGGCGGGCGTCATTTATGACTGCGCGGGCAACAACGTGACGATGGGGCAGGCCATTCAGTATGCGCGCAAGGGCAGCGTGATTGTGCTTGTGGCAGTGTTTGCCGACATGGCGACTGTTGATCTGGCCGTGGCGAACGACCACGAGCTTGACATTAAGAGCACGATGATGTACCGCCACGAGGACTACGTGGGCGCGATAGAGCTGGTGAAAGCGGGCAAAGTGCAGTTAAAGCCGCTTATCTCGAAAAATTTTCCCGTTTGCGCAGTACCTTGACGCGTATAAATACATTGACGCGAACCGCGAGACGACGATGAGGTCATCATTGCCGTGCAGGAAAAATAAAAGGAAAAAGACCGGGAAACACGCGCTGTGCTTCCCGGTCGATTTTATGTCGTGGTTTTTACTCAGCCTTCAAACAGCTTTGCAGCATCTTCGAGCTCTTCGATGATGTGGATGTGCTGCGGGCAGTGCGCTTCGCAGGAACCGCAATGGAGACATTCGCTTGCCTTGCCGCCTTCGCGTGTTGCGGATTCGTAGCCGTTGCGATTGACATTATCCTCGGAGCCGAACTGCTTCTGGTGGTTTACGGCGCGGAAAATGTCCGGGATGTGGATCTGCATGGGACAGTCGTCTACGCAGTACCGGCAGCCGGTACATGGAATAGTGGGAATGGCGTTGAGTTTTTCGACGACGGTTTTCAGCACCTCGTGCTCCTTGTCACTGAGCGGCTCAAAGTGCTCCATGTAGGAGACGTTGTCGTCGAGCTGCGCCTGCGTCGACATGCCGGAGAGCACCGTGATGATGTTGTCCAGCCCCGCGCAGTAGCGGATCGCCCAGGAGGGGATCGAAAGGTCCGGGTTCTCGGCCTTCATCATGTCCTGCACCTCGGGCACCATCGCCGCGAGCGAGCCGCCCTTCACGGGCTCCATGATGACGATCGACTTGTTGTGCTTGAGCGCGACCTCATAGCACTTGCGCGACTGCACGTTGTCGTTTTCCCAGTCCGCATAGTTGATCTGCAGCTGGACGAACTCGGCCTCGGGGTGCTTCGTCAGCGCCTCGTCGAGCACCTCGGCGCTGTCGTGGAACGAGAAGCCGCAGTGGCGGATCTTGCCCTGCGCCTTCATCTTGAAGATGAAATCCCACGCGCCGATGCGGTCGGCCTTCTCGAATTTCGCCTTGTCCATCGCGTGCAGCAGGTAGTAGTCGAAGTACTCGACGCCCGCGCGCGCCATCGATTCGTCAAAGATTTTCTGCATGTCGGCTTCGGTCTCCACCTCGTCCCAAAGCGGGAGCTTCGTGGCGAGCGTGAAGCTGTCGCGCGGGTAGCGCTTGACGATCGCCTCGCGCGCCGCGACCTCGCTCTTGCCGTTGATGTAGACATAGGCTGTGTCAAAGTAAGTAAAGCCCTTCTCCATAAACTTGTCGACCATGGACTTGACCTGCTCCATGTCGATCTCGTCGCCGATCATCGGCAGGCGCATCAGACCGAAGCCGAGCTTCGGCGTCTTGTCGCCGAGATAACCAGAATTCATAACAATTCCTCCTAAAGCATGATTTTATTGACTGTACACAGCCATCCAAGTATAATTATAAACAGTGCTTTTGTAAATTGCAAGCGGGAAGCGGGGAAAATGCGTGAAAACGAAAAGACAGCGGATTTTTACGGTCGGAATCGCAGGATTTTCCCTGCTCGCGGTCGGCGTTTTCCTGCTCGTCGTGCAGCCGCCGTGTCTGATTCACCGCGTGACCGGGTACCTCTGCCCGGCCTGCGGCACGACGCGGATGCTCTCGGCGCTGCTGCACCTCGACTTCGCCGCGGCGCTGCAGCTCAATCCGTTCATGCTGTTCGCGCTCCCGCTGGCGGCCGTCTGGCTCGTGCTCGAAGCCGTGCGGTATATTCAAGGGAAAAAGCCGCTGCTGTACCGACGCTGGGCCGTCGCGCTCTGGGCCGCCGTGCTCTGCATTGCCGTCGTTTTCGCGGTCTGGCGCAATTTTCCGGCCGCTTGACAAGCGCCGTGCGGTGCGCTACAATAAAACATATTAAAATACTATGCTTTGTGCGGCGCAGGCCGCAAGGATAAAACCGGAAGCACGGACCGCTGGCGCGGCAGGCGATTGCCTTTGCATTGCGCGGCGGACAGCCTTTCGCCCGGCGGCGTGCGGGCGATGGCGGGCGGCCGGTGAAGGGGGAGATCACGATGACGGAAAATCTGGTGGAACGGCTCGCCGAAACGCGCAGCCTGACAGACGAGCAGTTCCGAACGCTGCTGACGACCGACCGGTGGGACGCGGACCTGTTTGCGGCGGCGGACCGCGTGCGCCGCGCGCAGTACGGCACGGATGTGTTTATCCGCGGCCTGATCGAATTCACAAACTACTGCAAAAACGACTGCTATTACTGCGGCATCCGGCACGGCAACCGCAAGGCCGCGCGCTACCGCCTGACGCAGGAGCAGATCCTCGCCTGCTGCGCCGAGGGCTACGCGCTCGGCTTCCGCACCTTTGTCCTGCAGGGCGGCGAGGACCCGTATTTTACGGACGACCGCCTCTGCGCGATCGTCGCGGCGATCCGCCGCAATCACCCGGACTGCGCGATCACGCTTTCAGTCGGCGAGCGCTCGCACGAAAGCTACAGGCGGCTGTTTGAGGCCGGCGCGAACCGGTATCTGCTGCGCCACGAGACGGCTGACCCCGCGCACTACAGCCGCCTGCACCCGGCGAACCTGCGCGCGGAGAACCGGCAGGCCTGCCTGTTCGACCTCAAGTCGATCGGCTATCAGGTCGGCGCCGGGTTCATGGTCGGCTCGCCGTACCAGACGACGGACAACCTGATCGCGGACCTGCGCTTCCTCGAAAAGCTGCAGCCGGATATGATCGGCATCGGGCCGTACATCACGCATGCCGAAACGCCGTTTGCGGGGCAGAAAAACGGCTCGCTCGAGCTGACGCTGCGCCTGCTCGCAATCCTGCGCCTGATGCTTCCCCTACGTCCTGCTGCCCGCGACGACGGCGCTCGGTACGATCCACCCCGAGGGCCGCGAGCTGGGGCTCAAGGCGGGCGCGAACGTCGTCATGCCGAACCTCTCACCGACCGACGTGCGCGCGCTGTATACGCTCTACGAGAACAAGATCTGCACCGGCGAGGAGGCGGCGCAGTGCATCGGCCGCCTGCGCCGCCGCGTCGAAAGCGCCGGGTATCGGATCGTCACCGCCCGGGGCGACGTGAAGCGGACAAATTGAACAGCACGCAAAAAGCGCGCCCGTGCGGACGCGCTTTTCTGTGTATATATGGATTTATGCAGGGCGGTTTGCCGTGCGGCGGATCACCGCAGCAGGCGGAAGCGGCCGATCACCGGCAGCTCGCGGGCCCTGCCGGTCGCGGCGTTGACGATGCCGAGAATCAGCAGCACGAGGAAGAACAGGGAGAATACCGCCGTGACGAGCGAAAACACGGCCGGAACGACGGAGAGGAAGCCGCCGAAGATGATGTTGAGCAGGTTGCGCAGGATGCGCACCGCGACCGAGTAGGCGATGGAGCAGAGCAGGAAGACAAGCCCCTGATTCGCGTGGAAGCGCGCGAAATAGGAATGCCGCGCGCCGAAGATCGGCACGAGAATCAGAATGCCGAGGTAGGAGAGCGCGGCGAAAACGCGGTTGTCGGCGATGTCGCGCGGGTCATACTGGGCGGTGTAGTCGTTGGGCTGCACCGAAACGGTCGGCGCGCCGCAGACGGGGCAGCGAACCGTGTTTGCCGAAACGGAGCTTGCCGCATTTTTTACAGTACATGATAAATCACCTTTTTCGGTTTTTGTCCGGGACGGCTTGCCGCGCGCTTTGGGCGCTGCGCGGGCGGGAAAAAGGCGGCCCGCCTGCCGGTCCGGCAGTCCCTATTATAGCGGCTGGAAGCCGCGGATGCAACAGCCTGCGAAAAAAGTCAGAGAAAATTAAATTTCCGCTTGACAAATCGAAAGGGACACGCTATAATAGTCAACGTTCCGAAAAATGAATACGCGGACGTAGCTCATCTGGTAGAGCGCCACCTTGCCAAGGTGGAGGTAGCGAGTTCGAGCCTCGTCGTCCGCTCCAAAAGCTGTGGATTTAAAGATCCGCAGCTTTTTTTGCATTTTGGCTTTGCCTGTGGCCCGTCCGGCTGCAGATGCGCCGCCGGATTGACCGGAAAAAGCTGGAATTTTGAAGGATTGGACCGCCGAACATGCAAAAATGTCGGATTCCGGCGCCGAAGCGGTTGATTTTTTCCGCCGAAGGTGGTATCATAGTAAAACGTGCAGGAGCTTTCGCTGCTGCGCGGAAAACTCAGGAAAGGCGTGAACGGATGAGCAGCAGGATTACGGTGGTCTGCGGGCATTACGGCTGCGGAAAGACAAACCTTGCGCTGAACCTTGCGGTCGAGGCGGCTTCAAAAAGGGCGGCGCAGCGTCATCGTCGATATGGATATTGTGAACCCGTACTTCCGCTCCTCGGAATACGGCCCGTTCCTCGAAAGGCACGGCGTGCAGCTGATCGCGCCTGTTTTTGCAAATACCACGCTCGACACCCCGGTGCTCCCGCCGGAGATCTACTCGATCTTCAGCATGGAGGACGCGGACGTGTTCATCGACGCGGGCGGCGACGACGTCGGCGCGACGGCGCTCGGGCGCATCAGCCGCGAGCTCGAGGCCGCCGGCTACGAGATGCTCTACGTCGTGAACCGCTACCGCATCCTCTCGACGAAGCCGGAGGAAACGCTGCCGCTGCTTCGGGAGATTGAGGGCGCTTCGCACCTGAAGGCGACGGCGGTCGTCAACAACTCGCACCTCGGCGTGGACACGACGCAGCAGACGGTGCTGGACGCCGTGGGCTTTGCGGAGGAATCGGCACGGCTGTGCGGCCTGCCGCTTCTGTATTCGACCATTCCGGACTTTGCGGCCGGGGAGGAGATCCCCGCGGGCTTCAAGGTCGTTCGGAGATATGTGCTATTTCGTCTGGGAAGACGAAACGGATTTTTAACTAGGAGGAAAAACGATGGCAAGGATTATTGTGGACGAAAAGTGTGCAAGGGCTGCTCCATGTGCATCAACGCATGTCCGAAGAAGATCATTGCGCTCGCGAAGGATCGCCTGAACGCGAAGGGCTACCACCCGGCGCAGCTGATCGATGAAGCGGCCTGCGTCGGCTGCGCGGCGTGCGCGACCATGTGCCCCGATACGGCAATTACAGTTGAACGCTAACAGGGAAAGGAATGTTACATTTATGGCAGAAAAGGTTTTGATGAAGGGCAATGAGGCGCTCGCCGAGGCCGCGATCCAGGCGGGCTGCCACCACTTCTTCGGCTATCCCATCACCCCGCAGACGGAGCTTGCCGCCTACATGGCCAAGCGCATGCCGAAAATCGGCGGTACATATCTGCAGGCGGAGTCGGAAATCGCGGCCGTCAACATGGTGCTCGGCGCTGCGGCGGCCGGCGTCCGCGCGATGACCTCCTCGAGCTCCCCGGCATCAGCCTGAAGGGCGAGGGCATCTCCTACATGGCGGGCTCCGACCTTCCGGCCGTCATCATCAACGTGCAGCGCGGCGGCCCGGGCCTCGGCGGCATCCAGCCCTCGCAGGCGGACTACTGGCAGGCGACGAAGGCGCTCGGCCACGGCGACTTCCAGATCCTCGTCTTTGCGCCGTCCACGGTGCAGGAGATGGTCAACCTCGTCTCCGACGCGTTCGACAAGGCCGACCAGTACCGCATGCCGGCGATGATCCTCGCGGACGGCATGCTCGGCCAGATGATGGAGCCGGTCGAGCTGCCCGAAAAGAAAGAACAGACCGCAATCGAAAAGGCCGTGGGCTGCGTGCGGCCACGGCGGCAAGCGCCGTCACAACATCGTCAATTCGCTTTATCTGACGCCGAACGCGCTCGAGGACCTCGTGCGCGAGCGTTATGCGCGCTATGAGGTCATCAAGGCGAACGAGCAGCGCGCGGAGGAATACCGCACCGAGGACGCCGACCTGATCGTCGTCGCCTACGGCGCATCGAGCCGCGTCGCGCGCAGCGCCGTCAACAAGGCGCGCGAGGAAGGCCTCAAGGTCGGCCTTGTCCGCCCGATCACGCTCTGGCCGTTCCCGACGGACGCGATCCAGCGCGCGGCAAAGCAGGCGAAGCAGCTCCTCGTTGTGGAGATGAGCATGGGCCAGATGGTCGACGACGTCCGTCTCGCCGCGAACTGCAGCGTGCCGGTCCATTTCTACGGCCGCACCGGCGGCATCATCCCCACGCCGAAGGAAGTGCTCGGCGAAATCAAGAAACTCCTGAAATAAGGCGAAAGGACTGGAATAAAATGGCAGTAGTATTCAAGAAACCGTCCACCCTGACGGATGCGCCGCTGCATTATTGCCCCGGCTGCACACACGGCATCATTCACCGCCTTGTTGCGGAAGCCATTGAGGAGCTGGGCGTTGAGGGCAAGACCGTCGGCGTTGCGTCGGTCGGCTGCTCAGTTATGTGTTACGACTATTTCTCCTGCGATATGGTGCAGGCGCCGCACGGCAGAGCGCAGGCAGTCGCCACCGGCCTCAAGCGCGCAAAGCCCGAAAACGTGATCTTCACGTATCAGGGCGACGGCGACCTCGCGGCGATCGGCACGGCGGAGACCGTCCACGCGGCGACGAGAGGCGAAAATATCACGGTCATCTTTGTCAACAACGCGATCTACGGCATGACCGGCGGCCAGATGGCGCCGACCTCCCTGCCGGATCAGGTCACGCAGACGACGCCGTACGGCCGCGACGTCAACACGGCCGGCTACCCGGTGCGCGTCTGTGAGATGCTCTCCACGCTCGACGGCGTCGCGCTCGCACAGCGCGTCACGGTCGACTGCGTGAAGAACGTCAACATCGCGAAGAAGGCGATCAAGAAGGCGTTCCAGAACCAGATCGAGGGCAAGGGCTACTCGATCGTCGAAGTGCTCTCCACCTGCCCGACAAACTGGGGCATGTCGCCGGTCGACGCGCTCGGCTGGCTGCAGGAGAACATTGATCCCGTATTATCCGCTCGGCGTATTCAAGGACGGCACGAAGGGGGACAGACTGAAATGAAAGATCTGAACATGGTTTTCGCCGGTTTCGGCGGTCAGGGCGTTCTGTTTGCCGGCAAGGTCGTCGCCTACGCCGGCCTCATCGAGGGCAGAGAGCTTTCGTGGCTCCCGTCCTACGGCCCGGAGATGCGCGGCGGCACGGCGAACTGCAGCGTCTGTCTTTCCGACGAGGCGATCGGCTCCCCGCTCGTGACGAACCCGAACGTGCTCGTTGCGATGAACCGCCCGTCTCTCGAAAAGTTTGTGACGAGGTGGAGCCCGGCGGCGTGATCTGCTCGACAGCAGCCTGATCGACGTGCAGGTTGAGCGCGACGACGTGACGACCT
>ENA-OQCL01001123-OQCL01001123.1-human-gut-metagenome-genome-assembly--contig:-NODE-1123-length-10455-cov-2.538826_pt1 | contig 10455 bp, 9 predicted proteins | sample MGYA00242502_ERZ504586 | MGnify/ENA primary metagenome ERZ504586 (study PRJEB26092, sample SAMD00036316) | human gut metagenome | host: Homo sapiens | study: EMG produced TPA metagenomics assembly of... | reverse complement strand
ATGAGAAGTGGTGCCTCGGCTGCCACCTCTGCGAATATTACTGCGCCTTTGCAAATTCTGGAAAATCCAGCATGATCAAGGCGCTCAAGGACAGAAAGATCAACCCCCGCATCCGGATCGGAGGGGGACAACCACATCAGCTTTGCGGTTTCATGCCGGCACTGCACGGACCCGATCTGCGTGAAGAGCTGCATCGCGGGCGCGCTTTCGATACAGGCGGGCGTGGTCCGCATCGACCGCGACAAGTGCGTCGGCTGCCACACCTGCGTGCTGGTCTGTCCCTACGGGCGATCATGCCCGCCGACGAGGGCGTCATGCAGAAGTGTGAGCTTTGCATCGAAAACGCGGGCGGAAAGCCGGCCTGCGTGCAGGGCTGCCCGAACAAGGCGATCATCTATGAGGAAAGGGCGTGAGCGTATGGCAAAGTATGTGATTATCGGCAATTCCGCCGCGGGCATCGGCTGCGTGGAGGGCATCCGCAGCGTGGACCGCGAAGGGGACATTCTCCTGATCGCCGCCGAGCCGCACCACACCTACGGCCGTCCGCTGATCTCGTATCTGCTCGAGGGCAAAACGGACGAGACGCGGATGAAATACCGCCCGGACAGCTTCTATGCGGACAACGGCGTCGAGACGCGCCTCGGCGTGCGCGCCGTCCGGCTAGACCCCGCCGGAAAGACGGTGGAGCTGGAGGACGGCGCAAAGGTGCCGTATACGCAGCTGCTCGTTGCGACGGGCTCCGTGCCGTTCGTGCCGCCGATGGACGGCCTCGAAACCGTCGAAAAGCGCTTTTCCTTTATGACGCTCGACGACGCGAAGGCGCTCGAAGCGGCGCTGACGCCGGAGAGCCACGTGCTGATCGTCGGCGCCGGTCTGATCGGCCTGAAATGCGCCGAGGGCATCGCCGCACGCGTGCGGAAAATCACGGTCGTCGACCTTGCGGACCGCGTTCTGCCGAGCATTCTGGACGAAACCGGCTCGTCGATCGTGCAGGCGCACCTCGAAAAGCAGGGCCTGCGCTTCAGGCTCGGCGATACGGTCGCGTCGTTTGACGGCGGCCGGGCGACGTTGAAAAGGCGGCGCGGTCCTCGATTTCGACGTGCTCGTGCTCGCGGTCGGCGTCCGTCCGGAGACGTCGCTCGTCGCGGAGGCGGGCGGCGCGGTGCGCCGCGGCATCGTGACCGAGGATACGGGCCGGACGACGCTGCCGTCGGTGTACGCGGCCGGCGACTGCGCGGAGAGCTACGACATCTCCGCCGGCGTGCACCGCGTCCTCGCGCTTCTGCCGAACGCCTACATGCAGGGGTACTGCGCGGGCGTCAACATGGCCGGCGGCGAAGCGCATTTCGACCAGGCGATCCCGATGAACGCCATCGGCTTCATGGGGCTGCATATCCTCACGGCCGGCACGTACGAGGGCGAAACGTATACGGCGCATGAAAACGGAAACTACAAGGTCCTGTTTTATAAGGACGACCTGCTCAAGGGCTATATCCTGATCGGCGATGTGGCGCGGGCCGGCATCTACACCGCGCTGATCCGCAACCGCACGCCGCTCAGCTCCATCGATTTTGAACGGATCTGCGAAAAGCCGCAGCTGATGGCGTTCACGGCGCAGACGCGCCGCGCGCTCCTTTCGAAGCAGCAGTAAGGGGGAAGACAAATGGAACAGAGAACGTATGCGCTCGGCGAGCGCTATATCGGCGCGGGAAAGCGCACGGGGAAGATCGAGCTTTACGAAGTGCCGGGCAACGCGCTCGGCACCTATCTGGACGGCGCGGAGATCGTGCTGCACGCCAACGCGCAGGACGCGACGGGCGACACGATGAACGCCGGCGAAATCACGATTTACGGGAGCACGGGCGACGCGGCCGGCTACGCGATGCGCGGCGGCAGCATCTACGTGCAGGGGGACGCCGGTTACCGGGCGGGCATCCACATGAAGGCGTACGAGGATAAGGTCCCCGTGCTGGTCATCGGCGGCCGCGCCGGCAGCTTCCTCGGCGAGTATCAGGCGGGCGGCGTGATCGTCGTGCTCGGCATCGGCAGCGAGGACCGCCAGCCGGTCGGGAACTTCTGCGGCACGGGCATGCACGGCGGCCGGATCTTCCTGCGCACCGAGCACTTGCCGAAGGACCTGCCGCAGCAGGTGATCGCGGAAAAGGCGAGCGCGCAGGACATGGAGATCGCCGCGCCGCTGATCCGCCGCTACTGCGAAAAAGTTCGGCGCGGACGCTGCGGCGCTGCTCGGCGACACCTACTATATGCTGCGTCCGAACTCGAAGAACCCATACAAGCAGCTGTATGTGACGAATTGACCGCGCGCGTGTCAATGGACGGCGGATTCTGCCGTAAAACATTGATGCGTTCTGCGCTTGCCAAGAAAAAATGCGGCTGTGTTATACTTTATAATAAGTTTGGACCGCGTATCTGAGGCGTGAGGAAAGGATGGGTTTCGGCGCATGCGCATGCAGTATACAAAATCAGAGGTTCTGGATTTCATTGAGGAAACGACGTCAAGTTCATCAAGCTGGCGTTCTGCGACATTTTCGGGTGCCAGAAGGTCATCGCCATCCAGCCCGCCCTGGTGCCGGAGGCGCTGGAAACGGGCATCCCGATCGACGCCTCGCGCATCACGGGCTTCGAGCGCGAGCACGACAGCGAGCTGTTTCTCGTGCCCGATACCTCCACGATGTCGCTGCTGCCGTGGCGCCCGTGCACGGGCGCGTCGTGCGCTTTTACTGCGACATCCGCCGCGCGGACGGCAGCGGCTTCGACATCGACTGCCGCGGAATTTTGAAAAAAGCAGTTGACATTGCCAAGCTCCATGGTATAATATTTAATTTTGGGGGCAAGAAGCGAGTTCTACCTCTTTAAAAATGACGGCGAAGGCAATCCGACGGATGTGCCGTTCGACAACGCCGGCTTTATGGACGCCGCGCCCGAGGACAAGGGCGAGGACGTCCGGCGCGAAATCTGTCTGACGCTGGAGGATATGGGCGTCACGCCGCAGAGCTCCCACCACAGCGGCGGGCCGGGGCAGAACATCATCGAGTTCTGCCACAGCTCGGCCGTTCACGCCGCGGACGATGTGATCACCTACAAGTCGGTCGTCAAGACCATGGCGGCGCACAACGGTCTGACCGCCTCCTTCGACCCGATCCCGATCCCCGGCAAGGATGGCAACGGCTTCCACATCACGCTGACGCCGATGCTGCGCGAAAAGGACTGCTCGGAGAATTTCCTCGCAGGCATTCTCGCGCATGCGGCGGAGATCACGGCGATCCTGAACCCGACGGCCGATTCCTACAGGCGGCTCGGCGTGTTCGGCGCGCCGGAGTTCGTCTCCTGGTCGGAAAAGAGCCGGCGCTGCTTCGCGTACAAGAAGGCTGGCCAGCCCGCGATCGAGGTCCGTTCGCCGGATTCCACGACGAATCCGTACCTCGCCTATGCGGCGCTGATCTACGCCGGGCTCGACGGCTACCTGAAGCGCACGAAGCTCCCGAAGCCGGACGCCGCGCGCGAAACGAGCGAGAAGCTGCCGAAATCGGCGGAAGAGGCGCTTCAGGTGTTCGAAAAGAGCAGCTTTATCCGCAACGTGTTTCCGGAATACTTCGTCCGCACCTTCATTCAGACGTTGGGTGCCCGCGGTCGGGCGTGTGAGCGGGGGAAAGCCGATGAAAAACGGTATTACCCAGTTCAGCGTTCTGATCGTGTCCGGCGCGCAGCGGGACGCGGCCTACATCGCCGATATGCTGATGGGCGGCGCGTTCCGGCCCGTTTCCTCCGCGCAGAGCGGCGGCGAGGCGCGGCGGCTCTTCCTGCAGAACAGCTACGACCTTGTGATCATCAACACGCCGCTTCCCGATGAATTCGGCTACGCGCTGGCGGAGCACATCACGGAGCAGTCCGCGGCGGGCGTTTTGCTGATCGTCAAGAGCGAGCTGTTCGAGGAAGCCAGCGCCAGGGCGGAGGCCTGCGGCGTGCTCACGCTGCGCCGGCCGGTTTCGCGGCCGCTGTTTTACCAGGCGGTGCGCATGCTCGCCGCGGTGCAGAACCGCTGGCGCAGGATGGACGGCGAAAACCGGAAGCTCCGGGAAAAGATGGAGGAAGTCCGCATCGTGGCGCGCGCCAAGTGCATCCTCGTGGAATACCTGCGCATGAGCGAACAGCAGGCGCACCGGTACATCGAGAAGCAGGCGATGGATATGCGGACCTCGAAGCGGAACATTGCCGAGAACATTTTAAAAACGTACAACTGATTCCTGCAGGAGTGTGACCCCCATGAACAAGCAAACCCAAAGGGACGGCACGGCCTTTGCGCGCGCGGCGCGCGGCGACAAGCTGCGCGAGGAATGCGGCGTATTCGGCGTCAGTCTCAACGATGCGACGGACTACGCGGAGGCAGCCGGCATCACGTACAACGCACTCCTCGCTTTGCAGCACAGAGGGCAGGAAGGCGCCGGCATCGCCGTTTGCAGCGGCAATGCGATCACCTGCCGAAAGAGCGTGGGCCTCGTCGACGACGTGTTTTCCTCGGAAAGCCTGATGGCCTTTCCGAAAAGCGGCGCGGCGGTCGGGCACGTGCGCTACTCCACGACCGGCGCCAACACAATGCAGAACGTGCAGCCGTTCGTCACGGAATTTCTGACCGGGCGCATTGCGACGGTGCATAACGGCAATGTGACGAACGCGGGCGAGATGCGGGAAAAGCTCGAGCCGTTCGGACTCGATTTTTCCGCGACGAGCGACAGCGAGGTGATTTCTTCGCTGATCGCGTATAAAACGCTGAAGGCGGGCAATCTTCTGGATGGCGCGATGGCGGCGGCGAAGCTGCTGGTCGGCGCGTTTTCCCTCGTGGTGCTTTCCGGCGACGGAAAGCTCGTGGCCCTGCGCGACCCGAACGGCTACCGGCCGCTGTGCATCGGCGAAAACGAGTACGGCATGGCCGTGGCCTCGGAATCCTGCGCGCTGGACAGCTGCGGCTTCCGCTTCGTGCGGGACATCCAGCCCGGCGAGGCGGTGCTGATCGAAAACGGACGCATCCGGCACTGCGAGCTTTACGCTGCGGCGCCGAGAAGAAGCCTCTGCGTTTTGAATACGTTTACTTTGCGCGCCCGGACTCCGTAATCGACGGGGTCAGCGTCTATGAGGCGCGCCTGAATATGGGCAGGATGCTTGCCCGTGAACACCCGGTCGAGGCGGACCTCGTCTGCGGCGTGCCCAACAGCGGCCTGGAGGCGGCGATGGGCTACGCGCGCGAAAGCGGCATCCGCTACGGCCTGGCCTTTGTGAAAAACAACTATATTGGAAGAAGCTTTATTTTCCCCACGCAGGCGCAGCGCGAAAACGCGGTGCGGCTCAAGCTGAATCCGCTTGCGGCTTCGGTGCGCGGGAAACGCATCGTTCTGGTGGACGATTCCATCGTCCGCGGCACAACGTGCAGAAAGACGATTGCCAGCTTAAGGAACGCAGGCGCGAAAGAGATCCACATGCGCATCTCCTCGCCGCCTTTCATACACACCTGCTATTTCGGCACAGACATCGGCAGCGAGAAGAACCTGATTGCGAACCAGCAATCCGTTGCGGAAATCTGCCGGAGCATCGGTGCGGATTCGCTCGGCTACATCAGCGTGGACGGCCTCATGGAGGCGTGCGCGGGCTGCGGGGTCGAGCTGTGCACCGGCTGCTTTACGGGAGACTACGCCACGAAGGTCTGCTGCGGTGCGAGCGCCTGAGCGGGCAGGAATTATTTCAGGGAAAGAGGAACGAACGTTATGGGCAACAAAGCATATTTGGTACTCGAAAACGGAAAAGTTTTCTGCGGCGAATCTTTCGGCGCGGCCGGTGAGGTAATGGCGGAAGTCGTTTTCACAACCGGCATGACAGGCTACCTCGAAACACTCACCGACAAAAGCTATTTCGGACAGATTGTCGTTCAGACGTTTCCGCTGATCGGCAATTACGGCGTAATTCCCTCCGACTTTGAGGGGAACATCATTGGTCCCCGCGGTTATATTGTAAAAGAATGGTGTCAGTCGCCCTCAAATTTCCGTTCTGAGGGGGATCTTGACACCGTTTTTTTAAAAAACGGGGTGTGGTCGGCCTCTGCGGCATCGATACGCGGTCGCTGACGAAGATCATCCGCGAAAGCGGCGTCATGAACGGCGTGATCACTGCGGACCCGGAGCACGTCGATTTTGAAAAGCTCCGCGCCTACCGCGTGACGAACGCGGTGGAAAGCACCTCCGTGCAGCAGATCGAGCGCCGGGAGAACCCGAACAAAAAGGTCACGGTCGCGCTCATGGATTACGGCATGAAGGAGAACATCCGCCGCAAGCTCGAAAAGTTCGGCGCGGAGGTCATCCTCTGCCCGTACAACACGACGGCAGAGCAGATCGAGGCGCTGCATGTCGACGGCATCATGCTCTCGAACGGCCCCGGCGACCCGGCGGACAACGTGGAGGTCATCCACAACCTGCAGGAGATCATGAAGCTGAACCTTCCGATCTTCGGCATCTGCCTCGGCCACCAGCTGCTCGCGCTGGCCAACGGCTTCAAGACCGAGAAGCTCAAGTACGGCCACCGCGGCGCAAACCAGCCGGTCAAGAACCTGGAAACCGGCCGCGTTTACATCTCGAGCCAGAACCACGGCTACGCGGTCATGTCCTCGAGCATCGACAATGCGATCGCCGAGGAATACTTCATCAACGTCAACGACAAGACCTGCGAGGGCATCCGGTATAAGAACATCCCCGCATTCTCCGTGCAGTTCCATCCGGAGGCCTGCGGTGGTCCCTGCGATACATCCTTCCTGTTTAACCGGTTCTTCGATATGATGGACAAGCACTGAACCGGTGCGACGCTGCCGGGCATCCGGCATCTGAACGAACGCAGAAGCTTCTGAAATATAGAAAGGAATGTTTACAGCTATGCCACTGAATAAAGATATCAAGAAAGTCCTCGTCATCGGCTCCGGCCCGATCGTCATCGGCCAGGCCGCGGAATTCGACTATGCAGGCACGCAGGCCTGCCGCGCGCTCAAGGCGGACGGCATCGAGATCGTCCTCGTCAACTCGAACCCGGCGACGATCATGACCGACAACGCGATGGCAGACCATATCTATATTGAGCCGCTCACGCTGCCCACGATCAAGCGCATCATCGAAAAGGAAAAGCCGGACAGCATCCTCTCCGGCTTCGGCGGCCAGACCGGCCTCACGCTCTCGATGCAGCTCGCGAAGGAGGGCTTCCTCGAGAAGCACAACGTCCGCCTGCTCGGCGCCTCCCCGGAGACGATCGACAAGGCGGAGGACCGCCAGATCTTCAAGGATACGATGGAGAGCATCAACCAGCCCTGCATCCCCTCGAAGGTCGTCACCACGGTGGAGGACGCGCTGGAGTTCGCCGAGGAGATCTCCTACCCGGTCATCATCCGTCCGGCGTTCACACTCGGCGGCACCGGCGGCGGCATCGTCAACAACCGCGAGGAGATGATGGAAGTCGCGGCGAATGGCCTCGCGCTCTCGCCGATCACGCAGATCCTCGTCGAAAAGAGCATCGCGGGCTGGAAGGAAATCGAATTTGAGGTCATCCGCGACAGCCGCGGCAACGCGATCACGGTCTGCTCGATGGAAAACCTCGACCCGGTCGGCATCCACACCGGCGACAGCATCGTCATCGCGCCGGCGGTTACGCTCTCCGACAAGGAGTACCAGATGCTCCGCACGGCCGCGATCAACATCGTCGACGCGCTCGGCGTCGAGGGAGGCTGCAACTGCCAGTTCGCGCTGCATCCGACGTCGTTCGAGTACGCGGTCATCGAGGTCAACCCCCGTGTGTCGCGCTCCTCGGCGCTCGCGTCGAAGGCGACCGGCTACCCGATCGCGAAGGTCGCGACGAAGATCGCGATCGGCTACACGCTCGACGAGATCATCAACGCCGTCACCGGCAAGACCTACGCGGCGTTTGAGCCGTCGATCGACTACGTGGCGGTCAAGTTCCCGAAGTGGCCGTTCGATAAGTTCGTCTACGCAAAGCGCAACCTCGGCACGCAGATGAAGGCGACCGGCGAGGTCATGTCGATTGCCGACACGTTTGAAATGGCGCTGATGAAGGCCGTACGCGGCGCGGAGATCTCGCTCGACACGCTGAACATGCCGAAGTTCGCAAACTTTGCGGACGCGGACCTCTGGCAGATCCTGAAGGACGCCACCGACGAGCGCCTCTTCGCGATCTACGAGCTCCTGCGGCGCGGCGTTTCCACAAAGGAGATCCACGACTTCACGATGATCGACATGTGGTTCCTCGACAAGATCGCGAACCTGCTCGCCTTCGAGCGCGAGATCGCCGGCAAGCCGCTGACGCAGGCGCAGTACACGCGCGGCAAGAAGCTCGGCTACACCGACGAAGCGCTGACGCGGCTCTGCGGCACGAAGCCGGAGTACCGCCACGAGGCGACGTTCAAGATGGTCGACACCTGCGCGGGTGAATTCGCGGCGACGACGCCGTACTTCTACGGCACCTACGACACGCCGGAACAGGGCGGCGAGAACGAGGCGCTCGAGTTCATCGGCAAGAGCGGCAAGGAGACGGTCGTCGTTCTCGGCTCCGGCCCGATCCGCATCGGCCAGGGCATCGAGTTCGACTACGCCAGCGTACACTGCGTCGAGTCGCTGCAGCGCCTCGGCTATGAAGTCGTCATCATCAACAACAACCCGGAAACGGTTTCCACGGACTTCGACACGGCGGACCGCCTGTACTTTGAGCCGCTGTGCAGCGAAGACGTGATGAATATCATCAACATCGAAAAGCCGAAGGGCGTCGTCGTTGCGTTCGGCGGCCAGACGGCGATCAAGCTGACCAAGACGCTCGCGAAGAACAACGTCCCGATCATCGGCACCTCGGCCGACAGCATCGACGCGGCGGAGGACAGAGAGCGCTTCGAGGAGCTGCTCGAGCGCTGCAACATCAAGCGCCCGAAGGGCCACACGGTCATGACGGCGGAAGAGGCGCTCGCGGCGGCGCGCGACCTCGGCTACCCGGTTCTGATGCGCCCGTCCTACGTGCTCGGCGGCCAGAACATGATCATCGCCTACGGCGACGAGGACATCAAGGAATACATGGCGATCATCCTGCGCCAGAAGCAGGACAACCCGGTGCTCATCGACAAGTACCTCAGCGGCACAGAGATCGAAGTCGACGCGATCTGCGACGGCGACGACATCCTGATCCCGGGCATCATGGAGCACGTGGAGCGCACGGGCATCCACTCCGGCGACAGCATCGCGGTCTATCCGGCGAAAGACATCGACGACGAGCTCAGCGCGAAGATCGTCAAGACGACCGAGACGCTCTGCACCGAGCTGCAGGCCATCGGCCTGATCAACCTGCAGTACATCATCATGGACCGCGAGATCTACGTCATCGAGGTCAACCCGCGCGCCTCGAGAACGGTGCCGTACCTGAGCAAGGTCACGGGCGTTCCGATGTGCGACCTCGCGACGAAGGTCAGCCTCGGCATGAAGCTGAAGGACCTCGGCTTCGGCACGGGCCTGTACAGAACCTCGCCGTATACGGCGGTCAAGGTGCCGGTGTTCTCCTTTGAGAAGCTGACCGACGTCGACACGCAGCTCGGGCCGGAAATGAAGTCCACCGGCGAGGTGCTCGGCATCGGCAACAACCTCGAGGAGGCGCTCTACAAGGGCCTGATCGCCTCCGGCTGCAAGATGAACAAGAAGGGCGGCGTGTTCATCACCGTCCGCGACGGCGACAAGAAGGAGATCGGCGAAATCGCGAAGAAGTTCGACAAGATGGGCTTCCCGCTTTACGCGACGACCGGCACCGCGAGCGTGCTCGCAAAGCTCGGCCTCTCCGTGAAGATCGTCGACAAGATCCACGAGAGCCCGGTCAACACGATCACGCTGCTCGAGAGCGGCAAGCTCGCGTACATCATCTCCACTTCCGCGAAGGGCAGAAACCCGGCGCGCGACAGCGTGAAGATCCGCCGCAAGGCGGCGCTGCTCGGCATCCCGTGCCTGACGGCGATCGATACCGCGAACGCGCTCGCAGACAGCCTGATGAGCCGCTACACCCCGTACAACACGGAGATCGTGGACATCAACAACCTCAAGAGTGAAAAGGTCAAGCTGCCGTTTACGAAGATGTCGGCGTGCAGCAACGACTACATCTATATCAACTGCTTTGAAAATAAGGTTTCCTCCCCGGAATTCCTCTCCATCTACCTGTCCGACCGGCACAACGGCGTCGGCGGCGACGGCGTCATCCTGATCTGCCCGTCCGACAAGGCCGATGCGCAGATGCGCATGTTCAACCGCGACGGCAGCGAGGGCATGATGTGCGGCAACGGCATCCGCTGCGTCGCGAAGTACCTCTACGACACCGGCATCGCAAAGAAGCCGGTCCTGCGCATCGACACGAAGAGCGGCGTCAAGG
>ENA-OQCL01001122-OQCL01001122.1-human-gut-metagenome-genome-assembly--contig:-NODE-1122-length-10458-cov-1.782983_pt1 | contig 10458 bp, 11 predicted proteins | sample MGYA00242502_ERZ504586 | MGnify/ENA primary metagenome ERZ504586 (study PRJEB26092, sample SAMD00036316) | human gut metagenome | host: Homo sapiens | study: EMG produced TPA metagenomics assembly of... | reverse complement strand
TTGAACACCTCGAACTCGATCAGCCAGGCGCGCGAGGCGCTTGAGAATATCGACTCCGTCGGCGAACCACACGGGAGCCGAGAAGAGGTCGTAATCCTTCTCCTCGAAACGGATGTCCTGCAACACCGGCGTACGCACGCCCGCGATCTTCTGCTCCGCAAGATCGACGTCGGCGATGCGCAGCAGGTCCGCATCGAACTCACCCCACAGGGAAACCATGTAGTCGTACTGCGCCGTGAGCGCGTCCAACTGCCGTCGGAAATCCTGTGCGGTGTCCTTCGCCTTCTTCACTTCGGAACGCAGGGCCGACTCCTTACTCTTGATCGTAGGGAGCGCCTTCTGCCGCATTTTCAGCTGTTTTCCGAGTTCGCCCAGCGAGGTCTTGTTATATTGGAATTTTATAGCCATTCTGTTTGAGTTGAATTGCTCTACTCGGTTTTAGGCCAGTATTTCTCCACCAGTTCGCTCTTGATGGCCACCTCTTCCTTCGAGAAGTATTTGGCGAAGAGCTCCCACGCCGTGTCGAGCATCTGCGTAATTTCGATATTGACATCGATCGCCAGCAGTTTCTCCGAATAGTCGTAAGCGAACTTGAGCGCACGCTCGTCGTAGTCCGAAAGGTCGAAGCCGTTCTCCAGTTTGGTCTTGGCATTGGCCGCATCGGCGTAGAGACGCACGGCAGCGTTCATCACCTGCGGATGATCCTCGCGGGTCTTCTTGCCGATCACCAACTGTTTCAGACGCGACAGCGAACGGAACGGATCGACGATAACCTTACCCGTGTCCGAATCGTTGCGCAGGAACAACTGACCCTCGGTGATGTAACCCGTATTGTCGGGGATGGCGTGCGTGATGTCGCCGCCCGAAAGGGTCGTCACCGCGATAATGGTGATCGAGCCGCCGTTGGGCAACTGCACGGCCTTCTCATAGATCTTCGCCAGATCGGAGTAGAGCGAACCGGGCATCGAGTCCTTCGAAGGAATCTGATCCATACGGTTCGATACGATGGCCAGCGCATCGGCGTAAAGGGTCATGTCCGTCAGCAGCACCAGCACCTTTTCACCCTTATCGACGGCGAAATATTCGGCGGCGGTCAAGGCCATGTCCGGCACGAGCAGACGCTCCACCGGGGGCATTCTCCGTGGTATTGACGAACGAAACCGATGCGATCGAGCGCACCGGCGTTTTCGAACACCTGCTTGAAGTAGAGGAAGTCGTCGTTCCGAGAGACCCATGCCGCCCAAGATGATCTTGTCGGCCTTGGCACGCAGGGCCACATTGGCCATCACGGCGTTATAGGGCTGATCCGGGTCGGCGAAGAAGGGAATCTTCTGGCCCGTCACGATCGTATTATTGAGGTCGATGCCGGCGATACCCGTGGCGATCAGCTCCGACGGCTGGATGCGGCGGAACGGATTCACCGTCGGACCACCGATCTCGCGGGCTTCGCCCTCGATCTGCTCGCCGCCCTCGATGGGTTCGCCGTAGGCGTTGAAGAAACGGCCCGCCAGGTTGTCCGAAACGCGCAGCTTCGGGGGTTCGCCGTGGAAAATAACCTCCGAATCGGTGGTAATACCCTCCGTGCCCGCGAAAACCTGCAAAGTCACCTGGTCGCCCATAATCTTCACCACCTGGGCCAACTTGCCGCCTACGGTGGCCAGCTCGTCATTACCCACGCCCTCGGCACGCAGCGTCACGGTCGCCTTGGTGATGTTGTCGATTTTGGTATATATCTTCTGAAATGCTCGTGTTGTCATGGCTTATTTCGTTTTTTTCACCCACATACTGTTCGATCTGCTTGCGGTAATCCTCGAACTTCGCGGATTTCCACTCCGAGTAGTTCATCTGCCGGAAGAGGTTGATCAGACCCTTGAAGAACTGCGAGCACTCCTCGAAGTCGGCGAAGTCGAACGACTTGCGGCAGACGTCGAGCACCATCTCGTACATCATCTTCTGACGCTCGATCGGGCAGTTGGCGTCGATGTCGTCGAAGGCGTCCTGCTGCAGGATCACGAAGTCGATGAGCTCCGACTTCCAGAACCGCTCGTGGTACTCCACGGGCACGCCGTCGTCGCCGAGAATGTTGATCTGGTCGTTGGCCTCCTTGCCGCGCTGCACGATGGTCTTGCCCGCATAGACGAGGTCCACCCAGTCCTTTTCGATGTGTTCGTCGAGGTATTCGCGGATCTCGGGATACTCGAGGTACTTCGAGTAGGACTCCAGCGGGTCGATGGCCGGGTAGCGCTTCGAGTCGGCACGACCCTGCGAGAGGGCGTAGAAGCAGCGCGCGGCCTTCTTGGTCGATTCGGTCACCGGCTCCTTGAGGTTACCGCCCGCGGGCGACACCGTACCGAGGAAGGTCACCGAACCGGTCTTGCCGTTGTTGAGCGTCACCAGGCCGGCGCGCGAGTAGAAGTTCGAGATGATCGCCGAAAGGTCCATCGGGAAGGCATCCTGACCCGGAAGCTCCTCGAGGCGGTTCGACATCTCGCGCAGTGCCTGCGCCCAGCGCGACGTCGAGTCGGCCATGACAAGCACCTTGAGGCCCATGGCGCGGTAGTACTCGCCGATGGTCATACCCGTATAGACCGACGCCTCACGCGCCGCAACGGGCATGTTCGACGTATTGCAGATGATGATCGTACGCTCCATGAGCTTGTGGCCCGTGCGGGGGTCCACCAGTTCGGGGAACTCCTTGAAGATCTCGACCACCTCGTTGGCACGCTCGCCGCAGGCCACCATGATGATGACGTCGGCATCGGCCTGTTTCGAGATGGCGTGCTGCAGCACCGTCTTGCCGGCACCGAACGGCCCGGGAATGAAGCCCGTACCGCCCTCGGCCATCGGGTTGAAGGTGTCGATCGCCCGCACACCCGTCTCCATGACGCGCGACGGACGCGGCTTCTCGCGGTAGCAGCGGATGGCCTGCTTGACGGGCCACTTCTGCACCATCGTCACCTCGTGGTCGCGCCCCTCGGCGTCGGTCACCACGGCGATCGTGTCGGTCACCTTGTACTTGCCGGCCTTGGCCACGCTCTTGACCGTATAGGTGCCGGTCATCGTGAAGGGAACCATGATCTTGTGCATGACCCACTGCTCCTTGACCTCACCGAGCCACGATGCGGCCGAGACCTTGTCGCCGGCGGCGGCCAGCGGCGTGAACTCCCACTGGGCCGAAAAGTCGATCGGCTCGGTCACCGAACCGCGGGCGATGAAGAGACCCTCCATCTTCTCGAGGTCGTTCTGCAGACCGTCGTAATTGCGCGAAAGCAGACCCGGAGCCAGCGTCGCTTCGAGCATGTGCCCCTCGAACTCGACCCGGTCGCCGATCTTCAGACCGCGCGTACTGTCGAAAACCTGTACATAGGCCGCATCGCCTATGACCTTGATGACCTCGGCCATCATTCGGGTATCTCCCGCATACACGTAGCAGATCTCGTTCTGGGCCACGGCTCCGTCGGCCTTGACGATCACGATGTTGGAGATGATACCGTTTACACGTCCTGTTGTTTTCATCGTATGTTGTCTATTGTTTATTTTCAATCAGTTGCCGGGCATCCAGTCCCTCGACCAGCCGGGCGAACAGTTCGCGTCCGCGCGCCGGGTCGAGGCGCGACCAGCGCGCCACGATATTCACCCGCACCAGGTAGGAGAGCAGGGCGTCGATGTCGAAATAGTCGAACACGGCCAGCTCCAGGGCCTCGCGCCAGCGCACCAGGTCGAGCTTGTGCTCCTTCTCCACGAGGTTCGCCTCCTCGTTCACCGCCGCGATCACGGCATCCACATAGGGGAGCTCGCCGCGGAGTCCGAAATCGGCGGCCGAGCTCCGCTGGAGCTGTTCGACCACTTCGCCCCCGCCTACGACGGTCTCCTCGACGGCACGTCCCGCCGCACGGGCCGACACGGCGGCCGCGATGTTGCGCAGGTTGCGGTCGAAGGCCGACCATTCGCGCAGGAAGCGGCTCTCGGCCGCTTCGCAAACCGTATAGTAGGCTCCGAACAGGGCACGTTCGAAGCGCTGCGTCGTATCGATCTCGAGCGCCTCCTCACCCTCCGGGTCGGCATACGCCCGGATGACGCGGGCCACGGCCTCGGGCATCCTCGCGGGATTCCGGAGCTCCTCCTCGAGCTCTTCGCGCGTGAGGAGTCCCAGCGGATTGCAGGCCGTGCGTCCGGCACGCAGGGCGGCCAGGTTCTCGCAGTCGTAGTAGCCGTAGAGCAACCGCACCTGCCGGGCATCGCGCGCCGAGACGCCGTCGATCACCTCATCGACGATGGCCCGGGCATCGAACCCCTTGGTGTCGGCATCGAGGGCATACTCCCGCAATCCGGCAACCAGACAATAATAATCGGTCGCAAACATCGCTATTTATCGGCCTTAAACAACATCCGGGATACCTTCTCGCGGAGGTAGCCGCTCAGCAGCGCCTCCAGATCGGCGTCGGAGAACGAGATGTAGTAGCCGCCCTCCTTGGCGCCCACGCGGAAGCCCGTCTTGACCTCCTTCGACCAACCCACCTCAACACCGGCCGCAAGCAGCTCCTTGGCACTCTTCTCGAAGGGCCGCGTCAAGCGTCTTGCGCTCCGCCTCGGGCAGCAGCGCCTCGAGTTCGACCTTGCCGCCCTCGGCACCGTTCCAGTTCCGAGCCACGGCCAGCAGCATCTCGCGAATGAATCCGGATCAGAGCGAGGTCTTCTTCACCCCTTCCGAGGTGGTGCCGCGCCTACGATGCAGCGAGGCGATCTCCGACTTGATCTTCGCCACGGCTGACGGCCAGCCAGCGCGATCTCGGTCATCGTGTTCTTGCCGACATCCTCGGCCTTGGCCTGGGCCTTGCGGACGATCGAGTCGGCCTCGGCGTGGGCCTCGGCCACAATGCGCTCGGCCTCCTTGCGGGCTTCGGCCAGCACCCGGTCGGCCTCGGCGCGACCCTTCTCCAGACCCTCGTCATAGAGCTTGCGGGTCAATTGTTCCAGTTTGTTCTCCATAGCGTTTATTCGGTTTTGATTATCGTTTTTCGGTTTTGGCCTACAAATATAGAAAAGATTCCCGGAAAACCGCGTCTTCGGGCAACAATTTATCCGCTTTTAAGCAATTCGGACAACAAAGCCGGCCGACAGACGAATCTGCCGGCCGGCCCCGAAGGTTTCAGCACACTCACTGATGCTGCGGGCGCAGCAGATCCTGCACCACCTTGACCGGCGAGAAGGTCGAGACGGGCACGTCCACGAAGACCGTATTCCACCGCGCCATCGATCCGTTCCACAGTCCCGGCAGCTCCTGTGCACGCAGTTCTCGGCCGCCGCTCGACTTCGACGAGATGAAGCCCGTCGCGGGATCGACATAGCGCCGCAGGTCGAAGTGTCCGCCCTGCGCATCGCGCACGCCGCAGACCAGATCGACGGGGTTGAAATGCGTGGCCGACTTCATCAGGGGGTCAGGTCGGCCGGTGCGATCTGGCTCGACTCGGCGATCTGCAGCGACTCCGTGCCGTCGGGGTTTGCCACCCAGAACGGGCCGCCGCCCGGCTCGCCTTCGTTCGCGGACCATGGCCGCACACGCGGATCGGACGGTCGAGCACGGCGCGCAGCAGCGCAGCGTCGTAACTTTCGGGCAGCATCACGCACAGCCGCGTCTCGACGAAGCGGGCGACCGCATCGAGGTCGGCCGTACCCGCATCGATGGCACGCAGGCAGTCGAACGCCTCACGCTGGAGGTCGATGAGCACGCCGGCCAGCGCCTTCTTGTAACGGACCGTATCGCCGCGCCGGGCATCGGTGGTCACGTTGTCGATGTTCTTGATGAAGATCAGGTCGGCATCGATCTCGTTCAGGTTCTCGATCAGCGCGCCGTGGCCGGCCGGCCGGAAGAGCAGCGAGCCGTCCTCCTGCCGGAAGAGCGTGTTGTCGGGATTCACCGCCACGGTGTCCGTCGCGGGTTTCTGCACCGAGAAGGAGATGTCGTAGCGCACGCCGTAGCGGGCCTCATACTGCGGCACCTTCTCCGCAAGCAGCGTCCGGAAAGCCTCCATGTGCTCGGGCGATACGGTGAAGTGCAGCCGCACGACACCGTTCGAGGCGGCGTAGGCGGCACCCTCGACCAGATGCTCCTCGACGGCCTTGCGCGCCCCGTCGGGATAGGCGTGGAAGGTCACCAGCCCCTTGGGCTTGTGGCCGTAGTTGAGTCCTCCGGTTCACGATGGCATCGACCGTGCGGCGTCGTCGGCCTCGGGACGGCAGCACCGGGCCCGGAGTTCAGGGCCAGAAGGCGAAGCTGCTCGATGTTTTCGAGCAGCACGTCGTATGCCCTTTCCCGCGCTTGCCCTACATTGACAAACTCGAAGAGCTCCTTGAACATCCGCGTGGCTGCGCCCGATGCGGGCACGAACTTCACCACGCGCAGCCCCGCCACGGCCGCATCGTATCGTGCGACGGCCGCATCGACCTCGACCCCGTCGAGCACCAGCACGCCGTCGCCGGGCGACGCCGCGCGGACGACCTTCAGGAAGGGGAATCCCCGACGGAAATTTTCGACCTGTTCCTCCACCCGTTCGGGGGTCAGACCGTGGTCGGCGATCTGTTTCAAATCTTGCGGTGTAAACATATCGGTTTTCGTTTTATGGTTTGTCCTGCACTCACCGGCACCGGGACCGACCGGTCCGCGGCGCCGACCGCAGCCCGAAGGCCCGCCCGAAACCGGCGGGGAGACGATATTGGGAGCAGCGATCATTCAAAGTTATCAAATTATTCCTAACTTTGCACATCATGATCCGAGAATTTCATCATATCGACCTGCGCGACCGCAACAGCTTCGGCGTCGCACAGCGGGCCGAGAGGCTCGTCGAATTCGAGACCCCGGCCGACCTGCGGGAGCTCTTCGCCGGCGGCGTACCCGAACGCTGGACCGTCCTGAGCGGCGGCAACAACATCCTCTTCACCCGCGACTACGACGGGATGCTGCTGACCCCGGTCGCCCGCGGCATCGGAATCGTCTCGGACGACGGAGAGCGGGTCTGCGTACGGGCCGAAGCGGGCGTCGAATGGGACGACCTGGTCGAGTGGTCGGTCGAGCGCGGGCTGTGGGGCATCGAGAACCTCTCGCTGATCCCCGGAAAGGCCGGCGCGGCCCCCGTGCAGAACATCGGGGCCTACGGCTGCGAGGCCGGAGACTCGATCGAGCGGGTCGAGATGTACTGCGTCGAGACGGGCGCCATGCTCACACTCGACGCCGCACACTGCGGCTTCGGCTACCGCGAGAGCGTCTTCAAGCATTCGCTCAAGGGGCGGGTCGTCATCACGGCCGTCGAGCTGCTGCTGCACCGCACGTCCCGCCCGAAGCTGGGCTACGGCGACGTGGAACGCGAGGTCGAGGCCCGCGGCGGGGCGACGCTCCGCAACATCCGCGAGGCGGTCTGCGCCATCCGCCGTGCCAAGCTGCCCGACCCCAAGGTGCTGGGCAACGCGGGCAGTTTCTTCAAGAACCCGGTCGTCGGGGCGGACACGGCCGCACGGCTGCTGGCCGAATTCCCCGACATGCCCCACTACCCCGCCCCGGAAGGGCGCGTGAAACTGGCCGCCGGATGGCTGATCGACCGTGCGGGGCTGAAGGGGCACCGCGAGGGCCGCGTGGGGGTGCACGAACGGCAGGCGCTCGTGCTGGTGAACCTCGGAGGCGCCACCGGAGGCGAGGTCATCGCCTTTGCCCGCAAGGTGCAGGAGGCGGTCCGCGCACGTTTCGGCATCGCCATAGACACGGAAGTAAACATCCTGTGATATGAACCTGATCGACGCATTCCAGCGATACATCGAGGAGAACCGGCTGCTGACCCGAGACGACCGCATCCTGCTGACCGTTTCGGGCGGCGTGGACTCGATGGTCATGCTCTCGCTCTTCACCCGCTGCGGCTACACGGTGGGGGTCGCCCACTGCAACTTCCAGCTCCGCGGCTCGGAGAGCGACGAGGACGAGGTGCTCGTGGCCGAGGAGGCCGCACGCTGCGGCGTGCCGTGCTACAACAAGCGGTTCGAGACCGCCGCCGAGATGGAGCGCACGGGCGAATCGATGGAGATGGCGGCCCGACGGCTGCGCTACGCATGGTTCGACGAGCTGAGCCGCGAATACGGCTACACGGCGGTAGCCGTCGCCCACCACGCCGACGACTCGATCGAGACCTTCTTCATCAACCTGCTGCGCGGCACCGGTCTGCGCGGCCTGACCGGCATCTCGACCCAGGTGGGACGGATCGTCCGCCCGCTGATGTTCGCCTCGCGCAAGGAGATCCTCGAATATGCCGTGCAGAACCACATTCCCTTCCGCGAGGACTCGTCGAACCGCTCGACGAAGTACCTCCGCAACAAGATCCGTCTGGGCCTCATCCCCCGCATCCGGGAGATCAACCCCAAGTTCACGGAGCTCATGCGCAAGAACCTCGGGAGGCTGACCGACGCGCAGCTCTTCATCAACCACGGCATCGAGCGCATCCGCGACGAGGCCGTCACCTCGGAGGAGGGCATCGACACGATTCACCCGGACCGCATCGACCCGGCCTTCCCGCGGGGGTTCGTCATCTACGAACTGCTCAGCTCCTCCTACGGATTCAAGGGCGACGTGGTCGATTCGCTCTGCCGCGCCCTCGACGAAGGGGCTACCGGGCGGAAGTTCTACGCCCGCGACCGCATGGCCGTCATCGACCGCGGACGGATCGTCGTCTCGCCCATCGCCCCCGACGACGACTGCCTGACCACCGTGCCGCAGGGCGCCCTGCGCAGCTACTGCGGCAACGCGGTGCTCTTCTACGAATACTGCCCGATCGACGACATCCGCACGTTCGGCGTCCCGGAGCACATCGCGCAGGTCGATGCCGACAAGCTGCGCTTCCCGCTGACGCTCCGCCGCTGGCGCGAGGGCGACTGGTTCATCCCCTACGGCATGACGGGCCGCAAGAAGGTGAGCGACTACCTGATCGACGCCAAGGTTTCGACCCCCGAGAAACAGCGCCAGTTCGTGCTGCTCTCGGGCGACGAGATCGTCTGGCTCGTCGGCCGCCGCATCGACGACCGCTACCGCCTGACCCGCGACACGGAGAACGTGCTGCGCATCACCAAAGAGATCGTATGACATGGCCAAGAGCGCTGTAAAATTCAAGGATACGGTATCCGAGTACGAACGCCTGGCCCGGAGATCCGGAGCCGGAACGTTCGCCCCCGTCTACCTGCTCATGGGCGAGGAGAGCTACTTCATCGACTCGCTGGCCGACCTGCTTGCCGCAACGGTGCTCGACGAGGCCGCACGGGCCTTCAACCAGATCACCGTCTACGGCCGCGACACCGAGGCCGGGCAGGTGGTGAACCTCTGCCGGCAGATGCCCATGATGGGATCGTACCAGGTGGTGATCCTCAAAGAGGCCCAGCAGCTGCGCGGCATCGAGCGTCTCTCGCTCTACACGCAGAAGCCCTCGCCGACGACCATCCTCGTCATCTGCCACAAGGAGAAGAACGTGGACAAGCGCTCGGCCTTCTACAAGGGGTGTGCGGCCAACGGCGCGGTGCTCGAATCGGTCCGTCCGCGCGACTACGAGATCGCCTCGTGGCTCCAGCAGTTCATCCGGGAGCGGGGGCTGACGATCGACGCCAAGGCGCTGTCGATGCTCACCGACCACCTCGGCACCGACATCGCGAAGATCTCGAACGAACTGCACAAACTCACGGTCTCGCTGCCCGAGGGCACGACCCGCATCACCGATGCGGACATCGAGGCCAACATCGGCATCTCGAAGGATTTCAACAACTTCGAGCTCTGCAAGGCCGTCGCCACACGCGACATGGCCCGGGCGCTGATGATCGCCGACCACTTCGCCCGCAACCCCAAGGACAACCCGCTGCTGCTCACCATCATGGCCCTGTTCGGCCAGTTCCGCGACCTGTTCGTGGTCAATTACCTCGGCTGGCTCTCGCGCCGCAAGGGGCGCCCCTTCCCCCAGGACCAGGAGCTCATGCGAATCCTGCGCAAGAACAACACGTTCGTGCTCGGGGAGATCAAGCAGAACGCGGCCCGCTGGGACAACCGCAAGGTATTCAACATCCTGGGACTGCTGCGCGAATACGACGCCAAGAGCAAGGGGCTCAACTCGGGCGGTGCGTCGGACGGGAGCTGCTGCGCGAACTGCTGCTGAAAATCTTCCTCCAGTGACCGAACTCCGCCTATACCAGACGATCCACATCGCCCGCGGTAGGGCCCGCAATGTCGCGGCACACATCGCCCTGCTCGACGCCGCCGCGCGCACGCTCTTCGGCCGCCGCTACATGCCCGGCACGGAACGCCTCACCTCCCGCATCGAGGCACTTGCCGCCGCCGAGCGCTATCCCCGCGCCGTCTCGGGATTCGTGCGCCTCGAGCTGGCTCCCGACGGCCGGGAAGAGCTCCTTGCGGCCGGCACCTCGCTCTACGACGGATACGCC
>ENA-OQCL01001121-OQCL01001121.1-human-gut-metagenome-genome-assembly--contig:-NODE-1121-length-10466-cov-2.714576_pt1 | contig 10466 bp, 9 predicted proteins | sample MGYA00242502_ERZ504586 | MGnify/ENA primary metagenome ERZ504586 (study PRJEB26092, sample SAMD00036316) | human gut metagenome | host: Homo sapiens | study: EMG produced TPA metagenomics assembly of... | reverse complement strand
CCCCGGGGGATTTTTCATTTTTACGAGCTTTAGCTGTCGTCATCGGCGACACTCACATCTGGCAGCGGCTGGCCGTCGAGGGTGAAGAGCGACCAGTCGCGGTTGGCGCTGTCGAGGAGATTGTTGTACGCGAGACACTCGTAGCCATCGATGAGCGACGCATAGCTGGTGTCGCGGCTGTCCTCCACGGCGTGACCTTCAGCGTCAATAAAACCGAGGCTGGAGATTACGGGCACTTCGGCAGAAAGGCTGGCGAGGTAGCGCTCATAATTGGAGAGCTGGACGCCGGCTGTTTCGAGAACGAGTGTGGACAGATAATTGGCAGAAATGGTGCCGACGTTTTTCTCTGGGATGTCGTAATTGGCCCAGATCACAAACGGTGTGCGGTAGCGCTCCATGGCGTCGTCGACGGAGAGCGCATTTATGCTCATGCCGTAGAGCTCGTCGTAAAATTCCTGCTCAACAGACGGAATGTGATCGCCAAACATGACGATGATAGTCGGCTCCTCAACGTCGTCGCGGAAATAGCTGATGAGCTCTTCAAAAGCGATGTCGGTCGCCTGGATCAGCGAGAGATAGCGCTCGGCCCATGGATACTCGCCATCCATATCGGTGATCTGCACGCCTTCTTCAAAATTCGGATAGGCTGCGTCGTAGCTGCCGTGATTCTGCATGGTCACGTTGAAGAGGAAGAACGGCTTGTCTTTGTCGCGCGCTTCGTATAGCTCGCGCACGATTTTGAAATCGTAGTGATCGCTCATGAAAAGTCTGTTGAGCACGTCGCCATCCTCGGGATCGATCGCTTCTGCCGCTTCCGACCAGGCAGCATCGAAGGCCATTTCCTGTGGCACGATGTCGTCAATGAAGGTGCTCTCTTCGATGCCAAGATAAGCGTAAGCACGATCGCGGTTCCAGCCGTTGCCTCTGTACGGATGGAAGGCTGCGGTCTGATAGCCCTGCTCGCGCAGCGTCCAGATGAAGGACGGTGTGCTCGCATGGATGTTCGACGAAAAAGCGACGGCGCCATTCGGCAGGAAGCGCTGGGCGTTGCCGGTGAGCACTTCATATTCGGTGCAGGCGGTGCTGCCGCCAGCCACGGACACCTGAAGATCGCCGCGCACGGTGTTTTCCTTGAGGCTGTTAAAGAATTCGAGCACAGGCTCGTTTGTGTCGAACCCCTTGCCCTTGGATTGAAGATCGGAGAGGGATTCGTTCATGATGACGATGATGTTTGGCTGCGCGCTCGCTGTTTCATAATCGTTCGCACCGCTGAGCATGCTGTGGGTATCGTCGCCTGGCAGCAGCTCTTCGGCGATGGCGCTGACGTTATTCGCATCGTAGCTTTCCGGCGGCTCCGGAACGAGGCCGCGGAGATTGATGCAGAACGCGAACCAGTTGCCAAATTGCTCGTAGCTCAAATGCTGCTGCCAATAGGTGACGACGTAGCTGCGTTCCTGCAGATAAGACTGGCTGAAAAAAGTTCCCACTGTGCCAATGATGAGGAGCGCCGCCAGCGCGCGCAGCGTCAGCTTCCAGCGCACACGACGCAGGCTGCCGCGCCCGAGCTGGAAACCTACGCCGAGAATGAGTCCAGCCTGGATCGTGGCGGCGGTCCACTGCGGCGTGAGCGCGAACACATAATTCGCGATGACGTTTGCGGCGGTGCCTGTGGAAATGATATCCAGCGGCACAAACGGCGTGCCGCGAAATGAGAGCACAAAATGGCAGGCCAACGCGAAGGCGTAAAAGAGCGCTGTACCGACAAAAACCGACCAACGATAATTGCCAAAAACGACGAGAAGCAGCAGATAGACCACTGCATACGCCAGAAGGTTCATGAAAATGATCTCCGGCGCGCGCTCGTACGCGGCGTTTCCATTCAGGCATTCCACCATCACAAAAGCTGCGCAAGGCACTAGCGCATAAAGCACGGTGCTCACGAAAAATCCTGGCTTGCCAGGAAATTTCAGCCGGAAAGTGAAGAGCAGCCCGATCGCTATCACCAGAAATTTGAGCAGGAGCGTATTCTGCCAGATTCCCATTTCTGCAGCTGCTTCTGTGGCGAAAAGCGCTTCGCTGCGCAGGAGCATCACCAATGTCGCTGCCGCCAAAAGCCAGCCAACGATCACATAGCTCCAGGCGCTGCGCACGAGCACGACGGGCCCCAGCTTGAGCAACCGCCGCTCACGGAAAAATGACGGCGGCGCGTTATCCTCTCTCATTGTTTTCCTCCTTTTTCACAAAACGAAGGACGGATCCAGCATCCGTCCTCGAAAAATCAATCTCTGCCAAAAATACGCGAAAGCAACGACGATCCGTCGCCGTCCTTCGCCGGCTGCACATCCGGCAGCGCTTCGCCGTCAAGGGTGAAAAGTCCCCAGTCGCGGTGCGAATAATCAAGCAGATTGTTGTAGGCGACACATTGATAATCGTCGATCAGCTCCTCATACGCGGTGCCGTCAAGATAGTAGGCAGCCTCGCCATCAGCATCGGTGAAGCCGAGGTTGGAAACCGTCGGCACCCGCTCGTAAAGGCTGGCGAGATAGCGATTGTACGGCGTCATCTCCACACCAGCCACTTCCATGACGAGGGTGGAAAGATAATTCGCCGAGATCAGGCCCACGTCCTTTTCTGGAATGTCGTAGTTGGCCCAGATCACGAACGGCGTCTGGTAGCGGCTCTGCATCTCAGGAATGCTGAGCTCGTCGAGATTGTCAACGCCGAAAAGTTCTTCATAGAAGCCTTCGTCCACCGATAGCTGGTGATCGCCAAACATCACGATGATCGTCGGCTCGTCGATGTCCTCGAAATATTCGACGAGCTCCTTGAAGGCGTCGTCAGAAGCGCGCATCAGCGAGAGATAGCGCTCTGCCTGCGGATAATCGCCGTCCATGTCGGTGATCTCGATGCTCTCTTTGAAATTCTCAAACCCATCGGCATAGCCGCCGTGGTTCTGGATCGTCACGTTGAAGAGGAAAAACGGATTCGCTGTGTTCCGCGCTTCAAAAAGATCCTGGATGATCTCATAATCGTAGTGATCGCTCATATAATCGCGGTTGTACACATCGCCGTCGTCCTCGTCAATCTTCTCCACAGCCTCCATACGAGAGAGGGAATCCATCTCGAGAATATTTTCCGGCAGAATGTCCTCGATGAAAGTGAGATCTTCAAAGCCGAGATAGGTGTACGCCTTTTCGCGGTTCAGCCGCTGATGTAATACGGATGGAAAGCAGACGTGTTGTAGCCCTGCTCGCGCAGCGTCCACGCCATCGACGGCGTGCTGCTATGGATATTCGCAGAATAGGCCACGGCGCCACTCGGCAGAAAACGCTGGGCGTTGCCGGTGAGCACTTCGTATTCTGTGCAGGCGGTGCCGCCGCCGCTGACAGAAACCTGCAGCGTGCCGCGAACGGTATTCTCCTTGAGGCTATTGAAAAACGGCAGCACTTCCTTGTTCGTCTTGAAGCCATCGCCGACCGATTGCAGATCGGCAAAGGATTCGTTCATGATCATGATGATGTTCGGCTGTTTTTCTGTCGGCGCGTAATCGTTTTCGCCGGTGAGCATGTTGTAGGCTTTGTCGCCTTCCGGCGAAATGCCGTCGTCTATGAGCAATCCGCCGACGATGTTCGACACCTCATCGGCGCTGTAATTTTCCGGCCGCTCTGGATACACGTTGCGCAGGTTCAGACAAAACGCCAGCCAGTCGCCGTATTTTTCGTAGCTCTGCTGCTGGTTCCAGTAGGAGATGGCGAAACCGTGCGCCGTCAGATAAGAGCCGCTGAAAAACGCAGAAACTGCGCCCAGCACGACGAAGATCGCCAGTGCGCGCATCGTCACCTTCCAGCGCATGCGCCGCAGATTGGCGCGGCCAAGCTGATAGCCCACGCCCATCAGAAGCCCAGCCTGCACAGTGACGATCGCCCAGCGCGGCGTGATCTCGAAAACGTAATTATCGGCCACGTTCGCCGCCGTACCGCTGGAAAAAATATCCAGTGGGACAAATGGCGTGCCGCGAAATTGCAGCACAAAGTAGCAGGTCACAGCGAACACATAGAGCAGCCCGGTGCCAAAGACCACCGCCCAGCGATAGTTGCCGAAGACCACGAGGAAAAAAAGATACACCAGCGCATAGGCGACGATGTTCAGAAAAACGATCTCCGGCTCGCGCTCATAGGCTTCGTAGCCATTCAGAAATTCGACCATATAATAGGCAGCAAAAGGCATCGCTGCCAACAGCAGGGTGCTGAAGAGAAAGCCGCCCTTGCCGCCAAATTTGAAACGGATGCTGAAAAGCAGCCCGATGACGACGGCCAGAGCGATGAGAAATCCTGGTGAAAACCAGATGCCCAGCGCTTCTGTGTCCTCGAGGGGAAAAAGCGGACGCGCGCTCAGGATCATATAGATCGCGATCGCCGCCAACGCCCAGCCAATGAATATATGCGGCCAGGGGCTGCGCGCGAGATAAAGCGGGCCCATCTCTGCCAGCACGCGTTCGCGTGTCAGCGATCGCCAGGCCCGCGCCAATCGCGAAGGCTGTTTTTCCTTATCCTCCGCCATAGCACTCACTCCTTTTCAATAGAAAAGAGGACGGATCCCATATCCGTCCCCTCGATTGTTCAAACCTTTTAGTTGATGGCAGATTGTTCTTCCTGCCCGCTGTCGTCAGCCGTCTCTGATTGATCGCCTGCATCAAGATCCGGCGGATCGGCCATCGGCTGACCATCGATCGTGAAAAGTGACCAGTCACGGTTATCTACATCGAGCAGGTTGTTGTAGGTGATGCAGTCGTAGCCGTGGATCAGATCGGCATATGGGCTGGTCTCGTCATCCTTTTCATATACGATGCCGTCGCTGCCGCGATAACCAACCGTGTCAATGACTGGGATCTGCTGATAGAGCGCTGCCAGATATTCGTTGTACGGCGTCATCTCAAGACCGGCGACCTGCAGAAGCAGCGTCGACAGATAGTTGGACGAAATGTTGTCCAGCGTCGCCTCAGGAATATCGTAGTTGGCCCAGATCAAGAACGGCGTGTGGTAACGGGTCTGCTGCTCTTCTTCGGTGAGCTGATCGAGCGGTTTGCCGTAGAGCTCTTCGTAGAACGCATTTTCCACAGAAGCCTGATGGTCACCAAACATGACGATCACCGTTGGTTCGCTGACATTGCTGAAATAGGTGATCAATTCCTGCAGCTGCCTCGTCGGACTTTTTCAGCAAGGAGAGATAATCGCTCAGCCTTTGGATAGTAGCCCAGCATGTTGGTGATGCGGATCTCCTGGTTGAAGTTCAGATACATGCGATCGTAGCCACCGTGGTTCTGCATGGTGACGTTGAACGCGAAGAATGGCTGCGATGGATCGCGCTGTTCGTACATTTCCTCGAGCTTTTCATAATCGTAGGAATCGCTGACAAAACGGCGCAGCAGCATGTTGTCCTCTTCCGGATAGAGCGCTTCCACCTTTTCGATGAACGCATCCTCGTCGTTGTCCTCCTGATACTGAGCGACGACGGTTGGATCGATGATGTCTTCCATGGAAATGAAATCGTCAAAGCCCATGTCGTTGTAGACAGACGGACGGTTCCAGCCATCAGCAAAATACGGATGGAAGGCGCGGGACGAATAGCCCTGGCTTTCCAGCGTCGAAACGAGCGATGGCTGCGCGCTGTCGATGTAAGATTCGTAGACGCTGCTGCCGCTCGGCAGGGTGCTGATGGAATTGCCGGTGAGGAATTCATATTCGGAGTTGCTCGTTCCGGCGCCAAAACCAGGCACCGACAGCGTCCCCTTGATGGTATTTTCAGAGAGGCTGTGGTAGAACGGCAGATAATCCATGTTCGTCTGCAGATCGCCGAGGGTGCCAGGATCTGAGAACGTTTCGTTCATGATGGCGATGACGTTTGGCGTTTCGCCTGTTGGTTTGTAGGTGTCTTCGCCGGTGAGCATGTTGATCGAGGTGTCGTTGTCCGGATCCGGATCGACCGCCGCGATCACCTCGTCGGCGAGAGCGCTGATGTCGTCGGCGCTGTAGCCTTCCGGCTCAGACACGTGGAGATATTTCGTGTTCAGGCAGAAATTGTACCAGATGCCGCTGTTGTGATAGCCGCGGCTCTGGTTCCAGAAATCTGGCTTGAAGCCGTGGTCAGCGAGCACATCCGTGCCGTAAACGGTGCTGGCGATGATGAGAATGTAGGCGAGCGCCGTCGCGCGCACCAAGATCTTGCTTCTGCGCACCTGCGGACGGATGTTGACCATCTGGCGTTCGAGCACGAAGATCAGGATCAGCATCAAGGCAGCCATGATGATCTGCCAGGAAAGTTTGTAATCGTAGCCAGCGGCCACGTTCATACCCGTGCCGACAGCGAGAATATCCATCGGTACCAGCGGCGTGCCGCGGAAAAGATCAACGAAATAGTTCGCCATCCCAAAAAGGAAGAGCACCACGTTGACGATGCCGATGGTCATGCGGAAACGGCTCGTGATAAAGAACACGACCACATAAAACAGCAGATACGCCATGTAATTCATGAAGAAATTGGCTGGCGAGAATACGTACAGGAAATTTCCGTTGTAGCACTCCACCATCTGCATGGAGACGACCGGCATCAGGAAAAAGATGACGGTATAAAATTTATTCCGGAAGCGCTCCTCGATCTCGATACGGAAGACCAGGAGCAGACCGATGAGCAGCGCAAAAGCATAGGCAATGCCCATGACTTTCCATCCCCAGAAATCCGTCGCCGGATTCAGGAAGAGATTCCATTCCACCGTGATGAACGCGGCCAGCGCCAGCGTCAGGCAGGCGGCAAAAATTTCCACCCGCTTGCTGCTGCGTCGGAAAGATACCGCATCCCAGAAATCGTTGACGACGCGCACATAGGCGATGAGAAAGCGCTTGATGGTCTCTTTCATTGTCACTTCAGCCCCGCTTTCCTTTCAAAATTATTTACGAAAAATGAACATAGTCCTTCATTGTGTTTTACCTTCACAGTTTAACCCTTTGTAAAGCGGAGTGCAAGACTTTTACGTTCTTTTAACCGAAAAACCAAAAATTTACAAAAGGGTTTCGCCCAAAAATTTTCGCGCAGCGCGCATCCCGTTGGGAAAACGCCGCATTTCTGCCGTCGCGCGCTGGCGAAAATTTTTCGTCAGCAGCGAAAACCTCCGCCACGTTTTACCATTTCTTAACACAGCGCTTTGCAATCGTTCGCCGCCAGATATTTTCACCAACGCGCTCGCTTGCGCGTCAAGATGTGGTATAATAACGCAAGAAGTTCCAACGAAAGGCTGGTGGAAATCCCATGATCGCAGCAGCAAGTCTGCAGAGCGAACTGCAAACACGATTGAAAAAGATGACGACAGGCGACGTGCTCAGCGTGCGCACCTGGAAGGGCGACCGCGGCTTCAGCCTCACCTGTCTCGCTGACGGGCAGTTTCGCCTCGAAGAAGACGGCTTTCAGTCGCAGCGTCTGGAGGATCTCTCGCGTCAGGAAGTGCTGAAAGCAGTCAAACCGATCGCCCGTCGGGAATTTCCACGCAGCAACAAACTACGCTTGACATTATATAAGGAAGGAAACACTCATGGATAAACTGATCTTTCTCGGCACCGGCCACGCCCTGGCCTATCACTGCTACTCCACCTGTCTCGCCCTCACCGACGGCACCCACACCTTCATGACCGACGCCGGCAGCGGCAACGGTGTGCTCCTGCAGATGGAACGCGCCGGACTCACCTCAGACGACATCACCGATCTTTTCATTTCCCACCGCCACACCGACCATCTCATCGGCGCCATTTGGCTCGTGCGCGTCATCGGTCACAGCTTTGACCGCGGTCGTACGGAGCCCCTCACTGTCTACGGAGAAGCGAGCGTGCTGGAAATCCTGCGCAGCTGCTGCGATATGCTTTTGGGCACAAACGCCGCCAAACATCTCGATAAAGGAATCTTCTTCCGCCCGGTGAGCGACGGCGAAACCTGCAGCATCGGGCCATGGCAGGTGACATTTTTTTGACACCGGCGCCGGCAAAACCGTGCAGTACGGCTGGCGCGCGCGTCTCACAAACGGCGAATCCCTCGTCTTTCTCGGCGACGAACCGCTGACTGAGCAAGGACTGCGCTACGCCAAAGACTGCGACCATCTCATCCACGAAGCCATGTGCCTGGAAGCCGACGCCGCGCGCATTCAGCCACATCGCATTCACCACTCCACCGTCGTCGACGCCGCTGAAAATGCCGCATCTGCCGGCGCAAAAGCATCTCATCCTCTTCCACGGCGAGGATACCAACCTCGACACGCGCAAAGCCCGCTTCGAAGCGGAAGCACGCCAGCATTTCAACGGCCCTGTCGACGTGCCAGACGATCTCGATGTGATCACATTCTAAAACAGGAGAACATTATGCCAACCATTTTCAACGAACTTCCACAAGCGCTCACCACAGCGCTTGAAGAATCTTTCAATATCACCGAGCCGATGCCTGTACAGACGGCATCCTTCCCGCTCATCAGCGAAGGCCGCACCCTCGTCCTGCAATCGCGCACCGGCAGCGGCAAAACCCTGGCCTATCTCCTGCCGCTCCTGGCAAAACTCACGCCTGGTGAAAGCGGCAACAAGCTGCTCGTCGTCGCGCCGACGCAGGAGCTCGCCGTACAGATCGGCCACGTCGTGCGCGATTTGAACGCCGCGCTCGACACGACCCTACAGCCTCGCCCTCATCGGCGGCGGCGCCAACATCAACCACCAGCTCGAAAAGCTGGAAAAAACACCCGCAGATCCTCGTCGGCACACCGGGCCGCATCCTCGAGCTTTTCGATCGCCGCAAGATCAACGGCCAGACCATCGAGGCCGTGGCTTTTTGACGAAATCGACGCCCTGCTCGCGCAGGAGGGCGGTCGCCAGCTCGCTGCCATCCAGAAAGCCCTGCGCCGCTCTACCCAGACCATCGCCTGCTCTGCGTCCATCGACGAAAGCGCGCGCCAGTGGCTCGCTGCGCATATCGCTGACACAGAATTTCTCATTAGCGACAGCGAAGCCGCGCTCAATCCAAACATCGGCCACTTTTTTTCCTGCGCTGTGAGCAGCGTAAACGCTTCGATTTTCTGCGCAAGGCCCTCGCCGCCATGGACGGCAAAACGCTGATCCTTTTTGAACGGCGACGACGAGATCACCCAGCTGCAGGATCGTCTCGCTTATCACCACATCGAAGCGGGTGTACTCAGCGCGGATATGAAAAAGCTCGATCGCCAGAAATCCCTGGAAACCTTTCGCCACGGCTTCGACGGCATTCTCATTTCCAGCGACCTCGCCGCGCGCGGGCTGGATATTCCCGATATCGACCAGGTCATCAACCTCGACTTTCCGCACGATCCCCTGACCTATGTCCATCGCGCCGGACGCACAGGGCGCGGCAATGCCGATGGCGCAACGCTTTCTTTCGTGAGCGACAGCGACGAAGCAGCGATCCGCATCTACGCCCGCGATCTCGGCATCCAGTTTGAAGAAGTCCACTTCGCCGGCGGCGCCATCGTTCTCGGACCAGCGCCGGAGAAACCAAAAAATGCACAGCGAAAAAATCCACTGCGCCGCACAAACCAAAGCAAAAAGACCGCGCCCGCAAAGCGAAAGCCAAGGGCGCACCAAAACGATTGAAACGAGGCGAAAAATTAATGGAGCGCTGGGACCTTCTCGACGACGACCGCCGCCTCACCGGCGAAACCCTACGCCGCGGCGAACCGCTGCCACCCGGGCGTTTTCACACCATCATCGGCGTCTGGACGATCCACGACCGTCTCCGCCGCATCCTGCTCACAAAGCGCCATCCGCAGAAACTCATCTGCCCCAACCAGTGGGGAAAACACCGGCGGATCCATTCTCGCCGGCGAAGAAAGCTGCGTCGGCGCTGCCCGCGAGGTGCGCGAAGAAACCGGCATGGACTGCCACTGTGAGGATCTTCTCCACATCAAACCATCCGCATCCCCACCGCCTTCGTCGACTGCTACATCTATCACACAGAAATCGATCCCGACGGCATCATCCTCCAGGAAGGCGAAACCGTCGACTGGCGCTGGGTGACCATCGACGAGCTGGAAGCCACCATCGCTGACGGCACCTTCTCCGAGCCGGAGATCGAGCAGTACACCGCCTGCAAAGATGCGCTCATCAGTGCATTGAGTGCGCTCAAACCTGACAGCAACGATGCTGGTGATCCGTTCTATTCAACAAGCAATCTCCACTATCTGGAGAAAAAGGATGACCGATTACAAATCTGGTCACCTACAACTTTCCACGCACGATTTATTACCAACGAACGATCACTAAAAACAGGACGTGAACGAAAAATGTTCACGTCCTGTTTGCTTATTCCGCCAATCTTTTTTCCCATCTCGAACGCGCGCTCGCATTCCTTGGAAATTCTGTCTCGAGATAGGCTTTTTTCTTCACGGGATCGAAGCCGCTGGAGGCGTA
>ENA-OQCL01001120-OQCL01001120.1-human-gut-metagenome-genome-assembly--contig:-NODE-1120-length-10474-cov-2.070359_pt1 | contig 10474 bp, 14 predicted proteins | sample MGYA00242502_ERZ504586 | MGnify/ENA primary metagenome ERZ504586 (study PRJEB26092, sample SAMD00036316) | human gut metagenome | host: Homo sapiens | study: EMG produced TPA metagenomics assembly of... | reverse complement strand
CGGACTCGCGGAACGGATAGCGATTGAAGCTGCAGTATGGGCAAAGCACCTGGCAAAACGGCACGTGCATGTAAAGCATGTACTTCTCGCCGGGCTTCGGGCCGGGGAAGAACTTCTCGTCGGTCGGATGCAGATCAAGGTGTTGCTTGGCAATGCCTTTGACCAGGTTAGTGAGCACTCGTTCGGATAACATGGGTCCCCTTCGTGACTTTCTCGAAATCAACGCCACATGGTAGCGCTTTTGCATCCCAAACGCGCAGGAACTATTCGCTTTCTACGGGGAACTGCAAGAAGAGAGTCATTTAAACGACGACGCGGCAATTTCGCGCGCATAGTCTGCACACGGCTTTCTCGCCTCGACGAGGACATCATGAGTGCCGGCAAAGCCCTCGTTGCGCCCCGCTTTCCACCCTCCTCGGAGCCTCGAGAGCCCGCCACCTCGACGGCCCAGTGCCAAATATGGGACAATGGCACCAATGAAAGCCGCTCGGAACGGAGGCGACAATGGCAAAGCATATGACAAGAAGGGCATTTGTGACAACAGCATGCACAGCCGTTGCCGCAACAGCACTCGGCTGCAGCGCCTCGGACGACGCCAAAGCCACATGGACATGGACGCAAGACGACGACCTGCCCGTATTGTGTATGCAGGTTTCCGGCGGCGCCATCGTGGCCATGCCGGGCAGCGGCTGGAAACCGCAAGACGGCTGGATTCAGGTGCAGCTTTCAGGAGGGTCGATTCCCGGAAAAGAAATCGAGTCAATCACCCAGGAAGGATCGACCCTCGTTGTGCAGCTGAAAAGCCAGCGAACGATATCGAGACCATGGACCTGCGCCTCACCGAGTACCGAGTCGAAGGCGGCGACGTCTCAAGCATCGAGTCGGTCGACATCATCGACAAGGGCGAGCGCCACGAAGCCCAACTCGGGGTGGACGGCTAGCGCTAAGCCCAATCGCGCTCGATCATTTCCCATTTCGCATCGCGCGAGCGCTCGACCAGGGAAATCTCCTCGTCGCTAAGAGCACGGAAGCGGCCTTGGCCCTTCAGGTAATCGCGCACGCTCGCGAACTCACGGGGCTTGCGGTTGAGCGTGAACTTCCCACCAGGGACGCCGCTCACCTGTTCGCCCTCATATTCGGCGAGATACCACAGCCCGCAATCGACCACATCACGAGCGAGATCGACCATCTTCGACTCGGGAGCACCCCACCCCGTCGGGCACGGCGCGATCACGTGAATGAACCGCGTACCGTGGATACCCTTCGCGCGCTCGAGCTTTTTCAGGAAGTCGTTCATATACCCGACGCTCGCCGTTGCGGCATAGGGAAGCCCGTGAGCTGCGACGATCTCGAACACGTTCTTCTTCTGCGTGAGGCATCCGTGGGAGTTCTTCCCTACGGGCGTCGTTGTGGTCTTAGCGCCGAAAGGGGTGAGCGAGCTTTTCTGGATGCCCGTGTTCATGTACGCCTCGTTGTCGTAGCAGATGTAGAGGACGTCGTCGTTGCGATCAATCGCGCCCGAAAGCGCCTGGATGCCGATATCTGCCGTGCCGCCGTCGCCCGCGAAACCAACGACCGTGCAATCGTCGGGCTTCTTCCCCTGCGCCCGCAAACCGGCCTCGATGCCCGTGAGCACAGCCGCCGTGGCCGCAAAAGGCGTGATCATCGCGTTGTTCGCAAAGCACAGCTGGGGGAAGTTGAAGCCGACGGCGCTCATGCAGCCTGCGGGCAGCGCAGCTACCGCGTTCGGACCGAGCACCTTCAGTGCCGCGCGGACCGCAAGCGAACCGCCACAGCCAGCACATGCCTTATGCCCGAAAAACAGCTCGTCAGCAGGCATGTTCTTCGCATTCATCGCCATTATCGCGCACCTTCTTTGCAATCGTCGCCGCATGCAGGCTGGCTTGCAACGGAAAAGTCTATCCCGAGGAAGCTCACGCGGCCAAGCCCAGCTCCCTGGCCGGTAGAGGCATCGTCGCAGCTCCGCCCCGCGGCAGCATCATCGCGCCCTCGCTCGCCCACGCTATCGAGCAGCGCATCGAACATGGCGTCCATCTGGGCACTCGTGATGTCGTCGCCACCGAGGCCGCCAACGAAGTTGAACGTCGGCACCATGCACCCCGCTTGTTGGAGTGCGGAATTCACATTCGTGAACACCGTTCCCTCGGCCCCGAAGGAGATATCCTTCTCCAGCACGCCGACCGCCGCCGCACCCGCAAGTGCTTCGGCGATAAGCTTCGCCGGGAAGGGGCGCATGTAGCGGATGCGCAGAAGGCCCACACGCTTGCCCTGCTCGCGCAGCCTTGCGACCGACTCGCGCGCAAGCCCCGCAATCGAGCCCAGCGTCACGAGAACGGCTTCAGCATCATCGCAGCTCACCGCTTCAACAGGACCCGTATACGCTCGACCGAAGCATTCCGCAAAGCGTGCTTCCACGCGATCGATCGCCTCGAACGCGCCGAGCATGTCTCTGTGCTCGTAGTATTTGAAGTAGCGGTTGTAGTCGGGGCCGGCGGAATATCCGATGTTCTTCGGATGCTCGAAGTCGAAGCAGTTCGTCGCCTGATAGGGCGGCAGGAACGCATCGGCGTCTTCCTCGGCGGGCACATCGACCGTCTCGTAGGTATGCGTGAGCGCGAACCCGTCGAGGTTCACCATGAACGGAGTAAGCACCGCGGGGTCTTCAGCCACTGCATATGCCATAAGCGCCAGGTCAAGCGCCTCCTGGTTGTTTTCCGCATACGCCTGGATCCACCCATGGTCGAGCAGCGCCAGCGAATCGCGCTGATCGCCGTAGATGTTCCACGGAAGTGCCGTTGCGCGGTTCGCGTCATCATCACGATGGAAACGCCCGCCCGCGGCGTAGGTGAGGACCTCGCCATGCTAGAGAAGGCCCTGGCTCGAGGTCGACCGTAAACGTGCGCGCGCCCGTGGCTGATGCGGCCCATCGCACAGGAAAGGGCAGAATGCTCGGATTCCACATGCACGTATTCCGCCTTGAGCGAGCCCTCTTCCACCATCTCAGAAAGACGCTCGACCACAACGGTCTGCGGAGTGATGGGGTAAGCGGAAATCACCTGCGGTTTCGCGAGACGAACACCTTCGGCGAAGGCCTCGTCGCCTGAGAGGAAACGCTTCATCGCTCATCACCTTGCTTTCGGGGACCATGGAAAGCGCACCGAAGCGGCACACCTCGACGCACACGCCGCACCCCTTGCAGAAATCGTAATCGATGGCCACGGCTGCCGTGCCCGCCGCATCGGCCGCCTGCGGCGCAGGATGGAAGATGCAGCCATCGGGGCAGTACAGGTAACACTGCAGACAGCCCGTGCATTTCCCGACATTGAGCACCGGACGCATATTGCGCCAGCCTGCGTTCCTCGCCACGAGGTAACCACCGTCGTAGCAGGTAGTATGGGCGAAGTCAGCGGGATCGAGCGCGGCGGTTTGCAGCGTGGGAATGAGCGCCTCGCCGCGGGGAGCGGGCGCATCGAAATGCGTATCCTTGGCCGTTTCACGTGAAACAGAGCCGATGACCTGGGATTCGGGAGACTCGTCGGTATTTACGACCACTCTCGCTGCGCGAGTTTTCCCCACCGCCTCAAGCGCCGCATCGACTACGCGCTTGTTCTTCTCGTGCAGCTTCGCGGGCATATAGCCCTCGATGGCTCGCTTCACATCGTCGGCGCTCACGTAGTCGCACACCGAGCACAGCGCACCGAGAAGCGCCGTGTTGGGAATCGGCCGGCCAAGAATCTCTTGCGAGATGCCGTTCGCATCGATGGCAACAATGCGTGGATCGCCGAACGAGCGCACCGAGTTCACGATGACTTTCCCATCAGGAAGCAGCTCGTCCTCCCAACCTTCGCCAAGCAGCGTATCGTCGAGGTAGATAACGTAGTTCGCCCTGCTCACTGCACTGCGGTCGCCAATCGGCTTGCGCGACATCTTGGTGAACGCGCGCATGGGGGCGCCACGGCGTTCAGGGCCGAACGAGGGGAACGCCAGCGCATAGGAGCCATCAGCGAACGAGGACGCCGCGCCCAAAAGCCGTGCCGCTGTGAAGGCCCCCATGCCCACCGCGACCGTGCCAAAGCACTTCGATCATGTAAAACTCGCCTTCTTGTTAGTTTGTGAGATGAGCATCAGTATAGGCGAACCAGGCCACGCCTACGTGGTTTCGACGATTCAATACAAGCAAGGCAGAATCGAGGTGGGTATTGGTCGACTTCATTTTGATGCCGCGGCTTCTTTAGCGGACCGTTATTGGGAAAACGCAAGGGCGCCGACAACGTCGACGCCCATTGAACGAGACCCACATCAGCGAGAAGAAAGCTCACATCGCCCGCAGTTCGCTCGACTATTCGCCTGTTTGCTCGCCTATTCCCCCGTGCGCTTGGCCGACCCGCCCGCAAAATGAGGGGTCCCATCGCCACGGCGTCGAGGCGGGCCATCACGACGTCTTCGACCTCAGGAGAATATGGCGCGTTGTCGCCTTCGCCCGCGAAGCGCGTGCGGATGTAGCTGCCGCACTCGTCGCACGTACCGATGCGATGGCCCTCATCGCCCTCGATGTTGAAGTAGCCCACTATATGGACAGGTTGAAACCGGCTCAAAATGGGTTGATTTTCACTTTCGAATCAACCTTGCGGATTGACGCGCACGAGTCCATTTCGGCAATGACTCCCATCCGCAAAAACAGTGCCCGAAAAAGACGTGCGGTCGTGCGCGCGGTGGCAGGCGAGGAGGGAGAGAGCCGTTCTCCCCGTATGGCGCTGCTATACTGAATTCGACTCGAAAGGAGATTGCCATGAGCGACAAGGAGAAAGTTGCGCTGACGAAGCTCACCAGCAAGGGCGGTTGAGCGGCAAAGTGGGGTCCGGGCGACCTCGAAGATGCGCTGCACTGCCTCTCCCCCGCAATCGACCTGCCTGACAAGGACAAGCTCCTCCTCGGGTTCGAAACGAGCGACGATGCGGCGGTGTGGGAAATCAATAAGACGACGGCGGCCGTGCTCACGGTTGATTTCTTCACGCCTGTCGTCGACGACCCCTACGAGTTCGGACGCGTTGCGGCGGCGAACGCACTTTCCGACGTGTTCGCGATGGGGGCCCGACCCCACGTGGCCCTAAACCTGCTCGCTCTCGACAGCGAGCTCGGCGCCGAGGTCGCAGGCGAGATTCTGCGCGGCGGCGCCGACACGGCGCATGCAGCAGGGGCTTTCGTGGCAGGCGGCCACACGATCGACGATGAGGAGCCGAAATATGGCCTGTGCGTGTTCGGCACCGTCGACCCGGGCAAAATCGTGCGCAACGGCGGCGCGATTGTGGGAGACGTCCTCTACCTCACCAAGCGAATCGGCACAGGGATCATGAGCGCTGCCGTGAAAAACGAGCTCGTCACCCAACAGGAGTTCCGACCTGCCGTCGAGTCGATGATGGAACTCAACATCGCGGGTGGCGAGGCTATGGTCGCAGCGAGCGTCCATGCGGCGACCGACGTGACGGGGTTCGGCCTGGCAGGACACCTTCGCGAGATGCTCGAAGCGTCGAGCGTAGCAGCCGAGCTGGACTTCGGCGCCATTCCCACCTTCGAGCGCGTATGGGAACTCTCGTGTGCGTATTGCCGCCCCAACCGAGCATTCTCAATCATGGATCTCGCGGAGGAATACGTGCGCCAAGGCACGCTCGACGACGACGAGTTCGACAACCGCATGGGGGTTATCTGCGATCCACAGACCTCGGGCGGCATCTTGGCGGCCATACCCCCAGACCAGGCAGAGGTGTTCGAGCGGGAATTCGAGCGGCGGGCGAAGCGCGCGCCGTGGAAAATCGGCCGCATCGTTGATGGCGAAGCGGGCACGATTTCGTTTGTCGACGGGGCGCAGTAGCTTTACTTGCGAGGCCGTGCCGCCCGGAGCATCTGCGCTGCACGGTCTATCTGCTGCGCAGCGTAGTCAATCTCGGCTGTTGTGTTGTAGAATGCCGGCGACAGTCGCGCCACGCTGCTCGTTCCCAGCCAATCGAGCACAGGCTGCGCGCAGTTGTGGCCGCTGCGCAGGGCGACACCGCGCGCGTCGATGAGCGTGCACAAGTCGAGCGGATGCACCCCGTCGATTGTGAACGACACGAGACCCGCACGCTCCTTCGGCGAACCCACAATATGAAGCCCCTCGATTTCCCCAAGCACGCTGGCCGCATGGTTGACCAGCTCGGACTCGTACGCTGCAATTTCCTCGCGACCCAAAGCGCACAGGTAGTCACATGCCGCGCCGAGTGCGATCGCACCGACGTAGTTCGGTGTGCCCGCCTCTAGGCGCAGGGGAAGCTCTTCCCAGGTGGTCAGCGCTTGCGTCACCTTCCCTACCATCTCGCCGCCGAAATCGCGGGGGGCAAGCATCTCGAGCGCGTCGCGCGTGCCGCAAAGCGCGCCGATGCCTGTGCCAGCTATCATCTTGTGGCCCGAAAAGGACAGGAAGTCGACACCGAGATCCGCGATATCGACCACGCCGTGACGCATGATCTGCGCGCCGTCGAGCACGAACAAGGCGCCCGCATCATGGGCCATCTTGGCAAGCCTCTTCACGGGGGTCACGGTGCCGAGCACGTTCGAGCACCCCGTCATCGCGACGATCTTCACCTTTCCATCGGCGAGCAGCTCCGCGTAATGGGCCTCATCGAGGTCGCCCTCGGCGGTGAGCCCAGCGACGCGGAAGTCGGCGCCTGTGGCAAAACACGCCTGCTGCCAGGGAACATAATTGGAGTGGTGCTCCATAAGGCTCACCACAACAGCATCGTCGGGCCCGAGCACGTGCGCCAAGCCGCGGGCCACCATGTTCAAGCCATCGGTCGTGCCGCGTGTAAACACCATGCACGAAGAATCGGCCGCGCCGACAAAGCGGGCAACCGTCTCCCGAGCATGCTCAAGCGCGTCGGTCGAGGCATGCGCCAGATAATGCATCCCACGATGCACGTTCGCGTTGCTCGTCCGATAGTGCTCGGCAACAGTGGAAAGCACCTGTTCGGGAACTTGCGTCGTCGCCGAGTTGTCCAAATACACGAGAGGATGGCCGTGAACCTGCTGTCCCAAAATCGGGAAATCCTCACGTACGCGTTCTACATCCATGTTCGCCACCCCTTTCGCCCCAGCATATCATCGCATGCCGAGCATTCTAGCTCATCAGGAGTCCCTGCGCATGGACGGGTCGTCCTTCGCATCGAAAAGCGACGTCTGCGAGCTGCGTAATTGTCTCAAGGTTGGCAGACTGCTCGGGCGTGAAGCGAACGTTCAGCGCGCGCTGGAGCGTCAAGGACAAAAGCACCTTCTTGATGTCGGTCGAGCTTTGGTTGGTACACGTGGTCGAGCCTTCCGCAAGCTTCACGCTCTTGTCGTTTTGGCGCAGGAGTTTCTCGACGCTCTCGTCGGCAAGCTTCAAGATGTCCTCCGTGCCCAAAGCCCGCACCTCGTCTTCGGTCAGGAAGAACTTGGCGAGCGTATAGTTGCGCACCTCCTGGCGAAACGCCTCGCGGCCAAGCGTGCCCGACGTGATCTTCTTCTGCGCAGCTTCAGCATCCTTCGCCGCGATATCGAGGCGATCTTTCAGCGTCATCGTGCTAGCCATGATGAGGTTCCTCCTTATTGGAAAGCGCCTTGCGCGCAAAATCCTTGATAGTCGACGCGATTGCGGAAACGCCCGCCTGCCGCTTCGCGTCGAAAATATAGACGAGCTCGGTCTCTTCCACGAAACGCACGGGGCACTCGATAATCGCCCGTGCATCTTGTCCCGAGAACATTTGCTGGAACAGGTAGATCACACCGCGCACCATGAGCGTGTCGCTGTCACCTTCAAGAGCGAAGCCCTCGCCTGGCGCCACGCCCTCCCACGAGGGATAAAGCCAAACCTGCGACTGGCATCCCTCGACGAGCACTTCTTTCACTTTGCGTTCCTCGGGTAGTTCCTCGAGCTGCGCCGATAGCTGCAAAAGGTAGTCGAACTGCTCGAACGTGTCACCAGCGGCGACGAAACCGTCGATGAATTCCTGCTGAATCTCGTCAGGAGCCTTCACGTTCCCATCCCCTTCCTCACCGGCCCGATTCCCAAACTAGGGAAAGAACAAGCCCGCGACGTCGATTGCGGCGCCGCGGGCTTGGCGTTCGGCGCGTAATACGCCTTTTCGTCGGCTCGATTTACGCCTGGACGATTTCCAGACCGAGCAGCTCGCCGAGCTCGATGACCTGCTCTTCGAAGTCACCGTAGATAAGCGGCATGTGGTTGCCGATGGCGGCCTGCTTCTTGAAGAAGTCCTTGGAGTCCTTCACCTGGAAGAACACGCCCATGGAGCAGTTGGTCTGATCGTAGCCCATGGAGGTGATGATCTTGCCCTTCGCGACGAAGAGCTTCTCGACGTTCGGATCGACACGGCACATCGTGATCGTCTGGCCGGCGTCCTCTTCGAACTTGTAGCGCAGCGTCGCGCCGAAGCCGGAGCGGGCGAAAGAGCGAATCGCGTAGGGGCGGAAGTCCTCGTCGAAGGATTCCCAACGGCGGTTCGGCACCGAGTGGAAGGTCAAAACGACGTTGGGGATGTCGCCGAGCTCTTCCATCTTCTGGTCAACATGCTCGGGCGTGAACGAACAGTGCCTTGGGCAGCTGAGCGCGCACGCCATGACGCACCGGGCTCGTGAAGCAATTGCCCATGTAGGACGGACGGCGGCCGATGGCCTGCAGCATCAGCTTGGAGACGACGGCGCCCAGATCGTACTCGCATGCGGACGGGATGCCCTGCTCGTTGTTGAGCGAGTGGTTCAGGCACATCGTGAATTGCTTCTGGTTCAGGCGGCGCGTCGCGCACAGATCGGGGCACGGAGCAGTGAAGCAGTTGCACTCGTAGGCGTCGAGGAACTTCTGGATGCCGTAGTTGGCTTCGACGGACTTCTTGACCATCTCGCGCGTCATCTCGCACTCTTCGGCGCCTGCGATGAGCTCGTCGGTTCCTTCTGTCGATGATCTTCTCGTCCTCGGCGGTGAGGTTTAAGCCCTTGCGGCCCGGCGTGCAGTAGTTCTCCATCGGGTCGTCGTAGGAAATCTGGTCGAGCAGCTCATGAGCGGAGACGTAACGGATGCGAGTGCCGAAGCGCTCGGTGATCTTCTCGGGGTCGATGATCGAGTCGGGCGCGCTCACCGAGACGGTGCTCGTCATGCGGGTCGCGGCGAGAATCTTCGAGTCCTTCATGACCTTGCGGGCACGCAAGACGGTCATGTACTCGGTGGCGTCCTCCCAGTCCTCGAAGGAGTAGAACTCAAGGCCACGAGCAAGGAACTCGGCGGACGTGATAGCGGAGGCGCAGCATGCCTGGGTGATGGCGCAGGGTTTGCCGACACGCTGCGCAAACTCGAGGGCCAGGTCATAGGGGCGGCTCGCATACCCGATGAAGTACAGGTCGACTTCTTCGCTTCCCTCAGCGAGCTTGTCGATCATCTCGTCTTTGGTGAGGAAGTTCTCGTCGCGCTCGACTTTGACGGGCTCGAGCAGGGTTGACGACGTTCTCCGGCATAGCAGCCTGGAGCTGAGCATACCAACCCCTTGAACTTCTCGGCGGCCATGTGGAGGTCGAATTCCTTCTCAAGCTGGATGCCCTCACCGAAGCGGCACGGTCCCTCGAACACGTACTCGTGATACAGCGTCAGAAAGATCGGCTTCACGTTGAGACGAATTTCCTCATGTTTTTTGATGGCCATGATGACTATCCTTTCCCCTGTTCTGCGGCACTCTCTCCCGTGCCGTGCTGACATCGAGAAGAGTACGGCGCGCCGCAGCGTAAATCATGGGGCTGAAATCACCGTCTTCGATAAATTCTATTGTGCATTTTGCATAATCTCGATGTCGTCGAAACGGTACGCAAAGAGCAACGCGAAGCGAAGAGCGGGGTCGGACGTGTCGATACCGTACGCACCCTCGATACGGTCGATGCGGTACTTCACGTTGTTGCGATGCATATGGAGCTTCTCGGCAACGATGTTCGCGCGGCGTTCGCACATGAGGTACTCGTAGAGGAACTGATAGTTGTCAGTTCCCCGCTCGGCGTCGTCTTTCGCGATAGAACGAACGACGACGCTCGCGTAGGTTGAATTCAAAAGCGGCAGGTCATCTCCCATTTTGCCGGCGATAAAGGCGATTTGGGCTCGATCGAACGAGAAGATACGGCTCCAGTTGAACGAAATCGGCAGCTTATGAGCGCCCGGCTTGGCCTTCGCCCCAAGCCGAGCAGCCTCGCGCGCCTGTCGATAGGCAATGGAAGCCTTAGCGAGATTCGTGAACTTGGAGCTGCGTCCGCAGATAAGGTCCATTTTCTCCATGAGCTCGTTGATGCGCGATGAGATGGATTTATGCCCCCTTGGGCACGAACCGACCTCGCAATGCAGCGCGCACTGCGGAGAGTGGCAATTGAAGCACAGCACCGTAACGCAGCCGTC
>ENA-OQCL01001119-OQCL01001119.1-human-gut-metagenome-genome-assembly--contig:-NODE-1119-length-10474-cov-2.691698_pt1 | contig 10474 bp, 11 predicted proteins | sample MGYA00242502_ERZ504586 | MGnify/ENA primary metagenome ERZ504586 (study PRJEB26092, sample SAMD00036316) | human gut metagenome | host: Homo sapiens | study: EMG produced TPA metagenomics assembly of... | reverse complement strand
ACTTCCTGAAACGCGCAAAGGTGAGTTCCGCTGCCTCCGCGTCGCCGTATACCTGCCACCATCCCGTAAGTTTGCTGTCTGTCCCCGGTTGCGGATAAAGCCCATTACGTCGCAGAGCGGGTACCCCAGGAAAAGGCCCTATCTCGTGCGGGAACTCCTCCCCGCTCAGGCGTTCCCTGAGCCGCGTCAGGGCCTGTTCCGGTTCCGCCGAAACGTAGCCCAAGCTGCGAAGAAGCTCCGCTGCTCCGGTCTCCGACAGGTCGCGCCTCAACTGAGTACGCCGGTACATATATACCAGCGCGCGCCTGCCGCGTAACCTCAACAGTGTTATTGAAACGCCCTTAGGTCTCAGCTCACGGTCCCATAGGCCGATCTGCCTCAGCAGTTCGTCCGGCTCCTCTGTGTCAACGCAGAAAAGCGTGCCGGTTTTTAGACTCGCAAGCGTGGGCGCACACTGTTCAACTATATACTTCTCCAACGGCGCCATGATAACGCCTCACACCGCAGCGCAGTGCTCGGTGAGCGCCGCCCTGAGTGCAGAACCACTACTGGTCATCACTCTCGCCACAGGCACCCGGTTCTTCTTTGCCTCCTGTATGACGCTCAAAGCCATCTTGTGAGATACGGTGCTGATAAAAAATATCAGCAGATCGGGCGTTCCAACCCTTTTTCTCAAAGATCCGTTCTCTTTTGTAAACACTTTCGCCTTGCAGCCATGCTCACGGCAGATGCTCTCATACTGGCCCGCCATACACTCGTTTCCGCCTACTATCACTACGCTCATATTCATCACCTTTCACGTGGTTAGTATACACTAACCTTTGCCCGAAAAAAGTTGACGGCATCACGCCGCTCTCATCATTCGAATGGTTAGTCATATCTAACCTGTGCATATATTCTAACAGACTTCGACGTCGCGGTCAAGTGTTTTTTTAGATAAGTGCATACGACGGTGCGGGCTTTGTTGCCCGCACCTATATCGCATCCAGCATAAACTTTTCGTTCACTCTCAAGCGTTCTTCCGTCGGGGACAGTTCAATGGCTTTACGCACTGCATCAAGCGCCTCCTTCGGCCTGCCTGTATAGTACAGGCCTAGTGAGAGATAGTCATATGGGCGGCTGCCCCAGGATTCCGCCTCGCAGATATAGGTTTTTGGGCGCTCCGTAATGCGCAGCGCCGTCCGGCACATATGGACCAGGCCATCCCAGTCCTTCTCCTCATAAAGCACCTTGGCCATGTCCAGATAGGGCTCGCGCAGGTGTTGTGCCTCTCCTATTGCGCGCCAGAGCCAGCGTTTTGCTTCATCTTTCCTCCCCAGGGCATTCTGACAGCGGGCAATATATCGCATGGACGCGCAGCGTTCATCCGCCCAGGTCGCGCTGGGCATTTGGAGATGATGCTCGAGGGTGCGGATAGCATCCTCCCAGCGGCGGTAAAAATAGTATTCCCGGCCCAGATAGTGCATGTTTCTGTCGTCATCCGGACACTCGGCCACAGACATCTCGAGCAGTGGTAGATATTGACTGCGCGGTTTAGTGTCATCGGCATGGTGGTCGAGCTGTATGCCCTCTATGTATATCTGATTGGTGTACAGGCCGTCCGTGCGCTCCAGCACCTCATGGACCGGATGTGTCCAGCGGTAGCCTCGGCGCTCATGCATGTTGTTGAGCCAAAAGACAAAGCCCTCGGAGCCGTCGGGGTTGAAGTTCCAGGTGTAGCGGTAAGCCGCGCGGGTCGTGTCCGGCTTCCAGGCGGCCTCCACCAGAGCGCGCCAGCCCGGATGAAAAGTTCATCAAGGTCCGTGCAGACGCAGACGTCCGCGTCCTCCGGCACCATCTCAAGCGAGCGGTTGCGCGCTGTGTCGAAGCGCCAGGGCTTGAACTCCTGGATCTCCACAACTGCGCCTGCTTCACGCAGCAACTGGACAGTGTCGTCCTCTGAACCAGTATCGAGAACGTACACTCCGTCTGCCTCGGACATGGATTCCATCCAACGCTTAGCAAATTTGCTCTCGTTTTTACAGATGGCATAGACGTATACCTTCATTTGCCCCTCCCATCTTAAAATGAGGACGGCACAGTGGCCGTCCTCTCTTCCATATCACTCAGACAGGATGCCGACGCTGCGCAGGTTGGCAAGCAGCTGGTTGAACTGGGTCACGATGTCTCCGGTCCCGGTCGCGTCTGATACCGCAGCCGCAGCCCTGAGCACAGCACCGCCGCTCGGGCCGGTCGGACCAGTGGGACCCGTCGGGGCCGGTCGGGCCTTCCGCGCCCGTATCTCCGGTCGGGCCTGTGGGACCGGTCGGGCCTTCCGCACCCGTATCTCCGGTCGGGCCGGTGGGACCAGTTTCACCTGTACATGAGCCCGCGCATCTGGTCCGCGTCCGAACTGTAGCCGTTGAGGAAGCGCTGGCCCGTGGCGGCCAGAATCTGCTGCTGCACAAGACGCGTTTCATAAAAGGCGTCGCCCAGCAGGACCACCTGCTGGCGGTCCTGGTCCAGGCCGATGCGGCTCAGGAAATAATCCGAACCGTAAAAAAGGCCCATATTCGTGAACATGGGGTTGGTTTCAATGAGGTAACGATGGCCCGGCGACGTGGCCGGGCGGAACATGGGACTGCCCGCAAAAGGATAGCCCGCGCTCTCCGAATTGCCGTTGGGCAGCGAAATGCCCTGGCGGTCGCTGTAATTGTTGAAGGTATCCGCAACGTCCATATACAACCCGGACTTGGCGGAAAGCACGACGGGGGAACGCCCGATCTCTTCGTAGGTTTCATTGTAGGACCGGAAATATTCGCCGGTGAAGTCATCATCGGAGTCCCAGCCCTTCATGGTTTCCCTGACCGTGCGCGTCCGTTGCAGCACGGCGTCCTTGTTGTCGACGTTGGTCGCCTTGACGGCGAGATTATTTCCGGCGGCAATGGTGCTGTAGTGGTTTTCAAGCAGGTCCGCGCTGATGAGAATGTCTCCGCCCGCAAGCATCTGGGCGGACGGCGAATCCTTCAGGATGTAGTCTTCATAGACGTTGACGTAATACCACAGTTGCCTTCTGTCGCAACCGTGACCGAGCAACGGCTTGTTGCATTCATACCATTCGTTGTATGAAATGTGCTTGCCCCGTTCCGCCACTTCAAATTCGCGTTTTTTGTTTTTCCACGGTTTTTGCGCTGATGGAAAGCTCGTTCCCGGCGGAGATCGTGCCCGAGAGATTGCGCACGGCGTTCTCTCCCTTGCCGTCGGCGTCGGCGATCAGAATGTCGCGCCCGGCGTAAATTTCGCCGCCGTCGTTGAGCAGCAGGCCGGATGTGTACAGGCGCTGGTCCCGCGCCGCGTACAGAACGCCGCTCATATTGCTCAGGCTTTCGCCGGAATATTCAAGGTCCTGCCCGGCCGCCAGAAACGCGCCGTTCAGGGTTACATCCGTGCCGCACAGGGTCAGGTCATTGCCGGAAGAAAGGCTGCTTTGAACGTCAAAGAGGGCTTTTCCCACATCCAGAAGCAAGTCGGAACCGGCGCTCAGGCTTGCGTCGTTCAGCTCCGCTTGGGCCACCCGAAAGGCCAGATCCGTGACGGCTTCCGCCTTGGATTTTTCCGTCAGTTTCACGTGCTCCAGGTCCAGCCCCACGCGTCCGCCCTGTACCAGGGTGTTCAGAAGGGCGAGCTCCCCGCCGGAGAGCACGACGTCGCCCCGGCCCGCAATGGTTGAAGAGGCGGCATTGGCCGTGGCGGCCGCGATGGTGATCGATCCGCCGGACAGGACCTTTGGCCCGCTTTGCCTCCACTGTGCCGACGGCGATAGTTGTGTTGCCGTCCTTTTGTCAGACCGCCGGAACTGTCCACCCCGGACGCCGCCTGCGCGTCTTCGCCGAGAACCAGGGTATTGGCCTTTGATCGACAGATTGCCGCCCGCATAAAGTCCGGAGGACTTTTTCCGGTTCCGGCTCGGGCGTCGGGTCTGACAGACCCGACGCCGGTGCGGCTTCCGCACCGGCGGTTACGCTTCCGGCCTGTTTTTTGGCCTTGCGGGCTTCATATTGCGGTTCAAACACGCCCTTTTCCAGGCGCAGGTTGTCAGCCGTCACCGTCAGGTCGCGCGCCGCCGTGACGGCGGCTCCGGTCAGTTCGATATCCCCCTTGCCGGCCAGCACCGCGTCGCCGCCCGAGACGGCCTCGCGCAGGCGCAGCTTGCCGTCGGCGGTGATCACCATCTGGTCCGCGCTCTGCACCGTGCCTTCCAGGTTCACGCCCACGCCCTTTTCCGTGGCGATAAGGGTGATGCGGTTGGCGTACATGCCGCCCAGGGCCGAGGAGTCAATGCCCACTTCCGGTTTTTCCTCGGCGGCGGGATTGCCGGGATCAGCCGGGGCAGGGGAGGGATCGGCCAGGGGCGTCACCGTGCCGTCGGCGGCCACGCTGTTTTTGCCCGTGACCACGGCCAGGCTGCTGGCGCGCACCTGGGCCTCCACATGGGCCGTGCGCGCCAGCAGGGTAAAGGCGTCCGTGTTGTCGGCGTTGATGCCCGCGCCTTCAATGCGGATGTCGCCCTGGCGCACCTCATAGCCGCGCAACGCGCCGCCGGGGTCCACCTCCGGCTTGCCCGTGGTGATGGTGGCGCGCGGCACGTTGATGAAGCCGCCGCCGTTGACCGTCACGCCGTTGGGATTGGCCAGAATCACGTCCGCCGCCCGGCCGTTGACTTCGATATAGCCTTCAATGCGCGAGCGGTTGGCGCTGGTCACCTCATTGAGGATGGTGCGCGCCTCGGCCCCACGGTTGCCGTGGAAGTTGGGATTGCCCGCCACAATGCCGCCGAGCTGCGAATTGGCGGCCCCGCTGCTGTTGTTCAGGATCAGGCCCTGCTGGTGGACGTTGAAATCATGGTACTGGTTGTGCGACAGCCCCGAGCCGTTGGCCGCCGTGATGTTGACCACCGGCACGCCGTTGGGCGCGGTCTCCATGCTCGGGCGCTTGTTGGCCGCCGCGTTGGGGTCCGGCGTCACACCGGCGGCCCGGACGTTGGCTCCCAGTACGGGCAAAAGGATCAACTGCGCCGTAAGCACGGCGCACAGCAGGACATTGCGCGCTTCCCCTTTCCTCTTCATGATTCCCTCCCTTGAGCCCGGCAAAACGCGCTCCTTGCCTTGAGCGCTTTACGCCCCGCGCGCCGGAATCGGGGGCCGACGCGGCGGAAGATTGTGTGTCAGAATGTGTATCGCAGGGTCAGATACCAGACGTCGTCCCGCTCCTTGACGTAATCCGGCGCGCCCAGCGGGTGCGACCAGGCCGCCTGCACCGAAAAATCCCCGCTGGTGCGCAGCCCCAGCGCCATGCCGTGCATTTCGCCCCATTCGTAGGGATCTTTGCCGTCACGGGCGATGCCGCCGTAATCATAGGCCGCGAAAAGCCGCACCTGGCCGAGAGGCGCTTTTTTTGAGCGGGCCCAGCCATTGCTCCGGCACGGTCCAGGCCAGCTCATTGCGCACGTAGCCGCCGCAATCCCCGCCCACGGGCGTCTCCTTGAAGCCGCGCACCGTGTAGGAAGAACCCAGGTACAACCGCTCGGAGCCGTACATGGTCTGTTCGCTGGTCTGCCCGTATGCCGACAGCGACCAGGCCCACTGCTGTTCGCCCACGTTGAACGGGCGGTACCAGCCCAGCGTGCCCGTGGTTTTGCTGAAACTGGTGTGCGGCGTGGTGGAGCCGACGGGGCCGGGCACGCTCCAGGACATGGTGGGCAGGCCCCAGATCTGCTCGGCCTGGAGAGTCAGCACGCCGCCCAGCATCCGGCGCACATAGCTCGCGGCCAGACCGCTGGTGGTCAGGCGGTAGCTGCTGGCCGCCAGGCGCACGTCCTCAAAGCGGTTGACCACGTCCCGGTACTGGATGAATGTTCCCAGCGAAAGTTTGCTCGCCGCATCGCGCCAGATCACCCTGTCCAGGGCCAGGCGGGCCGCCGTGGTCGTGCCGCTGCTGGTGTAGGCCTGATTCAGGCCGTAAATCTGCGTGCTGTAATTGAAACGGCTGACGCTGCCGCTCAGCAGCCAGTAGCCGAACGGCACGGAAAACAGGCCGGAAATGCTGTCGCTGTACCCCTCCCAGGGATTGCCGAACTGCCCGGCAATGCGCGGCATGGAACTTGTCCAGTACAGGGCGAACTGGTCGTTGCAGCCCAGGAAGTTGTCTTTTTCAAAACCGAGGGTGTACTCGGTAAGGCCTGTGGTTTCCTGCCCCAGGTTGTCCACCCCGGCGGAAAGCCGCCAGGTGCGCTTCTGCACGTTGTTGATCAGTACCCGGCTGGAGCCCGCTTCCGCGCCGGGTTCAATGCGCATGGTGGCGTTGTTGGAGGGCAGGCGGTTGAGCTGGTCCAGGCCCTGCTCGATATCGCGCAATTGCAGCACCGAGCCCTTGACGCCGGGAAAGATGGTCAGAAACTGTTTGGGTTGCATGGTGGAGGCCGCGTCCGGCCCCACGCTCTCCACCCGGCCCTCGATAATCTTGATGACCAGCACGCCCCGGCTGAGATCCTGCGGGCCCAGAACCGCCCGGGAGGTGACGTAGCCGCGCTCCACATAGGCGTTGGTCAGGCTTTGCAGCACCGCGTTGATGCCGTCCAGGTTCAGGCACTGGCCCTCATACGGGGACACCAGTTTGCGCGTTTGCGCGTCGGACAGCAGGCGCGCGCCCTCCACCCGGATAGAGCGTATCGTCACGCAGGGACCACCGGGACGCAGCGTCTCGGTTCCTTTGGGCGCGCTCTCCGTTTCCGGCGGCGGCGTCAGCAATTGTTGACGCTGCCGGGCCTCCTGTTCACGCAGGCGCTGCTCATACGGCTGGGCCGCGCGGGCGGGCAGATCGAACGGCGCAACGGGCCCGGCGGCCTGGATAGCTGATGCCGGGAAAAGCTGCGACGCCAGCGCTGCCAAAACAGCTGCGGCAAGCAGAATTTTATTCATGATTCTATTTAATGAGTATGAAAATAAATGTAAATATAGGTGAATATTTTTGGTTTTTTGATTCTGAAAAATATAATTATCATGACAGGTTACAAGGCCACCTCGACCACTGTTGTCTGAGAGCAGGCGCGGGGCGTTGTTCTTTACCCAGCCGTAAAGAGGCTCCGGCAAACAGGGAACATAGCGAAATAACCGGTGATTTTACTATGCAACGGAAGGAAGTGCGTCAGAAAGCCCGGCAAAAAGGCCGGGCTCTTGCGACGGATTGAGGACGCGGCGGAGCTGGCGGCCCCGCCTGCGCATCCGGCAGGCGAGAGAAATAAAAAAATGACACAGCATGCGGCCATTCGTTTTACGGCGGCGCTGCGGGGCGGAAAATCCGAAAAAGAGGGGAGGGCCGGGCTAGCTCTTCAGATGGCTCTGGGGCGTCATGCGCTCCTTGGACAGAGAGGCCAGATCGTTTTCCTGGGCCAGGTTGCGGTTCCAGGCGCGGATGGCCGCTCCCTGGGAAACCGACCACTGCTGCGAAGTCTGGCCGCAGGCGCAGACCACGCGCCAGACTTCCTGCCGACGGCCCGGCGGCAACATGGATTCCAGATGGGCATTGGTGCCCCCGCAGGCGAGGCAGGGACGGATAGTATGCGGATCAAGCTCTTTCATGCCGGGACGATAGCAGTTTTGCCCCGGCTCCACAAGGGCGCATTCCCGCCTCGGGACGCCGCGTGCTGACGCTTTGCTGACGCCTGCCGGAGCAGAGTATTTTCGCGGGCGGCAACGGATGTTGCCGAGAAGCAAGCCCGCAATGCAGGAGGAAACTATGCGTTATCTACTTTTCCTGGCGCTGGCGGTCATGCTGGCGGTTCCCGTATACGCGGCTGAAACGGCGGCCCCGGCCCTGCCCGGCGGCGGCTTTCAGGGCCCCGGCGGGACCGTGAGCACAGACACTGTTGCCAAGGCCCTGGTTGCTCCCAACAAAACTCCGGTGGTGCTGACCGGACATGTTGTGGAACGCGTGGCCGGCAAGGACGACAAATACCTGTTTCAGGACGAAAGCGGCAAAATCATGGTGGAGATCGACCACAAGGTTTTCGCCGGGCGGGACATCACTCCCGAGAGCAACGTGCGTCTGTTCGGCAAGCTGAAGAAGTATCCTAAAAAGCCGCTGCGGGTGGACGTGAAGGTGCTGCAGCTGTTGCAGTAGGCTCTCGTCTCGCCTCAATCCACTTTAAACATATACGGTAAAATCCGGAGGACAAAATGCGTTATCTGCTTACTTTCGTCATGCTGGCCGTGCTGGCCGTCCCCGCTTATGCGGCATTTGAAGGTCCCAATTCCGGCGGCCAGAGCATGGGCGGCTTCCAGGGCCCCACCGGCGGCGTGCAGGCTGATACGGTGAAAAAGGCTCAAAGTTCCTGGGACGACGCGCCCGTGGTGCTTGTCGGCAACATTGTGGAGCGCCTGGCCGGCAGCGACGACAAATATCTGTTCAAGGACGCCACAGGCCAGATCATCGTGGATATCGACCACGAGATTTTCGCGGGCCGCACCGTGACCCCGCAGACCAAGGTGCGTCTTTCCGGCAAGGTGGACAAGGATATGATGGAACCCATCAAGATTGATGTGAAGGTTCTGGAAATCCTGAAGTAAAGCATTTCAACTTTGAAATTGGCATAACTTCAAAGTGAATCTGCTCTAGAGCAAAGTAAATCTGCTCTAAAAGAACGGCGGAACGCGGGGCGGGCTTATCCCGCCCCGGCTTTGCCCGGAGTATGCCCATGCGTGTATTGGCATTGCTGCTTTTCTTCCTGTGCGTTGCCGTTCCTGTGCGCGCCGCCGGTTTTGAGGGGCCGGGCGTCTCGCCCACGGTGACCCGGGCCGCGGATGTGCTGGACGCCCAGGACGATGCCCCCTGCGTGCTGGAAGGGCATATTTTGGAAAAAATCCCCTTCCGCAAAAACAGGTACCTGTTCGGTGACGGAAGCGGCCGCGTGGTGGTGGAGATCGAGAATGACATTTTCGGCCACCTCACGATCACGCCGCACGACCGGGTGCGTCTTATGGGCCATGTGAATTGGAGCCGCAAGCGCTCCAATGAAGTGGAAGTGGACGCCCTGGCCCTCATCGACTAAACTGACGGTCCGGAGCGGATTAACTTTGAAAAGTTAGCTTGCTCTAACTTCGCCGCAGGTGCGTCATGCCCGTCTCCCTTCTGCTCATTGAAGACAATGAGGACATCCTGGCCAATCTCTATGCCTACCTGGAACCCCTGGGCTATGAGCTGGATTGCGCCCGTCACGGCCGGACCGGCCTGAGCATGGCCCTGGAAGGGCGTTTTGACTGCATTGTGCTGGACGTCATGCTGCCCGGACTGGACGGCGTGAGCCTGTGCCGGAATCTGCGCGAGGAACACCATTCCGCTGTGCCCGTGCTGATGCTCACGGCCCGCGACACCGTGGCCGACCGGGTACGCGGTCTGGAGGCCGGGGCCGATGATTATCTGGTCAAGCCTTTGCCCTCAAGGAACTTGAGGCCCGCATCCGGGCCCTGCTGCGGCGGGGCCGTCTGAACGCCGTGGGTGGCGGTCCGGCGGCGGAAGCGGGCGTCTGGACCTTTGCCGATCTCAGTCTGAACAATGCCGAGCACCGGGCCGTGCGCCAGGGCCGTGAACTGCGCCTGAGCCCTTCGGGCTTCCGCATCCTGGCCGAACTGATCCGCTCGGCCCCGGCTCTGGTCCGGCGCGAGACCCTGGAACACCTGCTCTGGGGCGACGAAGCGCCGGAAGGCAGCGCGTTGCGCACCCATATCCATGAGTTGCGGCGCGAGCTGGACAAGCCCTTTGCCGTGCCCCTGCTGCAAACCGTGCCGCATGTGGGCTATCGCCTGAGTCTCGCCGGGGAGACTCAGGCGTGAGACAGGGGGCCAGCATCCGCCGGCGCATGCTGGCGGCCTTTGTGCTGCTGGCGCTGGGCATGGGCCTGACCCTGGGCCTGGTGGGCCTGTTTTCCTATGACCGGCTGGGTGCGTATCTGGTGAGCTGGCATGCCCGGCCCGTCATGGAGGCGCTTATCGAAGCCGAACGGCGCGCCTGGGAAGCCGAGGACCGGGGCCGCCGCAATCTCTATTACGGCGAGGATCTGGCAGCGGCCATGCACTGGCGTTTTCTGGTGGGCAAGCAGATTCCCCCGGCCTGGGAGGAATTGCCCGACGGCCTGCATTTCTTCAAACAGATGGAGGAATTTGTCCTCCTGGTCCGGCGCAACGGCGTGGTCTACGCCCTGAGCGGCCGGACCGGCGCGTTCCAGGCCCTGAAGGCCCGTCTGGGCGGGCTGCTGCTGCTCTGCGCAGCCGCCGGGCTGGCCGTGGCCGTGCTGCTGGCCGTGCTGCTTTCCCGCAGGCTCACCCGTCCGCTCAGTCGCCTGACCGGCGCGGTGGAGAGCCGCGATCCTCGGGACCCCGCCGCGGTCACGCCCGTGCCGCCGGATATCCTGGGGCTGGAGGACGAGGTGGGCGTGCTGGCC
>ENA-OQCL01001117-OQCL01001117.1-human-gut-metagenome-genome-assembly--contig:-NODE-1117-length-10481-cov-3.103149_pt1 | contig 10481 bp, 12 predicted proteins | sample MGYA00242502_ERZ504586 | MGnify/ENA primary metagenome ERZ504586 (study PRJEB26092, sample SAMD00036316) | human gut metagenome | host: Homo sapiens | study: EMG produced TPA metagenomics assembly of... | reverse complement strand
GGTGTGAGGATCGTTGGCTCCAAATTAATCAGCAAAATTCGAGCACGTGGCGCATATAGTCGCCAGTTTTCCGGGATTTGCGTATTTTGCCCAAGGAGCGTGGCAGATTTTTTAGTGACGCCAATGAGTTGGTTGTGTGGCGACATTATGAGCAGGCTTTGAAAGATAGGTTGATGGTGACACCGGTAGTCCAGAAGCGTTTTGAAACAGATAAACTTGGGATTGGGGTCATTGAGAAATTGGAAGAACAGTTTTTGGCACAATTGGACGTAGCCATGAGTGATGCATACTTTTCTACCATACAGTATCTTCATGCATTGCCTTCGGCGATACCAGAGGATCTGGTATCGCGTCAGCGAGAAGAAGTTGCTAAGCTGAATAGCATTCGTGCAAAAGAGAGCTTTTAATTATTGGCTGACAAAGTGGAATTGTTTTAAATGAGAGAATGTGATCGAAGCATCTATGGTGCTTTGGTCACGTTTTTTCGTTTTATAGTGAGTGAGAGTGGTTATTTTTGATAAGATTTCGCCACGGGAGTTTCAACCATCATTTGAAACTCCCGTGACGTGCAGCGCCTTTCTGATGGCTGGTGGTGGTGTGTGGGCTTATAATAGAAGCATACAAACAACCACGAACTTTCAGCGAAGGAGCGATATTATGACGAACAGAAAACCATTGAACGATAAGATCTTGTTGCTGGGTCTCGACGGTATGGATCCGCGTCTCACGCGCAAGTATGTCGATGCTGGTCTGATGCCGAACACGGCAGAATTTATCCGCCGCGGTTCTGCGCGCAAGGATCTTGTGATGCTCGGCGGCCATCCAACGGTGACGCCGCCAATGTGGACGACGCTGGCCTGCGGCTGCTACGCAAATGTGCATGGCATCACGGACTTCTGCCGTCTGGGCGGAGATATTGACAAGGTTGCTTACAATTTTGATAGCCGTCTCTGCAAGGCGGAGCAGCTGTGGAATGTTTTCGCGGAAGCTGGCAAGAAAACGCTGGTTTGGCACTGGCCTGGCAGCGCCTGGCCACCAAGCTCGGACAATCCAAATCTCTACGTCGTTGACGGAACGTCCCCAGGGAGCGTCGGGATGTCTGTTGCGCAGATCGAAGGGGAATATCTCCTTTCTGCCAATGTCAACCAGCCGGATGTGACGTTCCGCAGAAAAGCGGCGTCGGAAGCGAACGCTGCCTGCGTGATCACGGGCCTTGAGCTGGAGGAAGACGACGGGAAATCGCTGCTCGGCAAGATTGGCGCGCTGAAGAGCGAAGAAGGACACACGCATGTGATCACTGATTTCAGCCAGGGCACGTCTGCTGCGACGGAAAATGCGCTGGATCTGGCCCTTTCACCTGTCAAGGATGCGTACGGCTGGACGGAAGCGCCGGAGGATGCGAAGGAATTTACGGTGCTCCTGTCTGGCGGGCTGATCCGTCGACCAGCGCTTATCCTCAAGGGCGAGGATGGAAAATACGACCGCGTCGCTATTTACAAGAGCAAGAAGGATCTCGATCCGATCGTTGTGCTGACGCCGCATGTGATGGCGCGCAGCATTCAGGACGAAGCCATCGTCGGCGACAAAAAATATCGCGTCATCCGCAATTTCAAGATCCTCGAGCTGGCGGAAGATGGCACGCAGCTGTCGATGTATATCTCGCCATCCATGGACATCGACAACGACAGCGTGTACCATCCAAAACGCATCTACAAGGATCTCTGCGAAAACGTCGGCTACCCAACGCCAACTTCCGACGTTGGCTGCCAGAGCGACACGCTCATCACGGAATGCATGCTCGACAGCTGGTACAGCAACACCGACTGGCAGGCCAAAGCGATCCATTATATGATCGAGAGCGAAGATATTGACGTGATCTTCTCGCATTATCATGCGATCGATCTGGAAGAGCATATGTTCATCAAACACCTGGCAGACAAAGAATGGAACCGCAATCCGGTTTCCCAGGCTGAAAATGGATGGAAAATCTCTACAAGCAGGCGGATTACTACATTGGCAAGTTCTTAGACCTCCTCGACGACGGCTGGACGGTCTTCGTCTTCTCCGACCATGGCCAGGTTGCACCACCACACGATCTGCAGCTGCTCGGCGATCCAGGCGGACTCAACGTCGGGGTTATGCAGGAGCTCGGTTACACGGTGCTGAAGAAGGATGCCGACGCAACGATCTGAAGGAAGTTGACTGGACGAGACCCGCGCTGTCGCCAATCGTTCCTGCAACATCCATCTCAACATCAAGGGCCGCAACAAACACAAACAGCCAGACGGCTCCTACATTGATGGCATCGTCGATCCAGCCGATCAGTACGAACTGGAAGAACAGATCATGACGGATCTCTACGGCTATCGCGACAAGAAAACCGGCAAGCGCATCGTTTCTGTGGCGCTGCGCAACAAGGATGCGGTGCTCTTGGGCTATGGCGGACCAGAATGCGGCGATATTGTTTACTGGATCGCTGAAGGCTACAACTTTGACCACGGCGACAGTCTGTCGACAACCTGGGGCGTGGCGGATACTTCTGTATCGCCGATCTTCATCGCTGCTGGTCCTGGGATCAAAGAAGGCTATGAGACCGATCGCATCATCCGCCAGATCGACTTTGTGCCAACGGTGGCTGTTGTCGGCGGCGTGAGAATGCCTGCTCAGTGCGAAGGGGCGCCGGTCTATCAGATCTTGACGGAAGAATATTGATCGCTGATCATCGCTGTTGCGAAATAAATCGAGAGCAGGCTGCGTTTGAAGCCTGCTCTTTTTAATGAGGTGAACGAACGATGAGTAATGAAACAAACAGCCGCACAGATATGCTGCAAAAACGCAGCGCGCGCTGTGTCTGCAAATACTGCGGCGGTCCACTGCGCGTCAAGAGCATTGCGTTCAACGAGATCGTTGATGGGCGCACCGAGCTGTACTGCGACAAATGCGGACGTATCGAATATGGCGTGGAGCCGGAGATCTACCAGAACGCGAAATACTACGTCGACGAGTTGGACTACAACTGTTATCCGGAGCTGGATTATTCTGAGCTCACGCGGCAGATGTCTGTGGCGCGGGTGGCAGAGATCATGGACTGGCTGGCGACCAATCTCGGCATTGTCGGTGAAGATGGCTTCACTGTGCCGATCAAAATGAATCCGAACCGCGTCAGCGAATGTCTGCATCTGACCGACGCCGATCTGTAAAGGAGGGACGGAAGATGACAAATGAACCTGTCATCGCGCTCGACAAGCTTTCGCTCAAAGCCGGCAACCGCTATCTGCTCAAAGACATCAGCTGGCAGGTGGCGCGCGGGGAGCATTGGGTTGTTTTCGGCATGAACGGCTGCGGCAAGACGACGCTGCTGTCGGTGCTCGCCGGCTACAAACAGCCGACGGCTGGCACGTTGCAGATGCTCGGCGAAGCGTACACACCGCAGAATATTCTCAATCTGCGGCGGCGGATCGGCTGGGTCAGCGGATCGTTTTTCGATCAGAAATTCACAAAGGAATCTGCGCTCGATATCGTGCTCTCTGGTCTCACCGGTGCGCTCGGCCGCGACCGCAGCGCCGTTTCGCTGGCCGATGTGAAGCAGGCGAAGGCGTTGCTCGCGGAGCTGCACATTGCCGACAAGATCTACCAGCCGTTCCACATGATGAGCAAGGGCGAGCGCGAAAATGTGCTGATCGCACGCGCGCTGATCGCCGAGCCGGAGATCCTGCTCCTGGATGAACCGTGCACCGGGCTGGATATTTTTGCCCGCGAGCATCTGCTCAACACGCTGCGCGATCTCGCCGAAAACAGCAACCTTACGATCATCTACGTGACCCACTACACCGAGGAGCTGCTCCTCGATGTGTTCAAAAAGACCATGCTGCTCCGGGACGGCCTCGTCTACGCCCAGGGAGAAACATCGGCGCTTTTTACTAGCGAGGTGTTCAGCGATTTTCTGGGCGCGCCAGTCAAGATCGCGCCGCGCGATTATCACGGGCTTGAAGCCAACGTTGCAGCGGTGAGTCATGTGGCGCAGCTGATGAAGGGAGGGAGCGCGCGATGACTGTAAAAAATGCCATGAACCTGTTCCGTGATGTGCAGGTGGCAGAAGAATTTCATCAAATGGCCGCAGAAGGCTATATCGATACCGAGTTCACAATGTACGCCACCACCTGGTTGGATGGCGGCGAGCGGCATTATCTGGTCAGCGCCGACGAAGCGCGCGTCATAGATTTTCTCGACGGCGCCGTGCGCGCTGGAATCGCTCCGCTGCCGATCCGCAGCCTCACAGAAACCTGCCCTGTGCCCCTCGGCGAAAAAGAAAACATTGCGCATAATGTCAAGCTGGAGCTGGCGCGCAGCTTGCAGCAGGACTATCCGCTGGAACTTTTTTCCAGCTCCTTGCGCGTTTTGCCGCGCAGGATGGCGACGACGTTGCAGTGCCGCTTCTCCAAAAAATGGTGCAAAAAAACTGTCAATCGCTTTTCAGAAGAGCTCTTGACAGTGGTGGAAGCGCTGGCGGATATGGCCTGGCGGCACAAATCGCTGACGCGGGAAAGCTACCGCACTTTTTTGCGACTGGGCAGAGAAGGAGCGGGAGAATTTTGCCGAAGACATCATCCCCAAGGACGTGCGCGCGAAAACCTGGTATACCCTCTGCTCTTTCGACGGAAACGGATGCATCAAGCGCGTGACCAACGCGCGCAAGGAATGGACCTATCACAAACGGCTCAGCCTGGAAAAAGAAGGGAAGATCGTCGCGCCGGTTTTCGCCAAAACCTATTGGTACAACAACCAGACCGACGCCGACAGCATCCGCGCGCAGCACGTCGCCCATGTGCAAACGCTGCTCGATGACGACTACATGGCCGCTGTGCAGGAGATCGCTGGCTATCCGTCGGTCATCGATGCGCAGGATTTTGCCGCAGCGCTTGACCGCTGCGCGCGCGACTACGGCGATGCTGCCGCAGAAGCGCTGCGCTATTACGGTCTCATCTGGCGCGTTCAGCAGAACGAGCGATAGATCGCCAGAAAATCTGAAATGCTCTGCTCGTGCTCTCTGAGATAGGTGTTTTCGACGATCGCGTACATTTGGATCGGCGGCACGTTCGTGACCGGCAGCATGATGACTTCGTCCAGAATATCCTGGAGCGCTGCGTGATTGACCAGCCCGGCTTTGTTGATGAAACCGGCGCAGTCCTGGTGCAGGATGGCGTCTTCGTACATGCGCGGGCTGTTCGTGATGATCTGGTAGTTTGGCGTGCCGCAGTCTTCGAGCAGATTGCGGATCGGATTGGCGATGTTGTAGCTGGATTGGTAGACCGCCAGCGGATATTTCAGCAGCGTGCGGATGGACACGCTCTTCTGCCGGGCCAGCGGATGTGTAGCGGCGACGAGGATATAAAGCTTGTCTTTATAGAGGGAGATCGTCGTGTGCGCAGCGTCCGCAGCCGGGATGGGATCAAAAGTCGCGACGATGCCGAGCGCTGGTCGGTTTTCTTCGAGGATCAGGCGGCGGATCGTCGCGCCTTCTTCTTCCAGCAGTGTGAACCGCACATAGGGATGCGCCTGGGAAAAAACTTTCGTGACGTTGGTCATAAAAAGCTGGCCGATCGCCGGCGTGAAAAAGATCGTCAGTGGTTCGATCCTGTCGCGCAGCACAGGCTCCGTTTCTCTGAGCTCGCGCAGCGTGTCGTCCATTTTTGCGAGCACTTCTTCGGCGGTTTTGACCAGGCGCAGCCCCTTGTCCGTCAGTCGCACGCCGCGCGCGTGGTAGATGAAAAGCGGACAGCCGATCTCTGCTTCCAGCTTTTTCATCGAGGTGTTGAGCGCCTGCTGCGAAAGATGCACCTGCTCGCTCGCTTTGTTGATCGAGCCGAGACGATGGATGAGGATGAGATAGCGCAGCTGTTCAAGTTGCATGAGAAAACCCTCCCTTCGGTTGCTTCTATTTTATCATAATCGTCGCCGCAGAGCGCAGAAAAAACGACCGTCGATCGAGCATTTGCCCGTTCGGCGGTCGTTTGGCGTTCAGATATAGAGGATGCCCAGCATCACAGCCAGATAGAGGATCACCAGCATGAGCAGGATCTTGTCGTGGAGCAGCACCTCGACAGGATCGCCGTCGCTGGCGCCTTCGATCGTCAGGCTGTATTTGAGCGTGATCAAAAGCACGATCGGCACTGTGAAAATGAGAAAACGGTTGTGGTAAAAGAGGTCGTCACCTGATCCATGCTCCAGAGCGCGTAGAAAAACATTCGCCAGCGTCAGGCACATGTTCATGCTGCGGTTGAGAAAAATCCAGCGGATACGCTTTGAGCACAGCGCGCGTGCTCCCTTTGCCGACCGTCAGCAGTTCGCCGCGGCGTTTTCCCAGCGCCAGATAGAAGGACAGCGCGAACACAGCGAGATAGAGCCAGTTGGAAATGACGATCTCCGTGAGGATCGCGCCGTAGATAACGCGCAGCACAAATCCCGCCGCCAGGATCGCAATGTCGACGATCGGCACATCCTTGAGCCCAAAGCTGTAGGCCAGATTGAGCAGGAAATACGTCACCAACAGCGCAGCCGCCACCGGATGAAACACCGGCGCATTGGCGATCGCTGCGATGATCAAAAGCACCACAGCCAGCACGCTTGCGCTCTGCACCGACACCGTCCCGGCAGCGATCGGCCGCTTGCATTTTTGTTGGATGCAGGCGGTCCTTGTCGCGGTCGCGGATGTCGTTGATGATGTAGATCGCCGAAGCCGTCGCGCAAAACGCCACAAAACCCAGCACCCCAGCGCCGAGCTTGGACGCATCAAAGAGCTCGCCGCTGGCGACCAGCGCCGCGAACACGAGCAGGTTTTTCATATAATGATGAACGCGCATCAGCTTGAGATAACGGGTCATCAGGAAACCCCCTTATAAAGGAAAGTAAGTGATACAGTAATCGATCAGCGCGCCGATCCCCGGGAGATTGTCCCAGAGCATCAGCGCCGCAGCCGCACAGAGCACAAGCGGCGTCAGCCAGGTCGCGTGGAGCTTTTCGGCGATCTTTTCGATCAGTCGGAAGAGCAGCAGGAAATAGGCCCAGCCGAAATACAGCGCGTAGAGGATGAGCCCCGTTTCCCATGTGCCCCAGCCGATGACAGCAAGCAGCACAAAGGAAAAGAGCGTCCAGTAGAGCGCCAGCTGGCTCAGTTTGTCGCGGCGGCTCAGGAGAAAACCAGCGAACATGAGCACCAACAGCACCAGCCCGCAGCCGTTCCATGTGAACACATAATCCAGCCGCCAGGAAAGGATCCCGTCTGGCGCAAATCCCTGGCTCACACCCGCAACCGGCGCAAGAAAACAATCGTGCACAAAGCTCACAAACTGGCGCACACGATCGACAAACGGCCAGGCGTCGCCGCCCGTGAATTTGACCAGCGACGCCAGCTTTGGCACCACCGACCAGATCACATCGAAGCGCGCAAACGCCAGCATCACCACAATGAACGACAGCCCCAGCTTGACCATATCGCCCAGCCAGCGCAGCGGCGAACGCAGTGGATTGTGCGCGCTGAACCACGGCGCCAGCGCCACATTCGTCAAAAGCGACCCCGTCGCGCCATAAAAGCCAAGCCGCTCCTGCGTGCGTCCCGTGCAGATGCAGCTCGCCGCCAGCATCAGCCAGAAATACGCCGTCACATATTGCTCCAGCATCAGCGTGTTCAACAGCGTCGTGTAGCTTGCGCCGAGCGCCAGCATAAACACAGCCCGTCGGACAGGCGATTTTGTCGCCAGGCTTGCAAGCATCAGATTCGCGCCACAGATCATAAGGATCTGCACACTGTTCAAAAGCACAGCCAACACCGTCGGCGATGCGCCAAAAAGCTGCGTCAGCAGATACGGCACGCCTGCAAACGGCGCCGCAAAGATCGCAAACAGCGGCTGCCGCAGATCGTTTTTCCCACATACGTCAGCGCCAGATACGCCATGTTGTTTAAAAAGGCGAATCCGTGTCCGCCGTGTAGACAATATCATACCCCTCATTCGTGGCGCTGTAAAATCCCGTCGACTGGAAAATGCCCACGCCGCAAAACCAATGAACCCCAGCGCCATCAGCGCGTAGAGCACGCGCTCCGCCCAGTGCAGATCAGCGAACAGCCGCAGCTCGCCAGCCAACCGCCAGAGCGTCGACCAGAGATAGGACATGCCGACATAGAGAAACGGAAATCCGCCCAGCCCGCAGCACACCGCCAATACCCGCGACAGATCCGCGCCAGTGCCCAGCATTTCCGCCAGCGCCACCAACAGCGGCTGCCCCGGAAACATCACCGCGCCGAAAGCGTAGCAATGCCACGCCGCACCCGCCGCAGAAAGCAGCGCCCAAAACTGCAGATACCATGGCAGCGTGCGCGTCACGCGCCAGAGATCCGCACTTTGCGTACTGACCGCACACAGTACCAGAAAAGCCAGCGCCAGCGCGCCTTCCTGCACATTATATTCTGCGCCGCGCGTTTCTGATAAAAAAATATGCCAGCGCCGAAACCGGAAAAAACCAATTCCTGCGCAGATTGCGCGCCATCCCGACGAGCGAAGCCTCCGGCAGGCGCGCGATCCAGTCATGCTTCTGCATAGAGCATTCCTCCTTATTATACCATTTGCAGTATAGCATAACAGTGCGCGAATGCTCGTGTTTACTGGCAGATAGTCACCGGATTGTAAACACTCTCGTCACTTTTCGCCGACGCCCATTCATGGTATACTGAGATCAGCACAGATCCCCTGCGACCCTTTACCGTTTTGTCATCACCGGAAGGAGAATTAACATGAAACCACTCGTTCTCTACTACGCAAAATGCTCCACCTGCAGAAAAGCGCTGAAATGGCTCGAAGAAAACAACATCGACTGCGACCTGCGCTCCATCGTCGACGACAACCCAACCCACGACGAACTCGCCCAGTGGATCGCCGCCAGCGGTCTGCCCCTCAAACGCTTTTTCAACACCAGCGGCAGCCTCTACAAACAGTTCGGCCTCAAGGATAAACTCCCGCACATGTCCGACGACGAACAGATTGCCCTCCTCGCCAGCCACGGCATGCTCGTCAAACGTCCGCTGCTCATCTCCGACGCCGTCATCTGTCCAGGATTCAAAGAAGCAGAATGGGCCAAGCTCAAAAGCTGAGCGCAGAGAAATCTCAGCAGCGCCCCACTCTACGCAGCGTAGGTTGCGCCGCGACGCGCTGGCTGGTATCCTGTTCGTGAAAGGAGAGAAATCCTCATGAACCACTACATCACCGGCAGCGCCATCCGCGCGCTGCGCGAACAGCAGCATCTCACCCAGGCCCAGCTCGCCGAGCGCCTGGCCGTCAGCGACAAAACCATCTCCAAATGGGAGACCGGCCGTGGCCTGCCAGATATTTCCCTGCTCGAGCCCCTCGCGCAGGCGCTCAAGGTTTCCGTCGCCGAGTTGCTCACCGGCGAGCAGATTATCAACACAAACCGCGCCGCCAACATGCTCAAAAGCCAGCTCTATGTTTGCCCCATCTGCGGCAACGTGTTCCAGTCCATGGGCCCGGCCATGGTTTCCTGCTGCGGCATCACCCTGCCGCCGCTCGAGCCGGAAACGCCTGATGACATCCACGCTGCCAGCGTCGAGCACATCGAGGACGAGTATTACATCGCTATCGATCACCCCATGACCAAGGAGCACTACATTTCCTTCATCGCCTACTGCACCGGCAGCCGCTTTGAAACCGTCAAGCTCTATCCCGAAGGCAACGCCGAAGCCCGCTTTTTCGGTCGCGGCCGCGGCCATGGCTGGCTCTACTGGTACTGCAACCACCACGGCCTTTTCCGCCAGCGCATCTGAGCGTCCATCATTCCCCGAGCCCCGCGCTCGGGGTTTTCTATTTCTGGTAAGAATTTTCCGCGCCCGCCAGAAAATCTCGCCAGCGCGCAGCACTCCGCGCGAAAAATCGCCGCTGCTGTAAAATTTTCATGAAGCGGCCGTTAAATTTGTGATAACGACGAAAATTGACAGCGGATATTGTTTTTCAGAATGACACATTTCTTGTAATCGCAGCGGCGCTTTGTTATAATAAAGACACGAATAACCTGTCGCGCGTCGGGAAAACCGAAATTGCGACAGCGTTATGCGACAGAAGCCAGACACCGTCAATACGACCCGAGGGAGGGCTGGTGTTACCAAACCGACGCCCTGGCTTCATTCCTGCAAAATATTTTTTACTAAGGAGGAAAAAACGTGTTAAAAAGAAAAAGCAAACGAGTCCTCAGCATTGTCCTCGCTGTAAGCGATGATCGTTGGATTGTTCCCGATCGCTGCGTTTGCGGAAGGCGGCGACGGAACAACTGCTACTATTTTATGTAGCAAAAAGTTTAATGGAAAGGAAATACGAAAACTTTGGAAGAGGCCGTTACAGCTGTCGCATCTGCAAACGGAGAAAAACAATTACATTGATTAATGATGTGACGCTTGAATCGCAGGTTACTCTTCCAGAAGG
>ENA-OQCL01001116-OQCL01001116.1-human-gut-metagenome-genome-assembly--contig:-NODE-1116-length-10491-cov-5.111540_pt1 | contig 10491 bp, 11 predicted proteins | sample MGYA00242502_ERZ504586 | MGnify/ENA primary metagenome ERZ504586 (study PRJEB26092, sample SAMD00036316) | human gut metagenome | host: Homo sapiens | study: EMG produced TPA metagenomics assembly of... | reverse complement strand
GGGGGCGGCGTGAACATCGAGTTGTTCGGCAACTACGGCCGCGTGATGGGCGGAATGCACGACGAGCAGAGCCGCTGGGAGGCCGGCGTCGCCTTCTCCGTCCCGACCAACAACTTCACTCGAGCTGATCTTCGTCTACGACCAGGAGGGCGGCTTCACCGTCGGCTATTCCGTAGGGCTGCCGCGCTTCTGGGACGGCCCGCTGCCGTAAGGCGCGCAGCGTCAAAATACGAAAGCTCCCGCCGCTTGCCGGCGGGGAGCTTTTTTGTGTTTCCGCTTATGCGCGGCGGCGCTATATGATGAGCTTGCCGCCTTTGTTCGCCGCGGCGTCGAGCTGGTTGAGGACGTTCGCGCCGGCTACTTCTATCTTCGGCTTCTTCGCGGCTTCTTCGCGCGCGAACTCGCGCAGCTTCTGCTCGTACTCGGCCATCGACTTTTTGATGCCTTCGACGTCGCCCTTTATCCACTGGAGGATGCCGTCGGTGATCGTCTTGTACATCTCGTCGCTCGGTTCGTCCTGTATCACTCCGAGCTCCTTGAGCATACGGTATTCTTCCTTTACGGAATCGAGTATGTCTTCCTCGGTGATGAGCCCCTTCTTGTAAAGGACCCTGTAGATTATATTCTGCTTCGTTTTGCTGTTTTCGTCGCTCGCGGAGAGGGATTCGACGCGCTGGAGCAGCATCGAGATTATCTCCTCAAGGCTTATCTGCATTGGTGCCGGCATGGTTACTCCTCCCGAACATAAATTTTCAGGCTACATTTTATCACAGCTTGCGCCGCGCAAAAGATACGCGCGGCAAAAATGTCCGTTTGTGCTAAAATCACGCTTGTGCGCGTCGTTCTGAGGCGCGCGCAGAAAAATAAAAAATCTTAATGGGAGATTCTCGCGATGGAACATTCCGGGCATCAGGCGGACGGGCTGAAGTGGAAACATTTATATAAGAAGGCCGAGGTCATTTTCTTCTCCGAGTGGCGCACGTTCGTCACGTCGCTGATTGCGATAACCGTTTATTCGGTGGGCGTCGCGGCTTTCACGCTGCCTTACCGTTTCGCAGACCAGGGGGTCACGGGCGTCTCCGTGCTCGTGAAGTACGCCTTCGGGATAAACCCCGCCTACACGCTGCTCGCGCTCAACGTCATGATGCTCGCGTGGGGCGCGCGGACGCTGAACCGGCGCTTTCTTATCTGGACGGTGTTCAACGCCTTTTTCCTTTCGTTCGCGCTCGACTTCATGCAGACGATCCAGTTCCCAATCATTGAGGACAGGTTTCTCGTCGCTGTCGTAGGCAGCGCGATAAAGGGCTTCGGCGCGGGGCTGCTTTACCGCCAGGGGACGTGCATCGGCGGGCTGGACATCGCTATATCCGTGCTGCGCAAGAAGTACGGCCTCGAGATAGGCAAGATAAGCATTTACTTCAACATGACGCTGCTCGCGATCTCCATCGGCATCATCGGGCTGACGAACGCGATGTACGGCTTCGTCTCCTGCTACGTGAACGGCATGGCGATGGACCGCGTGCTCTCGTCGTTCGAGAAACGCAAGCTCGTCTTCGTCGTAACGGCGCACACGGAGGCCGTCGCCGAATTTATTTCGCGCCACCTGGATCGCAGCTGCACGCTGCTCAAGAGCGAAGGCGGCTACAAGCACCACGAAGGCTTCACCGTCATGACGCTGCTGCGCACGCGCGAGGCCGTCGAGCTCAAGGCCTTCCTCGCGCAGCACTACCCCGGCGCGTTCATGGTGCTCGCCGAGGCGGACGAGGTCGTCGGACGCGGCTTCAAGCGCTGGCGCAACGTATAGCGCGCGCCGCGCCGCGGATTCCACGGACACAGGCCCGCCGCAAGGCGGGTTTTTTATTTGCGCGCGCGGGGCTTACGGCTGTGCATGAGCGGTTATATAATTCTGCATATATGAATTTTGGAGGTTTATCAACTTGAAATACACATTCGACGTGGCTTTCCTACCGTGCGAGGCTCTCAAGAAACACGACGCGCGCATCGTCGTCGACCTGCTCCGCGCGACGACGCAGATAACGACCTTCTTCGACATGGGCGGCGAGATTCTCGTGCCCGTGACGGAGGTCGACGAAGCTTTCGCGATGAAGGAGAAGCTCGGGGAGGACTGGAAGATCATGGGCGAGCGCGGCGGCCTGCCCGCGCCTGGCTTCGACTTCGGCAACTCCCCGCTCGAACTCCAGGCCGCGGGCGCGCCGGAGCACGCTATCATCACGACTTCGAACGGCACGCGCGCGATAATGCGCGCCGTGAAGGACTGCGCGCACGTCATAGCTGGATGCGCGCGCAACGCGGAGGCGGCCGCATGGGACGCGCTCTGCGCCGGGCCCTCCGTCGGGATTATATGCGCCGGGCGCAACGGCGAGTTCTCGCTTGAAGATACGGTCTGCGCCGGGATGCTCGTTGAAAAGCTGCTCTCGCTCGCGCCGTCGAACGGCGCCGAGTCTATGGAGCTGACCGACGGCGCTATGGCGGCGATGTCGCTGTGGCAGTCGGCGGGCCCCGACGTTACGGCGGTCTGCCGGGAGTCTACGCACGGCAAGATACTTTCCGGCCTCGGCTTCGACAACGACCTGTTCTTCTGCGGCGAAGTCGACGCCAGCTCGACCGTGCCGGTAGTCAAGGAAATTTCCGGCGTTCCCGCGATAGTCGGGCGCTGACGGCGCGGGCCGCGAACATCGGAGAAGAGGACATGAACGCCGTAATTCTCGCTTGCAGCTCGATGGCGCGCCAGGTAGCCGCGGCGCAGCGGAAGATGGGGACCTGCTACCCTGTGCGCTGCGTAGACAGGCGTTACCACGCCGAGCCGAAAGATATGCGCCTCCAGCTGATAGAGGCGCTCGGCGAAATCGCGGGCGAGTTCGACACCGCGCTCGTCGCGATGGGCTTCTGCGGCGGCTCGTGGGAATCGGTGTACGCGCCCGTGCGCGTCGTCGTGCCGCGCGCCGACGACTGCATCACGATTCTGCTCAACACAGACGGCGCGCCGCACGAAAACCTAAAAGAGCCGGGGCATATCTACATTAGGGACACAGACACGGGGCGCTACTCGCTCGAAGGGCTTCGCGCCGCCGTCTGCGAAAGGTACGGACGCGAGCAGGGGCTCGCGCTCTTCGACAAATGGTTCGCGAGCTACACGCACGCCGACATAATCGACACGGGGACCTACGACAGCCGCGCGGAAGACTTTCTCGCGCAGGCGCGCCGCGGCGCGGAAATCACCGGCTGCACGCTGCGGCACGTGCCGGGCGGCAACGTAGTGCTCGAAAAGCTAGTCTCGGGAGACTGGGACGATTTATTCGCCGTCGCGGAGGCCGGAGAGACGCTCACGCGCGGTATGTTCTTCCCGCAGGCAAAACAGAAATAGTGAAGGTGACGAAAATGGAGAATATCATAGAACGTCCGTTTAATTTCAGGATGCCGCGCGAGGTTATATTCGAGGCCGGAATTTCGAGCCTCGCGGCGCGGAAGGCCGCCGCGCTCGGCGCGAAGCGGCCAATATTCGTAACTGGGCGCAGCATCGCGAAGAGTGAAGCGCTCGCGCGCCTCATGGACGGCGCGAAAAAGTCCGGCATGGAGCCGGAGCTATGGCCCGAGGTCGAGCCGGAGCCGCCCGTCGCGCTCCTTTACAAAGCGGCGGCGGACATACGCGCGCTAGGCGGCGACTGCCTGATAGCGCTCGGCGGCGGCAGCTCGATGGACTTTGCCAAGATGGCGGCGGTGCTCGCGAAGTTTCCCGAGCTCGACGCGGCCTCGATGGTCGGCTCGGAGAAGGTCCCCGCACGCGGCCTGCCCACGATAATGATACCGACGACCGCGGGGAGCGGCTCGGAGGTCTCGGCTGTCGCGGTGTTCTCCTTCCCCGAGGAAAAGATGAAAAAGGGCGTCGCGGGCGGCAGCATGGTCGCCGACATCGCGCTCGTAGACCCGGAGCTGACGCACGGACTGCCGCCCGCGATAACGGCGGCCTCCGGCATGGACGCCCTCGTCCACGCGGTCGAGTCTTACCTCTCGCTCGGCACGAACCCGCTGACGCAGGACCTCGCGCTCGCCTCGATACGCAAAATAGCGCCGAACCTCGCCGCCTGCGTGCGCGAGCCCGACAACGCCGCCGCGCGCGCCGCGCAGTCCTACGGCAGCCTCACGGCGGGCATGGCCTCGCGATGTCCGGCACGGCGGGCGTCCACGCGATGGCATATCCGCTCGGCGGCGAGTACCACGTGCCGCACGGCGAGCGAACACAGCGATGCTGCGCTGGGTCATGGAATACAACCTCGACGGCTGCCCGGAGAAATTCGTCCCGATAGCCGAGGCGATGGGCATAAACACAGCGGGCATGAGCGCGGAGCGCGCCGCCTCCGCTGCGCTCGACGCGATGATCGCGCTCGGCGAGGAATGCGGAGTCAAGACGCGGCTGCGCGACTTCGGCATCCCGCGCGAAGCCGCCGCGCACATGGCGAAGGCCGCGATGAAGGAGACGCGGCTGATAAGCAACAACCCGCGCAAGCTCACGGAGGATGCCGTAAAGGAAATATACGAGCGCGCGTGGTAGCAAAATACGAAAAACGCAGAGGGCGGAGCCGTGGCTCCGCCTTTTTTGCGGCCTCGCGGCGCGCGGAATCCCCGCCGCGCCGCCGTTGCCAAAGCGCGCGCGCTGTGATATTCTCCCCCGAGCAGCGTCCGCCGCCGGGTGGACGCGCACGCCTTTGCCGCAGCGTCGTTAGGCCGAAGAAGACGCGCGGGCGAAGGCGATTATTTTTTAAGGGGGAAAAATCCTCATGGCGTGGATAGAGCTCTTCATCGCGGGCATATTCGAGGTCGTCTGGTCGACCTGCATGAAATACTCAAACGGCTTCACGAACCTGAAATTTACAGTCTTCACCTTCGCGGGCATGGCGGTCAGCTTCTACTTCCTGGCGATGGCGGTCAAGAAGCTTCCTATGGGCACGGCCTACGGCGTGTGGACCGGCGTCGGGGCGCTCGGCGCGGTCGTGGTGGGCATCGTGCTCTTCAAGGAGCCCGTCACGCTGCCGCGCCTCTTCTTCGTCGCGATGCTCATAACGGGGATAATCGGCCTCAAGCTAACCTCGGGCCACTAAACGCGCTGCCGCGCGCAGAAATTCCCGAGCCGGGCGCTCCTCCGCCGAAATACTTAAGCGGGGCGCCCGGCTTGACTTTTGCCCGCCTTTGCCTTAGTTTGGTGGAAGGCCGAAACGGCAAGCCCCGCGCAGCTTTTCGGTAAGTCTCCGCGCAAAGGTGGGCCGCCATGCTTAAGCTGGAACAGAAACAGACGCAGACGCTTTCCAACAAAATGATAGAGTCGCTCCAGGTGCTGCAGATGTCGCGCGGCGAGCTTGCGGAGCGTCTTGGAGAGCTTTACGCCGAAAATCCGCTGCTCGAGCTCGACGAGCGAGGCGAGGCCGCGCCGCAGCCGCCCGAGGCCGAAAGCCTCAAAAAGCTCGAATGGCTTGCGCGCTTCGACGAGCAGAACGCCGCGTACATGCGCCAGGAGGCGGACGACGACGAGGACGGCTGGCTCGAAAACATCGCCGCGCCGCAGGAGGAGACGCTCGCGGACTCGCTCATGGAGCAGCTCGCGGGACGCGGCTTCGGCGACTGCGAGATGAAGGTTTTCCGATACATAGCCGAAAGCCTCGACGAACGCGGATACTTCACGGAGCGCGCCGGAGAGCTCGCCTCGCGCTTCGGCATAGAAACGCGGGCAGCGGAGCGGCTGCTCGGCGTGATGAAGAGGCTCGACCCGCCCGGGATATGCGCGGGGAGCCTCGCCGAATGTCTCGCACTCCAGCTCGAACGCGCTGGCGGCTGCGAAATTGAGAAAGAAATCGTAACGCATCATCTCGAAGCGCTCGCAAAGCGCCAGCTCAAAACCATCGCGCGGGAGCTAAAAATTCCCGTGAGCCGCGTGCTAGACGCGCTCGCGAAAATTCAGACGCTCAACCCGAAGCCCGCCAACGGCTTCACGGACGGAGAGCCCGCGGCATACGTATCTCCCGACGTAACCGTCACGGTGCGCGCCGGGGACTGCCGCGCCGAGCTCAACTTCGACGCCGGGGCGTCGCTCTCCATCAGCCGCGGCTACCTCGAGCTCGCGCGCCGAGGCGACTGCCCCGACGAGGTGCGCCGCTACATAGCGGGCAAGGCGCGGGAGATAGAACAGATTTCAACGAACATCAAACGGCGCAACGACACGCTGACGGAGCTCGCCGCCTGCATCGCGGAGGAGCAGCGCGATTTCTTCGTGCGCGGCCGCGCGGCGCTGCGCCCGCTGCGCATGAAGACCGTCGCGGAAAAGCTCGGCCTCCACGAGTCCACGATAAGCCGCGCGGTCAGCGGCAAATACCTGCAGTGCCGCTGGGGCGTCTTCAGCCTCGGCTACTTCTTCACGAAGGGCTACAGCCTCGACGGCGGCGGCGCGGAGATAGCGACGCAGCAGGTCAAGGAAAAGCTGCGCGCCGTCATCGCGCGCGAGGACAGGGACAAGCCCTACAGCGACCAGAAGCTTTCCGAAATTCTCTCCGTTATGGGCATAGAGATCTCGCGCCGCACCGTCGCGAAATACCGCGACGAGCTCGGCATAGCCGACTGCCGCGCTAGGAAATTCACTCCGCTTTCATAAACGTTGCGCGTGTGCGCAACGCTTCGCAACAACGCCGCACCGCGCAGGCGCGCGGCGGAACAAAACGGCGCGCATAAACGCGCGGGCTTTGGCACGCCGCTTGCTATAACTATAGGCAGTAGGTTTCATACAAATTTTGTGAGGAGATGGGCTTATGGATTACACAAGTCTGCTTAGAAACGCCGGAGACAAAAAGTCGCGCGTCGGCATAATCGGAGCCACGAAGGGCTACGGCTACACCCTGCTCGCGCAGATACCGAAGGTGAAGCTCATGGAGCTGCGCCTCATCTCGTCGCGCCACACCGACGAATGCGAGAAGGTCCTCATCGAGCTCGGCTGGCCGAAAGAGAAGCTCGCCGTCTGCTCGACGAAGGAAGAGATACAGGCCGCGCCGAAGGACGCCGTCCTCATCGTCGGCGACTACCGCCTCGTCCCCGAGAGCGACATCACGGCGCTCGTCGAGTGCACCGGCAACTCCAAGGTCAGCTCCGAGGTCAGCATGGCCGCGCTCAAGAAGGGCATCAACGTCTACATGTGCTCGAAAGAGACCGACAGCGTCTGCGGCACGATGCTGAACCAGATCGCCGCCGAGAACAACGCGATATACGCGCTCGTCAACGGCGACCAGCCGCGCAACCTCGTAGACCTCTGGTCGTGGGGCAAGCTGCTCGGCTTCGAAATCATCGCGGCGGGCAAGGCGAGCGAATACGACTTCGTCTGGAACCCCGACAGCGGCGAGCTGACCTTCACCGAAGGTCCCGACTATCCTCATGAGAGCCTCCCCGAGCTCAAAGAGTTCTGGAACTACAAGGACCGTTCGACGCTCGAAGGACGCCGCAAGCTCCTTGAGAAATACATGAACGTCATCTCCGCCGACCTCTGCGAGATGAACCTCGTCTCGAACATCACGGGCCTCGTCCCCGCGGCGAAGCGCCTCAGCTACCCCGTCGCGAAGGCGAGCGAGCTCGCCGACATCTTCATCCCCGAAGAGGACGGCGGCGTGCTTAAGAAAACCGGCGTCGTCGACGTCTTCTGCTGCCTCCGCGCGAACGACGAAGCGAGCTTCGGCGGCGGCGAGTTCATCATCGTCAAGTGCGACAACGACGCGGTATGGGAGCTGCTCGCCGGCAAAGGCCACGTCGTCAGCCGCAATAGAAAGTACGCATGCCTCTACCTGCCCTACCACATCATGGGCACAGAGACCCCGGCTTCGATAGTCCTCGGCGACTTCCTCGGCGTCGGCGCGCATCCCGAGTGCCGTCAGGTCTCCGTCATGGCCGGCGTCGCGAGCCGCGACCTGCCCGCGGGCACCGTCCTTGAGGTCAAGGGACACCACCACTCGATAGACGGCCTCGTCCCCGAGCTCTGGGAGAAGGCCGAAGCCGCGCAGATAGCGCCGTTCTACCTCCTCAACGGCCTCACGCTGAAGCACGACATAAAGAAGGGCGAGCCCGTGACGAAGGACGCCGTCGACCTCGGAGACGGAGTCTACGTCGACCTTTATCTCAAAGGTTTCGAGCTCCAATAATTTCAATCTACGGCAATTATCAGTAGTGCGCGGTGCCGAACGCGCGGCGCTGATAACAATAAACTGAGGGTAAACTCGGCAAAAGGCAACAAAAGACGAAAGGAAGGAATCATTATGAAGATCTGTGCGACTATGAAGAAGTTCCCTGGCGGTATGATGGTTATCCCCCTTGTTATCGGATGCCTCGTCAACACTTTTATTCCGCAGTGCCTCGAAATAGGCGGTTTCACAACTGCTCTTTTCAAGAGCGGTCAGGCCACTCTGGTCGGGCTGTTCATCTTCTGCAGCGGCGCCACCATCGACATAAAACAGGTCGGGCTTCCGCTTTACAAGGGCGCAGTGCTAACAATTCTGAAGCTCGTGATAGGCGTCATAATCGGTTACCTCATTAACATGGCTTTTGGCCCGGCCGGAATCCTCGGGCTGACCCCATTCGCGATAATCTCAGCCGTCACTAACTCCAATGGCGCAATCTACACAGCGCTTGCAAAAGAATTTGGCGATGAGACGGATATGGGCGCAATAGCTGTTCTCTCTCTAAACGACGGGCCATTCCTGACGATGGTCGCCCTCGGCACGACAGGCCTCGCATCCATCCCATTCATCGCCATTATCGCCGCAATCATCCCGCTCATCATAGGTATGATACTCGGTAACCTTGACTCAGACTTCCGCGACCTGCTCTCTAAGGGGTTGAACATGATTCTCCCCGTCAACGGTTTTGTTTTTGGTACAAACATGAGCCTCATTACAATAGCGAAAGCAGGAGTCTCCGGGATTATGCTTGGCCTAATTACGGTATTCTTCACCGGCATAGTCACCTATTTCATCTACAGTGCAATCAGAAGGAAGCCCGACCCGATGGGTATGGCAATCGGCACGGTCGGCGGAAACGCCGTTGCAACCCCGGCCTCTGTAGCAATGGTAGACCCGACGCTTACACCATTTGTCGCCTCCGCGACTGCGCAGACGGCAGCCGCGGTTGTTATCACTGCGCTCCTTACCCCGCTTCTTACCGGATATGTAAGCAAAAGGGCAACCAGTAAAGCGGCGTAGCACCGTTAATCGGACAAGCAGGCTGCAATCAGAAAATTTGCAAAAAGGATTGAAATAGGAGGAAAAATCAATGAGCAAGTACATTTTGAAAGCGCAGAATGTCATCGCTGGGCAGGGCCTAGAGCTGAAGGAGAACGCAGCCGTTCAGGTTGAAGACGGTAAAATCACGAGGATTTACGACTCCGTGTCTGAAATCCCGCAGGACAGCAAGACTGAGGTCGTCGACTTGGGTGCGCAAACGCTCATCCCTGGCATGATCGACTGCCACAACCATCTGGCCCTTGACACGCGGCTTGAAAACCACTTGGTCAAGATGAACGATCCCGAATGCGAGCAGACCATCCGTGCGCTGAAGACAATGAAGGACGACCTTGTATCCGGCGTCACGACAGCGCGCTGTCTCGGTGACCGTTTCTACATCGACGTAACATGCAAAAAAGCGCAGAAAGAGGGCCGAATAGCTGGTCCTAAGCTCGTCGTCAGCGGCATCGGCATGCGCGCCTCGCATGGACATGGATACGTCGGGATGCCCTTCAACGGTCCTGAGGAATTCAGGAAGGCTGCGCGCGACAACATCGCACACGGTGTAGACTTCCTAAAGGTGTTCATGACGAAAGTCATCAACGCGACGCCGTTTATCTATCATTTCATGAGCCCCGAGGAGCTGCGCGCTGTCGTACAGGAGGCGAGAAGCGTCGGCATTACAACCGCATGTCATTGCTCAGGCGGGCAGGGACTTGATGACTGTCTCGAAGCAGGTATCGACTGCCTTGAACACGTTTATTATATTACGCCGAAACAGGTCGACGCAGTACGCGAAGCGGATCGCTGGGTTGTCTACACGCCGAGCTACGCGCTGAACGACGAGCTTCTCTTCAAATTCTCCCCGAAGGACCGCGAGGGCAGTCTCAAAGAGAAGGAAATCATCTGCAAATGCCTTGAAGGGGCAATCGCAGGCGGACTGAAGTTCGGAATCGGAACAGACGGCATACATCAGGGACTTGCTCAGGAGGCTGCGTATATATCGATGCTCGGCGCGTCCAACAAGCTTGTGCTTGCCGGTATCACGATAAACGCGGCTAGACTGTGCGGTGTCGACGGTACGACCGGATCTATAACCGAAGGCAAAGCCGCTGACATGGTCGCGCTCGACGGCAACCCGCTCGAGGATATATCCGCGCTTAAACGAGTCAAGGCCGTTTTCCAGGACGGTAAAAAACTCTGTCTCCAGTAATTCACGCAGACAGCC
>ENA-OQCL01001114-OQCL01001114.1-human-gut-metagenome-genome-assembly--contig:-NODE-1114-length-10504-cov-4.049725_pt1 | contig 10504 bp, 11 predicted proteins | sample MGYA00242502_ERZ504586 | MGnify/ENA primary metagenome ERZ504586 (study PRJEB26092, sample SAMD00036316) | human gut metagenome | host: Homo sapiens | study: EMG produced TPA metagenomics assembly of... | reverse complement strand
GATGGAAAAAAGAAGAATTGCTTGCTTATGCCGCCATGGCCGAATGTGCTTCTTCACATCCCATCAGCAAGAGCTTGCAGCAAGCGTATGGTAAACCCATTGACCGTAACCGTGTCAGGAATATTCACGAAATCAGCGGACACGGTGTCAAGGCTGCCGTAGATGGTCATATCGTGGCCGTTGGCAATGATAAATTGATGAAGCAGATGAAAATTTCTTATGTGCCTTGTCATAGCATGGGAACTATTCTTCACGTGGCGGTTGATGGAAGATATGCGGGTCATATCGTCATATCTGATGTCATCAAGCCTCACGCGCGCCAGGCCATTGCAGCGCTTAAACGAAACGGCATCAAGCAGACCGTCATGCTGACTGGGGATACTCGTCGGACAGCCGAAAATATTGCCAAGGATGTCGGTGTCGACCAGGTATACAGTGAATTATTACCTGCCGATAAGTAAATAAAGTGGAACAGTTGCTGGCCCGTAAAGGAGAAAAAGAAAATTAGCGTTCGTTGGCGACGGAATTAATGATGCGCCTGTTTTGACCCGGGCTGACATCGGTATTGCTATGGGAGCCATGGGCTCTGATGCAGCTATTGAAGCAGCCGACGTCGTACTCATGGATGATGATCCCTTGCAGATTGCCAATGCTATCCTTTTATCGCGGAAATGTCTGCGTATTGTTTATGAAATATCGTTTTTGCACTGGGATAAATTCCTTTGCCTGGGATTAGGGGGTCTGTCGGTCATTGCTATAATGTGTTTGTCCATTTTTGCTGACGTTGGCGTCATGATCCTGGCTATTCTCAATGCTATCCGGGCCCTTTATGCCCCATCAGTATCCATTAAAAAGGATAGCAGGAAAATGGTTTTGCAACCACAAAGTGAATAAAATAATGTATAATAGATTATATAATATGTTTTCAAGGAGGTCTTACGATGGAAAAGGTAAAAGAACTGGCGGCACAATACCAGCAGGCTGGGAATAATTGTGCTGAAACGGTGGTCAAGGTCTGCAATGATTGTCTGGATTTGAAGCTGCCGCCGGAAACGCTGCGCATGGTATCCGTCCTCGGCGGCGGGGTGGCTGGTTCGGGCTGTATTTGCGGGGCCTTGAATGGGGCCTGCCTGGTCCTGGGCTGTCTTGCCGGCCGGACGACGCCAGAAGAAAAGACGAAAGCCGAAATCAATCAGCCTGTACGGGAATTTCAGAAAATCTGGCTCGACCGCTTTAAAGCGACGTGCTGCCGCGTCCTCAAGAGTCCGGCCAATGGCGGTCCCGTATCGTGCGGTGACCTCATGGCCGACACGTCGGTTATGCTCCTCGATTTCATCCGGGGAAAGAAACTGGCTTGATTTTACGCTTTTTCTCTTGACCTTTTTTCGTGGATATGGTATTATGTATAAGTCAGGTCTACGGGGCGTAGCGCAGTTTGGTAGCGCGCTTGGTTCGGGACTAAGAGGTCGCAGGTTCAAATCCTGTCGCCCCGACCATACTTTACATATCGGCATTTATCCCGAAGATGTCAGCAAAGATATGTAAGACGCGGAGAGCTGTCCGAGCGGCTGAAGGAGCATGATTGGAAATCATGTATAGGGCGAACGCTCTATCGTGGGTTCAAATCCCACGCTCTCCGCCACACAGGACTTTCAAAGGGACTGTCGCATGAAGGGTTTACCTTCATGGGCAGTCCCTTTTTTGTATTTCTCCTATTCATCTGGAGTATTTTGTGCTACAATTAAAAACTATAATAAGAAGGGGAAAGAGGGGTTTACGATGAGTGCGATTAAAGAAGAACTGGCAGCTTTTATTGCTGCCCATACGAGTGATGATTTTGTCATGACACCGATTACCATGCGCGAGGCGTCGCTGCATACGGCGTGGGACCAGGAACTGCCTAAAGTAGCGATGGCGGACGTCGTCGATACGGTGCTGGAAGGCTGCGATGTCTATGATGTGCCGGTCCGGATTTATATTCCTGACACGAGTCGGCCCCTGCCGGTCTTGATTTACTATCATGGCGGCGGGTTTGCCATCGACACGGTCGCTGTCTACGACCCGGTCTGCCGCCGCATTGCCCAGGCGACGCAGCACATCGTCATTTCCCCGGAATACCGCCTGGCGCCGGAAAATCCCTATCCCGCAGCTTATGAAGATGCTCTGGCCGTAGCCCAAAAGGCACTGCCGAAACTCGATGAACTGCAGCTTGCCCACACTGACGATTTGACACTGTGCGGCGACAGCGCCGGCGGCTGTATGGCTGCGCAGACGAGCCAGGCTCTGCAGCACGACGCGTCTGTGCCGCTGACGCATCAGGTCCTGGTCTATCCCTGCCTGGATATGACCCATTCCTTCCCGTCGGTCCGGGAAAACTGCAATGTCAAAACGGGCTTCACGCCGGCTAAGATGGTCTGGTATTTCAACCAATTCTTCCGCACCGGTGACGACCGCCGGGCCGCTTCGCCTCTCTTCTGCGAATTGTCGGCAGACATGCCGGCGACGCTGGTCTTGACGACGCAGTTCTGCCCCTTCCGCGACGAAGGCCGTGATTACGTGCGCCGTCTGGCCGCAAAAGGCGTGCGGGCCGAAACGTATAATTACGACAATATGGTCCATTCATACCTCAATTTTGAAAAAATATGCTACGATGAAATCTGCGATACCTACCGGCGCATGGCTGATTTTTTGCAACTGTAAGGAAAATAGCGTATACTAAAGACAGGTATTATGCTGGGTAAAGGATGTGCTTTTTTATGAAGAAATGCCAACATTGCGGGGCGCCTTTACAGGATGGCGACCGATTCTGCCAGGCCTGTGGCGCTGAACAACTACCTGAAGAGGAGTCGAAGAAACGGATTTGTCCGGAATGTGGAAAGTGGATCCGGGCAGATGGGAAATTTTGCCCCTTCTGTGGAGCCGAACTGCCGGAAATGGATGACGATGAACCGGTCATCGATGAAGCGACGGGGACGGAAACCTTTGTCCATAAGCATCGGGAACCCGTCCGCGACGAAGAACCGCCTCGTTCACCGCAGCCGATGGAACGGCCGGTCATGACGGGCCGGCCAACGCCGCCGCCTTTTCAGGAACCGCCTTTTTACGTGCGCTATCGGAAAGGTATCATCACTGCCGTCGTCGTCCTCATCTTGGCTGTAGCTGCCGCTGTGGCTTTCCACTTCTATGGCAGCCGCAGCAGCGGGGATTACGTCAAGGACGCCGTTTCCTTGTCACAGCAGCTGTCTTCGGAAAATGAATCCATCACCGATACGGCTAAGCGCCTGAGCCAGAAGAGCAAAGGCGACGACGTCGATTCCCTGGTCAAAGATTTGGGCAAGAGCCGCAAGAACGTGGAAAAGATGGCCAAGAATTACCAGCCCAAGAACATTCCCGACCAGTATGCATCCGATGACCAGGCCATCCGCGAAGTCATGCGCGACCAGATGGCCATGTACGATACGGCCATAGCCATTGCTGAAAATCCCAAAGACGATGCCATCAGCGAAAAGCTCGATGACCTGCGCGATGAAGTCCAGAAAGCCAAGAAGACGGCGCGGACCATTAAGGTGCCTGGTGCTGATTTTACGGGAGCCGTCGACGGCGATAATCTGGCCAGCTACCTGGAAAAATACGTCAGCGTTCAGACTAAGCCCGACGAAACGCCGCAGCCCGAGGTGAAGGCCGACCCGGATAAGCAGGTCCTGTCATCCTATGCCAGCAGCAAAGATTTGTTCAATGACGATATCGGCAAACTGGCTGGCGACATCAACGCCTACTTGAGCAATCACACGGACTTTAAAGGGAACCGCGAATTCACTAGCCGGGCCAATACGCTCTACATCCAGATTTCCAAGACCCGCAATCAGCTGGAAAACGATACGTCCATCGACAATACGGCCATGAAATACAAACTCGATGCCCTGTTCCAGGCCGAACAAGACCGCATCCGTGGCCTCTATGACGGCGTCAGCGCCAGCCAGCGCGGCCAGGACTACCGCCCCGGCTTCCAGCGTGGCCAGGCCGCCTCGAACCGCTACGACAAATTGAATGATGAATGGAATAGGTTATAATGTTAGTGGCTAGTGGCTAGTGGCTAGTGGCTAGTGGCTAGTGGCTAGTGGCTCGTAGGGGCCGTCCCAAAGGGCGGCCCGCCTGCAAGGGTATTGTATACGTCCTACATGACCGGTGATGTGTGAAAACATCCACCCATATACCAGAATAATCATCCCCATGATTCACAGCGGGCCGCCCTCTGGGCGGCCCCTACGCACCCATATCCCGGGGCGGGCGCCCCGCGTGGTCGCCCTTACAGAAAAAAATTTTTAATTTAAAACCATCCACTAACAACTAACCACGAACCACGAACCACTAAAAAGGGGCTGTCTTAATGCGACAGCCTCTTTTTTCACACTCATTTCTTCACTTTTTTTCATGGACAGGCCGATGCGGCCGCGGGCGGCATCGACGCTGATGATTTCGGCTTCTACGATGTCGCCGGCGTGGACGACGTCTGTCGGGTGGCGGAAGGGGTGACGGCTCAGCTGGGAGCGGTGCACCAGGCCCGGTGTCTTTAGGCCGAAGTCGACGAAGGCGCCGAAGTCGACGACGTTCTGGACGGTGCCGCGGACGACGGTGCCGATCTGCAGGTCGTCCAGGCTCATGACGTGGCGGCGCGTCAGCGGTTTCGGAAATTCGCTGCGCACGTCGCGCCCCGGTTTTCGCAGTTCTTCCAGGATGTCCTTGATCGTCGGTTCGCCGGCATCGAGGACGGCGGCCAGTTTCGGTGCCGCGTTCATCTGTATCTTATCGCGCAGGCCGGCCAGCTTGTCCGGGTCCTTCAGGTCTTCATGGGACAGGCCGTAATGGCTGGCGATTTTTTCGGCCAGTCCGTACGATTCGGGATGGACCGACGTATTATCCAGGGGCTCGCTGCCGTCTTTGATGCGCAGGAAACCGGCGCACTGCGTGAAGGTCGCCGGGCCCAGGCGGGGGACGTTGAGCAGGTCCTGCCGGTTCTGAAAGGGACCGTTTTCATCGCGGTAGGCGACGATATTCGCAGCCGTTGCCGCCGTCAGGCCGGAAATGTGCTGCAATAAGGCGGCCGATGCCGTATTGAGGTCGACGCCGACATAGTTGACGACCGACGTGACGACCTGGTCCAGGGCGGCCGACAAGGCTTTCTGGTTGACGTCGTGCTGATACTGGCCGACGCCGATGGCCCGCGGGTCGATCTTGACCGATTCGGCCAGGGGGTCCTGGATGCGGCGGGCAATGGAGACGGCGCCGCGGATGGTGACGTCCAGGTCCGGCAGTTCTTCCCGGGCCAGGTCCGAGGCGGAATAGACGGATGCGCCGGCTTCGTTGGCGATGACGTAGCGGCAGGATAACTGGTAATCGGCGATGAGGGACGAGACGAATTGTTCCGTTTCATACGAAGCCGTCCCGTTGCCGATGGAAATGAGGGTGACGCCGTATTTCTGGATCATCCGAGCCAGGGTCTTGGCGCTCTGTTCCTTCTGGTAGGCCGATTTCGTCAGGTAATAGGTCCCATAGGCGAGGACGCGCCCCGTGGCGTCGATGATGGCGGCTTTGCAGCCCGTGCGGAAGCCCGGGTCGAGGCCCAGGATGGTCTGGCCGGCGAAGGGCGGCTGCAGCAGGACGTGGCGGAGATTTCCGCAAAGACGTCGATGGCCTGCTTTTCGGCCTGCGCCGTCAGTTCGTTGCGGATTTCCCGTTCCATCTGCGGCGAAATGAGGCGCTTGTAGCTGTCGGCGGCGGCGTCGCAGAGAATCGCTTCATACGGCGAGTGACGCTGGATGACTAAGCGGCAGAGCCTGTCGATGTGTTCATCGGCCGGCTCTTTTAGGGTCACTTTCAGTTTTTTCTCATTTTTCGCCGCGGTTGATGGCCAGGATGCGGTAGCTCGGGATGCGGGCGATGCGTTCGCTGAAATCGGCGTAGGTCAGCATGGGGCCGGCTTCGCTCTCTTCGACTTGCAGGTTGCAGGTCAGGCGGGCCTGGTGCCACAGGTCGCGGCGCAGGATGCGGCGGAAATCGGCCCGTTCGGAAAAGCGTTCGGCCAGGATATTGGCAGCGCCCTGGATGGCGTCTTCGACGGAAGGCACCTCGTCGGTGAGGTAGGCCTGAGCGGCTTTTTCCGGCGCCGGGCCGTTGGTTCTTTGCGACAGGAACAGGTCGGCCAGGGGTTCCAGGCCGGCTTCGCGGGCCATGGAGGCTTTTGTCCGTTTTTTCGGCTTATACGGTAAATAGAGGTCTTCTACATCCTGGAGCTGCCGGGCCGCTTCCAGTTCCTTTGCCAGTTCGTCGTTCCAGCAGCCCTGGTCGATGATGGACTGGCGGACCGTTTCCTTGCGGCTGGCCAGGGCCTGTTCATAGTCATATTGCTCCTGGATGCAGCGGAGTTGGACTTCATCGAGGCTCCCCGTCGCTTCTTTCCGGTATCGGGCGATAAAGGGAAGTGTATTGCCCTGTGCAAAGAGGGAAAGGGCAGATTGAACTTGGGATGGTTGTATACCCAGGGTCCTGGCGATTTCAGCGATCATCGTTTCCTCTGTCATGATTACCTTCCTTCCTAACTGAATAATTAATATTACTTATTGTGTAAGAAAAATTTCCTATAAAGCATTGAAATTTTTCTTGATAACCGTTACAATATAATACAGGATACTCCCCAGTATTCTGTACGATTCCAAGCTGAAATAAAGCTAGAATATCTCATTATACCACAGTTTTCCAAGAAAGGGGGATAAAAATGGAAATTGCTGAAGTTTTGCGAAAAAACGGCTATAAAGTAACTCCGCAGCGCCTGGCTGTGTACGAAGCCATCAATCACAATCCGACGCATCCCAATGCCGAGGCGATTTACAAGATATTACAGCCCAATTATCCGTCTATGAGTCTGGCTACGGTCTACAAGACGATGGAAATCTTTGCCAAAATTGGCGTTGTCCAGGTCTTGCAGTGTGCAGAAGATGCCCATCGCTATGATTATAATACAACTCCCCATGCCCATATTCGTTGCGAAAAATGCAACCGCGTCATCGATATCGACATGGACCAGGAGGGATTGCGTCAGCAGGCGGCTGAACAGAGCGGCTTCGTCGTCAACGGCGTCAGTATTTCGTTTGTCGGGATTTGCCCGGAATGTCGGGAAAAATCGTAAGTATTTGATTTTCATATAGTCTGAGGATAGGGGCTGCTGCATGAAGCCGGACGGGCTTTGTGCGGCAGCCTTTTTTGTTATCCGTCGCGCAGGAGGAAAAAATATGTTGCATATTGGATGTCATTTATCGGTTTCACAAGGATTTTTGCACATGGGTGGCGAAGCTTTATCTATAGGGGCAGATACGTTCCAGTTTTTCTCCCGCAATCCCCGAGGCAGCGGCGTCCGCAAACTGGACGTCGACGACATACAGGCCCTGAACCAGCTCATGGCGGACCATCATTTTCGCGCCTATCCTGGCCCATGCGCCGTATACCCTGAACGGCTGCTCGAAGACGGCCAAGACGCGGGATTTCGCCCGCCAGGCCATGGCCGATGACCTGCGCCGTCTGGAATACGTCGACAACTGCCGGTATAACTTCCATCCCGGCAGCCACGTCGGCCAGGGCGCTGAAACGGGAATCGCCCTCATTGCCGACCTGCTCAACACCTGCATGTTCCCGGGCCAGAAGACGACGGTCCTCTTAGAGACCATGGCCGGCAAGGGGACGGAAGTGGGCCGGACCTTTGAGGAACTGGCAGCCATCATCGACAAAGTCGCCATGAACGAGAAGCTCGGCGTCTGCCTCGATACGTGCCACGTCTTCGATGGCGGCTACGACATCGTCCACCACCTGGACGACGTATTGACGGCTTTCGACAAGGTCATCGGCCTGGAACGACTGAAAGCCGTCCATATCAACGACAGCAAGAACGAGCTGGCCAGCCATAAGGACCGCCACGAAAAAATCGGCGACGGCCATATCGGCCTCGAAGCCTTCCAGGCCATTGTCAACCATCCGGCCCTGCGGGACCTGCCTTTTTACTTGGAAACACCGAACGACCTCGACGGGTATGCCCGGGAAATCGCCTTGTTGCGGTCTTTGCAGCAGTAATTGTCCGAAGGAGGGATTCCATGCGTATTTTACATACAGCGGACTGGCATTTAGGGAAATTATTCTATGGGAACTACTTGACCGAAGACCAGGCCTATGTCCTGGAACAGCAGTTCCTGCCCCTGCTCCGGGACGAAGGCATCGACGCCGTCGTCTTGGCCGGCGATGTCTACGACCGCAGCCTGCCGCCGGCAGAGGCTGTCGAACTCTTTGATGACATCGCGACGAAGATAACGGCCGATTTGAAGATCCCCTTCCTGGTCATCAGCGGCAACCACGACAGCCCGGCCCGCCTGTCCTTTGCCAGCCGCCTCCTGGCGCCGCAGGGGCTCTATATCGCCGGCGAATTGGACCGCCTCACCGGGCCTGTGGTCTTAGAAGATGAAGCGGGTCCCGTCGCCTTCCTGACGATTCCCTATGCCGAACCGGCCGTAGTCCGGCAGGTCCTTGGCCAGGAAACGGTCCGCAGCCACCAGCAGGCTATGGAAGCCCTGCTGGCCTGGCAGGTCCAGTCCGTTCCCCAAGGAGCGCGTACAGTCTGCATCGCCCATGCCTTTGTCGCCGGCGGCGTAGCCGGTGATTCCGAGCGGCCCTTGTCCATCGGCGGGACGGACCAGGTGACGAGCAGCCTTTTCGCGCCTTTTACGTATACGGCCCTGGGACATCTCCACGGCCCGCAGAAGGTTACGAGCGATACCATCCGCTATGCCGGCAGCCTGCTCAAATATTCTTTTGGCGAAGCCCGCCAGCATAAAGGGGCCGTCATCGCCGATATCGGGGCAGACGGGCAGGTAGATCTTACCTTCCGGGACTTCGCGCCGCGCCACGATGTGCGCATCGTCAGCGGTTCTTTCGAGGCCATCATGGCCGCCGATGACGACCGGCCGGACGATTTCATCCTGGCCCGACTGGACGATACGCAGCCCATCCTCGACGGCATGGCCAAACTGCGGCGCAAGTATCCCAACGCCATGGCCCTGGAAATGCCCAACCGCAACACCCAGGCCGCCGGCCAGCGCGACTTTGATCTGCAGCAGGTGACGGAACGCGAATTGTTCACCGGTTTTGCCCAGGCCATGCGGCCGGACCAGCCCTTGACCGAGGCCGAACGGGCCTGTGTCCGCGCCTTGTGGGACGAATTGGAAAAAGGGGGCAGCTTATTATGATTCCCATTTACTTAGACATGAAGGCTTTTGGTCCCTATGCTGGCCGGGAAATCGTCGATTTCCGCCAATTAGGGGACCACAAACTGTTCCTCATCTACGGGCCGACAGGCTCGGGCAAGACGACCATCCTCGACGCCATGTGCTACGCCCTCTACGGCAGCACCAGCGGCGACAGCCGTACCGGCGCCCACATGCGCAGTGAGTACGCCTCGCCGCAGGAAGCGACGTCCGTATCGTTCCGCTTTGCCATCGGCCAGAAATATTACCGCATCGACCGCAGCCCGGAACAGGAAATTGCCAAGAAACGCGGCACGGGCTTGAAAAAAGCTTCGGCCCAGGCCGCTTTATACGAAACGGATGAAGCCGGGGACCAGGAAAAGCTCATCGCCGCCAAGAATGTGACGGCTGCCGTCGAAGGGCTGCTGGGCTTCAAAGCCGACCAGTTCCGCCAGGTCGTCCTTTTACCGCAGGGGGACTTCCGCAAGCTCCTCCTGGCCGGGTCCGGCGAACGTCAGCAGATCATGCAGACCCTCTTCCATACTCAGCGCTATGCCCGTCTCCAGGAACTGGCTAAAGCCCGCCACGATGCCCTGGCCAGCCAGTACGAACAGGTGCGGCAGCGGCGGGAACAGTGCCTGGCGGCGCTGGACATTGCCGACGAAAAGGAACTGCCTGCAAAGGAACGGCAATGGCAGGACCAGGCAGTGGCCGTAGACAAACAGTGGCAGGAAGCCGAAGGGACGCGCAAGACCTGTCAGGCCGCTTTCCAGGCCGCCCAGGCCCTGGACGCCCACTGGCTGCTGCGGGACCAGAAACGCCGGGAAGCGGCACAGCTCCAGGCGCAGGCCCGGCAGTTCCAGGAAAAGAGGGATACCATCGCTACCCTGCGCAAGGCCGAAATCCTGGCCGAACCCTGCCGCCACTTGGATGATTTGGAAAGAGAGGGCAAAGAGGCTCATAAAGCCGCCGAAAAAGCAGGAAAACTGGCCGAAAAGGCCCGGCAGGACCTAACTGCGGCCAAGCAGCAGCTGGAAGGTCTTTCGGCCCGGGAAAAGGGCTATAAAGCGGCCTGTGAAGAACAGGTGCAGCTGGCAGGCCTGCAGGACAAGGCCGGAGCCTATCGGACCTGCTGCCTCGAAGAAGGGCAGTGCCAGAAAAAACGTGACTGATGCCGAAAAGCGCTGGAATCAGGCCCGAAAGAAAAAAGAAAAAGGAAAAGC
>ENA-OQCL01001113-OQCL01001113.1-human-gut-metagenome-genome-assembly--contig:-NODE-1113-length-10508-cov-2.865235_pt1 | contig 10508 bp, 9 predicted proteins | sample MGYA00242502_ERZ504586 | MGnify/ENA primary metagenome ERZ504586 (study PRJEB26092, sample SAMD00036316) | human gut metagenome | host: Homo sapiens | study: EMG produced TPA metagenomics assembly of... | reverse complement strand
CCTGCGCATCCTTTATCTTGTGCGTAATGGCGAAAACCGTTTCCCCGGACATGGAGGTATAGGCTCCGGCCAGCCCACGTCCTCGGCGGCTCCGGCGCGCGCCACATACCAGGGGCGCTTGCTCATGTCGAAATGGGCGGGAAACTTCAGGCCGTCCAGGGTCGTGACCAGACTGCCGTCGGCAAAACCGGCGTACACTTCCACATAGCTGTCGTAATCCTTGTCAAGGCGCGACAGCGGTTCCATCAGGTGCCGCGCCTCCGGGCTCAGATCCGCCACACGAAAAACGGTTTCAACATCCTTTTCCACGTAACGGGGAAAAATGCCCCGGCCCGGCAATTGCGACATCCTTGGCGGCTATGGCCGCATTATTGATGGCCGTCTTCAGAAACTCCTCGATATAATCGTTCATCAGGCGCAATTCCACGCTGGAGGAGGAAATGTAATAACTTTCCGCGTCGTCGCGCATCTGTACGGCCACATAGCTGATAACCCCGCCGGCAATGAGCAGGATGGTCCCAATAAAAGCCAACAAAAATCGTGTTCTGATTGTCATACGACTCCCCCGCTGTGTGATTTTAGATGCTCCAACTTCCCACGGGATAGTCTATTCCCTCCTCATTTTCTCGATCAGTCCGGACAGGGCCCGCGTCTGTTCCGCCAGCTCGGTCACGGCTTCGGAGGCCGCTTGCATGGCCTGGGCGGTATCGCCTGCAATGGCGTTGACCTGAATGATGGAACGGTTGATTTCCTCGCTGGAGGCGGACTGCTGCTCCGAGGCCGTGGCAATGGCCCGCACCTGGTCGGCTGTGGAATCAGCCATCTCCACGATCCGCTGCAGGGCTTCGCCGGACTTGCCCGCGAACTCCGTGGCCTCGTCGATGATCCGCACGGCGATATCCACCTGTTCCGCACTCTGACCGGCGCTCTGCTGAATGGCCTTGATGGCGTCGCCCACATCCGTGGTGGAGGCCATGGTTTTTTCGGCCAGCTTGCGCACCTCGTCGGCCACCACGGCGAAGCCGCGCCCGGCATCACCCGCGCGGGCCGCTTCAATGGCCGCGTTCAGGGCCAGAAGGTTGGTCTGGTCCGCAATGTCCGAAATCACGCCCATGATCCGGTCAATGGACCGGGCCTGTTCCGCAAGGGCGCGCATGTCGTCCTGAGCTTCAGGGATTGTTCACCCACCCGGTGGATGCTGTCCACGGCCCGCGAAACCACTTCCGCCCCGGCCTCGGCCTCTGCCGGGTGGCCGCGGAGGCTTCCGAGGCGGCCCCGGCGTTTCGGGTCCACTTCGGCCACGGTGGTGTTCATTTCCTCCATGGCCGTGACGGTTTCCGTGACCCTGGAGGCCTGTTCCGCCGCGCCGCGCTGGGATTGTTCAATCTGGGCGGAGAGCCCGGCGGCCACCGAGCCGACCACGCCCACCACGCCCTCCAGCTGTCCGGCGGCTGCCAGCATGCCTTCGCGCCGGGCATTTTCGGCCTTATGGCGGGCCTCTTCCGCCATTTGCACGGCTTCCTGGGCCCTGGCGGTTTCCTTTTTTGGGCCAGCTCCGACTGTTCGCGGGCCTCGGCGATGCGGGCCTTGAGCGTACCCACCATGGTGTGCAGAGACCCGGCCAGCCTGCCGGTTTCATCCCGCGCCCGCACCGAGAGAGGCGCGTCCAGATCGCCGCCGGCCACGGTTTCGGCAAAGGCGGTGATGCGCTTGACGGGCGAGGCCAGCATCCTGCCTATGACAAAGGCCACCAGCGCAAAGACCAGGGTGATGCCCAGGGCCGCCAGCAGAGCGTTGCGCAGGGCTTCCCGCCGCGCCTGCACGACCGTGTCCAGCGGCTGCCCGGTGAACCACATGCCCACCGGCTTGCCCGCCATGTTCAGAATGGGCCAGTAGACGACACTATACGGCCTGCCCAGCAACTGCAGCTCGCCGGAGACGGTCTCGCCGCGTTGCAGCACGGCTTCGGAGACGGCGGTATTTTGCAGTTTGGTGCCGATCAGCCGCTTGCCGTCCCGGATCAGCGTGGTCATGGCGCGGATGTCGCCTTTGAAAATGGTCGCTTCCAGGCCGGTTTCCTTTTTCAGCCTGTCCACATAGGCTTCACTGGCCAGGGAAATGCCGATACCCACGGTGCCCACTACCTTGCCCTCGTGGACCAGGGGCGCACCGGCGCGCAGGGTGAAGGGCACCACAGTGCCCGCCACGATGCCCACCACGGACTCGCCTTTGCGGCCCGCGGCCACGGTTTCCTGATTGTTGACGTCATCGCCGTATTTCGGGGAATGGCCCCGACCGACCACAATGCCTTTTTCATCGGTGATGGTGATGAATTCTGATCCGGCCATGTCCATCAGTTCTTTGCCGAGCGCGGCGGCAGCGGCATGATCACGCCGCGCCACGGCCTCAACCAGGGCGGGATTCCCGGCGATGAGCCGGGCTTCTTGCAGAAATTTTTCGCTGCTGGCGTTGTAGGTGGCGTCCGTGGTCGCCTTGGCCAGTTGCGTGGTGGCGTCGATGCTGGCATCCAGGGGAGGCTCCAGAAGGCGCATGGTCGTCAGAAGAACGGCCGTGCAGGACAGGGCCACGGCCACAACCACGAGCGTGATGATTTTCCCCGCAATAGGCAAACGCATGCTTCTCCTCCACTTCTGAAAAACCCGGACCAAGGGGCGACCCAGTCCAGCGCATAGGGCGCGTTTTTCCGGCACGCGACCAGCTGACCGCATGTTCGGAGAGCTTCTTCTTATATCGGCAGATTTCCCCGATTGGCTTACAGGTATGAATCATCTTTCTCAAGATAATTGCAGACGTAATCGGCCACGCCCTCTTCCAGGGAAGTGAAACCCAGAGGACAGTCCACGCGGGCCAGCCAGTCCATTTCAGCGCGGGTGTAATTCTGGTACTTGCCGCGCAGTGTTTCCGGCATATCCACATAGTCGATGCGGCACTCCCGCCCCAGCGCGGCAAATACCGCCCGGCCCAGGTCGTTGAAGCCGCGGGCCGCGCCCGTGCCCACATTATGGATGCCGCTGACGTCCTTGCGCTCCAGCAGCCAGGCCAGCAGGGCCGTGCAGTCCTTGACGTAGACGAAGTCGCGCTTCTGCTCGCCGTCGGCCAGGCCCGGCACGTCGGATTTAAACAGGGCCAGCCGCCCGTGCTCCCGGATCTGGCGGTGGGCCTTGACCACCACGCTTTGCATGGAGCCCTTGTGGTATTCGTTGGGGCCGTAAACATGAAGAATTTCAGGCTGACCACCTCGCCGTGCAATTTCTCCCGCAACAGCCAGAGGTCGAAGAGCTGCTTGGAGTAGCCGTACATGTTCAGAGGCGCGAGGCGGGGGATCAGGGCCGGATCGTCGCTGAACCCCAGACTGCCGTCGCCGTAAGTGGCCGCGGAGCTGGCGTTGATGAAGCGCGCGCCCTTGTCCAGGGCGTAGCGGCAGAGATCGCGGCTGTAGTGGAAATTGTTTTCCATCAGAAAGTCCGCGTCGCGCTCGGTGGTGGAGGAACAGGGCCCCCAGATGGACCACGGCCGTGATCTTCCAGGGCAAGGCGTCTCGCCGCATCAGCTCGTAAAAGCGGTCGCGGTGCAGATAGTCCACATAGCGGCGTTTGACCAGATTGCGCCATTTCTCGCTGCTGGCCAGATTGTCCACCACCACGATTTCGTCCAGATCCATGCGGTTCAACTGCCAGAGCAGGGCGCTGCCGATAAAGCCCGCGCCGCCGGTGATCACGTACATAAGAGCCTCCGTGCGCCATGCTAGCCCAAAGCCCGCACGAGCCGCAAGCGGCCCGCCGCGCAGGGTCATTCTGTTCTCCGTCCGTTGTTTTATTCCGCCCTCCGGGCATTATGGCTTTTGCTTCGTTCGCGCCGCGCAATGCCATCCGCTGACGGTCGTTGAGAAGGGGATGTTCAGTCGTTGGACGTTGACACGCGGCGATTTCGGGGCGCAGCAAGCCAAGCGGGCAAGACCCGTGGTACGCCGCGTCAACGTGTTGCGACAATTACGCGGGGGCAGGGCTTGCGCGCAAGCCGTTGCCGCGCCAGCGGCTTGCTTGAGCCGTTCACGGCGAAGCCGTGTTACGGATCAAGACAGCACCGCTACGGATAGCGACAGCGATTTCCCTAGATCGCGTTTTGCGTAACTAAGTGCTGTCGTTATCCGTAGCTTCCTGCGTCGCGACGGCTAAATCCAGGGGCCTGGGGGGGGGGACCGCGTAAGCCCCCAAGCCCCTGCCCGCGCCGGAGGCGGCGGCCCAAACGCCGGGAGGCGTAAAGCCACTGTGCCCGCAGGGCTCGGAATACCCCGTCCATATGACAAGCCCACTATCTTTGAAGGTAACCTATCTCAATACAAAATCACTCCGTTTACGGAAGGAGAACAGAATGCCCCCGCCCGTCGCGCGCCGGACTGGACACGGCGGCCCAAGTTTGCCATCATATATGGATTGCCATTACAAGGGGTAGCGTATGGAAGTGTGCATCGCCAATATGCACGGCAAAGCGGTCATGCTGGAGCTGCGGGAAGGCGTGGTCTTTCTCGACAATGAGCCCCAGCCCATCAAGAACGTCACCGAAGAGGAACTGGCGGCCTTCAGCGAGGCCGTCCGGGCCATTCCCTACAGCACGGATCCGGGCTACGAGGCCCTGGTCAACGCTAAGCGCGCGGCTTTCATCGTCAATCTGCTGGGCAGGGCCGTGGGCGACGAGTGCATCTCCCAACTGACCCATATTCTGGACCATGTGCATTACGACGTGCTGGAATACCTTGGGGAAAACGGGGACAGCGATGCTTGAAATCCATAATCTGCACGTTTCGATCAAGGGCACGCCCGTGCTCAAGGGCATCGACCTGAGCATCGAGCCCGGCGAAACCTTTATTCTTTTCGGGCCCAACGGTTCGGGCAAGACCACCCTGCTGATGACCCTGATGGGCGTTTCCGGCTACGAGGTCACCGAGGGCCGGATCATCTTCAAGGGACAGGACATTACCCACGCGCCCATGTACGAGCGGGCCCGCCTGGGCATCGGCATGTCCTTCCAGCGCCGCCCACCATCCACGGCCTGCCCACGGGCAAGCTGGTGGAGCTCTGCGGCCGGGGACGCGAGATGGACATCCCGGCCATGGCCCGCAAGGTGCACTTCGACCAATTTCTGGACCGCGACGTCAACGCGGGCTTTTCCGGCGGCGAGATCAAGCGCTCGGAACTTTTGCAGCTCATGGCCCAGCGGCCGGATCTGCTGCTCTTCGACGAGCCGGAATCCGGCGTGGACCTGGAAAACATGGCCCTGGTGGGCAACACCGTGCGCCATCTGCTGGACGGCATACCCGACGCCTGCGGCGCCACCCTGCGCGAGCGGGAGCGCAGGCGTTCCACCAGCGGGCTGATCATCACCCACACCGGCCACATTCTGGAATACGTCAACGCGCACCGGGGCCAGGTCATGTACCACGGCAAGCTCTGCTGCGAGGCCCGGCCGCGCGAAATTCTCGACCACATCGCCAACCACGGCTATCAGGAATGCCTGCGATGTCTGGCAGGCGACATGTACGGCAAAATCGCGGAGGCGCCCCTCGTATGAGTACCGTGGATCTCTCCCGCTTTTCCTTCAGCGGCGGTGAAAACGCCGCTCCCATCGACGATCTGACCCGTCTGCCGGCCGAGGACCGCGAACGTCTGGTGCTGGCGGGCATCGACGTCAACGACCGCCAGGTCAGCGGCGCGTTCATGCAGCTCAACCACGCGGGCGTGCACTGTGAGACGCGCCGGGAGCGGCCTGGAGCTCATGGACATCCGCGCGGCCCTCAAGAAGTTCGACGGGCTGCCGCGCTATTACTGGCAGCTGCTCGACCCGGACAAGGACGACTTCACCCGCATGGCCCGCGAGCACCTGAACGGCGGCTATTTCGTGCGGGCGCGCAAGGGCGCCAAATCAGCGAGCCCGTGCAGTCCTGCATGTTCATCAAGGGACACGGCGCGGGCCAGAGCATCCACAACATCGTGGTGGTGGAGGAAGGCGCGGAACTGCACATTCTGGGCGGCTGCGCCACGGCCCACGAGGCGCGCGACGCCGCCCACCTGGGCATTACGGAATATTATGTGGAAAAAGGCGGCAAGCTGACCTTCACCATGATCCACAACTGGGGCGACAGCACCACGGTGCGGCCCCGCTCCGCCGGGCGGGTGGAAGCCGGAGGCGAGTTTCAGAACAATTACATCCTGCTCAAGCCCGTGGGCGATCTGCAGATGTACCCGTTGATGGAACTGACCGGAAACAATGCGGTGGCCCGCTTCAATTCGGTCATCGTGGCCCCGGCCGGCTCGTACGTGGACTGCGGCAACCGCATTGAACTCAATGCCCCGGACACGCGCGGCGAGGTCATCTCGCGTGTGCTGACCACGGGCGGCACGGTGATCAACCGGGGCTACATCGGCGCGGCGGCGGCCCCGGCAAAAGGGCATCTGGAATGCAAGGGCCTGATCATGGGCGGCGGACGCATCCATGCCATCCCGGAGCTGAACAGCAACCAGGACGGCGTGGAATTGTCGCACGAGGCCGCCGTGGGCAAGATCGCCCAGGAAGAAATCGAATACCTCATGGCGCGCGGCCTGGACGAGGATGAGGCGGCCTCCACCATTGTGCGCGGTTTCCTCAATGTGGAAATCATGGGCCTGCCCGCGCCGCTGAAAAAGGCCATGGACGAACAGATCGCCCTGCTGGAAACCGGCCACGCCATGTAGCGGACGACGCGGGGGCGAGCGCGCCCCCGCCCAATCCGCCTTGACCGGCGCGGTTGCTTCCGGCTATACGAAAGCTCTCGGGCCTATAGCTCAGTTGGTAGAGCCTCCGGCTCATAACCGGCAGGTCCCAGGTTCAAGTCCTGGTGGGCCCACCAATGCAAGTTCCGCCAAAGTCCGCCGAGGTTCGCAAGACCCCGGCGGGCTTTGCTTTTATGGGGAATTGCGCTCCGCTGGAGTTCGCCCGAGACATTCATCTTTCCGATGACTCCTCAGAAATTTATTTATAATTTCAAATAGTTGTATGATTGAAGGAATATATTTTATTGAAACGTGAATTTCTCCATATATTTTTTCAGCTTGCAGTCTTAGTTTTTTTTGGATTTTGACCGTTATAAAGAAAGCTACTTCTTTGGAACAAGGAGATGGGGATATGGGGATCAAAGGAAGAATGATGCTTATGCTGGGACCGTTCATAGTCCTGGTATTCATGGCGCTGACATTTGTTTCCCAATGGGGAACGCAGACCATAGCCCGGCAAAACGCCGAGACGGAAGCCTTTCGCATGGCGCTGGAACAGGCGCCGCAAGTGCTCGGCGTCATCAACAAAGCCGCCGCCGACACCGACACATTCGGCAAACTTCTGGTTTCACTCCATGCCGGAGGCACCCGCGACCGCACGATCATGGGCGGGCTGTTGCGTGATTTTCTCGGCGGCAACAAGGAATACCAGGGAGTTTGGGTGGTATGGGAGCCAAACGCGTTTGACGGGCGCGACGCCGACTTCCTAGGCCACGAGTACAGCGGGGAAGACGGCTCCCTGGCCATGTACTGGTATCTGGGCGAATCCGGCTCCATCGAAGTGACGGGCGTCAACGTGCGGAGCGAGTCGTTTTACACCATCCCCAAGGCCTCCGGGAAGCTGACGCTTATCGAGCCGTATATTGATCCGGCCGCCCAGCCCCCGGTGCTCATGACCACCATCACCCTGCCGCTGGTGGAAAACGGCAAGGTGCTCGGCGTGTTCGGCATCGACATCGCCCTGGGCAAACTGTCCGAACTTATAGCCAAGGTAAACCCCTACGGCACCGGATATGCCAACCTGTTCTCGAATACGGGCACCATCGTGGCTTCGGGCGATCCTGTCGCCGGCAAGGGCCTGGACGCCCTGCCCGCGGAGAATACCGCCGCCATCCGCGAAGCCGTTACCCAAGGCAAGCCGTATCACGGCCAGATAGCCTGGGGCGGGCATGAATACCTGGCCACCTTCACGCCCATCACCGTGACGGAAGGTTCTCCGGCCTGGTCCCTGGAAGTGGCCGTGCCGCTCGATCGGGCCATGGCCGAAGCCGATCGCTCATTGTGGCGGACTATCGTCATCAGCGCCGTCGGCATTGCCGTCCTTATCGCGGGCCTGCTGTTCGCGGCCGCCTCCCTGTCCTCCCCGTTGAGGCGCGTGGCCGCCTACGCCGCCGCCGTGGCCGGGGGCGATTACGAGGCCGCGCTCGACAAGCGCGGCTTCAAAGGCGAACTGGTCGTGCTGGGGCAAGCCCTTTCCACCATGGTCGCCAATCTCATTGCGAAGATGAAAGAAGCGGAAAGCCACAAGCAGGCCGCCGAGCGCGAAACCGCCATCGCCCGCGAAGCCACCTGTCAGGCGGAGGAAGCCCGCAAGCAGAGCGAACAGGCCCGGCGGGAAGGCATGCTGCAGGCGGCGGCTCAGTTGGAAGACATTGTCTCGGGCATTTCCGGAGCGTCGGCCGATCTGTCCGAACGCGTGCGTCAGGCCGAAAACGGCGCCGCCCAGCAAGCCGCCCGGGCCGCTGAAACTGCCACTGCCATGGAAGAAATGAACTCCACCGTGCTGGAAGTGGCTCACAATGCCGCATCCGCCTCCGAAGCGTCCACCGGCACCAGGACCAAGGCCGCTGACGGCGCTGCCGTGGTGCACAGGGCCGTGGACAGCATTCAGACCGTTCAGAAAAAATCCCTGGAGCTCAAGGGGGACATGAGCGCCTGACCGGCACGCCGAATCCATCAACCAGATCATGAACGTCATCTCCGACATCGCGGACCAGACCAACCTGCTGGCTCTGAACGCCGCCATCGAAGCCGCCAGAGCCGGCGACGCCGGGCGGGGTTTTGCCGTGGTGGCCGATGAAGTGCGCAACCTGGCGGAAAAAACCATGACATCCACCACCGATGTGGGCAACGCCATCAAGGCCATCCAGAACAGCACCGCCACCAGCAGAACTCAGGTGGACAGCGCCGTGGCGGCCATCGAGGAGGCCACGCTCTACGTCAACCAGTCCGGCGAAGCCCTGACGGAAATCGTGGGCATGGTGGACAATACGGCGGATCAGGTTCACGCCATCGCCACGGCCAGCGAACAGCAGTCAGCCACCAGCGAGGAAATCAACCGTTCCATCAGCCACGTCAACGCCATTGCCGGAGAAACCGCCCAGGCGATGCGGGAGGCCGCGGACGCCGTGTCCGATTTGTCGGGCCAGGCCCAGGCCCTCACGGCATTGATAGAGCAAATGAAAAAGAGCTGACAACAGCCAATAACGGGCCACCAATGCACATTCCGCCAAAGTCCGCCGAGGTTCGCAAGACCCCGGCGGGCTTTGCTTTTGTGGGAATCAGTCTCCGGCACTGCTCATACCGCTCATTGACAGCCGAAAATTTTCCGGGCTATTGCCCAAGGGGCTGGCTGCGTTCACATCCATGACGCCAGAGGCCCTGCCCCGCTGGAATGCCGCACCGCGCGACAAGAGCCACGGGACAACAGCTCATATGCGTCCGCACGTCGGCGGCGCTCCGCTGCCGCACCGACGAGGGTCCCTCTTTCTTCCCCCACCTCCGAAAACATGCTTGCCAAGCCCCCGACGGCAAAACGACGGGAGACTACATGGGGTTTTTCTATAGTCTGCTGGCCGCGGCCACCTTCGGCCTGACGCCCTTTTTCAGCATCCCGCTGATGCGCAGCGGCCTCAGCCCGCAATCCGTGCTGTTCTACCGTTTTCTGACAGCCACCGTCATCATGGCTCTCATCCTCCTGCCCCGCCGCCGTCTTCTCCCGCCCTGCCGCAGCGACATCGCCAAGCTGGCCGGGGTGAGCCTCATGTACATGCTGGCGGCCCTGACCTTTTTCTGGAGTTTCGCCTACCTGCCCAGCGGCGTGGCGGCCACCATCCACTTTCTCTATCCGGTCATGGTCATGCTTTTCATGGTGGTGTTCTTCGGCGAGAGTTTTTCCCCATCCACCGCGCTGGGCGTGCTCCTGGCCCTGGGCGGCGTCTTTCTGCTGGGCAACGCCTCCCCGGACAGCAAGGGCATCACGGATACGGGACTGCTTCTGGCTCTGCTCTCGGCCCTGTGCAACGCGCTCTACATCACCGGCATCTTTGCCGCGCGCCTGCGCTGCAAAGACGGCCTGATCATCACCTTCTGGCTGTTGCTCTTCAGCACCCTGACCTCGCTGGGCAACGCCCTGGTCACGGACAACCTGCAATGGCTGGAAAGTCGCTGGCAGGTGGAACAAATCTGTCTCCAGGCCCTGGTGACGGCCGTCATTTCCAATCTGGCCCTGGTTCTGGCCGTGCAGCGCATCGGCTCTACCCTGGCCTCGGTGCTGGGCGCCACGGAACCGCTCACCGCCGTGCTGGTGGGCATCCTGGTCTTTGAGGAAGCCTCCACCCTGACGGTCTGGTGCGGCGTGGCTCTGGTCTGCCTTTCCGTGGCCGTGGTCATGCTCGGTCC
>ENA-OQCL01001112-OQCL01001112.1-human-gut-metagenome-genome-assembly--contig:-NODE-1112-length-10528-cov-6.748678_pt1 | contig 10528 bp, 7 predicted proteins | sample MGYA00242502_ERZ504586 | MGnify/ENA primary metagenome ERZ504586 (study PRJEB26092, sample SAMD00036316) | human gut metagenome | host: Homo sapiens | study: EMG produced TPA metagenomics assembly of... | reverse complement strand
GCAAGGTCGAGAGCGCCGTATTCGACAAGACGGGGACGCTGACCTACGGGCGCTTCCGCGTCTCGAACGTAACGCCAGCCGAGGGCGTTACGCGCGAGGAGCTGCTCTCGACCGCGGCGCTCGCGGAGAGCGGCTCGCCGCATCCCGTGGCGCGCGCGATAGCCGAAGCCGCGGGAGCGAAGCTCGCGCCAGAGGGCGCGTCGATAACGCAGCTCCCGGGCCGCGGCATGGTCTGCAAAATAAACGGCGACACGATAATCTCCGGCAACGCCGCGCTGCTTGAGGAATACGGCGTGACGCCGCCGCCCGTGGACGAGCACGGCACCGTCGCCTACGTCATGAAGAACGGCCGCTACCTCGGCGTGATAACGGCCGCCGACGCCGTGCGCCCCGAATCGGCGGAGGCGGTCAGGGAGCTGCGCGCGCTCGGCATCAAGGGCGTCTACATGCTCACCGGCGACCGCGAAGATACTGCGGCGCGCGTCGCGAAAGAGCTGTCGCTCGACGGATGGCGCGCAGAGCTGCTGCCTGGCGACAAGGTAGACGCGTTGAAAGAAATCTGCGGCGGCGACACGAAAAAGACAATATACGTCGGCGACGGCGTGAACGACGGCCCCGTCCTCGTAACCTCGGAGACGGGCATAGCGATGGGCGGCTTCGGCTCGCAGGTCGCAGTCGAGGCGGCGGACGCCGTCATCCTCGACGACTCCCCCGCCAAGGTCGCGGACCTGCTGCGCATTGCGAAAAAGACGCGCGCGATTGTATGGCAGAACGTCGCGCTCGCGCTCGGCGTCAAAGGCGTATTCCTCGTCCTAGGCGCGTCGGGGCACGCGGGCCTCTGGGAGGCCGTCTTCGCGGATGTCGGCGTCGCGCTCATGGCGATACTCAACGCGACGCGCGCAACGCGGCTCAAATAGAACAGTAAATCAAAAAAGTCCGGCACGGCGTGGCGTTCGAGTCCGCGCCGTTTTTTCGCGCCTGCGCCGCAGCGCGCCTTCCGCGCTTTACTGACGCGAAATTTTTGCTATAATCTACCGCTGTTTGATTTTTACATAAGGATGGGCAGCATGAGCAAAATCTACACACTTAAACTTTCACACATTCCCGTAACGCAGATAAAGCTGAACCAGGCCGTCGCGGGCGCGATAGAGATACGCACAGCGAAGATAGCGGCCTTCGTGCGCCTCAACGGAGAGATACTCCGTCAGTCCGGAGACGTTCACATGACGACATGCCTGCGCCCATGGGGGCTCGGCCTCTCCGAGGAGGAGATGAACACCTTCGCGACGCAGGAGGTGCGCGGCAAGACCTACATCAACAGCATCTACGTCGACGCGGACACCTACGCGGGCATACAGTCGCTGAATCCGGAAACGATGTACTCGCTCTGGTACGAGCTCGGCCTCGTCCACTACGCGCTGACGACGGGCGAGACGATGAACCACATCCGCGACGCGCGCGCCAAAGCGGCGGAGGCTGGCGAGCTCTGCGAAGCCTCGGTCGAGGCCGAAAATTTCGCGATACGCCACACGAGCGCGCAGGCTGCGCTGAAAGCGCTCAAAGCCCTCAGCGAAGAAAAGCAGCCCGAGACCTGCATCGCGGCGAAGGAATACCCGCTTCGAATAAAAGCGCTCGAGGAGCAGGCCGCCGCGAAGTAACGGCGCGCGCCGCGGACAATATCTCGTTTTTATCGCGCAAAAACTTGATTCTCTACAGAAAAGGCATAAGATATTCAGTGCAAAATCGATAGAGAAGGAGAAAATTCAAATGAATCTCAGCACACGCAATCAGCTTAAAGCGACGGTCGCCGCGGTCAAAAAAGGCGCGGTCAACGACGAAGTATCGCTCCGCCTCGCGGACGGGACGACGCTCACCTCGATAATCACCGAGACGAGCTGCGAGAGCCTCGGCCTCAGGGAGGGCGTCGAGGCCTACGCGGTAATCAAAGCTACGAACGTCATGATAGGCGACCTCGACGACGGCGGCCTCAGACTTTCGGCGCGCAACCAGCTCAAGGGCACCGTCGACGCCGTCAAGGACGGAATGGTGAACTGCGAGGTAGACCTGACGCTTGCGGGCGGCGAAAAAATCACCTCCGTCATCACGATGTCGAGCGCCAAGCGCCTCGGCCTCGCCGCGGGCAAAGAGGTCCGCGCCGTCATCAAAGCGTCGGACATCATGGTCGGCGTAAAGGCGTAGCGCGCAGCCCGCAAAACCGCGCGAAATTCAAGCGCCCACACAAAAACGGCCCCGGCGGCAAAGCCCGGGGCCGTTTTTCGTATTTTATGCCGTTTCCCTAAATTACCACTTCACGAGCCCGCTCCACTGCGCGAGCTTCGCGGGGCGGTCCCAGGCGTATTCGCGGAACTGCCCGCAGCAGGGCGTGCCCTTGCAGGCCCAGAGGCGCTTGTCGGTCGCGTCCATGACGATGCAGCCGAGCGTGCTTATCTTGTCGAGCTCCTTCTTGCGCTCGTCGCCGTGGCGGCAGACGCTGAACGGGAAGCCGAAGTGGTCCTTGAAGGCCTCGATGATGTCCTCGCGAGTGATTGAGCCAACCTTCGGCGCGAGGTGGCGCAGTATGCGGCGGTCGCGGTAGAGCGTGCCGCCGAGCGCGTCGACCTGGTAGCCGTACTTCGGGTGCTTGATGTGGTTGCTGTGCGAGATGAGGCCGTTTTCGGGATAGAGCACGAGCTGCCCGCGCTCGAGCTTCTCGAAGCCCATCGCGTCGCCCGCGCCGCAGGCCGCGGCGTAGTACATCGGCAGCATCGACTCAGCGCCGAATATCTTGTTGACCGCGTCGACGTAGCGGTCCTGCTCGAGGAACTTTCTGCGCACGAATACCGAGGGCACGCCGAAGACCTTCGTGTTCCACGTCTTGTGCAGGCTGTTGACGCCGAGCGCGAGCCCCGCCTGGTTCATGCCGTAGCGCGCGAGCTGCCCCGCCTCGGTCACTATCATCATGTCCGCGCCGTCGTCCTTCATCACCTGGAGGATGACCGTGCCGTACTCCTGCCACGTGTAGGTGTCCCAGTTCTGCGCGAGTATCGTGTGGCCGTCGGCGGTCGCCTGGGGCAGCACAGCGACGCTTGAGCAGCCGTCGAGCTCCTCTTCGTCGGATTTGGCGCGGCGCACGAGAGTCATCGCCTCGGAACGCGAGTTGAGCGTCAGCAGCTCGTCGAAGCTCGCGCCCGAGCCCTCCGCGACGCCCTCGAGCTCTTCGAGAAGCTCGGGCGAGTAGGCCTTGATGAACCGGACGAACTTCTTCGATATCTCGCGCGCGTCGTCCCAGCTCACGGCGGCGTGTCCGCTGTTGAAGAACGTTATGTAGCGTTCGAGGACGCCGTGTATCAGCTCGCGGCACTGCGAGCCGTAGTCCGCGCCGCGCTCGCGCGGCGTCTTGCCCTGAATCGTGAAGAACGGCATATAAGCCATGACTATCGTCTCCCCTTATGCAAAGTATCGAAAAAGCCCCGCCGCCTCCGGCGCTTTGGACGCCGTGGAGCGCGCGGGGCCTTACTCCGTTATTCTAAGCTCGAAGCCGCCTATTTGACAAACTGAGTTACGCCGGGTCCGAGCGGCAGGCCGAGCACCCACCAGACGCAGAGCAGCGCTATCTGTATCGCTATCGTGATTATCGCATAGGGCATGCAGCCCGCGAAGACCGTGCCCATGCCGGGCGTCTTGTCCTTGTCGGTGTTGTACGCGACGAGGAGGCCGACGATGAGCGCGACGTCAGAGGATATCGGCGCGACGGCGTTCATCGCGGAGTCGCCTATGCGGTAGGCGAGCGAGGTCATGGCGGGGCTGATGTCTACAGCGTAGAACATCGGGATGAGTATCGGCGCGAGGATCATCCACTTCGACGAGCCGGAGGTCATGAAGAGGTCGAGGAAGCAGGTCATGAGCGCGACGACGATGAGCAGCAGCAGGCCGTTGAAGCCGGCTTCCTTGAGCCACTGCGCGCCCGTAGCGCCGAGGACGGTCGGTATGTTCGAGGCGTTGAACAGATAGATGAAGAGCGAGGCCGGGAGCGCTATGACCATGAAGCTCGTGACGAGGCCGATGCTCTTCGACATCATCTTGGGCATGTCGTTCCACTTGGCTATCTTGCCGACGGTGCGTCCGTAGGCCATCGCCGTGATCTGGAAGAAGAGGAAGAGCAGCGTGAGGACGCTCTTAAGCAGCGGCGAGTTCGGCACGATGCTGCCGTCGGGGGCGCGGAAGAAGGAGTTCTGCGGAATGCAGGCGGAGATGAGGACGGCGAAGAAGATTACCGCCGCGATGCCCGCGTTGCGCAGCCCCTTGCGCTCGATGGGCGTAAGCTCGTGCTCCGTCTCCTTGCCGAGGACGAGGCTCAGGTCCTTCGGCTCGCCTATGAAGCCGCGCACGAACTTCGTCGTGATGAGCGTATAGGCGACGGTGAGCAGGACGAGGCTAGCGATGAGGAAGTACCAGTGCTCGAGGACGTGGACCGTCGAGGGGTCGATGCCGAGCGAGGTGCAGACGGAGACGTTGATTCCGCTGATGAGCACGTCGAGGTTGCCCGCAAACACGCTCGCTGCCATTCCCGCGTTGCCCGCGGCGTAGGCGAGGATGATGCCGAGCCACGGGTTGTAGCCGAGCAGCGCGAAGACCGCGGCAGCGACCGTCGTGCAGCCGAGGACGCCCGCGTTCGACGCGATGTGCGCGTTGATGGCGATGAACGAGACGACCGCGAAGACGAGCGACGGGCGCGCGCCGAGTATCGTGCGGCGGATGAGCGCGCTGAAGAAGCCTACCTGGTCGGCGAGGCCGATGGCGAGCATGAGCAGCCCGACCATCATCATAGGCGCGAAGTTGTAGTAAATCTTATACATGTTCTCGGTCACGTAGGTGACGGTCTCGCGGTTGAGCAGGTTGCGCACCGTCGCCGTGACCATCTTCTCTCCGCCGCCGGAGCTCGACGCGGACATGTAGCTTATCGAAGCCCCGCTGAATATCACGGAGAGCGCCACCGCGATGACGCAGAGTATGCAGAACAGATAGAACGGATGCGGGAGCTTGTTGCCCACGACCTCCACTCCGTTTATGAAACGGAAGAACAGACTTTTTTTCTCAGCGCTGCTGACAGATTGCATTTGAAATTCACACTTCCCACACACAAAGATTTGCCTGAAGCGGACGCGCCGCTATTTTTTATAGACGGTCTCGCCGCCGAGCACCGTCTCGAGGACCTGTATGTCCTTTATCTCCTCCGCCGGGCAGGTCATGAAGTCCCTGTCGATTACGATGAAGTCCGCGAGCTTTCCGGTCTCGATGCTTCCCTTCAGCTTCTCCTCGAAGCCCGCGTATGCCCCCCACGTCGTGTACGAGCGCAGCGCCTCCTCGCGCGTCATGGCCTCCTGCGGATACCAGCCCCCTTCAGGCTGCCCGTTTTCGTCCATGCGCGTCACGGCGCAGTACATGCTGAGGAACGGATTGTAGCTCTCGACCGGAGAGTCCGTGCCGTTCGGCACCGGGTTGCCGTCGTCGATGAGCGTGCGCCAGGCGTAAGCGCCCTTCATGCGCTCGCGGCCTATGCGAGCCTCCGCGACCTTTTTGTCGGTGCGCAGGAAGACCGTCTGGTGCGTCGGGATGACGCCGAGCTTCTTAAAGCGCGGGATGTCGTCGAGAGAGAGCATCTGAGCGTGCTCGATGCGCAGGCGGGCATCATTGTCTGGAATTTCCTTGAGGATACGCTCGTAGACGTCGAGCGCCTGGCGGTTCGCGGCGTCGCCTATCGCGTGAACCCAGATTTGGAAGCCCGCGCGGTGCGCCTCGTAGAGCACGTTGTAGAGCTGTTCGTCGGTCCACTTGCCGTTGCCCTTGTGTCCCGGGCGGTCGTCGTAGTCCTCGAGCATCCACGCGCTTCTCGCGCCGAGCGAGCCGTCGCCCGATATCTTATAAGAGCGCGCCGTCAGCCTGTTGTCGTACATGCCGATGCGCAGCCCCTTCTGGAAGTAGCGCATCGAACCCTCCATAAGCTCCTGATAGTTCGGACGGCCGACGACCCTCATGCTCGCGTATATGCGCAGCTTGAGCTCGTGCTTCTGATAAAGCTCCTCCCAGGCCTGAATCCATTCCTCGGCGGTGCCGGCGTCGTGGACGGTCGTCAGCCCCGCGGCGAAGAAGCCCTCCTGCGCGAGCAGGACGATGCGCTGAAGCTGCTCCTTGTTGTAGGGCGGGATGGCCTTGTTGAAGGGGTCCTGCGCCTGGTCCGTGACCGTGCCGAGCAGTTCTCCGCCGTCGCGGCGCAGATACTCGCCGCCCGTCGGGTCCGGAGTCTCGTTCGTCACGCCAACCGCCGCGAAGGCCGCGCTGTTGACCCACGCCGCATGTCCGCAGGCGCGCTTGAGGTAGACGGGGATGTCCGGCGCGACGGCGTCGAGCTCTTCCTTCGTCGGGAACGATTTGTCGTTCCACTCGTCGTTGAGCCAGCCGCGCCCGACTATCCATTCGCCGGGCTTCGCCGCCTTGTAAGCCTCGGCGACCATCGCGACTATCTCTTCGCGCTGGCGGCCGACGATGTTCAGCTCCATCTTCATCGCGCCGGTGTTGTTGACGTGAAGATGCGAGTCGATGAGTCCCGGCAGGACGCATTTGCCGCCGAGGTCGACTATCTTAGTCTCGGGCGTGCAGAGCGCGCGAATTTCGTCGTCCGTGCCGGCGGCGACGAATCGGTCTCCCTCGACGCAGAACGCCGAAACGACGGAGAATTTGCCGTCGACAGTGTAGACCTTGCCGTTCACGTAAGCAGTATCCGGTCTTCTCATGAATCATTCTCCTCCCGATAAAAAAGATAAAACAAGAACCTACAGCCGCTCGCCGTAGGTTTCGTAAATCCAACACATGCGTAGTATAATGAGGTTCAATAAAAATGTCTAACACTTTTTATGAATTATCCGTAATATTAGTGAAAAGCCGCGGTTATAGCCGCGGCTTACTCTTTTATCCAGGGATTTTATATTATTAAGTTTCTATTTTCTCTGAATAATAATTCATAAGACACCCAGGCAGCAAGATTTTTCTGTCATCTCTCGTCAACTCGGGCATCTTCGCGGTCACTCGGACTTTATCTCCGTTTCGCCGGACTATCCAGGCTTCCGCCTCCTCCGCTCCGCTTTCGACGGCGCGGCGGATTCCAGGAAGCCAGAGCCATTCGCCGGCGCGGAGCTCGCGCGCGCTCTCTTCGTCGGTTATGAAGGGAATCATCCCCCAGTTGATGAGGTTGCTGCGGTAGCGCTTCGTCGCGTATTCCAGCGCGAAGTTCGCAGCGCCGCCGAGGACGCGCTGCGACGAGGCGGCCTGCTCGCGCGCGGAGCCGTCGCCTGGCTTCACGGCGAAGATGCAGCTTCCTATCGCAAGCCGCGAAGCGTCGCCGCAGCCGGCGCGGCGCAGCAGCTCCGCCAGCTCATGGGAAAGTCCGCGCGTTCCTTCCGCGGCGCGGCGTTCTTCCTCGAGCGCCTGCGCTTCGCGCGCGCGTCCGACGTACTGCGGGTCCTTGCGCGAGAGCGCGAACTGCGCTAGCTTGAGCGGGTTCGAGCGCAGCGACGACGTTTTCGCCCGACGGTATCAACTCGTCGGTCGTCGTCACGGGGTCGGTAATTACAGACGCAATCTCGAGCATCATGTCTTCGGCCATCGGGTATATTTTCGGCCACGGCTTTATGTTAGGTCCGTAAACGAGCTCCGCCGTCTCGTCGGGGCGTCCGCAGCCGTGGAATACGGCCTTTTCGTAGAGCTCGCCGCGGAAGTCGGTAGGGCATGTCGTGCAGCAGCGCGCCGTATTTCTCCGCAGAGGTTATGACGCCGCCGTTCGCGGCCGTCGCCGCTATCGAGCGCGCGTCCATGAGCGCGACGGAGGCCGCCTGTCCCTCGCGCGGCTTCGAGCCCTCGCGGTTCGGGAAGTTCCTCGTCGTGTGGCGGAGGCTGAAGCCGCGGTTCGCCGGGGTGTCGCCCGCGCCGAAGCACGGGCCGCAGAAGGCGGTCTTGACCACCGCGCCCGCTGACATCAGGTCGAGCAGGCATCCGTTCGCGGCGAGCTCCATCATCGCGGGCTGGCTGCCGGGATATACGGAGAGCGGGAAGCCTCGCGTGCCGCGTCCCATGAGTATCTGCGCCGCTGCGACTACGTTGTCGAATATGCCGCCCGAGCAGCCGGCGATTATCCCCTGGTCGGCGCGGATTTCGCCGTTCTTTGAAATTTTGTCCGTGAGCCCGAGCTTCAGCGTCTCGTCCTCGAAGGCGGCGCACGCCTCGCCTTCGACCTTCTTCAATATCTCGTATGGATTTCCAGTCAGCTCGTCTATCGTGCAGACGTTGCTCGGGTGGAAGGGCAGCGCTATCATCGGCCTTATCTCGCTGAGGTCCACGACTGCGGCGCGGCCGTACCACGCGGCCTGCGCCGGGTCGAGCCGCCTGTAGTCGCCGGGCCGTCCGTGCAGCGCGAGGTACTCCTCCACCTTTTCGTCCGTGCGCCATATCGAGCTCCAGCAGGTGGTCTCCGTCGTCATCACGTCGACGCCGTTCCGGAATTCGACGGGCAGGCTCGAAACTCCGGGGCCGACGAACTCCATCACGCGGTTCTTGACGAAGCCGTTTTTGAAAACCGCGCCGATTATCGCGAGCGCGACGTCCTGCGGCCCGACGCCGGGGCGCGGCGCTCCTTTCAGATAAACCGCGGCGGCTTCCGCGCGCGGCAGGTCGTAACTGCGGCCGAGCAGCTGTTTGACTAGCTCCGGCCCACCCTCGCCGACGCCCATCGTCCCGAGCGCGCCGTAGCGCGTGTGGCTGTCGGAGCCGAGTATCATGCGGCCGCAGCCCGCCATCGTCTCGCGCACGTAGGAGTGTATGACCGCGAGATGCGCGGGGACGAAGTCGCCGCCGAACCTCCTAGCCGCGGAGAGGCCGAAGGCGTGGTCGTCCTCGTTTATCGTGCCGCCGACGGCGCAGAGCGAATTATGACAGTTCGTCAGCACGTAGGGCATCGGGAATTTTTTCAGCCCGCTCGCTATCGCCGTCTGGATTATGCCGACGTAGGTGATGTCGTGCGAGGCAAGCGCGTCGAAGCGTATTTTGTACTCGTCCGGCGAAGCAGAGGAATCGTGCGCGGCGATTATCCGCGCCGCAATCGTGCCGCGCGACGCCTCATCCACGCTCGCGGGCAGGCGTTCGAGCTCGCGCGCGCCCGCCGCGCGCAGCCGCTCGTTGACGCCTGCGAGGCCCTCTCTTTCAACCTCAGCCGCGCTCATCAGCACGACGCCGCCGAACAGGAAAACTCCGCCGTTTATAAGCTTTATCATCACAATCACTTCTTTTCATAGAAATGCGGTCCGTTTGGATAAATTATCACAGCCGCGCGCGGCGGACAAGGCGCGGACGTTATAATAGGCGCGTAAACTCTCAGGCGCGGAGGGCGCGCCGGAACGGAGGGGATTTTCCATGCTCGCGATACGCGCGGCGCGCGCGGACGAATTCGAGGCGGTCCGCGGCTTTTACCATAGGCTTATAGATATGATGGAGGGCTCTGAATTTCATCCGCGCTGGGAGAAGAGCGTCTATCCGTCGGAGGCCTTCATGCGTTCGTCGATAGAGCGCGGCGAGCTGTACCTCGGGCTGCTCGGCGGCGATATAGCCGCGGCTATGGCGATAAACGGCGAAGGCGCGGAGGGCTACGCCGGCGCGCCGTGGGGCGTGCGCGCCGCGGACGGCGAATTTTCCGTAATCCACGCGCTCGGCGTGCTGCCCTCGTACCACGGGCGCGGCTTCGCGCGCGAGCTCGTCGCCGCGGCGAAGGGCGTTGCGCGCGGCCTCGGGCACAAGGCGCTGCGCCTCGACGTGCTCAACGGCAACCTGCCCGCCGTCAGGCTCTACGAGTCGGAGGGCTTCCGCTTCGTCTCGCGCGTTAAACTCTTCTATGAGGACACGGGGCTGACAGATTTTCTGCTCTACGAGTACGCGCTATGACGGCGTCGCACCGCGCGGCCTCTGACTATATTTGACATCTTCGCGCGCGGCGGCTAATATTCACTCGTGACGCAGACGGGACGCCGGAGGAAGGGCGTCCGTTCAAAATTTATATAAAAGGAGATGCGCTTAATGGCACAGGAAAACTGTTCGCACGACTGCGAAAGCTGCCAGCAGAAATGCTCCGAGGCGGGCAAGCCCGATTTTCGCGTCGCGGCGAACGCTCTGAGCGACGTTAAGAAAGTCATCGGCGTCGTCAGCGGCAAGGGCGGCGTCGGCAAATCGCTCGTCACCTCGCTGCTCGCCTCCGCGATGCAGAAGAAGGGCCGCCAGTGCGGAATTCTCGACGCCGACATCACGGGGCCGTCGATACCGAAGATGTTCGGCGTGGACGCGATGGCCGCGGCCAACGAGTCAGGCATACTGCCCTGCCGCACGAAGGGCGGCATCGACATAATGTCGGTGAACCTCCTGATGGAGGACAAGGCGACGCCGGTAATATGGCGCGGCCCCGCGATTGCGGAGGTCGTCAAGCAGTTCTGGA
>ENA-OQCL01001111-OQCL01001111.1-human-gut-metagenome-genome-assembly--contig:-NODE-1111-length-10550-cov-2.369663_pt1 | contig 10550 bp, 11 predicted proteins | sample MGYA00242502_ERZ504586 | MGnify/ENA primary metagenome ERZ504586 (study PRJEB26092, sample SAMD00036316) | human gut metagenome | host: Homo sapiens | study: EMG produced TPA metagenomics assembly of... | reverse complement strand
TGCCTGCTTTTACCGGACTGGGCGCGCCTTACTGGGACCAGTATGCCAGAGGGACCATTGTGGGCCTTACCCGGGGCGTGAACAAGTACCATATCATCCGGGCGACCCTGGAATCCCTGGCCTACCAGGTGAACGACGTGCTGGGGGCCATGGAGGCGGATTCCGGCATTGGTTTAAGCGCCCTGAAGGTGGACGGCGGAGCCAGCGCAAACAACTTCCTGATGCAGACTCAGGCGGATCTTATCAACAGCCCGGTGGAGCGTCCTTCCTGTATTGAGACCACAGCCATGGGAGCGGCCTATCTGGCCGGTCTGGCAGTAGGATACTGGAAGAGCAAGGAGGATGTGGTGAAGAACTGGTCCATTGACCGGGTGTTTGAGCCCCGGATCTCAGAGGAAGAGCGGGACAAAAAGCTGAGAGGCTGGAAGAAGGCAGTGCGGTACGCCTTTGACTGGGCGAAAGAGGAATAATCATCTTAGGAGGCGGAAGAATTGGAGAAAACAGAACTGACCTGCGGCGTCTGTGAGAACGCCTGTCATCTGACGGTGGAGTCTGAGGACGGAGAAGTGATGGACGTAGAGGGAAACCGCTGTATGCGGGGATATATTTACGGACAGAAGACAGTGGAAGATCTGGCGGATACTGTGAATATGCCCAAGAGATCATGAAAATTCTGGACATTTCTGTGAAAATGTACTAAGATATCAATATCGACGCAATTTTGATTACAAGGAAGGGGATTTATCGTTATGAAGAGAAATGTGATCGTCGGGCAGTCAGGCGGCCCGACAGCGGCTATCAACTCAAGCCTTGCCGGCGTGTACCGCACGGCGAAAGACAGGGGAGCCCAGAAGGTATATGGAATGCTTCACGGGATCCAGGGACTGCTGGAGGAGAAATACATCGACCTGGCAGACCATATCAAGACCGAGCTGGACGCAGAGCTTCTGAAGCGTACGCCGGCCGCGTTCCTGGGGTCCTGCAGATATAAGCTTCCGGAGATCCATGAGAACCGGGGAAGTCTATGACAAGATCTTCAGCATCCTGGATAAGTTGGATATCGAGGCGTTCATCTATATCGGCGGAAATGATTCTATGGACACCATCAAGAAGCTTTCCGACTACGCCATCATCACCGGACATCCCACCAGATTCATCGGCTGTCCGAAGACCATCGACAATGACCTTGCGCTGACGGACCACACACCTGGTTACGGAAGTGCGGCAAAATATATCGGAACCTCCATGAAGGAGATCATCCGGGACGGATTCTGCCTGGAGTATGAGAAGGGGATCGTAACCATCGTGGAGATCATGGGACGGAACGCCGGATGGCTGACAGGAGCGACCGCGCTGTCAGAAGGCGAGGACTGTGAAGGACCGGATCTTATCTATCTGCCGGAAGTGACCTTTGACCTGAAGAAGTTCGGCGAGAAGGTGAAGAAGCTTCTGGAGACCAAGCCCTCCATCGTTGTGGCGGTGTCAGAAGGAATCCGCACGGCGGAAGGAACCTATGTGTGTGAACTTGGAAACAGCATTGATTTTGTGGATGCATTTGGCCATAAACAGCTGTCCGGAACCGCTTCTTATCTTGCAAGCTATATTGCGGGAGAGATCGGCTGCAAGACCCGTGCCATCGAGCTGAGCACCCTGCAGCGCGCTGCTTCCCACGCAGCTTCCCGTGTGGATATCCTGGAAGCTTACCAGGTTGGCGGCGCGGCGGTAAAAGCAGCGGATGAAGGAGACTCCGGCAAGATGGTAGTGCTCCAGAGACTGTCTGACGATCCGTATCAGTGCGGAACAGAGGTAAAGGACGTACATAAAATCGCCAACGACGAGAAGCTTGTGCCCAGAGAGTGGGTCAACAAGGACGGCACCTATGTGACCAGCAGAGTTTATCTCTTATGTAAGACGCTGATCCAGGGCGACGTATCTCCGGTTATGGTAGACGGTATCCCCAGGCATCTGTATACGCCGAAGGAGTTAAGCCACAGATAAAAAGGAAATGAGAACTGTCCGGCTCCGTGTTTTATCAAAGACGCGGGCCGGATTTTTTTGGGTGATTTTTCTGGAAATGGACTTGCTTTTTCCGGGGAAATCCAGTAATATAAAAATCACTCTATCAGTTCTGAACCTTCAAAAAAGTTCTTGAAACAATCAAAACATTTTCCAATTTCAGAAAAATTTTAGCAATGAAAATGTGAGGTGATGCCGATGACGGAAAAGGGCGAATATGACGTGCTGCGTCTTATTGAGCATAACCAGGTGTGCTATATCAGTTCCGGCTGTATCCGGGGAACGCCTCTGATGGGGTGGCTGAAATACCACCGTGTGATGAAAAAGCAGGAGTTTGTCCGTATGGTCCGTCTTCTTGCCCGGCAGCTGGAGAAAATCCACCGGTGCCGGAAACAGAAATTTTATCAGTATGTGAACCCCTACAGTGTAGTGGTGGGGGAGGATGGGAACCTTTATTTCCTGGATCTGGGCGTTCTCTCCAACGAGGAAACGCTTCAGAAAATGCAAAGGAGGACCGTCCGGGAACATTTCCTGCCCCCGGAGGCGCCCTATTATCAGCGGGCAAGCGCCGGACTTGATATCTATGGGTTTGGACGGACCCTGCAGTATCTGCTCTCAGAAGCAGAGCTTGAGCCGCGGCTGACTGGCGGCGAAGAGAGAAAGTTCAGAAAAGTCATATCCCGATGCCTGGAAAGGCAGTCGAAACAAGCATTTCAGACAATTTCAGAGATTCCAAGATATTTACCAGAACCAAAAGAGAAAAAAGAATGGAAATGGAGGCCCCACAAAGCCCTGGCGGCTGTGGCAGCGCTGGGAATCCTGGCGGCGCTGGCAGGTTTCCTTCGCTGCTGCCCGGGAGAGCCGGAGGCTGCTGCAGCTGCCGGCCGGGAGGAAAATAAAGAAGAACAGGAAACGCAAAAGAGAGAAGCTGGCGGGGAGACGGGTCCTCTTTATCTGGAACTGGGGCTGCTCTGCCTGGGAGAACTTGGCGATTATGAGCGAGGGGAGGCATATTTTGGGCAGGCAGAAGGGGAGCCGCTGGCAGAAGAACTGGAACGATTGTGCCAAAGCCTGCAGGGGGAATCGGTGGCGGAAGGGAGCTTCCGGGCCGGACTTCGCAGGATCGAGGAGGCAGCAGAGAAACTGCCGGAAGGGGAAGCCCTTGTCTATCGCCGCTGTGTGCTCCTTGGATATCGTCAGCTGGACACGAAGGCGGACCAGGAGGCGGTAGTCCGCCTGGGAAAGAGCTGCCTGGAGGAAGAGGGAGAAGAAGAGAAGGCAGAAGTCCGGGGAATGGTGGCTGCCGCGCTGGAAGAACTGGGGAGAGAAGAAGAGGCCCTTACCATGTATGAGGAACAGATGGAGGAAGAAGATGGAGCAAAAGAACGGGAAGAACTGTATAAGAAGACAGCGTCCCTTCTGGAGGCCCAGGGGAAGTCCAGGGAAGCGGCAGGGCGGCTGGAAGAGGGGATCCGGGAATTCCCTGACTCTGTAGGCTTGCGGATCACATCCCTTAAGAATCTTCTGGAAGCCTCGGGGCAGGACCGGGAACTGTGCCTGCAGACCATTGAGAGGTTCCTGAAGGAGTGCCCGAAGCTTGCGGGAGAAGAAGAATTTCAGAAGCTGATGAGAGAATATGGAATCAACGTGGAAGGAGGAAAAGTATGGACAGAAAAGGCCGATCCATAATCCTGCTGTGCCTGGTGCTGGCACTGATCTATTTCCAGCAGGGGGCAGTGGGCTATGCAGAACACAGGGAGGATCCGACGCAGACAGAAGAAGGAGGATCTGCGGAAGAAGGGGAAGGAACAGAAGAACCGGAAGAGGAGCCGGTTAAAAAGTTTCAGCTTAAGGTAACTCCGCCGGATGGCGGAAACGGGTATTACCGCCATAAGCCGGAAGTAACCCTGACTCATGTGAGCAGGCGCGGGATCACCAGATACCGGACGGCTGCAGGCGATAAAATCCTGGCGGAGGGGAGCCTTGAGAAGGAGGGGGAGAAGGCGATCCTGGGAGACTGGGAAGAAGGAAGCAACCAGCTTACGGTCTGGATGGAAGAAGACAAGGAACCGATAGAGGGCTGCGCGGAGACAGTGGAGATCCGGGTCGATACCCGGCCGCCCAAGATCAGCATGAGCCTTCCTAACGGGTTTGACGCCTGGTATCTGGGGGATGTGAAGCTGTCGGTGCAAGGCCGGGATAAGACCAGCGGAGTTGAAACGGTGCGCTGTCTGGTGGACGGAGAGAAGATTGGCGTGTCGGAGAAAGGAGAGACTGCCTTTACCATTCAGAAAGCCTCTGCGGCAGGGCAGGGAGCGGTGGTGGAAGTGACCGCAAGGGACAGGGCGGGAAATGAAAGCCGCCTGACAGAGCGGGTCTATATTGACCGGACAGATCCGAAGATCCGGATCAGCGGAGCTTCCGATTATCTTATCAGCAGCCGGCCGGTGACTCTGGTGAGCCAGGTGCAGGAGGAAAATGTCCTGCATACGGCCAGGGAGGAGACCATCTGGGAGAATGAAGACGGGGAGAAGAAAACCCTGAAGGCAGTCTCCTGGAAGGACAGCGCTTCCGGGAAGCAGGCCGAGCGGAAACTGACAGAGGACGGGATCTATCAGATCAGCCTTGCGGCCCGGGATCAGGCAGGTCGGGAAGCAAAAGAACAACTCCAGGTGATCATAGACCAGAAGGATCCGGTGATCCGTCTTGTGGATCAGCTGCGGGGAAAATATATGAAGAAGTTTGTCTGGGACACCCCGGCCAAGAAGTGGATCCAGGATTTTACCACCTATTCCTATGAACTTTGCCTGGACGGCCGTCTCTACTCCATGGGAGAAGAAGTGACGGAAGAAGGGTGGCACGTGCTGGAAGTCTATGTGGAAGACGCGGCCGGAAATACTGCCCGGGCGAATGCCGGGTTTATGGTAGATCACACGGCGCCCCAGATCCAGATCCTGGATGTGGAAGACGGAGGGACCTATGAAGAGCAGGCGGTCTTCCGGATAAAGACAGGGAAAGCGGAGGATGAGATCAAAGAAGTGCGGATCAACGGAGAACAGCAAAAACTTACTCCCGGGCGGGAGTCCTATCAATATACGCTGGATGATTACGGGAATTATGAGATCCGGGTAAAGGCAGAAGATTACGCCGGGAATTCGGCGGAGGAGAAAATCCTGATCCGGGTGGTAGAGGAGAAGAATCTTCTGCAGAAGGTGGCGGAGCCGGTGGCCCGGCGGCTGGGGCTGACAAAAGAGAAAGAGGAACCAGAAGAAACACCAGCGCAGGAAGAGAAAGGGAGTATAGCGCCCTGGATGATCGGCGGTTCTGGACTGGCAGCAGTCGCAGGCGGAAGCGGGTGGCTGCTGTGGAGAAGGAAGAAATAGCCTCATAAAAGGGAGGATGCCGGGTGACTGATCTCTCAGTCCCCGGCATGTATTATGAAAAAGTTTATTCAAAATAGTAGCTTACTACTCGTCAGTGGTCTTTCTCTCTTTCGATGGTTTTAGTATACGCAAGAGCTGTGAAGAAAGAATGTTAAAGTAGTAAAAGAATTTTGAAAATAAGATGAACAAATTATGAACACGCTACTTCCGGTAAGCGAATACTGGCACACCGTCTTTGGTGGGCAGCTCTACATGTCCCTGAATAAGCGGTCTGGCGTATTCGATAAAGTCCGGGCTTAAGTCGGAGCCATCCCTGGTGATCCACTCTGTGGGAACCGGTTTTTCCTCGTTGCAGATCTCGTTTACATCTGCGGTGCCGTAGGATAATTCATAGGGCAGGCTGCGGCCCCGAAGGAAGGTGATCATCTTGCCGGTCTCTCCTGCAAGGGCGGCCTGTACGCCGTAGATTCCGGCGTTGATGGCCTCGGTCAGGTCTACGCCTGATAAGTGGGCGCTAGAGCAGCGCTGGCATACGTTCAGTTCAATGGAGCGCACTTTGACGCCCAGCTTTTCCTTCACCAGATTCTCCAGATATTTTCCGGAGCCAGTGAGCATCTTGTGACCGAAAGTGTCGGTGCCAACCTCGCTTGCATACTCGCAGATGAAGGTGCCCTTTCCGTCGTTGATTCCTTCTGAGATGCAGACCACAAGGTTGGAAGTGGTCTTTAAGTTTTCTTTTACCTTCTCGATAAATGCGTTCTGGTCAAAGGCAACTTCCGGCAGATATACAAGAACCGGGTTGTCTCCTTCGAATTTGCGGGCCAGCACGCTGGCTGCGGTCAGCCATCCGGCGTGGCGCCCCATGATCTCTACAATGGTCACAGAAGGCTTGTTGTCATAGACGGAAGCGTCCGCCGTGATCTCGCGGACAACGGAGGCTACATATTTGGCGGCGCTGCCGTATCCCGGCGTGTGGTCGGTGTGCACCAGGTCGTTGTCAATGGTCTTGGGCACGCCGATGAAACGGATGTCGCTTCCGACCCCGGCGGCATAGCGGGAAAGCTTGCTCACCGTGTCCATGGAGTCATTTCCGCCGATGTAGAAGAAGTAGCCGATCTCATTTTTCCTCAAGCTTCTGGAAGAGCCGGGGATAGACCGGATCCTTCAGGTCTTCCGGCAGCTTGTAGCGGCAGGAGCCAAGGTAAGCCCCCGGGGTGGTGCGGACAAACTCCAGCTCGCCGTTTTTCCGCCAGAGCTTCCATGTCCATAAACCGGTCCGCCAGGAATCCCTCGATCCCGTTTACCATACCATAGACATGGGCGATCTCATCCGGGTGCCGCAGTCCCTCGGAAACTACTCCGTAGAGGCTGCCGTTGATAACAGCGGTAGGTCCGCCGGATTGTCCTACGATAATATTTTTCTTCATTGATGATCCCTCCAATTCGTACTGCGTATAAGCCTACTATAGCGAAAATTCCCGGATTTTACAATCAGATCGGGTATATCTTTTAGAAATTTGTTGGAAAATAGCCGGGAATGACTTATACTGATAGAAGAATATGAGGAGGACATACACAATGAAATATCTGTCATTTGCAATACCATGCTATAATTCCCAGGGATTATATGTCGCATGCGATCGAAAGTATCTTGCCCGGCGGGGAGGATGTGGAGATCATCATCGTCAACGACGGCTCAAAGGATGATACTTCCAGGATCGCCCATGAGTACCAGGAGAAATATCCGGACATTATCCGGGTGGTGGATAAGGAGAACGGGGGGCACGGAGATGCGGTGAACCACGGACTTTCCAACGCTTCCGGGAAATATTTCAAGGTGGTGGACAGCGACGACTGGGTGGACGAGGAGTCGCTGCACAAGATCCTTGAGACCCTGAAGAAGTTCGAGGAAGAGGGACAGGAAGTGGATATGCTGGTTTCCAACTATGTCTATGAGAAGGTGGGCGTTTCCCATAAGAAATGCATCCATTACCGGAATGTGCTTCCTCAGGACGATATCTTCCGGTGGGAGGATATCGGACATTTCCATCTGGATCAGTATATCCTGATGCATTCGGTCATCTATCGGACCGACATGCTGAAGCTCAGCCAGATGGAGCTGCCGAAGCACACCTTCTATGTGGATAATATTTATGTATATTATCCCCTTCCTTTCGTGCGCAAGATCTATTATCTGGACGTGGATTTCTACCGGTATTTCATCGGGCGGGAAGACCAGTCGGTCAACGAGAAGATCATGATCGCCCGGGTGGATCAGCAGATCTTTGTGACCAAGACCATGATCAGCATGTATCAGCTTAAGAATATCGAGTGTAAGAAGCTGCGGCGCTACATGATCGACTATCTGGCCATTATGATGACCGTCTCTTCCATCCTTCTGATCCGGTCCAAGAACCCGGAGAACCTGGAGAAGAAGAAAGAACTGTGGCGGTATCTTAAGAAGAAGGATTTCAAGACTTTTCTGAAGATCCGTTACGGGATCCTGGGGCAGACCATGAACATCCCGGGGAAATCCGGCAGAAAGATCTCCTCTCTTGCCTACACGGTGGCAAGACGGCTGATCGGATTCAACTAAAAACAGATTGCAGGAATAAACAGACAGCCATGGCACATACTACTATTAAAAACAGATAGGAGTGTGTGACATGGCTGTTGAATTTAAAGAGAGCAGGACCAGGGAGAATCTGATGCGGGCCTTCGCGGGGAGAGCCAGGCCAGGAACCGCTATACCATCGCGGCGGAGACCGCCAGGGAGCAGGGCTTTTTGCAATCAGCCAGATCTTCCTTTTACCGCGGACCAGGAGCGGGCCCACGCAGCCAGATTTTATGATCTTCTGAAGAATCTTAACGGGACCACCATTGCCATCGACGGAAGCTACCCGGTGGATCAGTTCGACAATGTGGCGGAGCTTCTGCGGGCGGCACAGCAATGAGATGGAAGAAGCGGGGATGTGTACAGGCCTTTGGCAAGACTGCCCGGGAGGAAGGATTCCTGGAAGTTTCCTCCGCCTTTATCCAGATCGCCCGGATCGAGGCGGTGCATGGGAAACGGTTCGGAAAGCTGGCAGAGCTTCTGGAAGAAAATCAATACTTTGAAAGCCGCCGGGAAGAGGCGTGGATGTGCCTGAACTGCGGCCACATTTACCATGGGAAGATGGCGCCCCAGGCGTGCCCGGTGTGCCGCCATCCCAGGGGATATTTCATCCCGGCCAGTCTGGCTCCTTATCTGAATGAGGAATTCATGGAACAAAAATGAGGTGGAAGATGGAAGGGCAGAAGACGGAGAATCTTTTGAATCTGGCGCTTGACGCCACCCAGGAAGAGAGGGAGAAGTCCCTGGAACTGGAGGTGGGTTATCATCCGGGAGAGCGGGAGTGGGATCTGATCATCAAATATTCCGGGGATCTTGAGGGCGTCCGTGGGATTGCCGCAAGGACGACAAAGCTTCTGAATGAATATGCGGTGGTGACCGTGGCGGAATCCAGGATCCAGGAGCTGGCGGCGCTGCCGGAGGTAGAATATGTGGAAAAGCCTAAACGGCTGTATTTCCAGATGGAAGAAGGGAAGCGGGTGTCTTGTATCAATGAGGTACAGGACGCCCGCTTTTCTCTTCTGGGACAGGGAGTGCTGGTGGGGGTGATCGATTCCGGCATTGATTACAGCCTGCCGGAATTTCGCAGGGCGGACGGAACCACCAGGATCAAAAGTCTCTGGGATCAGTCTCTTGACACGGCGGGAGAAGAGCCTCCCGGGGGATACGGATACGGGAGGGAATGACAGGGGGCGGAAAAGGGATCCAACTGAGGCCCGTGGCAGGCGGGATGCAGAGGAGGAGAGACTCAGATCGGTGCCCTCCCTCGGACCGCTCCGGACACGGGACGGCGGTGGCGGGGATCGCTGCCGGGATCGCCCCGGAGAGTGAACTTCTGGTAGTGAAGCTGGGGAATCCATTACCGGATGGATTTCCCAGGACCACGGAGTTGATGACGGGAATTGACTATGTGATCCGCAAGGCAGTGGAATATCAGATGCCGGTGGCGGTGAATATAAGCTTTGGAAATACGTATGGTCCCCATGACGGTACCTCTCTTCTGGAGCGGTTCATTGACGATATTTCCAACATCTGGAAGAGCTGTATCTGCGTGGGGGCGGGCAATGAAGCGGCCGGGGCCGGGCACACTGCCGGGAGAGTCCGGGAAGACCAGGAGGAAGTGATCGAGCTGGCGGTGCAGGAGCGGCAGCCTGCGCTGAATATCCAGATCTGGAAAGCCTACACTGACGTGATGGACATCACCCTGATCGATCCCTCCGGCCTACGGGCAGGACCGATCCCGGAGGTTCTGGGGTCTCAGAGATTCCTGGCGGGAGATACAGAGATCCTGCTGTATTACGGGGAGCCAAGTCCCTACAGTATGGCCCAGGAGATCTATATCGATCTGCTTCCGGCCGGGGATTATATCCGCGGGGGCGTGTGGCGGATCGTACTGTCCCCCAGGAGAGTCCTGTCCGGCCAGTATGAACTGTGGCTGCCGGGAGAGAGCGTTCTGAACCGGGGGACCGGATTTCTCTATCCCACGGAAGGGAGGACCATTACCATTCCTGCCACGGCCGGACGGGTGGTCTCGGTGGGGGCTTACAACAGCCGGACCCTGGCCTACGCGGATTTCTCCGGGCGTGGTTATGTAAGGGAAGGGGGAGGCTCCAAGCCGGATCTGGCAGCGCCGGGGTGAAGGTAGAGGCGCCTGTGCCGGACGGAGGAAGAGCTACATTTACCGGAACCTCCTTTGCCACGCCTTTTGTGACCGGCGGGGCCGCTCTTCTTATGGAGTGGGGGATCGTGCGGGGAAATGACCCCTATCTCTACGGAGAGAAGGTCAAGGCATACCTGCGCCGGGGCGCAAAGCCGCTCCCGGGATTTGAGGAGTATCCCAACGCCCAAGTGGGGTATGGCGCGCTGTGCGTAAGAGACAGTCTGCCGGTGTGATCACAGTGCCAGCACCTGCTTCATGTCCTCTGGAAGTTGGGCTTCAAATCGCATAGCTTCCCCGGTGATGGGATGGGGGAAAGACAGGCGGTGAGAGTGCAGGGCCTGACGGGTAATGTGTTCCATATCCGGGTTGTAGAGATAGT
>ENA-OQCL01001110-OQCL01001110.1-human-gut-metagenome-genome-assembly--contig:-NODE-1110-length-10555-cov-3.522248_pt1 | contig 10555 bp, 7 predicted proteins | sample MGYA00242502_ERZ504586 | MGnify/ENA primary metagenome ERZ504586 (study PRJEB26092, sample SAMD00036316) | human gut metagenome | host: Homo sapiens | study: EMG produced TPA metagenomics assembly of... | reverse complement strand
CGTCCGGATCAGCGCTATCCTCGCTTGGTGGAACTTCCTCGGATGCTTCGGTGCGTTCGGCGTTTTCAGTGATTTCCGCATTTACCATGCTCTTGTCTGGCTCCGCCTCATCGCCCAACGCGTTGCTTTCGTCGGACCGCTGCGCAGCCAAGGCTGCCTCGAATTCTTCGTCGGCGTCGGCCAGCGCGCTTTCGATCAGGCTGACAACAAATTCCTTTTGCGTCAGCTTGCGGTGATAGACCTGCTCGAAGCGGGCGAGATATTCCTTGATGCGCTGGAACAGTTCCTCGGATACCTGAAATGCCATGGTTCGTGTTGCCATGTGGACGCCTTCTTTCTGCTGCTCAAAAAAGTTGTGTACGGCCAGTTCAATGAATTGCGCGGTGGTGATGCCCTGTCGTTCCAGTTCCAGCCTGATCTGCTGGTGCAGGTCATCCGGCAGGGTGACGGTCAGTTTGCTCATGTTGACTCCTTTCAGTGTGCAGGTACGCTTTTGGGAAGCAACCAAAGCATACCGCAAAGCAAGCGGCAAAGCTATCACCAGAACCAACGATATTTCATTGCGAATTGCATCTGAATGCAAGCAGAAGCAACAATCCGCACAGCCTGGTTTGAGCCCGCTTGATTACTGCATGGGAACCACTCCCCTCGATTTTGATTACAATGTTGCTAAAAAATCCAACGCCGCCTTTGGGATTCCTTTGCCGTCTTGCGGTGGCGGGGCGGCAAAAGCGATTTGCGCTTTTTCCAGTTCCTCCCGAACGGCCCTGCGCACCGTTTCCTCCAGCCGGTGTTCCTGCTCGCTTTGCAGCAGGGCGCGGACGATGAGCGCCTTGCGGTTTCCGTCCGGGGCGGCCTGCAAAAGCTGCCACGCGCGGCGGTCATCTTCGCAGCGCAGATTGGGGCGGAATACGAATTGCGGCCGCGGCGGCCGGTTCACCCCTCGCTCACACGGCCCGAAAGCTGCGCCAACGCGCGCTCGAATCCGACCGCGTTCACCTTGTCATCCGGCAGGAACATCGCGCGGCACAGGCCGTCTTTGGGGCCGACGTGGCGCTGCACGATCCCCGCGCCGCCGCCCAGCATGACCGTGGGCAGGGCGCGCAGGTCAAATCCCGCTTCGGTCACCAACGCGAACAGCCGTTCGGTGTAGGCGCGGCCTTGCTGCCGCACGATCTCACGCACAGAATCGCCCAGGGCGCAAGGCCCGCCCGCCAGCATCTGCTCAATCTGCGCGTCGGTCAGGGAAAGCCCTGTTTCGCGCCGCACCTGCTCACGCACAGCATCGATGCAGCGGATCATGCCGAATTCCAGGCTGTGCGCGGTCTCCGCCACGGGGCGGGCGTTGTCGATCCGCATGAGATCCACCGTCCAGCCGCCGATGTCCATGAGCAGCAAGGACGGCTCATCCAGCAGCAGGTCGGGGTCTGTCAGCAGCGCGGCGTAGCCCTGCGGGAACAGTGCCACATCCTCAACGGCGATCTTGTATTCTGTGCCCTCGAATCGGAACAGGACCGGCTGGGAGCGGAGCAGGTATTGCCGAAATTTTGGCTTGTCCCGGCCAAAGCTTGTCAGCGGTAGCCCTGCTGCAATTTTAACCGAACTCTCGTTTGGTGCGCCGCACATTTTGATTTCCTGTGCCAACGCCGCGAGCGTCAGCAGGTAGTAGGTGTCGTTCTCGGTCTTGTCGCAGCGCACCGGCTGGCGCCCCGTGCCGCAGACGTAAAACTGTCCGTCCACCTCCAGCACACTCTGCCGCGTGTACGGCTCGTGGCTGCCGTAGCAGGTCAGACCGGCTGGGAAGGAACAATGCCGCGTCTTGATGGCGTAGTATCCGTGGTCGATTCCGATGATCATGTTTTGCCTCTCTTTCGTTGTTGAGATGTCTTTTTTGCAATGCTTTTGCGGTGGAAAGGCTCCTATACAAAAACCGGCTGGGAAGAAATCTGACGGCCTTGCAGTGAAACTTTCCTCCCAGCCGGTAAGTAAGAGTTAGGGGGAGAGTGTGAGAGGGGGAAAGAGGCCAAGCACCCGGCCATCGGCAATACCGGCAGCGGAGTGCAAAACCTGGCCCTAAAAATGGGTACACTTCTCCCGTGGCGTTTCGCCTTTTCAAAATCAGGGCGGCCCGCCCGCGCAAAGCAAATTTGCTTCCTTATCCACTCTCTTCCTTTTTATTTTTTCACCGCATCCACCAGTTTGGCTACCACCAAATAGCGTGTGTCGGATTCGCCGGTGCAGGTGGAGAGGGTCAGAATGTGGTCGGTCAGGTTCAGCGTTTCCCCGTTGTCCAGCGTATTGCGCGCGGCTGCCTTTGCCAGAATCTGCGCGAAGGCCGCATCATCCGGGTTCGGCTCGATGCAGTCCCGGTCATCCGCCGCACTGCACACCCCGGCGCTGACAACGCGGTAGGTCAGGGCAGCGTCGGGCAGCGAGAGATAAATGTAAGGATGTTCTTCGGCAAAGCTGTCCTGCTCGTAATTGTGCAGCGCCTTGAACCCGCCCTCATAGCCGTCCTCGAAGGTGTGGCCGTAGAGCACAAGGTTGCGGGAAAGGCTGGTGCTGTTCAAATCACACGCATAGTCGGCAAAAACGCAGCCGTGGACATCGGCATTGCCCGCGGTGTCGCGGCGCAGGTAATAGTCGTTGTCGGACGCCTGCTGCACCGGGGCATCGATGTTGGTGCCGGGCACGGTGATCCACGCGCCGGTTTCCGTGTTGTCCTCCTGCGCCAGACGCGGCTCCGGCTGGGACACCGTGACGGACAGCGCCCTTTCCACACGCTGTTCTGCCAGCGCTGTGCGGTTGTGCCAAAGGCAAAACAAAACGGCGCACAGGACAATGCCTGCCGCCGCACACCAAAGGAAAATTTTCCGCTTGTCTACGTTCTTCCTTTTGCTTTGCATCTGCTCACCTTCCCGATCACCTTTCCGGGATGCCCGTCTGCGGGAAGTATCTGACCAGCACCGTGGGCGCGCTTTCCTGCGCGGCGGTCAGCGTCCAGTCCACATAGCCGAGCAACCCCTGCAATTCCTCCGGCATATTCTGGTCAAGCGTCAGCGTCAGGTTCAGGTGGGCCGTGCCGGTTCCGCTGTAACGTCCCAGCGGCAAATCATTGCGCATGGTGTTGGTGTCGGTGTCCAGATTGCCCCACACGGGGCCGCTGTATAGGGTTTCGTTGTCCGGGCCAGTCACCGTAATCACAGCATATTGTTTGAGCAGCTTCCAGATTTTTTCCTCAGTTTCTGCACCCAGTTTGTTGTTGTCCGCCAATGCGGCGCGAAGCCACAGCGAACACGCGGCATCGGAATCGTTGCGGGCTGTATAGTCGATGGCAACCAACTGGCTGCGGGTCTCACCGGGGCAAAGATTCTGGAAATCCAAAAACAGCTGCCCGTCCGGGTATTCGATCAGCCCACCATTCTCATCGTAGGTAAAGCGAATATGCGCCGTCTGCGTCTTGGCCGCCACTGCGTCCGGTGTACGGCGGTAGGCCGACCAGGTGCGTCCCCACAGCGTGGGGCTGTCGCCGCTGGCCTGCAACAGCTCCATCGTCACCCCAATGTGCCCGGTGCGGCCCGCCAACTCGTTTGTCAGATTCGGGGAAACCGTGAAAGATTCAAACAGCGCCGTACTGCATTGGTTCGGTTCCACAATGTCGTTGTAGTACCAGTAGCCGTCCTCGCCCTGCGTCCAGTCGGCGGTGTTATAGGCGGGGAACACGCAATCGGTGGCGTCCATGTCTGCCGCTGTTTCGTCATCCCAATCAATCACCACTTTGGCCCGCACAAGGGAGCTGGCTGTGCCGGTATTTTTCACCCAGACGCACTTTTCGACCGTCTGCCCCGGCGTGATCGTCTGCCCCTGCTCGTATTTTTCCTCGACGATGCCCTGCACTGTGGCAGTGGAAATGTGGTTGGTCACGGTGCTTGACGTGCGCCAGCCCGCCAGCGTTCCGCCCGCGCACAGCGCCGCCGCCAGGGCCAGTGCTGCCGCGCCAAGCCCGATTTTTACCTGTTTTTCAAATTATCGTCCTCCCATTCTTTATGAATTATCCTGCTTCGGGGTAATTTCATTCACGATCAGCGCGCAGTCGCGGTCCTCCGCCCAGCTTTGGCGCACATTCCGCGCCGTCACGCTGGCCGATGCGCGGCAGCCGGTCAGTTCCAGCACCGCACAGTCGGCTTTCGCCGTGCCGTTCTCGGCATCCTCAAACTGCACCAGTGCATGGCAGGCGGTCTGGCTCTCGATGACGGTGTAAACGCCGCCCGAAAGCCCGTGAAGGTCACACTGGCGCAGACATCGCCGTTCTCGTCCGGCTCGGCATCGAGCGAAAGCTGCACACTCTGCCGCTGCACCCGGCCCTTGGCGTCCGTCAGCGTGAACGTAAACACCGGCGCGCCGTGCGCGGCCAGCAGATCGGATGCGGGCAGCTTCTTGGTCACGGTGATCTTGCCCGGCTCGACGTTCGTTGTCACTTCATCGGTCGGCAGAGTAATTTTATCCTCGCGGTACTGCACCGACGCCCTGTTGCTCACGGAGTTGCCCATGACAACCGATTGCACCCGCACCGTGAAGGAAACTCTTGCTTCCGACTGCGTGGGAATTTCCAGCGTCCATACAATCTTTCCGTTGTTTTCCGCGCCGTTCTCCGTGATGGAATTTTCCACCAACTCGGTTCCTTCGGGGATTGCATCGGTGATCGTCACGGTCTTTGCCACGTCGGCCGGATTGCAGCACGTCACGGTGTACACCAGCGTATCCCCGGCCCGCACCGTGCCGCCATTCAGGTCGTTTCCCGCTTCATCCGTCACGGTCTTGGTCGGCGCGTCTACCGGCACATACACCGCCTTGACGGTGTGGTCAGCGTCGATGTCCGCAAACTCAATATTCTGCGGGTATTTTTTCGCCAGATTGTTCTGCATTTTTCGGCATCCTCGTCCAGATAGATGCCACTCAAAAGGTAATTGCCGCTTGCCAGCGGGGCATATGTCACTGCTCGGCTCTCTCCCAAAGGTACTTCGCTTTCCGTTTTGGTCTGGGTCGTCCCGTCGCTTTCGCTCGTTATGTTGTCGGATACCGCCTGCCCAATGTCCGGCGTCCCGTTCACCGCAATGGCCTTCAGGGTAAAATTGATCCTCTTCCACTGTGCGGTAAAGGTCGTGTCATAGTCGTTGGCGTAGGAAGTTCCCGCAGCCAGCAGACCGTCTGTCAGGGCGGTTTCGCCGTTCCAACTCTGCGTGGCCTTCCAGCCAAGGAAGCGGTAGCCCTCCTTCTGCGGTTCGGCCTGCACGGTGTAACCCTGGCCGTTGTGCTTGGTTTCGGAAAAGCCGTTCTGCGCGCCGTTCAGCGTTCCGCCGTCCAGATCGTAGGTCATGGCAGCCTGCCAGCCCGCATAATACGAAAGAACGGCAGGCTCCGCTGTTACGGTTTTGTGGTTGCCATAGCTGCCCAAAATGCTGCCGCCGTCGTCGTTTATCGTAATATCCTGCAAGGCTGCGCCGCCTTGCAGTGTCGTCACGCCGTCCGCGTAGGTTTTGGCGTCCAGCAGCCAATCCGCAAAGCAGTGGGTCTGCACGGCGGCGCTGTGCCCGGCATTCGCTGAACAAATGTAGTAGGGCGCGGTATCGTCCACATCGGTCGGTGCCGTCACATCCGCCGTGATGCCGTAGAACTTGCGCACTGTGCCCAGCAGTTCCCCGCTGTCGATGCCGTCCACGGTCAGCGCGGTGCCCGCCGCAGCGTCGTGATTGTAATAATAGCGATAATTCGATTTGTAGGACAACCAAACATCATGCGCGTCGGAGTTTTTCATGCCGAAATAGGCGTCCTCAATAGCGGTATAGTATACGTTGGTGTCAATTCCGTTCTCCGGGTGCTGCTCCGCCGTCTGGGCGTTGTTGGATTCCCGGCTATTTTCCCAATCCAGCACCGCCGTGTCCGACTGGATGATCGTCCGCCCCAGCCACGGGTTCTCGCAGGTCACGCCAAGCTGTTCCCGTGTTCCGCCGTTCCAGGTGACAACGTCCGCATCCTGTTTCAGATGGATGCTGTCACCGGCGGGAATCTGCAATGTTGAATCGGTGCGGAACACATCGACGCCGTCCAGCATCACCGCGATGCGCAGGCCGGAATTTTGCAGGGTTTTGTCGGCGGAAGTTTTCACTTCGACGCCGTCCTTGAGTGTCGTGTCTGTTCCGCTTCCCGCGTAGATTTCCGCGTGTTCCGCGCCGTTTTCGGTAAAACTGCCGCCGGATACCGTTGCCTTGGTTCCACCTTTCAGGTACAGCCCGCTGTGGCCGTTTTCGTGCGATGTGACCGGCGCGGTCAGTTCAAGCGTTGCCGTCTGGTCCAGCGATTCATTTTTCCATCGCGCTGATGCCGGAATAGCTGTTGCCGTAGCAGTTCAGGTGATCGCCCTGCACAGTGCCGCCGTCCGTGTGGACGCCGTCCGCGGCGTTATTGTACACGGCGGTCGTTTCGTCGCCGTTCGCGGAATCCGCGGCCTTGCCGATCCACAGTTGCCCCTGGGTGTAAACGCCGTTGATCCCGTTTGCGTAGATATGGTTCCAGCCGTACAAATAAGTCTTGCTGTCAGGGTAGCACTGCACGCCGTTGCCCGCATTGTTCAAAATACCGCAATGGCTGATTTTCATCGTGCCTGCGCCTTGTACGTCCAAGCCGGGGAAGGTGTTGGAAGCGGTGTCCCCGTCTGTCGTCAGGAGATTGGCGGTGTTGTAGCCGTTGTTCTCCACCTGGCAGCCGGTCAGGGTCATAACGCTGTTCGAGCGCACATTTGCGCCCGTCCAGCCGTTGCCCCAGAAGAAGCAGTTTTCCGCGCTGGCGGAGCTGTCGGCTTCGGGGTATGTCAAAGCCGGAGGTTTTGTTCCACACAAAAGGAGCTGGCCGCTGCCTGCACATGGGAACCGGCGGCACAGGTCAGCCCACCGCCGCCAAGGCCCTGTGAGCGCACATTGCCGGAAAGAACAGCCGAACCGTTCTCAAAGCGATACAGCGCGGTTCCGTCGCCCGCATATTCGCCATTGTTGAACACCAGCGAGCCATTGATCTCGGCCTGGCCGGGGTTCAGCAGAATACCGTTGTCGTTTCCGTAACCCACGGTACAGTTTTGCAGGCTGATTTTGCTGTCTGTGCCTTCGGTGTAAACGACGTTCTCGCAGTTGTTATTGCCATTGAGGAAGACGTTCTCAATTTCCAGCGTCGTGCCGCCGGAAATATAAATCATAACGTTGTCATGGTCGGTCTGTACACCGCTGGCGTCGCCCATCCGCAGGCTGGCGTTTTGGGTGTAGGTGTAGCCCTGCGCAACGGTTTCACTGCCCACGCCGACGGTGTTGGTGTATTGGGCACTCCCGGTGCCGACCAGACGCAGATTTTTGCTGACGGACAGCACCTCGTCCAGTGGGATGGTGATCTCGCCGGAAAGATAGATCGTAGCGCCATTTGCGGCAGAGGCGACAGCGGATTTCAGCTCTGTCCAGCTTGTGACGGCATCTTGGGCGGAGGTACCGGATGCGTCGTAGAGAGAGACTTCCTCAACGGCGAGATCATTGGAAAAGGCGCTTACTTCAGCGGGAATTTCCGCGTTGGAATCGCTGTCGGTTTCTTTATTTTCCGTCAGTTCGCTTGATTCGGCACTTTCCGGCGTTGCGTCGGAAAGCGCCGTGCTTTCATCCTGTGTCGATACAGGCGTTGGTGTCGGGGTAGTTGATGCTTGGTTTTCCGCCTGATCCTTTGTGCTGTCACCTTCCGCAATATCCGCTTCAGCGATGCCGCTCCACTCGTCAGCAACAAATTTTCCCTGCGTTCCTTGTGCCAGCACGGCAGTCGCCATACCGAACAACAGCAAAGCGGCCAGCCCTGCTGCCGCCAAAGACAGCAGCGGTTTGTTCTTTTCTTTCGCTTTTCTCATGCAAAACTCCTTTTTGTGTCATTCAGAATTTTGACCGGATATCCCATCCAGGGCAGGCACAACTGCACCCTCCCAACGATGTTCTCCGCCGTGACAGGTGTATCTGCCACGTTGTTTGTCAGTCCCTGCGTCGTGACCGTCCGAGCCGCCTGGTCGATGGCGACGATTCTGTGCGTTACCGTGCCGCCCGCTGTCTTGTAGGTAATGTCCTGCCCGACTTTCAGTTCGTCAAACGACATCGGCACAACGACAAGCAAGCTGCCCACGGGCAATACAGGCTCCATGGAGCCTGTCAGCACGGCGTAACAGCGGATACCGCTGACGGAAATCAGCACGGCGGCAGCAATCGCGGCGGCAAAGATCAGCGGCCCTGCCGCTTTCATCGGTTTTTTCACCACGTTCCGCCCTCCTGAACCGCTTCAAAGTAGACGCTGAGGGTGTAATGATTCAGCGCCGTAGCGTCCGCGCTCTCGCTGTATGTCACAGTATCGAACAGCGCGTCATTGCGGCAATCTTCTCCCGGCTGCAAAGTTTTGGCGTAATACCAGAAATCCTCCGTTTCGTCGTAGCGCCAGTTTTCGGTGTTGTAGTTGAGGGTACAGGCATCCTGTGCCGCGCTATCTGAGAAAATCACGCGGGCGCGAAGACGCAGCGGAAGGTTGCCGGTGTTCACCACATACGGGCGCTTCATGAACGAATTGCCCGGCTGCACCCGAACATCCGGGTTCTGAATGTCCTCTTTCGGGTCAAATGTCACCTCACCGACCGTGAGGGTGTTGGTGCGCGATGCTTGGGCAATAAAATAAGCGCCTGTGACGCCGACCAGACAAACTGTCAGGGCCAGCGCCGCAAGCGCGGCGAACAAGATATTCTTTTTTGCTTTGCTCAAGATTCAGCAACCTCCTTTCCCATGACGGCGGCCCACACATCCTGCGGGGTGTTGGCGTCGGCCACATAGTCGCTTTGGATGGCGGTCAAGCGGCAAATAATATCTACCGCCGTGCCCTGCGGCAAATCGCCCTCCACCACGTTCGCATAGGTCACGCAGTCAAACAGCGGCGGCGTCTGTGCGCCGGGCGCAATGGCGGATTCATACGCATAGATGAATGTGTGGGTTTCCTCCGTTTCAGTTTCTTCCAGCAGGCTCCAGCCGTCGTTGGGCTGAAAACTGACCAGATCGACCGTGTGCGGTTCGCCGCCATTGTCCAGAACGCCCGCCCCGCTGGTCGGCTCCTGATTTGTTTCGTCGCTTCCGTCTGCTTTGGCGGTTTCTGCAATCGTATAAGTTCTCACGCTGGCGCGGGGAATCTCGACTTGCAGGTACATATAGGCTGCGGTCGTGCTTTCCGCCGCGTTGCAGGCCGTGGGGTCTTTGGCTACCGTCTTGCCGGGGTACAGCACCTTCGCTTCATCCGGCAGCTTGTCCCACTCTGGCTCGGTCAGTTCTGCCTCCAGCTGACCGACCGCGAACGTGTTGACGGTTTGCGGCGTCTGGTGCGTCAGGTAAGCCCCCGTCCCGGCCACTGCGCCCAAAACGGCAATCGTTGTTCATCTCTTTTTCCATGGCCGCCTTTTTGAACAGCTCAGTCTGCAAATATAAAAGGGTGATGCAGTAGAGCTGGCAGAGTGCCAGGGGGACAACAACGAAGATAGAAGTTTCCCGTGATACTCCGGTGTTGGTGACGGTCTGCATTGTTAAAAATCAGCAGAACGAACATGCCGCCCAGAATAATAGCGCTGATTTGCTGGCGGGGACCGATGTGGTAGCTGCCTTCATATGGCATGGAATGGGCAACAGTTACCCGCAGCAGGCAGTACGCAGCGGCAAAAAAGCAGCAGTTGCAGCAGCAAAGCAGAGGGCTGATCCAATGGCAGGAATATGTTTACCTGTGCCAGGCACCAGACAAGAAGCTGCCATAACTCAAATGTCGTCAGGGCACTCAAAATTCCCCAGATGGCGCAATAAGTGGCGCCGGACCAGTCCAACTGGGTGCAGCTGTGGGAAGCGAAAATCATCCACATACAAAACAGAATATACGCCCCCGCCCGCAGGAACAGCGAGGAAGGCGTGTGATCCGCCCATAATAAAAATGTGGAAAGGGGAATGGAGGGAATCACGCAAAGCAGCGCCCGCTGCCAAAAGTGCGGCGAGTGCCGGAGCGGGAGCCAGTAGGTCAGTGCTGCGCCCCAAAGCTGTATCCCACAGACAAGAAGAGAAAGAAATTGTTGGAGATTTGGCAGCATTACATGGCACCCCAACATAGGCGGCGACCGCAGCCAGGAAGGCAGCCCGCTGGCGACGGCTGATCTCCAGCCGGTCCTCCCCAACCTGGACCATATCGTTCTGGACCGCCCGCACATACTGCAGATTGACAAGGTAACACTGGTTGCATTTGGCAAAGTGGTAGGGGGCCAGCTGCTTTTCAGCATTTTGCAGGCTGGAACGCACGGACCATACCCGGTGGAGGTATGGTAATGCAGCATACGGTCCCGCGTTTCCAGCCAGTAGATGTCCTCGGTGTTCAGCAGCTGCACGCCCCCAGCGGTCTGTAATGCAATCTGCCCGCCTTTGCGGCGCTGCACCCCGCTGCAAAGCGCGGGCTAGCTTGGTGCTGAACTGGT
>ENA-OQCL01001108-OQCL01001108.1-human-gut-metagenome-genome-assembly--contig:-NODE-1108-length-10572-cov-2.445668_pt1 | contig 10572 bp, 15 predicted proteins | sample MGYA00242502_ERZ504586 | MGnify/ENA primary metagenome ERZ504586 (study PRJEB26092, sample SAMD00036316) | human gut metagenome | host: Homo sapiens | study: EMG produced TPA metagenomics assembly of... | reverse complement strand
CCGAGCAGTTGCGCGTTACGACGGTATGTCAACTCTCGCTCAACACCGCCGCGGGCAGCGAGTACAGCAAGCAGCTGACGCTGGCGCTTACGTATGAGCATGCCGCCGACGGCACTCAGAGCGTGGTCGCGATCGACATAGAGGGCGACGCCGATTACGACGCGCTGCGCCAGGCTGCCAGCGGCTGCACGACCATTGCCGAGATGGATGCCGCCGTGGATGCGGCGATAGCGGCGCTGGGCTGAAAAGGTTAATTTATGGGCATTTAATGTACAAGCACTTGCAATCGATGGCGTAAAGTGCTATAATACATAACTGGCGCATCCTTGCCCTGGCCATAGAGCGCAGGGCCGCAAGTCCATAAGGAGGTGAAACAGATGAATCATTATGAGGCAATGTACATCATCGACGCGATGGTGGAGGAACAGCCCCGCAAGGATCTAATCGAACGTTTCAGCAATCTGATTGTGCAAAACGGTGGCACCGTTGAGCGCATTGATGAGTGGGGCAAGCGCAACCTTGCTTACCCCATCAACTACAAGACCGTCGGCTATTATGTGCTGATGTTCTTCACAGCTCCGTCGGCGATGCCGCGTGAGCTGGAGCGCAACTTCCAGATATCTGAAAGCGTACTGCGCTACCTGGTGGTCGCAAATGACGGCAAGCTGCCGCCCAAGCGCGAACAGCGTTCGGCGACGCCGGCTGCGGGCGCACAGGCTGCACCGGTCGCGAGCGCGCCCGTGATCAAGATAGCCGATACCGCGACTGATGAGATGGTGCTCACGCCCGAGGCTCCCGCACAGGAGCAGCCCGCCGGTGAGAGCGCGCCCGAGCAGCAATAATGCTTGAAAAGGCAGGTGTCCGGGGTTGAATAAGGTCATATTGATAGGCAACCTCACCCGCGATCCCGAGAGCAGGACGATACCCAGCGGCGTGACTTACTGCACGTTCGGCTTGGCGGTAAACCGCAGGTATACAAATGCGCAGGGACAGCGGGAAGCCGATTTTTTCAACGTGACTGCATGGCGTCAGCTGGGTGAGCGCTGCATGAAGTACCTGTCCAAGGGACGTAAGGTCTGCGTAGAGGGATCGATACAGATACGTACCTATGATGCGCAGGACGGTACCAAGCGCACTGTGGTTGACATCGTGGCGGACAACGTGGAGTTCCTGTCCAGCTCGAGCGAGCCCCGTCAAAACGACGGTTTTAGCGCGCCACCGCCACCCGCACCGCCTGCGTTCAGCAGTGACGGCGGGTTCACGCAGGTGGACAACGATGAGCTGCCCTTCTGACGGGCGGCTATCAGATGAAGGAGGTTACGCAAATGTCTGAAGATAGAGGCGATCGCGCCGCGCGCCGGCCGCGTGGCCGCAGGCCGCGCCGCAAGGTGTGCCAGTTCTGTGTCGACAAGATCGAACACATCGATTACAAAGACACGAACCGTACTGAAAAAACTACATGACCGAACGTGGTAAAATTCTTCCACGCCGCATCACCGGCAACTGCGCAAAGCATCAGCGTGCGCTGACCACTGCCATCAAGCGTGCAAGAACCATGGCCCTGCTGCCATACACCAACGACTGATTTTGGTCACGAAATACGGAGAACCCTGTTCCAAATGGAGTAGGGTTCATTTTTTGATGGAATGATGTGTTTGGAATCGTGAAGAATTCATTTCCTTTGCTATGCGTTCTGTAGTATAATGAATTTAAGTTTCATTTAAGATTAATTTCAGGGAAAAGGTGAGAGAAAATGGAACGTAAATTATTTTGTGAGATCCATCCGGCCTTTTACTGCGTGTCTGTCGCGAAAGGGCGGGCGCTGCGGCATTTGCAGAATCTGCGCGATCATGCCTGTCTGGCGACGGAGCGGCGTGACGAGGAGCTGCCGAATCTGGTGAAGGGACATACGTCGATCATTTTGCGCAAGCTTGAAGGGGTGGATATGCAGCTGCAGGAGAGCAAGAAGGTGAATCTTGCGCTGGCGGCGCAGGAGATTAATGGGCTGGTCATTCATCCGGGGGAAACGTTTTCATTCTGGTTTCTTGTTGGGAAGCCAACGCGTCGTCGGGGTTATCAGGATGGATTGGTGATCGCCAGCGACGATCTGCGTGCGGAAACGGGCGGCGGACTCTGTCAGTTGGCGAACATGGTGCACTATCTTGTGCTCAACAGCCCGCTGGAGGTGACGGAGCTGCACCATCATACAGATGCGCTGTTTCCGGATGATCGCAGACGTGTGCCGTTTGGGACGGGGACGAGTGTGTTCTATAATTATATTGATTATCGCTTCCGCAATAATACGCGCCAGGATGTGCAGCTTCTGCTCTGGATCGAGGACGATGTGTTGAGTGGAGAGCTGCGCAGTGAATGGGCGTTTCCGAACCGCTATAAGCTGGTGGAAGAGAATCATCATTTCCGTCGGGAAGGCGATGATTTTTATCGCATTAGTCAGGTGTATAAGATCTGGATCGATCGTCGCTCGGGGCGCGAGATGAATCGGGAGCTGATCTTGGACAATCATTCCAAGGTGATGTACGATCACGCCTTGATCCCAGAAAGCGAGATCCGCGATGATTGAAGGGTTGCTCGCACGTTTAAAAGAGGGTGGTGATCAGATCTGCTATCAGGATGGTGCGCACGCGCTCACGTATGCTGAATGCTATGAGCGCGTGTGCACGTTGGCGCAGGCGCTGCGCAGACAGGGAAATGGTCCGGTTGCTGTGTATGGACACAAGTGTGCGATGCAGTTTGTATCGATCCTGGCCTGTGTGGCGGTGCGGCGATGCTATATTCCGTTGGATATGCATATGCCGCGAAAGCGCATTGAGGAAATTCTGGCTCAGGCAGGAGCGGAGCTGGTATTGGCGAATGCGCCGCTGGATGTGCCTGGTGTGGCATGCTTTTCTCCGGTAAGCGCTGGTGCAGGCGTATCCGGAGGAGGCGGCTGTTTATCCGACGGAAATGAGTGCGCGTACATTATTTTCACGAGCGGTTCAACGGGAAAGAGCAAGGGTGTGCCGATCTCCTATGAGAATTTGTCGCATTTTATCGCGTGGATCACGCAGGCGGAGGAGCTTGGCGGCTTTTCACGGCGCGAGGGTGCTGAGTGTGTCGTCGGTTCAGTTTGATCTCAGCGTTGATGGATATTTATTTTACGCTGTTCACTGGCGGAACGATCGTCGCTGTTTCCTACGAGATCCGTGACAATCTGCAGCGATTTATGACGAACTGCGCGACGATCAGGTGGCGCTTATGGTGATGACGCCGACGCTGGCGTAAGCTGCTGCTTCTGGAAGGAAATTTCTCGCGGGAATTTTTTCCGGATCTGAGGGGATTCTTTTCTGCGGCGAATGTCTGGAAGCGTCGACGGCGCGACGATTGCACGAGCGCTTTCCGGAGGCTGTGGTGATCAATGCCTATGGACCGACAGAATGTACCTGCTGCGTGACGCTGGTCAATATTTCTGCTGAAATGGAAAGAGAAGAGCCGTTGCCTGTCGGCATTGTTTCTCGCGCGGCGGTGGACGTTTTGCTCGAGAATGATGAGATTGTTCTGAGAGGCGGCAGTGTGTTTGGTGGTTATCTGAGCATGGCGCCGGATGATTGCGGGAATGCTCCGAACAGTTTTCGTACGAAAGATATCGGCGTGCTGGACGGAGATCTGCTCTATTGCCGCGGGCGCAAAGATCACCAGGTGAAGTACGAAGGATACAGGATCGAGCTGGGGGATATCGAGCAAAATCTCCTGCAGATCGACGGTGTTCGCGAAGCGGTTGTCTGCGCGAAGAGAAAATCTGGCACAGGTGTGGTGCGCTTGCTCAAAGCATTTGTGGTGGCAAGTGCCAGCGATCTGGATGAGAAAGCGATCAAATCTGCTCTGGCGAAAAGATTGCCGACTTATATGATCCCGAAAACGATCATTCTGATGGATGCGTTGCCGGTAAATGCGAACGGAAAATACGACAGAAAGAAGTTGGAAATGTTATGATCGATGTGTGCAAACTGTTGTACGAGATTTGTGAAGACGAGCGTGTCTATGATAAGGATTTTGATCTGCTCGCAGGCGATGTGTTGGATTCATTTGCAATGATCGAGCTGTTTACAGCGCTGGAGGATGAGGGCATCATGATCTCGCCAACGCGCGTGGATCGCGCGATGCTGCAAACGCCGCGTAAAATTGAGGAATTGATCGCCAGCTATTGGTGAAATGTCACCAAAAATCGCAGTCCGGATAAGGGGGCTGCGATTTTTTTTGCGCGTTTCTGCGATCTATTATCCGGTGAGTTAATAGGAAATAAAAAGAAATCTTAGGCATATTCCTATTGACTTAATAGGAAAAGAGCGGTATGCTTGGCCCAAGAAGAGAAATCCTGCTTATTAAGTAGAGATTGGACATACAATGGAGGATTTACAAGAACAGGAGGAGATCATATGATCTACGCAGACAACGCAGCAACAACAAAAATGAGCAAAACCGCCATCGACGCAATGCTGCCATATATGGAGGAATACTACGGCAATCCATCCAGCCTGTACGCTTTTGCCCAAAAAGCAAAGGAAGCGCTGGAGGATGCGCGGACGCGGGTCGCAGCCTGCATCGGCGCGGAGCCGCGGGAGATCTATTTCACCTCCGGCGGCAGCGAAGCGGACAACCAGGCGATCATGAGCGCGGCGCGCAGCGGCGAGCGCAAAGGAAAACGCCACATCATTTCCACAGCGTTTGAGCACCACGCGGTGCTCCACACCCTCGACAAATTGAAGGAGCGCGGCTTTGAGATCACGCTGCTGGATGTGCACGCAGACGGCATTGTCACGCCGGAACAGGTGGCAGAAGCGCTCCGCGAAGACACCTGCTTGGTGACGATCATGTTTGCCAACAACGAGATCGGGACCATCCAGCCGATCGCTGAGATCGGCAAGATCTGCCGCGAGCGCGGCGTGCTCTTCCACACCGACGCGGTGCAGGCCGCTGGTCATGTGCCGATCGATGTGAAGGCGCAGAACATTGATATGCTGTCGATGTCTGGGCACAAATTCCACGGGCCAAAGGGTTCCGGCGTGCTTTACGCCAAACGCGGCGTCGTTCTCGACAATATCATCAACGGCGGTGCGCAGGAGCGCGGAAAACGCGCCGGCACAGAAAATATCCCGGCGATCATGGGCATGGCGGCAGCGCTCGAAGAAGCATGCCGCGATCTTGACGAAAATGCAGCGCAGATGAGCGCGCGTCGCGACCGGCTCATCGCTGGTCTGCGAACCATTCCGTACTCGGAGCTCAACGGCGACGCCGAGAAACGGCTGCCGAGCAACGTCAATTTCTGCTTCGAAGGCATTGAAGGGGAATCGCTTCTCCTGATGCTCGACGACAAGGGCGTGTGCGTTTCTTCCGGCTCTGCCTGCACGAGCGGATCTCTCGATCCGAGCCACGTGCTCCTGGCGATCGGGCGTCCGCATGAAGTGGCGCACGGCTCTCTCCGGCTCAGCCTCGGCGAAGACACCAGTGACGCTGACGTCGATTATATGATCGAAGCGGTGCGCGATGTCGTCGCACACTTGCGCGGCATGTCGCCATTCTGGCGCGATCTGGAAAATGGAACCCGCGCCCACGTTTTTAAAGAATTTGATACCCGAAAGGACACAAGGGAGGTTTGACCATCATGGCATTATACAGTGAAAAAGTAATGGATCATTTCCGTAATCCACGCAATGTTGGCGTGATCGAGGATGCGAACGGCGTCGGCGAGGTTGGCAACCCAACCTGCGGCGACATCATGAAGATCTATCTGAAGATTAGCGACGATCAGGTTATCGACGACGTGAAATTTGAAACCTTTGGCTGCGGTAGCGCGATCGCGTCCAGCTCCATGGCGACGGAGCTCATCAAGGGCAAGCCGCTGGACGAAGCGCTGCAGCTGACCAATCGCGCAGTCACCGAAGCGCTCGATGGTCTGCCAACGCACAAGATCCACTGCTCCGTGCTCGCTGAGCAGGCGATCAAAAAAGCGGCGCAGGATTATTACGACAAAAACGGCATTGCTTACGATCCGTCGCTTTTCCCAGCGCATGACGACGATGCCCACGATGTTCACGGCGCCGAATGACAACAGGTTTAACGCTGGTCCGCAGACGGACTGAGCGTTCACCATAATAGGACCTCTTTAAGGAAGCTCTCGCTCGAGGGCTTTCGTTTTTTTCTTTTCAGCGGAGACGAAAATCGTTATCATAGAAGGAGAACGACGGATGAGGTGAGAATCAATGGCAAGATTGCTTTTATTAGAAGACGATCAGAGTTTGATCGATGGCCTGGTGTATGCGCTGACGAAGGAAGGCTTTGCGCTCGATGTGGCGATGACGGTGCGAGAGGCCCGCGCGCAGTTGGCGTCGCAGGCGTATGATCTGCTGCTTTTGGATCAAACGCTGCCAGACGGCAGCGGACTGGCGCTGTGCGAAGAAGTGCGCGCTGGTGGCAACGCTGTGCCGATCATTTTTCTCACAGCGATGGATGAGGAGATCCAGGTGATCCGCGCGTTGGATGCTGGCGGCGACGATTATATCACGAAGCCGTTCAAGCTCGGCGAGCTGTGCTCGCGCATTCGTGCGCAGCTCAGACGCAGTGGGATGCTGCGCCAGCAGGAGCAGGAACCAGGCGCGGAAGGAACGGTGCGCATTGAGGGCGGGCGCGCTTATCGCGAGGAGGAGCCGCTGGAGCTGACAGCGACGGAGCTGCGGCTGCTCGCTTGTTTTCTGCGCAACAGGGGTACAGGTGCTGACGCGGGAGCAGCTGCTCGCTGCGCTTTGGGACGAGGACGCGAATTTTGTCGACGACAACACGCTGTCGGTCTACATCCGTCGGCTGCGCGAAAAGGTGGAACGCAATCCTTCGGCGCCGCAGCATTTGCGCACGGTGCGCGGCCTCGGCTATGAGTGGAGGGAGGACGTATGACGATATTCTGTGATCGGGACAATCGGTGGTATCTTGGCTTTCTCTGTGGCTTGCTGTTGCTGGCGGTGGGCTTGGGCGTGATCTTTTCCTGGCAGCTTGGGCAGGCTGCACAGGAAGTGCTTGTGGCGCGCGAAGAAACGGTGGCCGCGGTGCTTTTGGCAGAAGGCGTGCCGGAGACGACGGTGGCGAAAGCCTTCGCCGAAGAGGACGGGCATTCTGCAGCGGCTGCTGCGCTTTTGGAAAAGATCGGCCATGACAGAGCGACTTCGCCGTTGCTTTTTCCGGCGCTGCACGATCAGATGGAGAGCGCCTGCGCTGTGGTGCTCATCGGCACGCTGTGTATCGGTGCCCTTGCGATCGCTGCTGCTTTTGTTTTTTTGCGGCGGCAGGAGCGGCGTTACCTGACAGCGGCAGAGAAGATCGCTGCCTATGCGGCGGGAGATTTTTCTGTGCGGCTGCCACAAAATGAAAACGGCGCACTGGCGCAGCTTTTTGCAGCGGTCGAGGAGCTGGCGCGCTCGCTTGCGGCGAAAAGCGAAAATGAGCAGCGCGTGAAGGATTTTCTCAAGAGCATGATCTCGGATATTTCTCATCAGGTGAAAACGCCGTTGGCGGCGCTGCGCATGTACAACGAGATCACCATCGCTGAGCCGGAGAATGTCGCCACTGTGCGCGACTTTGCCGCGAAATCGGAGCGCGCGCTGGATAAACTCGAGCAGCTGATCCAGTCGCTCCTGCGCCTGACGCGGCTGGACGCCGGCAGCGTCGTTTTTCGCGCGCGAGCCTGTCGCGTTATCTGCGCTTGTGGCGCGTGCGCTGGAGCCGTTTTCGGCGCGCGCAGAGCGTGAGCATAAGACGATGACGGTGGCTGGCGACGATGAAACAGTGCTCCTATGTGACGCCGCCTGGACAGAAGAGGCCATCAGTAATCTTGTAAAAAATGCGCTGGATCACACGCAAACTGGCGGGCACATTCGCATCAGCTGGGAGAAGGGGCCGGCACTTTTGCGGCTCAGCGTCAGCGACGATGGCGCTGGCATTTCGGCGGAGGATATCCACCATATTTTCAAGCGCTTTTATCGCAGCACGACGAGCAGCGGCAGCGGCGTCGGGCTCGGTCTGCCGATCGCTAAAGCCATCGTCGAAGGCCAGGGCGGCACGCTTTCTGTTGTGAGCGCGCCTGGTGAAGGCGCGACGTTCACGATGGCGTTTCCGTGCGGGTGACGGGCTTGAAATTTTGGGGCGGAGATGGTATAGTGTAGAGGAACAAGAGAGAATGAAAAATTGTGATCATGCATCATGTTCACGCAACAAAGAATCCCCTAGTCCGGCCAAGGAAGCTAGGGGATTTTTTCATGTTGCGATGCCTACTTATTTGTCCTTGTCATTATTGAGCCAGTTTCGTAACTTCTTATAGCATGACTGGGTATTCTGTTCTACGATATTGGTTCGCCAACCTTACAAAATTGTAAGCTTCAGATTCACTGGATTGTAAGCTTGGCCTGCTATCCTTTGAGGAAAGGAGGAAAGATCAACATGGAAATTTTGAACGTACAACATCTGTCGAAAACCTACGGCAGCGGCGAGACGAAGGTGGAAGCGCTGCGCGATGTCTCGTTTTCTCTCGAGAAGGGAGAATTCGCCGCCGTCATTGGCGAGAGCGGCAGTGGCAAATCGACGCTGCTCAACTGCATCGGTGGGCTTGATATGCCGAGCAGCGGCAAGGTGCTCATCGACGGGCAGGATCTGTTCGCGATGGGTGAGGAAGCGCGGACGATCTTTCGCCGGCGCAGCATCGGCTTTGTGTTCCAGTCTTACCAGCTGGTGCCGGAGCTGGATGTGGAGCAGAACATCATTTTCCCGCTGCTGCTCGATTATCGCAGGCCGAAGCAGGCGGACGTTGATGAGATTCTCGAGGTGCTCGGACTTGCGGCGCGGCGTCATCATCTGCCGAGCCAGCTTTCCGGTGGCCAGCAGCAGCGCGTCGCCATCGGCCGCGCACTGATCATGCGGCCCAAGCTCATTCTCGCCGACGAGCCAACGGGCAATCTCGACAGCGTCAACAGCCAGGATGTCATCGATCTGCTCACGCAGGCGTCGCGCCGCTATCAGCAGACGATCCTCATGATCACCCACAACACGGCGCTCACAGCGGAAGTGGATCGGGTGCTGCGCGTGAAAGATGGCGTCGTCACAGATCTGGGGAGGAAGCGCAATGAAAAATTATCTTGAGCTTGTTTCTTTCTCAGCAAAAGTGCGTCGCCGCCAGAACCGTATGTCGGTTGTCTGCATCGTGCTCGCGGTGTTTCTCGTGACGACGATCTTCGGCATGGCAGATATGTACATCCGCGCGCAGATCACGCAGACGGAACAGGACAACGGCATTTTCCACGTCGGCGTGCTGGATGTGAGCGACGACGAAGCGGCGCTCATCGCTGCGCGTCCGGATGTTTCCGCAGTGTCGCGCTACGGCGTCATTCCTTACGAGGAGGACGCGCCGTACACGCTTTTTGGCAAGTCGATCCTCGTCGCTGGCTGTGACGAAGCGATGATGACAGAGATCATCCCGGACGCATCGACGACGGGCAATTCCCGGACAGCGCAGACGACGTCATGCTGACGCAGAATGCACGGGATGTCTACGGCGTGAAGATCGGCGAGGCGGTGACGATCACTGCGCCAGATGGCAGCAGGATCTCGCGCACCGTCAGCGGTTTCTGCAAGGACAGCGCGCAGACGATGTCTGCCGATGGCTTTGGCGCTTTTCTGTCGACGGAGGGTTTCCGCCAGGTGTACGCCGAAGCGAAAGGGATGGACGCGCAGTCGCTTGCGAACGTCAACCTCGACGATGTGAACAGCGGGCTCTATGTGCAGTTTGCGCATCCGTTTTTCGCGCGGCAGGCGATCAGTGATCTCAAGGCGGACATAGAGCTTTCCGACGATCAGGTCGTGGAAAACGTGAAGCTCCTCGGCCTCTACGGACAGAGCGCGAGCTCGACGATGATGCAGATCTATCTCACAGCGATCGTGCTCGGCGTGCTGGTGCTCATCGCCGGTGTGCTCATGATTGCTTCGAGCCTGAACACGAGCGTCGCTCAGCGCACAGAATTTTACGGCATGCTGCGCTGTCTCGGCGCGACGCCGAAGCAGGTGATGCGGCTCGTGCGCCGGGAAGCGCTGCGTTGGTGTCGTTTCGCGATTCCCTGCGGGGTGTTCGTGGGTGTGGTGCTGATCTGGATCCTCTGCGCCGTGCTGCGCCATCTCGCGCCGGAGTATTTTGCGGAAATGCCGGCGCTTGGCGTGAGTGTGCCGGCGATCGTCGCCGGCGTTGTGCTCGGGCTTGCGACGGTGCTCGTCGCTGCGCGCGCACCAGCGAAACGCGCTGCGAAAGTCTCGCCGCTCGTCGCTGTCAGCGGTAACGCCACCGATCAGCTGCCGGTGCGCTCCGCTGCGTCTACGCGGCATCTGCGCGTGGAGACCGCCCTCGGCATTCACCACGCGCGCGCCAGCCGCCAAAAATCTCCTGCTCATGACCGGCTCGTTTGCCTTCAGCATCATCCTCTTTCTGGGATTTTCCGTCGCTGTTGACATGATGCAGAGCGCGCTGCGTCCGCTCGCGCCATGGAC
>ENA-OQCL01001107-OQCL01001107.1-human-gut-metagenome-genome-assembly--contig:-NODE-1107-length-10577-cov-2.748134_pt1 | contig 10577 bp, 9 predicted proteins | sample MGYA00242502_ERZ504586 | MGnify/ENA primary metagenome ERZ504586 (study PRJEB26092, sample SAMD00036316) | human gut metagenome | host: Homo sapiens | study: EMG produced TPA metagenomics assembly of... | reverse complement strand
GGTCTTTCTGGGAATCGTAATCGTATCCCGGTGGATGCCGCTGCCTTAGAGGAATGTTATTGTTTTTATTAAAATTTAAATTATAGAATAGAGAGAGAACGGCGTGAGACAGAGAAAAGTTAAAAATCTGGAAGAGAAATATGCAAAGTATGAGGAGTTTCTGGTGTACCATCCGGAGGCTTGCAAGGGAAATTGGCAGGAACGGGTGCGGAAAGCGGGATGCACCGGGTTGTATCTGGAAGTGGGCTGCGGAAAGGGCAAGTTCATTTCGGAGATGGCGGAGCGGCATCCGGAGAATTTCTACATCGCGGTGGAAGGCAACCGCAGCGTGCTTCTTCGGGCCATGGAGAAGATTCGGGAGAAGGGGTTGACCAACGTGGTGTTCGTGCCGGATTTCATCGTGGATCTCACGGACTGGTTCCGGGACGAGGAAGTGGACGGCATCTATCTGAATTTCAGCGATCCGCTGCCGAAGAATTACAGTGCGAAGAAGCGACTGACCCATCGGTCCAAGCTGGTGCAGTACGAGCGAATTCTGAAGGACGACGGCATCGTGACGTTCAAAACCGACAACACCGGGCTATTCGAGTTCACCATTCAGGAGATTCTGGCCAACGACATGAAGATCCATGAGCTGACCCGGGACCTGCATCACTGCGAATACAACGAAGACAACATCATGACAGAGTATGAAGCCAAATTCAGCACTCTGGGTGAAAATATTAAAAAGGGTAAAATTCGGAAGAAGAGAAGGGAGAAAGAAAATGGCAGACACGAGTTTTGCAGCGTATAACGGAAGAACGGTTCCGAAGGAGGACAAGATCTTTGGAATCAGCGGAAGAGCGAAGGCGGCCATCGCCGCAAAGGGAAAGGAGAACGTAATCAACGCCACCATCGGCGCCCTGCTGGACGATGAAGGTAAGCTGATTGTGCTCTCTTCGGTGGATGAAGCGGTAAAATCCCTCACCCCGGCGGAGTATGCGGAGTATGCACCGATTGCCGGAACGCCGGCATTTAAGGAGGCTATCGTAAAAGCAGCTCTGGGTGATTATCAGCCGAAGGGTTATGTGGGCGTTGTGGCATCGCCGGGCGGTACCGGCTCCCTGAGAAATGCCATTGCCAACTATTCCTGCCCGGGCGATAAGTTCCTGACCCACGATTGGCACTGGACTACCTACAAGAACATCGCCATGGAAATGGGCCGGGATGAAGAGACCTTCGATATGTTCGACGCAGAAGGAAACTTCAATCTGGAAGACTTCGAATACAAGGTAAATAAACTTCTGCGGATTCAGGACCGCCTGGTAATCATCATCAACACACCGGCCAACAATCCGACGGGATATTCCCTGTCCGGCGAAGACTGGGACGGCGTGGTTCGCGTGCTGAACAGCACCGACCCGGCCAAGAAGGTGGCGCTGGTTGCGGACGTGGCCTATATCGATTTCGCAGGAGATGAAAAGGAAGTCCGTTCCTTCCTGCCGAAGCTGGAGGAACTGAACAGCAATATCCTGCCGATGCTGGCCTACAGCGCATCCAAGACCTTCACTTTCTACGGATGCCGCTGTGCAGCAACCATCTGCCTGGCAAAAACCGAGGAAGTTCGGGACGAATTCGTTCGGGTCCTGTCCTTCTCCGCACGGGCAAGCTGGTCCAACTGCCCGAGAGGACCGCAGGAAGTTATCGCAAAAATTTACAATAATCCGGAACTCCTGGCCAGAGTGGACGAGGAGAGAGCCGGGTTCCGGAACATGCTTCTCAGCAGAGGCCACGCTTTCGAGGAAGAAGCGGCAAAGGTGGGACTGAAGATGGTTCCGTTCCGCGGCGGATTCTTCTGCTCCGTTCCTTGTGAGGACCCGGATGCGGTAAGCAAGAAGCTGGAAGAAGCAGATGTCTTCGTAGTACCGTTCACCAAGGGCGTTCGGGTATCCATCGCCTCCATTTCCGAAGCGAAGTGCCGCAAGCTACCAAAGCTGATTCTGGAAGCACTGGAAGCGTAAGAAATTAAAGGCACGCTCATAGGTTGAATGGAATGGTGGGACACTCCGTCAGGTTATTCCATTAGGTTGCTCCGCTAGGCGGTTCTGAAAATTAGAACTATTTTCACAGAATAAATTAAATATGCCTAGATTCTTCGGGCGACTTCACGCTAATTTGACAATTTTCGGTGATTAGCGTGAATGGATTTCCGTCCATGCCCAGTTTCGTTGTAAGATTACTCGTATGCAAAAAAAACTGATGAAAAAAGTTCACGACTTTTTGAAAGGAAAGGACTCTTTCAGCGTGAACGGATGGCGGTAAGTGACGCTGCAAAATTAGAATTCCGCAAAAGCGGCGAATTGCATTCACGCTAAATCGTCGTTTGCTGGCAAAAAAGCGTGAATCGCCTTCGAAATTCTAGGCATATGAGATTTTATATGAAAGCTGGACGAATTAATTAGACCTGTGCAGCCGTCAAACCAAAAGGTTTGACGGCTGTTCGTAATTGGAGTATAATAAGCGAGTAAGTTTTGCGGGTGTAGTTTAATGGCAAAACTCGAGCTTCCCAAGCTCGCGTCGAGGGTTCGATTCCCTTCACCCGCTCCATAGCAAGTGAAGAAGTAAAAAGATGGTGCGCGGCACCACCTTTTACTTCTTCTTTTTCTCGGGAAATTGTAGCAACAAGGGCGCCGGGAAAAACGGGAGAATTCGGGCCGTGTTGGCGTGGCTCGGCGAAGGACAAAGGCTTTGCGGGGAGGTCGACGTCAACTTCACAAAAGTGTATAATAAAACGACTGTAACTGAAGCGACGACAGGATAAAATAATTTGGAGGAACCCCATGATAAATCTGATTCTGGCGATAATCTGCAGCAGCGGAAATTCGCTGATTATGAAATTCCACGAGAAGCACAGCGAGAACCGGGTGGCACTGTTACTGATGAATTATGTGATGGCAGTGATTTTCGGAGGGGCACTTGTGGTGAAAGAAATTGCCCGCCTGAATTTTCACCGGATGGGCATGACGCCTCTCCTGGGAATGGTGAACGGATTCTTTTACGTGTCGGCTTTTCTTTTATTACAGCTGAGCATTCGGAAAAACGGAGCGACGGTGTCCGCGTCACTGAGCCATATGGGCTTGCTGATTCCGGTACTGCTGTCCATCGTGCTTTTTCGGGAGTATCCGGGAAGCACTCAGTGGGGCGGCGTGATTCTGGCGGTGGCTTCCCTGACGGTGGTTTCCATCCCAACCGGCGGATTTTCTGTCGGCAAGGGAAGCCGGGCGATCGGCGCATCGTCCGCAGAGGGTACTTCCTACCGGTGGCTGCTGATTCCCATGCTGGTGTGCAGCGGGATGGCGGATACCATGTCTAAGGTGTTCGAAGCCTTCTGTCCCCATGAGATGGAGGACTTCTTCATTTCCATCACCTTTGCGATGGCGTTGGTTCTGTGCATCCTGGCGTACTTCTTTAGTCACGAGCACATGAATCGGGTGGATCTGGTGTGCGGAATGCTCCTGGGAATCTCCAACTACCTGTCCACCAAATTCCTGATTCGGGCAATCTACGACATCCCGGCATTTATTTCCTACATCGTGTTCGGGCTGGGCGTGGCGCTGTTCATCAACTGCATCAATTGGACAGTGCTGCACGAGAAACTGACTCGCCGGGATTATATCGGAATGGCATTATCCATGGGGGCAATTGTGCTGCTGAATCTGTGACGAGATACTGTTCAGATTAACAATTGAAATTCTCCACCTCATGGAGTATTATACTTAGGTGTATTTTTGTTAAAGAAAAGGAGACTTATAAATATGTGGCATTACATTATACCGCCGCTGATCGGTGCGGTAATCGGATACTGCACGAATTACATCGCCGTGAAAATGCTTTTCCGGCCGAGAAACGAAATCAAGGTGCTGGGGCACACACTGCCTTTCACCCCGGGTGCCATCCCGAAGAACAAGCCGCGCCTGGCAAAAGCCATCGGTGAAGTGGTGGAAACCACTTTCTTCGGAGAAGAGACCATCTCCGCCCAGTTCCTTTCCGGGGAAGCGGAGGACAACGCGGTGGCGCAGATGGTGCGGGGGATGGACCGCCCTATTTCAGATCTGGGTATCAGTGTTCTGGGTTCCGAAGAGAAATACGAGAAAGGGCTGGATCGGCTGAGTGAAATCCTCTCTCAGCAGCTTCTGCAGAGCCTGCGCAGCGGGGAAACCATTCGAATGGTTTCCGACACCGTCATCGACAAGCTGGTGGACCAGTTCCGGGGCGGCATGCTGGGAATGTTCATCACCGACAGTTTCGTGGAATCGGCGAAACAGATGGTGGAGGCCGGAATCCAAGGTGAAATAGAGGATAAAGGGGAGGAGTTCCTGAATCGGATGGTTCGCAGCCAGATGGATACCTGGAGCCGCGACACACTGTCGGAAATTGCCTTTGAAGCAGGATATTCCGACGAGCGCGTGGAGCGAATTCTGCGGAAGGCCTATCGCGGTGCGGTAAAGTCCGCGGTTCCGGCGCTGATTGACCGCATCAACGTATCGGGAATGATTGAAGAGAAGGTCAACGACATGTCCAACGAACAGCTGGAAGAGTTGGTACTTTCCGTGATGAAACGCGAGCTGAACCTGATTGTTAATCTGGGCGCACTGATCGGATTGATTCTGGGATGCTTGAATCTGCTCTTCTAATAAAAAAAGAAAAACGACAAGGATAAAGGAGACCGAGAATGACATACGAAGAAATAAGGGATTACTTAAACCATAAGAATCCTTTTCCCAACAAGTTGGGTGTGGTGATTACGGAGATTCGGGAAGGATATGCCACCGCAGAGGTGCCGGTACAGGACTATATGACCAACGGCGCATCCTCGGTGCACGGCGGAATGCTGTTCACCCTGTGCGATACCACCTGCGGTGCGGCCGCCGCTTCTTATCAGTATAAGACGACAACCGTGGATACTTCTTTTTATTACCTGCGGCCGGCGCTGCACTGCAGCAAGCTGCGGGCGGTGGCAAAGGAAGTCAAGCACGGAAAGCGGATTATGGTATTCGATTTGGAAGTGTTCGACGACGAGGACACGCTGCTGTGCAAGGGAACTTTCACCATGATGCAGCTGAAGTTCCCAATCGTGAACGAATAGAAGGTTAAAAACTGTAAGGTAAGGATTGGATTAATGGTGAATTACAATGAACAGAGAAGACATTAAGTATCAGGCCTATGTGCAGATTCTGAAGGAGGAGCTGGTTCCGGCTATGGGATGTACGGAACCGATTGCGCTGGCCTATGCGGCGGCTAAAGCTCGGGAGGTGCTGGGCAAAATGCCGGAGCGGGTGCGCATCGGTGCCAGCGGCAGCATTATCAAGAACGTAAAGAGCGTCATCGTGCCCCACACCAATCATCTGAAGGGAATCCCGGCAGCGGCTTCCGCCGGCATCGTGGCGGGCGACGCCTCCCGGGAACTGGAAGTGATCGCGGATGTGTCGGAAGAGCAGGCGGCGGAAATTGCGGCATACCTGGGACAGACGGAATTTACGGTGGAGCACGTGGACAACGGATGCGTGTTCGACATCATCGTGGATGTTTTTGCAGGAGGAGATTCCGCCAAGGTTCGAATTGCCAACTACCACACCAATATCGTGCGCATCGAAAAAAATGGCGAAATTCTCCACTACGTACCGGTGGAGGCAGACTCGGAAGAGGGCTTGACGGACCGGACACTGCTGGACGTGCAGTCCATTTGGGATTTTGCCACTACCGTGGACGTGGAGGATATCCGGGAGGTCATCGGCCGGCAGATTGAATACAACACGGCGATTGCCAAGGAAGGTCTAGCGGGAAACTACGGCGCCAACATCGGCAGCGTGCTTTGGCCTGCTACGGAACAGACGTGCGCACCCGAGCGAAGCCATGGCGGCGGCGGGTTCTGATGCCCGGATGAACGGCTGTGAACTTCCGGTTGTCATCAATGCGGGAAGCGGAAATCAGGGAATGACCTGTTCTCTGCCGGTGCTGGAATATGCCAAGGAACGAAAGGCGACGGAAGAGGAGACCTACCGGGCGCTGGCGCTGTCCAACCTGATTGCCATCCACCAGAAGACCGGAATCGGCCGACTCTCCGCATACTGCGGTGCGGTGAGTGCCGGAGCGGCAGCGGGTGCGGGAATCGCTTACCTTTGCGGTGGCGGTTACAAGGAAGTAATTCACACCGTGGTCAATGCGCTGGCCATCGTGTCCGGTATCATCTGTGACGGTGCTAAGGCTTCCTGCGCGGCCAAAATCGCATCTGCCGTGGATGCGGGAATCCTGGGATATAACATGTACCTGAATGGGCAGGAATTCTATGCGGGAGACGGAATCGTCACCCGAGGAATCGAGGCCACCATTCACAACGTAGGCCGTCTGGGAAGAGACGGCATGCGGGAGACCAATGAAGAAATCATCAAAATGATGATTGACGAATAGTATGAACCCTGAAAAACGAATGGAAGAAGCCGAAAAGGAGGTGGATATGTTCCTGAAAAATTACAACTGGATGAATCTCCGGAAAGATATTCCGGCGGGAATCATTATTGCGCTGGTATCCATCCCGATATCCATGGGCTATTCCCAGATTGCCGGACTGCCGGCCATCTACGGATTGTACGGATCGGTTCTGCCGATTCTCCTTTTCGGATTGTGCTCCTCCTCGCCGCAGTTCGTCTTCGGCGTGGACGCCGCACCGGCCGCACTGGTGGGGGGAATGCTCGCCACCTTCGGAATCGCCGGTGGAACCAAGGAAGCCATGGCCTTCGTGCCGGTGGTCACCCTGATGGTCACCCTGTGGCTCCTGCTGTTCGCACTGCTGCGGGCGGGACGCTTCACCAACTTCATCTCCACTCCGGTTATGGGCGGTTTTATCAGCGGCATCGGCTGCGAAATCATTCTGATGCAAGTCCCAAAACTCTTTGGCGGGACGGCTTCCACCGGAGAGCTGTTCGAGCTGTTGCACCACATCCTCCGGGAAGCGATGCAGCACTTCAACCTGCTGTCCTTCGTTCTGGGGATGTGCGCCATCGCCCTCATCCGTTTTTGCGGAAAGCGCTGGCCCAAAGTCCCGATGCCGGTGATCCTCATGTTTGCCGGAGCGCTGATGTCCTATTTCCTTCCGCTAAAAAAATACGGCGTCACGATGCTGCCGCCGGTGGAGCCGGGGCTTCCGTCCTTCTCCGTTCCGGATTGGGGTGTCCTGATGAGCGTGGACCGGCACATGGTGCTGGCCAGCATGACCATCGCACTGGTGATTGTGGCGGAAACCCTTCTGGCCACCAATAACTTTGCCATGAAAAAACAATTACAAGGTGAACAACGACCGGGAATTATGGGCCTACATGCTGGGCAAACTTGGCGGCGGCTTTTACCGGCTGCTGCCCGATGAACGGCAGCGTGTCCCGAACGGGAATCGCCGCCCAATTCGGGGGAAAATCTCAGATGATGTCCTTGGCAGCATCGGGAACTATGGTGCTGATTCTCTTGTTCTGCACCGGGTTTATCGGATACCTTCCGGTGCCGATTCTCTGCGCCATCGTCATCTGTGCCCTGATGGGCATCCTGGAATTCGATCTTGCGGCAAAACTTCGGAAAACCAATCGGGCAGAGTTTATTATTTTTATGGCGGCATTCTTAGGCGTACTGCTTCTGGGCACCATTTACGGGGTTGTGATCGGCGTCATCTTGTCCTTTATCGATGTGTTCGTTCGGGCGGTGGTTCCGCCGAGAGCTTACCTGGGGTGCATTCCGGGAAAGGATGGATTCTACGCCTTGGATCGGAACCGGAATGCCCGGCGAATCCAGCACACGGTCATCTATCGGTTCAGCGGAACCCTGTTCTTCGCTAATGTGGGCACCTTCCAGGAGGATATCGAACGGGCGGTAACGCCGGATATTCGGCAGGTTATCGTGGACGGAAGAGGCATTGGCAGCATCGATATCACGGCGGCGGAACGGCTGCCGGTAATCTACCGAAACCTGGAAAAGAAAGGAGTTCGCTTCTACATGACGGAGCATCCCGGCGTGGTGAATGACCTCCTGTATAAATACGATGACGAAAAACTCCTGGAGGCGGGTATGTGCCGCCGCCACGTGGAGGATGCTTTGGCGGAATGCGGGCTGGTGCGCCCGTACCCGATTGTGGCTCACGAAGGGGATGAGCAACGGATTCAGATTCCGTACATCGACGAGAAGGTGGCGGAATACGAGTGGATCTTCGGAGAAGCCGCCAACGGAAAGCTGATTGAGGCGGCGGAAGAAATTGCGGAAGCGATTGTGGAACTGGGCACTTTTGATGAACACCAAATGCTTCGGGGTCTGAGAAAACAGGCGGCGGGAAACTGGGACGAGGTGAACGACCGGGAAATCCTGCACCATGTGGCAGAGGTGCTGCACCGACTGGCAGAGGAGTCCCGGGAAATGCATCGGGATGCCCACGGCATAGAGGAACTTCAGCACGAGGTAGAGGAAAGCCTGGAAGAACACCTGCGTCATCCAAAAAGAATAAAAAAAAGCCTGCATCCGGGAGGCAATCTTGGCTTGCCGACCGCATGCAGGTTTTCTTTTTTTACATTCTTAACAGCAGTTCCTTGGAAACCACCTGCCCGTTCTCGATGAAGAGACGGGGAACCCGCTTGCTCACGCTGCAGGTCAGCTCGTACGGGATGGTGCCCGCCATTTCCGCCATGTGCTCCAGGGAATTGTCCGGTCCGAAGATGGTCACCTCGTCGCCCACATCCACACCGGGTGCATCGGAAAGATCGACCATGCACATGTCCATGCAGATTTTGCCCCGCACCGGTGCCGGACCTTCCGCCGTCATCAGAGCGTAGCGGTTGGAAAGGCAGCGCAGGAAGCCGTCCGCATATCCGTAAGGCACCACGCCGATTCGCGTGGAATGGGTAGTCTCGCAAAATTCCGCCGTAGCTGATGTGGGTGCCGGCCGGGTAGATTTTGATGGTGCTGACAACGGTCTTCAGGGACATTACCGGACGGAGTCCCAGCTGCTTCGCATAGTCTCCGTATCCGTACAGCAGCAGGCCCGGGCGAACCATGTCCAGATAGGTTTCCGGATAATTTTGCCGTGGCTCCGGTATTGGCACAGTGGCGAATCCGGAACTCATGCCCCCATTGTTCTTCCGCGCTCCGAATCACATCGGTGAACAGCTGAAACTGGTGCCGGGTGTATTCCAGCTCATCCGCACCTTCTTCATCCGCCACCGCAAAATGAGTAAAGATGCCTTCCGCATCCAGGCCCGGAAGGTTGCAGGCATGAACGATGCCCGTTTACGCCGTGCTGAAAATAATCCCCCTCGCAGAGGTATCCCAGCCGGGACATGCCCGTATCCACCTTGATATGAACCTTCAGGGTGCCACCGTATTTCACCGCCTCCTCGCTGTACTCCAGCGCCTTGGCCTCACAGGTCACCGCCTGGGTGATATTAAAGCAGATCAGCCGATCCACCTGTTCCTTCGGCGTGTGTCCCAGAATCAGAATCGGCATGGTGATGCCGTTGAAGCGAAGCTCCAAAGCCTCGTCGATGCTGCTCACCGCCAGGTAATCCGCCCCCAGCTCCTGCAGCTTTGTGGCCACCTGCAGGGAGCCGTGGCCGTAGGCATCCGCCTTCACCACGCCCAGGAAGCGCACATCCGGCCCAATGTGTTTCCGAATCGTGTGATAATTATATGTGAGGGCGTCCAGATCGATTTCCGCCCACGTCCGTTTCAATGTTGATTTCATATTTTTGCTCCTGTGAATCATATAAAAAAATATTCTTTTCGCCAGGGCACTTCCGATCGTTTCCACAGATCGGGAGCACTCAACAACAAAATATTTTAGCACGGGAATACCGGGGCTTCAAGGGAAACCCTGCATCCGGTCCGCAACTGCTTGCCGATAGGAAGAAAAACAAAGTTTCATTGGGATAAAAGACACGATTTGACGGAAAATGTGGTATTATAGGGGAAGTGTTTTTAGTGTAAAGTAGGAGGAAGATTGTATGACGATTTGCGATTTAGAAATCGGACAGTCTGCAGTAATATCGGCTGTGGGAGGCGAAGGAGCCCTTCGGCAGCATTTTTTGGATATGGGATTGATTCCCGGAATTGAAGTCACCCTGATTAAATACGCGCCCATGGGCGATCCTATGGAACTGATGGTATCCGGCTATTCCTTGACCCTGCGCCTGGCGGATGCGGCGCGGATTGACATCACCAACGTGCACGAGCATCCCGGCGGCCGGGGAGAAGTGCTGGAACCCATTCAGCCCAGCAAGGACATTCCTCACCCGGGAATCGGTGAAGAGGGCAGAGGAAGAGAACGAGACCGAGATGTATCGGAAGATCATATCGTTTTCGCATTGGCGGGAAATCAGAATTGCGGCAAAACCACCCTGTTCAACCAACTGACCGGGTCCAATCAGCACGTCGGAAACTTTCCCGGGGGTAACAGTGGATCGAAAGAGCGGGATGATCAAAGGATATCCCGGCACGGAAGTAGTGGATTTGCCGGGCATCTACTCCCTTTCCCCGTACACCAGCGAGGAAATCGTCTCCCGGCAGTTTAT
>ENA-OQCL01001106-OQCL01001106.1-human-gut-metagenome-genome-assembly--contig:-NODE-1106-length-10588-cov-3.757193_pt1 | contig 10588 bp, 13 predicted proteins | sample MGYA00242502_ERZ504586 | MGnify/ENA primary metagenome ERZ504586 (study PRJEB26092, sample SAMD00036316) | human gut metagenome | host: Homo sapiens | study: EMG produced TPA metagenomics assembly of... | reverse complement strand
ACTGGTCAAAAATGACGAGTGGAGTGATATTATGGATGAGCAGAGATCCGGCGGATCGTTATATGGGAATGAATCTGCGAGGCTGCGGATGAACGCGGGACTATCGCAGGAAAAGTTTGTGCGCAGAATTTACAGTTTACGCGGCTGCGACATCGGGCGCACAACATACGCGAAATATGAATCTGGCGAACTGAACATTCGTGCCAACGTGATTATCGAGCTGCGTAAATTCTATAATTGCAGCTATGATGAATTCTTTTTCCGGCCTAGACGAATAACAAAAAACGGCGGCCTCTCTAACGAGAGACTGCCGTTTTTTATTTTACGAAAGCTTTCTTCATCACATCAGCTTAAACTCCACGACTTCGCCAACGACTGAACCATTGCGAGAGTTTTCGCAGACACGAATGCTGCCACCGCAATCGGCAGAATGTACGTCACCGGAAAGCAGAGCAGCAGCACAGCAATGACCGTCACAGGTTTTTGCGAAAGAAAGCCGTACATGGCAGCGAGCACCAGCGCGACCGCAAAGCCGCCGTCCAGTGCGGCATCACCGCCGAGCAGGTTCACGGCCTGCGCGCAGGCATAGCCTGCCGCTGCGCCCATATAAATGATGGGAAAGATGTTCCCGCCGCGCCAGCCGAGATTGATGCAAAGGGCGGACAACAGCCCCTTGAGCACGGCGATCAGCAGCAGCGCTCCGGCTGTGTAGCTGCGCCAGTCGCCGAGCAGCGCGTGCAGTCCGGTTTCACCGGAAAACATCGTTTCCGGCACGAAGAAGCCCACCAGCCCCAGCAGCGCACCGGCGAGCACCGCCGCCAAAATGGCGCGTCCCTGCAGCTGCGCCGCCAGCTTTTCGCTGAAGCCATTGAACACGACATAGAGCACGGCCATCAGCATGCCGATCACAATCAGCGCCAGAGACCACTTCCACTGGCTCCAGCCAATGGCGTGATAGCGCGAGAAGCGCGGCAGCCCTTCGCTGGCGCTGCTCAGCGGCGAAAGGAGCTTCATGGCTGCAAAAATGCCGATGACCCCAAGGGCATAGAGGTAAATACGTGCTTTCTTAGAAAGCAGCTTGTCGCGATAATGCTCGCTGGCATCGTCCGGTTCCACCGCTTCTGCAATCCCAAAAAGCGGCGCTCCGAAAATGGCGCCTAAGGTTGCAACAATCCCCGTTTCTGCCATGGCCTCCAATTGCAGACCGCGGATGTTAATATTGCGGCTGACAAAGGTCCACAGTGCTGCGATTACACCAGACAGACCGGCTTCCGGCCCGATAGCGCCACCAAAAATTATCGGCAGCAGCAGCGCCACAATCAACACCCAGACCCGTTTGCCTGCGTAGCCGCCTTCGGCTTTGACGGTCGCCATAACCTGATGCATGGTTTCCGGGATCGCTCCATAGCGCTTCTGAATAAAGCCAATCAGCACGCCGCCAACCATGCACACCAAGAGCGGATAAAAAATGCTGTCGCCCAAGTCCAGGTAGGACGGCACCACTTCCCAAAGCAGAGCAATGCCGCCATTCATCACCTGCAGTACCGCCCACAATACAACACCGGACAATGCGCCCAAAAGCAGTGAAAACAGTCCTAGCAGGAGAAAATTCGTTTTATTGTTCATGAATATGTCCTCCCTTTTACCTTCTTCATTCATTATAAAAACTTGCCTCTTTCGGCGCAATATGCAAAAAATACACAGACATAAAAAACTCGGCGCTCCAGCGATAAACGCAGAGCGCCGAGCATTGATGTTCAAAATATCTCAGCCAATTACTTCACAACTTCGTCATAGGCAGCTTTGAACTTCGCAGCCATGCCCACGATCTTGTCGTCGTCGATGGCGCAGATGGCGATGCGCAGACCGTTGCCGAGAGGAACGACGTAGATATTTTGAGCGGCGAGCTTGTCGAAAATTTCTACGGCCTGTTCGTGGGTTGGCGTTGGCACGTAGATGAAGAAGCCGCTCTTGTATGGGCAGGTTGGCAGTCCTGCTTCAGCTGCTTCGCCCATGAAGATATCGGCGCGGTGCTGCAGGCTGGCGGCGAATTCGTCCTGCTCTTTGCGGAAGGCTTCGCGACGCGCTGGATCGGTGTTCAGCATGGTGACGGCTTCCATGGCTGGGCGGCTGCCGTTGGACCAGGTTGCGCGCGCAGATGCGCCGTTGGCGCGTTCAAATTCGTCGGCTACTGCCTGGCTCTGAGCGATGCAGAACATGAGCCCGAGGCGATAACCGTAGAGGGTGTAGCCCTTGGAGGTGCTGGCGCAGACGATGACGAGGAAGTTTTCTGGCAGGCCGGTGAAAAATTCGAAGAAATCACGGCCGTGTTCGCCGGCATAATCGATGTAGGCAGTGTCGATCATGAGGATGACGTTGTTGGTGCCGTTTTCTGCGATCTTTGCGAGGAAAGCGATGAGTTCTTTCCATTCCGCGTCGCTGACGGCGAGGCCGGTTGGGTTATGGGCTGGGGTGTTGAGGATGAGCATGACGTTGGTCTGGCTCTTCGCCACTTCCTGGCAGGCTGCTTCGCAGGCGGCGAGATCAAAATGACCGTCTGGGGTGAAGGTGTTGAAGGTTTTGATGTCGCGGCCAACTTCAGTGAGCATGCTGCGATAATTTCCCCAGTAATAGCTGGTGGTGATGGCGACTTCGCCTTCGTTGAGATAGTTGAAGAAGCCGTTGTGGAGCGCGCCGGTGCCGCCTGGGGTGGCAATGCCGGCGGTATAAGTATGCGCTGGCTGGTGGCCGCGCAGAACGCTTTCGGTCATGGCGTCGATATATTCAGGCAGGCCGTTGATCGGTGCATAGTTGGCGCCTTCGTCAAATGGCACTGCGGCGAGCGCATCCTGCACGGTCTGCATGGTTTTCAAGCTGCCGTCTGCATTTAAAAATGCGCCGACGGTGGCGTTGGTGATATTTTCCTTGCCCACTTCCTTGGCACGAGCGGTTGCCTGTGCAGAATAAGCGAAGATGGTATCTGGACCGCCCTTACCCTGGGCGTGCTTGGCTAATAATGTGGTCATTTTCCGTTCCTCCTGTATTTTTATTCTGGAAAATAGTATAAATTATCTCTGAGTCTAAATCAAGAGCGCATCCCTATGATTTGGTGCGCGCATCCATCGTGATTTTTAATAGATTTCGCGTTTCGCGCTTGTCGCAGCGGCGCGAGAATGGTATACTGTAAATAGAAATAGGTGCCACCGATAGACGGTTCCTAGCTTAAGCAAAATAGCCGCAGCATCTGGACAATGGGCGGCTATTTTTTACGTTCTATATAAATACCCAAGCCAATGGCTGAAATCACCAGAACAAAGAGCTCAATTGTGATTTGAATATCCATAAGCACCACCTCGCTTTCGAGAAAATCGAAAAACGAGGAACCGCTTCTCGGCTGCCGCCTCGGTCGGTTCGCAACCGTGAGCGCCACCGGCGCTCGCTCACCCATCATGGTAGCACCTTCTATCATTATATCAGACGCCGCACCGGGCGTCTACTTTTTTGTGCAGGACGCCGCTGGAATTGACAACGGCGGCGATAAATTTTATACTTTATATATTGTGAACCGACAAAATATGGCGCGCTCCCAGCGCTTTTGAAAAAGGAGTAGACTTATGACTATGAAACGCATCCTCACTGGCGACCGTCCAACTGGTCGTCTCCACATTGGTCACTATGTGGGCAGTTTGTCCAACCGTGTGAAACTGCAGCACGACTACGACACCTTCATTGAGATCGCCGACATCCAGGCGCTGACGACCCACTTTGAGCGTCCAGAGCTGATCAGCGACAGCATCATGCAGGTCGCCATCGACAACCTCTCTGTTGGTCTCGATCCTGAAAAGGTGACGCTCTTCCTGCAGAGCCAGATCCCATCCATCGCCGAGCTGACGATCTTCTATTCAATGTTCGTCACGATGAACACCCTGCGCCACAACCCAACGGTCAAGACCGAAGCTGCGCAGTACGGCTACGACGACATGACCTACGGCTTCATCGGCTATCCTGTCAGCCAGGCGGCAGACATCACTTTCTGCAACGCAGATCTTGTGCCAGTCGGCGAAGACCAGAAGCCACACATCGAACTCGCGCGCAAGCTGGTGCGCCGCTTCAACGATCTCTATTGCGGCGATACCCCGCTGATCAAGGAGCCAGAGATCAAGCTCAGCGAATTCCCCACGTTTGGCCGGGCTCGACGGCAACGCCAAAATGGGCAAGAGCCTGGGCAACGCCATCTATCTTTCCGACACGCCGGAAACCGTCAAGGAAAAACGTCAGCAAGGCTGTCACCGATCCTAGCCGCATCCGCGCCACCGATCCTGGTCATCCGGATATCTGCGTCGTCAACAAATACCACGCTGTCTTCACGCCGGAAGAACACGAGGACATCTGCGAACGCTGCAAAGCCGGCACCATCGGCTGCGTTGCCTGCAAAAAGCGCCTGACCCAGAGTCTCAACGATCTCCTCGATCCATTCCGCGAACGCCGCGCGTATTACGAAGCCCATCTCGACGACGTGCGCGACATCATCCGCCAGGGCAACGCCCACGCCAACGAGATCGGCAACGGGAACATCGCGAAGATCAAGGAAGCCATGCATCTCAACCTCGGCGGAGTGCAGGCATGAGCGGACGCTTCATCGTCCTCGAGGGCATCGACGGCAGCGGCAAGGGCACGCAGCTCGCGCTCCTCGCTGAGCGATTGACGAACGCCGGCCATTCTGTCTGGCTCACACGCGAGCCGACCGACGGCGCCATCGGCCGTCTCATCCGCGAAGGGTTGGGCAATGCCGCGCGTTTTGACGAAGCGACGATCGCGCTGCTTTTTGCTGCCGACCGGCTCGCACACATCGCGGAGATCCGTCAGCATCTCGCCGCTGGCGAGATCGTGCTCTGTGACCGTTATGTGCTCTCGTCGCTGGCTTACAACAGCCAGACGCTGACGCTGGAGTGGATCCTCGCCCTCAACGAGCAGGCCGACGCGCGGCTGCATCCGGATCTGACGCTCTATTTCGATCTCAGCGAGCAGCTCGCCATGAGCCGCATCGACGCCCGCGGCGACGTTCACGAACGCTACGAGACACAGCGCCAGCTCTATCAGGTGCGCGAAATGTATCGCATGCTCGCCGATGTGCGCATCGCCGACAACGTCCATACCATCGACGCCAAGGAAACGCCGGAAATCATTGCTGAAAATGCCTGGCAGGCGGTGCAGAACATCCTATAAAAAATGAAAAGCGGAAGCTTTGCAGAAAAATTGCAAGGCTTCCGCTTTTTTGTGCAAAATTATTCAGCGACGACCTGAACCTTGACGGCGATCTTCACTTCTGGATGAAGCTTGATGGTCGCGTTGTAGGTGCCGAGCTCTTTGATCTTGTCGTCGAGGGTGATCTTGCGCTTGTCGAGATCGACGTTGTACTGCGCTTTGATCTCTTCGGCCACTTCCTTGTTGCTGATGGTGCCGAAAAGCTTGCCGTTCGCGCCTTCCTTGGCTTTGATCACGACCTTCTGATCGTTCAGCTTGGAAGCGATGCCTTCAGCCTGCGCTTTTTCGTAGGCGCGTTCTTCAGCTTCCTGAGCCTGCTGCTCAGCGAGCTTTTTCAGATTGCCTTTCGTCGCTTCGACGGCAACATTGTTCTTAAAGAGGAAGTTGTGAGCGTAGCCGCTCTTGACGTCGACGACTTCGCCGCGCTTTCCGACCTTTGGCACATCTTCCGTTAAAATCACTTTCATTGTGTGTTGTCTCCTTTCTGTGATCGCAGCTGGCGATAGTCGGCGATGCTGTCAAACACGCCGATCACCACAAACACCACGATCAAATACCACCCCATGAGAAATGCCAGCATAAGATAGATCAGCTGGATCATAAAGGGCTTCTCTGTAAATTTCAGCTTGGCAAGGCAGTAGGAAAATCCATCCATCGCCATGCAGGCTGCTCCTATTACCATAACATTTGCGCAGACAATCCACAAGACCTGATTGTCCAAATGCCGCTCCACAAGCAGCAAAATCCACGCCACGAGAAATGGTACGAGCACCGCTGGCGGCATGAGGATCTCCTGCCATCTTGGCGGATTCACCTGGACTTCTGTGCGCAGCCGCAGACAGAGCGCGTGCAGGAGCAGCAGCACGACAGCGCTGAGAGCAGCATACATGAGCACATAGATCGCCGGCGTGAGCTGCACCGTGAAATGCACGACGCGGGCAAATGTCTGCTCCGCTTCAGCGGCGCTCAGGCCGCTCGTCGCCATGGCGTTAAAGAGATCCATTTCGTCGGCGGCGCTGAGCATTTCCTCTTCGAGGCCACCGGCGAACTGCTGGAGGAATGTTGCGCCGGTGCCGGAAATGAGCATCGTCAGCGCAAGATAGAGTACTGTGCCGAGCGCCTGCGCCAGCGTCGCTGCAGCAAAGAGCACGCCGTAGCGGCGTTTGCCCTTCACGAGAGATCCGATGACCAGTCCCAGAAACACCGAGCGCAGAAAAAAGCTCACGCCGGCGAGCGGTCCCATGAATATCCCCACAAGCAGCGCCGAACAGACGCCACAGGCCAGCGCCATCGGCCGGGACAGCCAGATCGCTGCCAATGCCAGCGGCAGCGGCGCCAGAAAGCCAAAGAAAACGGCAGCAGCTGACTCATAAAGCCGCACACCGCTGCCAACGCCGCCATCAGCCCGCCGATCGCGACCGGCGAGCGCTGCGGTTGATGCTGACTCATGACTGTCCTCCTCAGCTGTCGTGGTCGACCTGGTGGAAGGTTTTGAGATTGCCGATCTTGCCAGCGCGCTCTGTCAGCAGATCGTCAACGGCAGAGAGCGGAATCCCCTGATCGACCAGCATCACAGTGAGATGATAGAGCAGGTCGGCCACTTCGCCAACGGTCTCATCCTGCACGCCGTTCTTGGCAGCGATGATGACTTCAGCAGATTCTTCGCCAATTTTTTTGCAGATCTTGTCCAGCCCCTGCTCAAAAAAGATAGCAAGTGTAGGATTTTTCCTGCGGATGTTCACGGCGGTCGCTGACCACCTGATAGAGATGTTCCATACTTTGCATTGTCAGTTGTCCTCCCCGGAAATGATCGGTTTGAAAAAGCAGCTGTGACTGCCGGTGTGACAGGCTGGACCTGTCTGCTCGACAGTGATGAGCAGCGTGTCGTCGTCACAGTCGCCCATCATTTTCACCACGCGCTGCACGTGTCCAGACGTTGCGCCCTTGTTCCAGAGCTCCTGTCGGGAGCGGCTCCAGAACCAGGTGTAGCCGGTTTCGATGGTTTTCTGCAGACTTTCGCGGTTCATATATGCGAGCATCAGCACCTCGCCAGTGCCGACTTCCTGGATGATGGCGGGAATGAGTTCGCCTTTCTGAAAATATTTATCTAAATCCATGATTGTCTCCTTATCGTGCCGGAATGCCACGGGCGCGCATGGCATCCTTGACTTCGTCGATCGTAAGCTCGCCGTAGTGGAAAAGAGACGCTGCCAGCGCTGCGTCACAGCCAGTGGCTGCAAACACATCGGCAAAATCGTCGACCGAGCCAGCGCCGCCGGAAGCGATGACCGGAATGTTCACGAGATCGCAGACGGCTTTCGTCATCTCCAGATCGTAGCCGGCTTTGGTGCCGTCGGCGTCCATCGAGGTCAGGAGGATCTCGCCGGCACCGCGCTCTTCCAGCTCCTGTACCCATTCGAGCAGATCTTTTCCCGTGTCGATGCGGCCGCCGTTGATCACAACGTGCCAGCTGCCGTCGTCCACACGCTTGGCGTCAACCGCCGCAACGATACACTGACGGCCGAAAAGCTTTGCCGCTTCGTTGATGAGCTCAGGATTGCGCACAGCTGCAGAATTGATGCCAACCTTGTCGCTGCCGGCGCGCAGCGTGTCGCGCACGTCGTCGATGGTGCGGATGCCGCCGCCAACGGTCAGCGGCACGAACACCACTTCGGCGGTGCGACGCACAACGTCGAGCATGGTGGCGCGGCCTTCATGGCTGGCGGTGATGTCGAGAAAAACGATCTCATCATCGCCACTGTCGCTGTATTGCTTCGCCAGCTCCACAGGATCGCCGACTTCCTTGATGCCGACGAAATTAATCCCCTTGACGACTTTGCCGTCGCGCACATCCAGGCATGGAATGATTCGTTTTGCGAGCATCGTCACGCCTCCTTTGCCAGAGCCAGCGCTTCTTCAAGAGAGAGCGTGCCTTCGTAGAGGGATTTGCCGCAGATCGCGCCGTAGCAGCCGCAGGCTTTCAGCGCAGCGATGTTGGGAATGTCGCGGATGCCGCCACTGGCGATGATGCGCACGCTTGGGCAGGCGGCGATGAGCGCTTCATAATCAGCGAGGGTCGGTCCGGTGAGGGTGCCATCCTTGGCGATGTCGGTGTAAATGATGGTCTGCACGCCGGCTTCTGCCATGGCTTTCGCGAGATCGACGAAATGCACGTCGGAATCCTCCAGCCAGCCGCCGCCGCGCACGCGTCCGTCTTTGGCGTCGATGCCGACAGCGATCTTATCGCCGTATTTTTTCACGGCTTCGCGCACGAGCGCCGGATCGTGCAGCGCCACAGAGCCGAGGATGACGCGGCTGATCCCGGCGGAAAGATAGCCGTCGATATCAGCCATCGTGCGAATGCCGCCGCCGAGCTCAACCTTCAGCGTCGTTTCCCGCGCGACGGAAAGGAAAATATCTGCGTTCACCGGATGGCCCTCGCAGGCGCCGTCGAGATCCACCATGTGGATCCACTCAGCACCGGCGACCTCAAACTGGCGCGCTGTTTCGAGCGCATCCTGCGCCACCTGATGCACGGTGTCGAAGCTGCCCTGATACAGGCGCACCGGCGTGCGGTCCTTGATGTCAATCGCTGGTAATAAGATCATCCGACCAACCTCCCGAAAAATTTTTCCAAAATGCGCAGACCCACGTCGCCGCGTTTTTTCCGGATGGAACTGGCAGCCAAAGATCTGATCCCGCCAGACCATGCCTGGAAATGTCTCGCCGTAGGTTGTTGCGAGGGCGACGTAGCGGTCGTCGGTGTCGGCGCAGAATGAGTGAACATAGTGAAAAATAGCTGTCGTCAGAAATGCCTTCTGTGAGCGGGCAATCGTGCAGAAGATGAGCGGTGTTCCAGCCGATGTGCGGCAGCTTCTGCCCGCCGGCGTCGAGCTCGCGCACGATGCCTGGCAAAAGACCGAGGCCTTTCGTGATGCCGAACTCACGCCCTTCTTCGAAGAGCAGCTGGTGGCCCAGACAGATACCGAGGAACGGTTTTTTCTCCGCTTCTTCCTGCAACAGCGCCACAAGTCCTGTGGCGGTGAGCTTTTCCATGGCGTCTGCAAAAGCGCCGACGCCTGGCAGAATGATGCCATCGGCGGCAGCGATCTCCCCGGCGTCGCGGCTCACGACGTGGTCGAGATCCAGATAACGCAGCGCGTTGCACACGCTGAAGAGATTTCCGGCGCCGTAATCAATGACTGCGATCATGCCAACACCCCTTTTGTCGAAAGTACACCGCCGTCGCGTGGCGCCAGCGCTGCGGCGAGCGCGTGCGCGACGGCTTTGAAGATGCCCTCCACGATGTGGTGGGCGTTTTTGCCATAGAGCGCTTCGATGTGCAGCGTGATGCCAGCGTTCATCGCAAAGGCGCGGAAAAATTCTTCGGTGAGCTCGGTGTCGTATTCGCCGATCATTGGTGCGCTCACCTCGGCGTGGTAAACGAGGAACGGACGGCCGCTGACGTCGACCACGGCACGGCAGAGCGCTTCGTCCATCGGAATATACGCCGAGCCGTAGCGCTGGATGCATGTTTTATCGACGAGATCCGCCAGCGCCTGGCCGAGCACAATGCCGATGTCCTCGACGCTGTGGTGTCCGTCTACCCAGGTGTCGCCTTCGCAGTTTAGCACCAGGCCCCAGCCTGCGTGCACAGCCAGCGCTGTGAGCATGTGGTCAAAAAATCCGATGCCACTGGCAATGCGCACCTCGCCGCCGTCCAGATTGAGGAAAAGCTGGATGGTGGTTTCCTTCGTTTCTCTTTCTTTGGCAATGCTTCTCATGCTTCCAGCTCCTTCAGCACAGCCGTGAGCGCGTCCACGCAGGCTGCATTTTCTTCAGGCGTGCCGCTGTTGATGCGCAGGCCGTTTGCCTGTGGCTGGCGGATGAGCACGCCGTGCTCCTGCATCTTGACAAAAAATCTCCGACGCTTTGTCGGTGACGATGTAGACAAAGTTTGTCGACGTTGGCAGCATTTTTTTTCAAGCACGCTGGAATTTTCTACGATCGGCGTGAGCGCTGCCACGAGTTCGCGGGTGCTGGCTTTGATCGTGTCGATCGCTGCGCGCAGCTCGTCGCCATGCTGCAGCACACAGGTCGCCAGCGCCTGCGTGAGACGCCCGACGTTGTAATACGCCTTGGCGTTCTGCAAAAGTGTCGTCAGCTCCAGCGTAGTGATGGTGAAACCGACGCGCAGCCCGGCGAGGCCGATGGCCTTGGAGCAGGTTTTGAGCACGATGAGATTTTCGCGCTTGCCAGCGAGATCGAGCACGCTCTCGTCGGCGAAATCCATGTACGCTTCGTCGACAACGACGAGCCCGTC